>PR_CR_10_Liq_1_inCRDRAFT_1001062_pt1 | contig 16097 bp, 20 predicted proteins | sample PRCRCaboRojoPR_3_FD_10241 | JGI IMG/M metagenome (IMG submission 10241)
AGACCAGAAACCAACCAAAAAACACAAGAAAAACCACCCAGTAGAGGCCTAGGCGGCTTGAACTAGCTCAAATAAATAAATAAATAAATTAACACCAGAACGCAAATGGACGTTAAGAAAATTCTCAAGTCGCCCAACCAAATGGTATCCTCGACAAGGGCAAGCTCCCAGTTGTCTCCATACACTAAGCAATACCCGCAGTATAAGTCTTCTGAAATGTCCAAAGATAGTTTAGAGGATCTAAGTTCGCCTATTAGTTCGGACTTGCCTTCTCCTCAACAACTATTCACTCCTCAAAAAAAAGCCCATTTCCGAAGCTCTTCTGAGTCAGTTTTCGATAAAATTAACCAGGCTAAAAAAATCATAGCCGACGCCAAGAATGGATCCTCCCCCTACACAAAACCCCAGTACTTAAACCAGAAAAACCTAGAAAAATACCTAGAACTCTTTGCAGACAGTGCTCAAACTCTAAGCCAAATCACTGAACAACTCTACCAAGAGACCCAAAACCTCAAACAAGAGTGTGCAGCCTTAAGAAGAAGAACTAGAAAGTCTGTTTACTACGGAAGACACGAGTACCCCCATCCTTGGAGACTTGCAAAGCCTTAACTTAAACGTCAATAAAGTGAATGTAAACCATCCACCCCACAAAAAACACTTCGCAGTAAATCACTAAGTCGGACCAAGTGAACCGAATAAGCCTAGGAATCATGTTGGGAAAGGCTTCGTTTGTTTGTCTGTAAAAAGAAGAAACTAGTTCATTCTGCTTCTGTTGTTGCAAGTCGGATTTCTGCACCTGGTAATTCTCAGTTGTTTTAAAACTTGTTTTTCTGGGAAAAAGTTTTCTTAAGTTCTTAAGCATTTTTATTAGCTTACTTAAGCTGGGCTTCTTTGACTTTGAGCATTTCAGTGAGAACATCTAAGGTGTGCTCAGTTGAGGTTTCAATGTCCCTAACAAGTGCTTTTCCACGGGATTCGTACTTTTTGATAGCTTCAGCTTTGGCACTTTCAAGTCTGGTTTTGGCTTGTTCAAACATTTGCTTTGAAACTTTAACGGAGTTTTGCTTGTCAACTTTAGCACTCACAGTGATCCTTTCGAAGTCTCTTTCCACAGTTAAGTTGTAAGGACTTTGCTTGAGTGCGAGTTCAACCATAGGAGCGTTAGATGGTTCCAAGACAGTTAGTTCGTACTCACCTTCTTTTAAGGCCTTCACAACAGCGGCTTCAGTAAGAAGCACAGGTTCCAAGAAGCTGTAAACGTAGATGTTATTGAAAAAGCTAATGTTGCCTTTGCCCCCTGCAACTGTTCTTAAAGAGTTGCTGAAGTCAACAACGATTTGTTCAAGAATACTTTTAAAGTTGCCCAAAGTAGCTGTAGGGATAGCTGAAAAGTCAACTTCTGTAAAGATGCTTCGAGGTTGGAGTTCTTCTACTCGGGATTCTAGTGGAGTGGAAGTTTTGGTTTTGGATGGCTCAGGCTGGGTTTTTTCTGCTTGTTTAGTTTGAGGCACCTCAGCAAAGCATCTTGCACTTACTCGCCATAAATTAGCCAATCTACGAGACAACATTTATTATGGGTTAAAACAAATTAAATGGAACAAGATATATTTTCTAAACCTCCAGTATACACTCCCAAGCACTACTCAATTCTTCTGAAGAAAAAAGAAATTTCAACCAATAAAGAAGAGTTCTTCGGAAGGCCAACCCGTTCTCCAAGCCACCTTTACACCTCACAAGGAATTCTCAAAGGCCACCGACGAGCTGCTTCAATTCCTAACAAAAAGCAGAACTCAGAGGAAACCCCAGAGTCTCACAAAGCTCTTACTGAAGCTCTTCACTGGGAAGAAACCGAAGAAGCCGAAAGTTCTGTTGAAGCTTTGAAGTCCCAGGTCAAAGAACTTAAACTTCAAAATAAGAATATGGCTTTTAGAATCCAAGAACTCGAAACGCAACTCCAAAAGCAAGCCCAAGAAAATCTAGAACTTAAAAAACACTTGAAATAGTATAAATTAAGGCAGTTCAATGTCCTGGTTCACCCAGTCGTCCTCGTCAACTTGTTTCGAGGCAACCTTCCTGCCCTTCCGGCTGGTGCCTGGACGTTGCTGGACTTCGCGTGCAGGTGGAGGTTCGTACATAGGAGGTTCTTCTTCTTGCATGTTGGGAACAGGTTGGTTCATTTCTTTGTCTCTAAGTAGTTTTTTAAGTTGGGTGTTGTAGTGTTCGTAGTTCTGACCTGTGCCTTTGAGCATAGTCACCAGTACTTGCAAGCACTCTATGTTTTCAGGGTGTTCTTGGTGGACTTGTTCGTAGATTTCCAAAGCTTTGTTATCGTTGCCCATTCGTCTGTAGCAGGAAGCCACCATGATGCGCCACTTGTAGTTTTGGGGTTGGATTTGTGAAGCTCTTTCGAAGAAAGTAAGGGCTTTTTCAAAGAGTTCTGACTTGGCGTAAAAAACTGCTAGCCAAGAAACCACGTCTAAGTTGACAGGGTAGTTCCGGTAACTTTCCATGTAGTAGTGGAAGGACTGGTTTTCGTCGCCTTTTTCTTCATAAAGTTGGCCTAGCTTTAAAAGGACTCCTGGGTCGTTGGGCAGGTTAGTAAGTAACAAGTTGTACCACTTAATAGCTTGGTTGTAGTTCCTAGCGTTTTCGTAGATACTTGCAATGTGGTACATCACTTCAGGGGCATTTGACATTATGGTTTGGAGTTTTTCAAAGGCTTGCAGGGCTTCTAAGTCGTTTTCGAGTTTGCGGTTGACGATGCCCAAGTTGTAAATAGCTTCAACGCAGTCAGCCTCAACTCCAATGGCTTCTAAGTAAAACTCTTTAGCGGACTCTAAGTCTTCTTTTCTGAACAAGCAGTTTCCTTTGTTCACTAAAGCTTTAGCGTTGTACCTGTCGTTTTTAATTGCAATGTCGGCGTACCTGTCTGCGTTTTTAAAGTCCCTTTCAATGAAGTAAAGGAAACTAATGTTTGTGGCAGCCCTTGCCATAAGGTTTTGGTCTTTCTTTTCAAAACTCTTAAAAACTTCTATGGCTTGTTCGTAGTCTTTCATTCGGATGTACTGCTCAGCTTTGTATATTCCAATTTCGCTCTCAAGCACTGAGTAGTCTGAAGCCCTAAGAGTCTCTGCCACCCACTCGTAGCCCGTAATCCAGTCCTTTTCAATAACAGGAGCGATTAGTTTGGCAGAGTCTATTACAAACTTAAACGCATCTCGACGCATTTCTTTAATGTACTCACTCAAAGCATCGTTGGCAAAGGGACCTTTTTCTTGGGTTTCTTCCATTTCGTCGTCTTCTTCTGAGCCTGGAATTTCAATCATAAGCATCTGGGTGAAAGTCTTCTTCATCCTTTCAGTGTCCCCTAAAGCGTAGTAGCACAGCAGTAAGTTGTAAGCCACTTTGTGAGTGGGCTCTCCTTGAATGATTGTTTCATAACTCTCAATGGCGTCGTGGTACTGACCCATCTGCACAAAGGTGTTGGCAATGTTGCACATGATTTGGAACTTCATGTGCTTCCCTATGTTTTGGAGTTGGTCCAGTGCCATCCTGTACATCTTGACAGCGGAAGAGTANTTTTTTTGGGAGTAGTAAATGTTGCCCATGTTCACTCGGAGTCTTCCTGAACTAGGGTAGTCTTTGTTCCTCACTACTAAAGAGTAGGTGTTAAGGGCTTCTTGGAACATTCCATTTGCTTGGTACATAATTCCTAGGTTCACACAAGCCCCGTAAGTCAAGTCCACGTTAATTTGTTCAGCCAAGCCTGCGTCTTCTTTTAAGTTACGTAACTTCTTTTCTTTTGAAACAGCTTCTTTAGCCAAGTTTAAAGCATTGGTAAGGTTACCGGCAAGTTTGGCTTCAGAGCTTTTGTCAAGGAGAGTGTTTACTTCTTTTTCCATGCGCTTAAACATCAGTTCGGGAGTTTCTTCTAAAGGTTTGAGTCCAGAAGCCGAAGTGTTTCCAGATCCCGCTTCAGGTCGTTTCCCAGCTGAGGTAGCAGGGAACCCCGCTCCTCGGTTAGAAGTTACAGGGCGCTCTCCAGCACTGCTTCTGAAAGCTGTAGGTACCCTGCCAGCTGTGCCTTGGCGCATGTAACTCGAAGGTGGGGGTCTTTGGGACACTCCTTCAAAGTTGTACTTAGGGTTTTGACCGAACATTTATATGTTTGAATTTACGCACTGAAAGTTAATAATGCAAGGTCCTGACATTTCAAGGTGGACATGTATTTACACTTCTTACCTCAACGCCAAAGTTCCCCAGTCTTTAGGTCGCAGAGTTAACAAAAGCGTAGCAGTGGAGAACCCCAAAGCTCAAGAGATTTCAGAAGTACTCCAGTTCTTGAAGCTTCCTCACTGCATCGAAAACAAAGCTTTTCCCAGAGACATCCTCGACAGGGGCCGAGTTAGAGTTATGCTTAAAAACCAAAGCAACGAGTTCAACAACCCTGAAGTCACTTCTAAAAGAGTCTTGCTCAATAAACTCTGTGAGTTCATCCCAAGACTCAAGTCAAGAACAGCAACTGAAGAAGCCAAAGCCCCTGTCAAAGACAAGCGCAAGAAAAAACGCAAGAAGTAAGTTAAGTGTAAGTTAGCTTTGGACTTTTTCTAGTTCTTGCTTGACCAGTTGGGACTTCTTCTTCTTGTTGACCATCAGCTTGAATCTGTCGAAGTCTGTCAATTCAGCTCTTCTTAGCCGTGCAAACTGCTTCTTGCCTGCTGTGCTTTCTTCCCACTTCTGTTGGATTCCTTCGCTGTCGAAGATTTTAGCTACGTTGCTTGACTTTTGGTTACGTTTCAAAGGAATTACAAACTCAGTCAGAGAAAGACGGGCGAAGGGGATTTGCTGGCGAGAAACACCTGTGCTGGGACCGTCGACAAGGGCGCGTCTGTTGTTTAGCACGTCGACCACTACGCAGAGTCTTCCTTGGTCAGGTCCATAGTTGATATATGCCACACGACCTATTTCGACGAACCTTGTGTGTACCTATGGTAGACATTTACCATTTCTCTTGATTTATAAAACATGCTGTTAGCTAGTTGCTTTGAGTAGATTACCCTAACTTATAATAAGATATGAAGGAAAGTTCTATAGTGCCACTCAACGAAAGCTTTTCAAACCTCACGAACTTAAGTGGAGACTTACCAGGGGAAAGTGCAGAGCTACTTTCTGGAGGAGAACTGAGAAACACTGCTGAGTTTGGCGGCAACTTAGCTAGGTCAGACAGTTCCACCTCTGAGTCACTAAAAAAACTCAAGTGCAAGTACCGCAGAATCTGGCAAAGAGCAGTATTCAGGATAAAATTCAACAAAGCTTTTAACAACTTAAACGAAGAAATCAATAAATACGGAACTTCAAACGACCTAGTGGACTTGAACAACCAAATCAAGCTGAACATTGAAGAAATACTTGAAAAGAAGAAAAACAAAACTGAAAACTTCAGAAAAACTTTGTCAGAAAAAAAAGAACCAGAAATACCCTGGTACATAATTCACCCTGACAAGCCTTTTAAGCAAATTTGGAACGTTTTGATTTCTTTGGTTTTAATTTACACTGCAACTGTTATGCCTTTTAAGGTTGCGTTTATAGAGAGTAAGTTATTTGATGCTTGGTCTGTTATTGACTTGGTGATCGACTTTTTTTTCACTATGGACATTTGTGTGAACTTGCTAAGTGCATACACTGACGAGCATAACAACCTAGTCACTAAGTGCTCTACTATTTCTTTCAAGTACATAAAGTCTTGGTTCTTTTTAGACTTGTTTGCTTGTATTCCTTTTGACTTGTTTGAGTATGCTTTAGGTGGAGAAACTGACTCCAACTCTGACTATTCAAGCTTGCTTAGACTTATGAGGCTTCCTAGACTTTACAAGTTAATCAGAGTTGTAAGGATTGCAAAAGCCTTTAAGCACTACAAAGAAAACGATGTTTTGGAAAAGATCCAGGACTTCTTAAACGTAAACTCGCGCATTTACAAGCTTTTTAAGTTCATATTTTCTATATGTTTGTGCGTGCATATAATGGGCTGCCTTTGGTTTTTTGTGGCAAGAATACAAACCTTCGACCCAGACACTTGGGTGGTGCGGCACGGCTACTTAGACGCAAGTGTTATCTCTCAGTATGTGGTTTCTGTATACTGGGCGTTCACAACTATTACTACAGTAGGCTTTGGAGACATAAACCCTGGAACTGAACTAGAGATGTTTCTGGCAATCATATGGATGATGGCTGGAGTAGGTTTTTACTCCTTTACCATAGGGTCGCTTTCTTCGTTTTTGAGTGCAATAGACACACGAGAGTCCATTCTGGCTTCCAAGCTCGCAGCTGTACACGAATTTGCCAAAGAAACCGGAATTTCTGCTGAGTGCAAACATAAGATTCGGAATTGCGTTAAGTTCAACATCAACAAAACTGGTTCTGTTTTTAGTGAAAAGCATGACCTTTTCAGAGAACTTCCTAAAACTCTTAGGTACGAAATTTCAATGGTTATGTACTCAGGGGCTGCTAAAGAAATCAGACTGTTCAACCAAAGCGACCAAGCCCTTGTAATAGCTTTTATGCCTCTGCTGAAGCCACTTAAGTTCAATGACAACGAGTTTTTATGGCGAGAAAACAACTACTCGGACGAGGTGCACTTCATCACTCGAGGCAGAGTTAACTTAGTTCTACCAGAAAACGAAGTAACCTACAAGTCCTTTTTGAAAGGGAGTTACATAGGAGAGATCGAAATCATTTTAAAGTTGACTTCCAGAATAAGTGACACACAAGCCTGCGGGAACTTAGAAACGTTGTCAATATCCCGAAACAACTTTTTAAGCGTTCTAAACGACTTTCCAGAAGAGACCAAAGAATTCAGAAGCATTGCTATTGAAAGAACTAAAAGAATCCACGAGGCCAAGAACCAACTCAGGCACATTCTTCAGATAGACAAAGAAGAAAAAGTTTCGAACTTAGCTGGAAGAGAAAACGTACTTAAAAACAAGTACTACGCAAACCCTTTTTTTTCTTCAGAGGAATCAGATGAGAAGTTAAACATCCTAGAAAAAGAAGTTTCTTTGGCCAGAGAAGAGATCTCTCAAGTCAGCCAAAAATTTAGTTCTTTCGAGTCCTGTCTCACTGAGCTCTTTGATAGGTTAGACACCCTATCACAACATTTAAGCGCTAAATAATGTATCCATTACAAGTTAAAACAACTCACAAGTACAACACTTAGACTCGCCCTGTCTTTCTTCTTCTTTTTTGGGAAAACTAAGTGTGCTGGTTTTGTAGCGCTCTGACAACTCATCCACTTCTTTTAAAACACTTGTACTCGTTGAGCTCATTTCTTCTTTTCTATCACTGTTGAGAGTCAGTGCTATGTCTTGGACGTCTGCTACTTGGTGAGCTATTTCAATTCCTGTTTTTTTTTTGTCTGACTTTTTGTACCCTTCGCGGATGAGTTCGTACACTTCCCAGTAAGACTCAGGCCAGGTGTCTTGGAAGTCAGCTCCTAGAGTGTTGAATTTAGCTATGCAACCTGTGAGCTTTTGTTGAGAAAGAGGAGACTCTGCAGACTTTGCTAGGTTCTGCAGCCCGTTGAGAACAGAGTCTTCTAAGATTACATACTGGTTTAAAGAGATTTCGAGTTGGGCTTTCGATATCACAGGTGAATTGAGCTCTTCCACTACAGACTCCAGAACTATTATTCTATCTTCTAGGTCTTCTACGTCTGTTATTTGAGTCTCCATTGTTTCGGTCTCAGTCATTTTAATTATGCTATACTTACCAGATGAAAGAAGTTGAAAAGAACGTGTGCTACTACCTGGTTTTGGCAAGTGTTAGTTGCTTGTCTATCATTCTAGGTTTGTGCTGGGAAAACTGGTTTAGTTATTGCTGGTTTTACTTTGGCTTGTTTATGCTGAAGAACTTTGCGATACCAAGTTACGAAGGAATTAGTTCATACTCAGAACTCCAGAGGGAGGTATGTTATGACTCAGTTCAAAAAGGGTTTGTGGAGACGGGGTGCCCTGATTTCTGTTCGAGCCTTGAGAAATTTAAGGTAGCTCAGTCACTAGAGCTAGGGTTCAGCATAGTAACTTTAGTGTTGCTAATGCTTCTTATGGTTCTGCACATTAAGTTTTTGGCCAAAGGAAAGTGTCAGTTTAGGTTTGTCAGTTTTTTGTACATAGGAGCATTTGCTGTGTTTAGTGCTGGGTTAGCGGTGTACGGACTTGTGGGAGGGATTTTTAGCGTTTCTAAGGTAAACAAAGAAGACTTTTTAGATCAAGACAAACCCCAAAACTTAAAAATAGGTGGAGGACTTATTTGGCACATGCTTTCTGTACTGGTGTTGATGCTTCAGTGTATTTGTGGAATGGCTTTGCTTAAAAAGTACTTCTGCAGGAGAAAGTCAATTTTCGAGGAACTCCAGAAACAAATCAACCTGCAAGAACTAATATTTTTAGAAGAGGAAAAAGGTTAATAAGGTATACTCTCGGTTTTTTTCTGTAAAACTCTGCACAGAGTAGTAGTATCGTCTTCGTAGATCTTTTGGTTCAAGTTAAGCAAGCTTCTGATCCGTGCTCGCATTTGCTCTTTGGACCTGAACTTAAGGTCTTGCGAAATCACTTCCCACTGGGATCCGTACTCCAAGTACATCTTGAGCAATGTGATATCTTCTTGTTCGCTCCAAGGTCCTTTGTTGAGTTCTGGATTCAAAATACTTCTCCACCTGTCTCTGCACTGTTTGCCGTTTCTTATTTTCCAGCCTGAGTGCAAAGTGTTATTAATTTTGTCTGCTATTTGACTCCATCTTTTTTGGGAGTTAGCTTCTTGCTTTATGATTAGGTCTTCTTTATAACCCCAGTTGTTTCTTTTAGTAGTTCCGGTTGCAAGGATTTCCCTTAACTTAAACAAACAGTACTTAGGAGTTCTGTTTAACTGGGAAGCAATGGTAGTTAACTCAAACTCTGAAAAGTACTTCATCTCTTTACAAATCACATTGCTGAGTTCCTTTACCATACCGAAGAACTGTTTAACTTCTAACTGGTTCCAAGCTTTCGTAGAAGGTTTTTTGGAAAGGTTTTCTGAAGGTATTTCTGAAAGGTTGGTTCTTGGCAGTTCCATTAATTACAGGGGGGTCACTTAGGAGTGACTATGGAGAATTGCAATCAACTTGAATATAAATATGTCTGATTATAATTATACGAGCTCTCAGTGTTCTAATGAAGACTGGGAAGAAAAAGACGAGTTCACAAAACTCCAACAAGAAAAACAAGACTTAGAAGAAAGACTAGCTGAAGAAATCAACATTGTACTGGAACAAAACAAAATAATACAAGAAATACAAAAAAGCAAACAACGCTACATAGCCAAGCTCAACTCAGCCTGTGCTGCTTTAGACGACGCCAACTCTAAACTAAACGAAATGGCTCAAAAGAACCAAAAATTGAAATCTCAAATTAAGAAACTTAGCGAACCCAGCGAAAAAACTATGCGCTACAGAAGCCAAACCCAAGTAAAGCAAAGACCCAACTTAGAGTCTTTTTCTGTTTTAAGCACCAACTACGCTTCCCGGTATTCCGAGTACACATTTTCAAAACAAGAAAACTCAGAATCTGTCGAAAGCATTGCTAACCTCTACCAAGAAATACAAAACGAGCTTTCGCACACCCAAAACCTGCACAACGAGGCTCTCTACAAGCTAATCCAGGCGAAAAAAGACAGCCCCGAAAAGGTCAACCGACTCAAAAACATAGTTAAAAGATGGCAAATAGAAAAGAACAAACTTGAGAACAAAAAACAAGACTTAGAAAACCAGCTACTCAAATTAGCAGACCTACTGTGAATTTCTGCAGTTTAATGTAAACATTTATCCATATAGCTGTTCCACTTGCTTTCAGCGCCCGCTTTCCGAAGCATTTGTGCTATTTCAGTGTCTGTTTCGTTTTCGTTGTTTTCTACTAAGTTAAGAGGCACCTGCTTAAACTTGTTCACCGGGTTCAAGTTAGCTCCTTGCTCTATTAAAAAGTTGATCAAATCTGTGTCTTGGCGCAGCACTGCAAAGTGCAAAGCTGTGCAGTAGCCCTCTTGTTCAACGTCGTCTATAGGCATTCCTCCTGCCAAGAGTATCTTCACCATCTCTTTAAGCTTGTCAAAGTCCCCCACAGACTTGGAGCAAGTCCTAGCTAGTAACCCTTTGAAAGCTTCGTTACCTAGGTCTAAGTTCAGTTTCACAAAGACCTTCATAACTTCTGTGTCGAAGTTTTCAAGTGCTGTGTAAACTGCTTTTTTTGTGTGCCAGCAAAGAACTGGGAGCTGTCCTTTGGAACTCAGAAGGTCTTCAAGGGTTCTGTGGTCATTTTCTTGGCAGGCTTTGATGATTCTGTCTCCGAGGCTCATGACTGCTTCTAGTTTGTGAGGTTCTTCTTTTAGAGACTTTAAGTAACTGATTTCGGAGTGCAAGGTTTCGAACTCAAGTAAACCTTTAGGCTCTGGAACTCTTGCTTTGATTTCTAAGGCTCTTTCCATTTACTTATCTAAGAACTGGCTGAATTCGGAATGTAGCTTTATGCTGTTTAGGACTTTGAGTGTGTGAGTAGTGCAGTCTTCTATGCAGCTCTGCTGGTCTTTGGTGCATTTCTGCATGCAGTTAGGAAAGGTTTCTAGTTTTTCTTTCAAAAGACTTTCAATTCGGTCGTAAAACTGTTCGTAAGGCTTAGAGCACTTGTCTATGCAACTTAGGTCTCCTTCGCAATTAGAGGAGCACTTGTAGTGGTTTTGTTTGACTTGTTTGATGTAAGGTTTGAGTTTTGTTTCGAAAAAGTCATTGTAAAATGCGTTGAAGCGCTCTTCTTGGGTCATGGTTTGCATTATTGTTAATTGAAGAAACTTATAGTGGAGTTGTGGAAGTCTCCAAAGGTCATGCCAGGCTTCCACCTTTGTCCTAAAGAAGGAACTCCTTCGTGCTCTATAAGTGCACCTTTTGAGTCAGGGCACTCAATTTCAAAACCTGGACTTGGCTCCATAAACACTGCAAACGTGCTTCTCGATACCTTGGGGTCCTTAACTGGCATGACTGCGTGAGGAGTGGCTTGGAGCCAGCCTCCTGAAAGTATTTGTGAAGTCTCTCCTATTTGGAACACCATGAGGTCTGAGGTCACTTTGACCTTAAGAGACTCGCCTTTCCTAGTGCGCAGAAACAACCCTGAGTTTTCGTCGGCATACTCGTTTTGTGTTAGCACTTCGCCTGTTTCGAAGTTTTGGTACAAAGAACAAGTAAGTCCTGTCAAGTTGCAGTGGTCGTTGTGCCAGCCACACCAGTCCTTGTTAGGGTTTTCTTGTGGAAAGTAGTGCAGGAGTCTTCCTACATGGCTTTTGGAGTCAGAAATGATCTTTTCAATGGTTTTTTCTTTGAAAGAAGGGACTCTTTGCTTAATGTACTTGTCAATGTGCTGAGAAACAAGGCCTCCTACGTGGATTATAAGTGACCCTAGGTCTTTGAAGGCATACTCTAGTTGAGGCAGCGAGTCTTTAGGCCATACGTTGGGGTGGTACATTCCTGAGCTAGCTCCGGGAGTATCTGTTTCTGGGTTGGCGTAAAAAGAGCCTTTGAAAAAGTCAGGCTTCCCTTCAAAGATTTCTTTCCCATGGCTCCACCCCACTGAGTACCCAGCTTGAGGAAGTTCTAACTTTTCAAGCTCTGAAGAAGGCAGTCTAGCTAATTGCCTAGCTAGGGTTAAAAGGGCCAAACGTTTGGCTTGGTAGTCCGGAGTGTTTTTCACAGTTATGATTCCTAAGCCTTGGGGTCCGAAGCCTTCTTCAATCTCTGAGTCTAAGTTCTTTAAGTTGGCTAAGCTTTGGTAGTCGATGCAAACAGGGTTGAAGGTGGTGACGGTCCTTTTTACAGCTTTTAGCATTATAGATAATAATAAAAATGAATAATTACCCAGGAATCTATCAGTCTTCCTTTGACGTTGAGCAAAACGAAGGAGTTTTCAAGTACACTCCTGACAACGACCGTTTAGGCTTCATCAAAAAGGTCTACGGAATCCTTAGTATGCAGCTATTCATAACAGTGGTTTTCACAGCCCTTGTTATTTCTGATGAGTACCTGACTTTGTCAGTCCAGTCCAGTCCTGGGCTTATGTACCTAACTTCTTTTGGCTCGCTGGGAATAATCATTTCTCTGTTTTGCTGCACAGAGAACGCAAGAAGGGTTCCTCTCAACTACGTACTTTTGCTTAGCTTTACTCTGTGTGAGTCGTACATGGTGGCTTTTATATGCAGTGTGTACGAAACAAGCACAGTGCTTTTAGCAGCTATGATGACTTTAGGAGTTACTTTGGCCCTTACAGCTTATGCGTGCTATACCACTACTGAGTTCAACAGCTTCAGAGGTGCAGGAGTAGTGATGCTTAGTATACTTATACTTTTTGGGATATTTGGAATATCGAGACTGGGAGGCTTTGCAGACTTGCTTTTCTGTTGTTTAGGAGTAGCAGTCTACGGATTTTACATAATCTACGACACTCAACTAATAGCTGACGGCGACAAGTACGGCTTGAGTTTAGACGACTACATTCTAGGAGCTATGATGCTTTACGTGGACATTATAGGGCTTTTCATATACCTACTGAGGCTGCTTGCCAAGAAAGATAACTAATAACACCTTACTTATGTTCACTTGACAGGCCGTGGAGTGCGTGCAGAAGTTCTTCTTTTTCTCTAAGAAGACGAGCAATTACTCTGCAGGCAGCGTCGTGCTGGTAGAGTGCATGGGACAACTCCAGTCTGAGTTGCTGTATATGTTGTTTAAGTTTGGTTGTTTCTAGTACTTGTGAGTCCCACTCGTCTTGAAAAGCTTTAATCATGTCTGGAATAGAAGTTGCAGAAAAGGCTTTGGGCTTGACTTGGGTGGAAACTTGCAGAGGCAGTAAGTCTTCTTGAGTTAGTTCTGTGTTCGTGATGGGACATCTGCCAGTTTTGTCTATGTGCTTAAGTATTGTAGAGCGTTCGTAAACGTGTCCGGTTTTTTTGTTAACCATTGGCTCTATAAGAGGTTCCCCAGACAAGGCACAGTGCGTCAAGGACATTTATATTAAGATGGAGTTGGTTCCAGCGCTTTTCAACCTTGCTATTGGGATTTGTGGGCTTGTAGTGATAGTTGCTGCTTTTCTTTATGTGTACCAGAACAAAATGATCTACCAACCAAACCCAATGATGCAGATGTCTCAGTACCCCGATGGCAACCCTAATGGGTACCGCAGCCCAGCTGACCGAGGCATTCCTTACCAAGACGTTTACTTAAATTCATCCCCAGGAGTAAAGATCCATGCTTGGCTAATGACCCAGACATACAAGTCCGCACCCACGGTGGTGTTTTTCCACGCAAACGCTGGAAACTTGGGCTACAGAATGGACAACTATGAGATGCTTTACAGCCAGCTGAGACTGAACGTGTTCGCAGTCTCTTACAGAGGCTACGGGTACAGTGAAGGCACTCCTTCTGAAGAGGGACTCAAACTAGACGCCCAAGCTGCTATTAAGTATGTTTTTGAAGAAACATCAGTTGACAAAAACAAAGTTTTTCTGTTCGGAAGGTCACTTGGAGGTGCAGTTGCTATTTATGCAGCAAGTAAGTTCCAGGAGTACCCCGTTAAAGGACTGATTTTGGAAAACACCTTTACTTCAATGCCTAAGTTAGTAGATCACATTATGCCCAAGATTTCTTTTATGAAAGGACTCATTTTAAAGAACTTCTGGGATAGCCAAAGTCTCATTGGTAACTTAGAGTGCGGAATCTTATTTATTTCAGGAACTAACGACGAGTTGGTTCCTCCAGTGCACATGCAACAACTCAAAGACTCAGCTGTGAAAGCCAAGACCAGAGACATGGTAAGACTTACTTAGTTTTTAGTTGAAAACGGAGACCACAACATGACTTGGAGAATTGCAGGACCTCTTTACAGTCAAAGAATTATGAAGTTCATTGAAAGCGTCTTAAGTAAAACTTCAGTTAATTGATAAACTAAAATGAAACGAGGCTACCACACACTGCTTAGCAAACCCTTGGACCAGTACTTCAGCAACGTAGTAGTTAACTCACACATAGAACTTTTGAGCTGGCAAGCACTTGACTTAGGCTTGGGCTGGAGTGTCTCTGTAGCTCTGACTAGTTTGGGTTTAAGACTAGCTGGGGTTCCTTTTGGTGCTTTGCTTGACAGAGTGCAGTGGGTTCCTCCTGAGTTTTTAAAGGAGCCTTTGCAGAATGCTCACAAAAGTTTTATACTGAACAATCTTGAGTACGATGTCAAGAAGCTAAAGTTAGTGGAGTCGCAGCACAAACAACTCAAAGCCCAAGTAGAGGGCAGAACTTTGCTGAAACAGTTCATACTTGGTTACATGGGACTAGGTTACTTTAGAGCCTTGCACCACATGTGCTTTACACCAGAGCACTATTCGGGACTAGCTGACTCTAGTTTTTTAGGCTTTGCACTGTGTTCTTACGACCCCTTTTTCATTATGCCACTGGTGTTTGGAGCTTGCAACTATTTCCTTTTAAAGAAGTCTTTCCACCCCTTCACTATAAAACTCACTGAAAACTCTATTTTTTGGATAGCTTTCTGCAGCAGTTTAGCAAGTGTTTTTACACCTGTAGCTTACATAGAAGCTTGGGTTTCTTTAGCAGCTACTCACATTCTTTTGAAACAACTTATAAAGTAATATAAAAATGTCCAGACAGATCATGATACATTACCTTTTGCAAGACGAAGCTAAGAAAGAACTTAACTTGTACCCCTTCACAGCTATGGAGTCAGACATCTTAACAGTGTCTGATATCCGGAAGTCCTTCCCTGTAGAAGGCAACTTCCACTTTAGGTTTAGAACTACAGTTCAGGACAACAAAGGCTCTGCAACTGTTTGGCTCGACATAGCAGACGACACAGCACCCGTACCTACTTACCAAGGCCAGATCTTTATAAAAGCACTTCAACTTCCTCCTTTCTCGAACCAGTCACTCACTAAACCAACTCGAAAAACTTACAAAACCTCCAACGGTGTTTCTAAGCCTATGGCTAAGCCCCAGGCCAAACCCCAGGCCAAACCCCAGCCCAAGCCACACCACCCTGCTTCTGAACCTGGAGAATTTATTGAGTTCGAAAAACCTAAAGCCTCAGAAAGGTCCCACTCAGCAAAGCCTAAACAAGACCCTGTGATGGAACTCAACACTGAAGAACTCAGAAAGAAAAGAGAAGAAAAGGTTGAAGCCACTGCTAAACAAAAAAGCGAAGACACTAAAGAAAGGTGGAGAAAACACCAAAAACTTATTGAGGACAAAAAAGAAGCCCATAGAGTATACGGACCAAACATTGACAAGTGGGAAACACAAAACTGGCAGAAGAACAACTTAATTACTTTACTGTCTACTTTGCATAACGTTATCTGGGAAGGTTCTGGGTGGAAACCAATTGGACCTGGAGACTTGATTTCAAGCAAAAATGTTAAGATGAACTACCTTAAGTCCATCCAAATTATTCACCCGGATAAGCACCAAAACGACCCTCCCCACATCCAATACATCTCAGAAAGGCTTTTTGGAGCTGTGAGTGAGGCTTGGAAGAACTACCAAGGAAACCAATAATAAGAGTTAAGTTGAATGGTATAGACTAAAACTCTATTTGAAGCTTATAAATTCAGACATATACCAGGTTGAACATTAGAAACACCATTATTTGAGTGACGTCACCACTAATATTCTAATAAAATGGATTAAGGTGCAAGTCAATATAAACTAGAGAACTTGCAGACTCATAATGGCCATTCCTTAGTAATTGAATAAGCTGGCGATTATAATAAAAATGCCGAGATTTTTGTTTTTATCTCTTGTAGCGGTTTACTTTGCAGCTGGCAAAGACTGCAACATCTACTCCTGTGCCCCTTCAAACGTAACCATTCCTTCTGGGGACTGCATTAGGCAAATAGGCGATAACTACTACCTTAAACCTTGTGTAAACCAAACCTGTGATACCTCCTCTGGATCCTGCGTACCTAAACAAAACACTACACAAAAAGCTTATCCCGGTGAGTTCTGTACTAGCAATTCTACTTGCAAATAC
>PR_CR_10_Liq_1_inCRDRAFT_1001063_pt1 | contig 16087 bp, 26 predicted proteins | sample PRCRCaboRojoPR_3_FD_10241 | JGI IMG/M metagenome (IMG submission 10241)
TCAATTATTANCATAAGGCTGATGCTCGCCCTTCGCCGCTTAATGGTCTTGTGGTGGGTTGCTTCAAAGGAGCGGAAGAAGGTTGGGCAGGACAAGCTAATGCAGAGTGGCGGAAGGGTCTGGTAGTGAAGCGTGAGCTTGAGAATGGCAACTATGACCTTGAGTGGGTGTCTATGAAAAGACTAGAGAGGGAATATGGGGAAGCGTAGCGACTACAACAAGATACCAAAGGAAAAACACCCTTCTTTTAAACATGGACACAGGTATGCAAACCAAGGGAAAGCAACCACAGAATACCAGATATGGTCGGGCATAAAGAAGAGAATACAAAACCCAAACTGTAATATCTATGAGTTCTATGGGGGCCGTGGCTTGGATATGGACCCTCGTTGGAACGAGTTTGAAGAGTTTTTTGCTGACGTGGGAAGCAGGCCGAGTAAAGACCACTCCCTTGACAGAATTGACAACGACAAGGGTTATTGGAAGGATAATGTTCAGTGGGCCACTAGAAAAGAGCAGAACAGGAATCGCCGGAATAATATCATGGTTGATTGGACAGGAGAGGAAACATGCTTAAAGGATGCTTGTGAATTCTTTGGTTGGCGTTACAAGGTTGTATGGTCTTGGGTAAAGCAAGGTAAGGACTTTGATTGGATCAGGGTTAGAGCAGAGGAGTTATGGTGTGGGTAAAAGAAGTGACTTTGAAAAGGTACCACGAGACTTCTATGGCACAACCGACCCTAACGCTATCCCACCTAAGTTCATCGAGTTTATCCGTGGGAGGTCTTATGCAGAACCTTGCTGTGGCACAGGAGACCTCGTAGACCTCCTTGCTGATGTAGCTGTGTGTCGATGGGAATCGGATGTAGAGTATCGTGGGTGTGGTAAGGTTTGGGACGCTATGTGTTTGTCTAAGCATGAACTACAGAACTGTGACTTGATCGTTACTAACCCACCGTTTTCTCGTGATGTGTTGCTGCCTATGATCGACCACTTTATTACGTTGAAACCCACTTGGCTTTTGCTTCCGGCAGACTATATGCACAATAGGTACTTCAGTCCTTATATGGCTAAGTGCAGTAAGGTGGTGTCAGTAGGAAGGCTTAAGTGGTTCAAGGACAGCAAACACACAAGCACTGACAATTTCTGTTGGTACTTCTGGAAGTATCATGCAGATGAGGACACGAAGACAGTTTTCATAGGCCGATAGGCCGCGTTATGGAATAACTATGGAAGGAGCTAGAGATGATTAACTGGTGGCTGATTACCCTACTAAGTGTTTTTGGAGTGAGTTGGGCCTACTCGCTGTGGGTAGCTAAAACCAAAATTGAACTCTTGAGCGCGGTATCAGCAGTCGCGGTTGTGGCGGGCTTGATGTATATGTCAGGGGTCTTTACCGAACTGTGGGGTGTCTACAAGTGAAGGGGCAACCAGACCTAGATTTTGTGATATCTCCCTACCGCATCTCTGACCTGTCAAGTAGGGTGTTCCCGAGGATTGACCTTGGGACGGGTGAAGCAGAACCTACGAACTACCTCGTAACCTATTGCGGTGTCCCTATCAACGGGGATAAGGTAGTTTATACCTATGAGGATGCTCGGGACATAGTGGAATGTCATAAGAAGGGAGTCTATAAGTGAGTAAACGAACTGAATATCGCCTCCAGTATTTCCACTTCTCCAATGGGGAAGCTATGGAATCCCTTACTGAGTTGTGTAACATACTCGCGGAACTCTTGCCCGACTACGAAATAGATTTTGAGAGTTCGAAGAGTGACTATGGTGTACTCTCTATTGTGAGGGAAGAAGAGTTTAAAGAGGGAGTCTACGAGTGAGTACACAAAATTTACAACATGGTCCCGTGAACTGGAGTTATCAGTCAAAAAGATCGATTCTAGAGAATGCAATCCGGGATTTGGTGAAGTTTGCTTATTGGGGGGAGACTCCTCACTCTTTAGGCGCACTAAAAAGTATTCACGACGACCTGTCAAAACTAGAGGAATTGAGCAAATGAGTCTTACACAAGATCAAATTGACGAGTGGAACAAATCAGAAGAATACTACAACAGTGAAGAGGACGCTTTTGCTTACCAGAAGACACCCTTGGATATGGTTGCTGAGTTCTGCAAGGTTACAGGGCAGACACCTACCCCAAGCTTGTATGTGAAGCTGATTGGCGAGGAACTTGATGAGTGGGCCAAGGAGGGTATGCGTAAGGGTGAGGGAGACCTAAAGGAACTTGCTGACCTAGTTTACGTCCTATACGGGTATGCACTTGCTATGGGCTATGACCTTGATGAAGCTGTCCGTAGGGTGCATGAGAACAATGTGGGACGGTCTGTGCAACCAGATGGAAGTGTTAAGCGTCGTGAAGATGGAAAGATCATGAAGCGTAAGGATTATCCTAAAGTGAATTTGGAGGATTTGGTGTGATTAGTGCTTTACTCACTGCCGTAGCTCTCACCAGCGTGGACCCTGACCTTCCCGTTAGGGGGTATGCTGTACAGACGGATGGCCCTGAAAACTTCATGTACTGCGACGGAACACTAGCAGTAGTAGACCTGAGCAAGTTTAAAGACATTGGCGAAGAGTGCCAGTAACCTACAAGAACAAAGGAAACTATATGACCGGACCGACTATCCCCGTAGCAATTTGGGCAGATGAACAGAAATACCGCCAAGAAGGCGAAGAGTACGGGCAAAAAGTAGCTCGTGTAGCTCAAGCCCTGAGCGACAACCAAGACCACTTCAATCACTTCCGTGATATCCTTAGAGAGCAGCGGTTCCTCCCCGGTGGGCGTGTACAAGCAGCAGCAGGTTCTTATCGTCGGGTCACTGCTTTTAACTGCTTCGTTATGAAGAATGTCCCCGACTCTATGGAAGGCATCATGGACGTAGCTAAAGAGGCCGCTATCACTATGCAACTTGGTGGCGGCGTTGGGTATGACTTCAGTGGTATCCGCCCTCGTGGAGCACGTATCAAGTCTATTGGTTCTCAAGCAAGTGGTCCTGTATCCTTCATGGGGATTATGGATGCTACTTGTAAGACTATCGCTAGTGCAGGGCATCGTCGTGGAGCACAGATGGGTTGCCTTCGAGTGGATCACCCTGACATCATGGAATTCATTTCTGCGAAAGCTAATAACGACAAACTCACCCAGTTCAATATCTCTGTTCTGGTGACCGATGCTTTCATGGAGGCTGTGAAGGCTGACAGTGACTTTGATCTTGTGTTTGAAGGCCGTGTGTTTGATACTGTTCGGGCGCGTCACCTTTGGGAGACCATCCTGCGTTATACTTGGGATTGGGCAGAGCCGGGGGTTATTTTCATTGACCGTGTGAACCAAATGAATAACCTGTGGTATTGTGAGGACATCTCAGCTACAAACCCGTGCGGGGAACAGCCGCTTCCTGAGTATGGTGCTTGTCTGTTGGGCAGTTTTAATCTGACTAAGTATGTTAAGTATGTACCTAAGTCTATCAGCGGCCTTGAGACAAAGTTTGAATTTGACTGGAGCCAACTTGAGTATGACATTCCTCACGTAGTCCGCGCTATGGATAATGTCATTGACGAGACAACCTACCCTCTTAAGGAGCAGGAACAAGAGGCTAAGAACAAGCGGCGTATGGGCCTTGGGGTCACTGGCCTAGGGAATGTTCTTGGTGCTTTGGGTATCCGGTATGGTAGTGGGGAGGCTAAAGAGTTTACACGAGAGGTACTAAAGCTGATTGCTAACCGTTGCTACATGGCCTCTGCGAGTCTTGCTGCTGAGAAGGGTCCATTCCCACTGTTTGACGAGGAAAAATACCTACGTGGTAAGTTCATCCAGAAACTCGACAGTGACGTTCAAGAGACTATCGCTAGGGTTGGTATCCGCAACAGCCACCTAACAAGTATTGCACCGACGGGGACTATTAGCCTCACAGCCAACAATGTGTCCAGTGGCATTGAACCTGTGTTCTCCCATTACTACGACCGGACTATTCAGACGTTTGATGGACCTATGGTGGAACGCGTAGAGGACTATGCTTATCGTGAATGGGGTATCAAGTGTGATACAGCAGATAGTATCTCTGTTGAGGATCATGTAGGTATGCTTAATGCTGCCCAGGAGTGGGTAGATAGTGCTTGCTCCAAGACTTGTAACGTTGGCGATAGTGTCACTTGGGAGCAGTTCAAAAACGTGTATCTTCAGGCTTATGAGGGAGGCGCTAAAGGGTGTACAACTTTCCGGGCCTCTGGTAAAAGGTTTGGTATCCTTAATGCGAGCGCTTCTGAGGATGTTGTTGAGGAACCTGAGCAAGCCTCTGATGAGACTGTCGTAGAGGGTGGAGCTTGTTATATCGACCCTGAGACGGGTATCCGTAGCTGTGAATAGCCCATGTATACGAGTGTGCAAAGTCCAAGAGGATAAATGCATAGGCTGTGGGAGGACTATAGAACAAATCAGACTGTGGTCCTCCTACAGTCACCAACAACGACAAAGCATAATGGAGAGCCTTAATCGTGCAACAGAAGCCGAAGCCAAAGACCCGGAGGACTAGGACAAAGCATGACGACAACAAACAACCAATTCACCTCTTGCCAAGAAACGAAAGACAAGAAGAATACTTGGAAGCACTTAAGACTTCGGACCAAGTTATTGTTTTTGGACCTGCTGGTACTGGTAAGACCTATTGTGTAGCTACATTCGCTGCCAATCAGTACCACATAAAGAATGTCCATAAGATCGTAATCACTCGACCTCATGTCGCTGTAGGTAAAGACATTGGTTATCTTCCGGGTACACTAGAAGAGAAGTGCGCTCCTTGGGCCTTACCTGTTATAGACGTACTAGAGAAGCACTTGAGCAAAGGAGTTGTAGAGACAGGTCTGAAGAACCAGAACATTGAAGTAGCACCTTTAGCACTGATGAGGGGTCGTAGCTTTGAGGATACCTTTGTGATTGTAGACGAGGCACAGAACATCACACTACCAGAACTTAAGATGTTGGTTACTCGTATTGGTGAAGGGTCTAAGCTGGTTCTCAATGGAGACATCCAGCAGAGCGACCTGAGAGAAGCCGACGGTCTGACAAAATTGGTACACTGCACAAAAAAGTACATGCTCCCCATCCCTATCATTGAGTTTACTATTGACGACGTAGTGCGTAGTGATATATGTAAACAATGGATCAAGGTGTTTACTGAGGAGGGAATCTAGTGAGATACTACGAGTATATCAGAGAGGAAGGAAGACGTATGGATCAGAACGAAAAGATTTCTGCAGGTGACCTAGTAATTTTGAAGGGGGAAGACCCGGACGCGAGGGTTGGTCGTGTGGTGCAGGTCTACGCTGATGAAACGGGTGAGTTTTGGGCAGAGGTCCATCATTCTGGTTTCATAGACTATTACGAGCAATATCCACTGAGCAGCCTTGAGCTTTACCACCATAACGACTACTCAGGCCCAGAAGACAACGTTAATCACCCACAGCACTACGTTAAGCGCGGAGTAAATTCAGATGGTGGACCTACGTCTTATTATGACTTCCCACCAGACTGGAAGACTTGGAATGACTTTGCGGACTATAAAGCACAGCAGCAATGGAAAGAACACTCATTCCACCTCGGAAACATTGGCAAAGCTATTTGTCGTTGGGGGGACAAAGGAGGTACCACTAAATCCTATGATGCGAGAAAAATCGTGTATTCGGGGCTTCGTGTTTTGTTGATGCTAGAAGGGAAAGAAAATGTCCAAGAATACCTTGATAATCTGCGAGAAGACCCACAATTTGGAAATTGATAAGTTCTGGTACAACACAAAGAACAGATATTGGTACTGTCTTTGGAAAGGGAAGCCAAAAGCTATCCATCGATTACTCGCAGAGCAGTACATCCCTAACCCCCAAAGCCTTGGTGATGTACACCATAGGGACGGGAATAGAGACAACAATAGGGTAGATAACCTTCAGTGGTGTACTCGTTCAGATAATCTGCGTATCTCATATAGGGATCATGGGCGGATTGGGCCTAGCTTAGGGAAGTTTAATGAAAAAGATGCGCGGTCAATACCGGTGATCGCCACGTGCTTAGATACTGGCGCTAAAACCATTTATCCCTCCTTGAACGAGGCTGGGCGACAAGGATTCCAAATTTCCAAGGTGAGTCTGTGTATCAACGGCAAAAGGACCAAACATGCAAACCACACATGGAAACGACTTATCGAAACACAGGAGCCTAAGTAATGCTGACACAAATACTACTCGTAGCTAACCTAGTGATTGCCCTGCTCCTAGTTATGGTAGTCGGTTATATCTGGAGGCTGATGTCTTCAACGTCAGTTGTCCTCAGTTACATTACGCTTTACCTGAACGACAAGTATGAAGACTTTGGGAATAAACAATTCAAAGGATTAGAAGATGATTAACAGACTGCTAAAAGCATTAGTGATAGCTTTACTACCAACATCTGTTATGGCTGAAGTATCTTACGACAAAGAGACTAGCACTCTCAGGATTACTGGGCAGACAGATATGATCCAAGTCCTAGCAGCTAGTAATTACTTACGCAAGTATGAAGCCAAGTACATTGAAATGTGGGGTCCGGGTGGCTACATGGAGATGGGACTACAGCTAGGTAACCGTATCGCCAAGGAGGAGGGCGTTACTGTAGTTATCCCTAAAGGTAAGAAGTGTATCAGTGCTTGTGCCTTTGCCGCTATGGGTTCTAGCCATATCCGTATTGACGGCAAGTTGATGCTCCACAGACCCTTTATTGTAGGTGCTCCAACCATGCTACCTCTTGAGGATACACTAGCCTACATGGGAAAAGGATACATCAAGACTGCCTACTACCTAGAAGATCATGGGTATCCTCGTAGTGTGATGGACAACATTATGGATTACACAAGCCCCTGTAAGTTTATGGTCTATACGGATAGGGAGGTCAAGAAACCAGAAGACCTTGTGTTGTGGCACTTAGACAACAGTCGATGTGAGATGATGAACGCAAGGATTAGACGATAAAAAAAACCCCGCTACTTTCGTAACGAGGCTACAAGTAAGGCTCATCTGATTTACTTCAGGTGGGCTTTTTTATTATGCTTGCTATAGAGCGTCCTATCTCTCCGGGGCTAGGCAACAACCAACCAAGGATAAGCAGAAGGATTACCCACACAGGAACTTGATTCACCACTACAGTCTCTACGTTATCCGATCTTACTTGATTTGTGTCTGCTGTCTGTCGGATGTCTCTCGCTTGGGGTCTCACTAGCTTCTGCTCTGTAACGTTGGTAGTCCCAATCGTCTGGCTGTTGGTCTTCCCAGCTTGTACGTTGGCCGCTACGTTGGGACCACCGCCCGTCAGCAAACTGAGAGGACTTCCTGAGCAACCCGCCATTAGGAGAGTACCACTGAAGACCAAAGGCAAGAGCACCAAACGTGAAGATCGGGAATGCAAGTATTTGGACAAGTTCAGGCTCCTTTGTTTCTACAAGGTATACTAACCACACAAACAGAAGAAAAGCAACCTCTCTCTTGTAGGTTTTTTTAGCGGGCGGTGCTTTGGGATCGTTCGATTGCATCTCGTATCGCCTTAAGGTTCTCATCAATACGCGCAAGCATGACAGCCTGACTCTGGACTATGTTCTCTACTGTTTCAATACGAACTTCATGCCTTAGAATCTGTGTTTGATTCATATCGACATCACTACGAAGAGTGGCTACAAACCAGATAAGAGCAACAGTCTGTGCAACAATCGCTAGGATGAATGTAATGGGGACACTCTTGCTTAAGTGCCATTGGTTGTTGCTCATTTTGGGTAGCTCCTCCAGCTAAGTTCGTGATGCGGGCCATCAGGGAAGTTTTCCCAATAAGCACCAGACGTAAGGTCAACACCAAGCTCATCTGCTGCTGTCTGCATAGCCTCTACGATAGGCCAGAAGTATTCCCAGTCCCACGACAAAGGATAAGGCGCAAGGTCCACAGCATGGCCTGTAAGGTGCCTAGAGTTCATCGTTTGGGATTTACCCTGAGCTACCAACTTACGTTGACGGTCCATATTGCGAACTCCCTCAATTACGCTAAAGTCCTGCTCAGTAATCTCGATAGCACGTTTCACGACAGCAACCAAATCAGGGTGTACGCCTGAAAGGTTCTGCATACTGCGTTGCCCTAGTTTGTATCCCATTACGGCCACCACTTATCATCTGTGTAATCTTCAGGTATCTCTTGCATATCCTTCAGTGTCCAAGACGCTTGATAGATAGCCTGAGCATACTGTTTAGCCTTAGACATCAATTCAAGGGTCTGGTCGGGTGTCAGCAGGTGATCACTATTGTCCCTATCACGGAAAGGGAGGACTGCTGAAGTCACCCCTGCCGCTTTAAGGTCTTTAGCAGTGGACTCAAGTGCAAGAATAGTGATTTGGTCTTGGTCGCGGCCCTGAACAGGAATATCCCCATAGCCCGTTACCGAAATTACTGTACCAGCCTCAAGTCTACGGGCGCGTTCTTCATTGACCTTGCCCCTCAGAATCTTCTTCTTTTCGGTGGGGTTAATCTCTATAGCACCGTTGGTGAGAACCCAAGCATCTCGAAAGGTACGATCCTGTGGGACAGTTACCTCAGAGGCGTCTACCTTTTGATTGCCTACTTTAATAAACGTCTGTGTCATCTTATGCAGCCTCTTGTTCTATACGCCAAGCGTTTCGGTTTGACCTGTCTTGTGGGACCATACTCACAGGGATAATCTTGAGTATCTGACGGTTGCCTTTATAGTCTCTCCAAACGCGGGGCGGTATGTCTTTTTTGACTAGGTACTCCATAGCCTCTTCTTCAGTCATAGGACCAACAGGAGGTAGCTTATGGAGGAGAAACTTGTTGATTGGACTTACCTTGTCACCGTCTTTAGCAATGGCGTGGTAAATCTCAACAGGCGGGAGGATACCCCCATGCATAGCCATTGCTAACCATGTAGGGGAAGGTCTCGTGATCTTGGCGGGTTCATCAGGATCGGCGGGGTCTTCCCACAGGATCGCGTAGTTACCTTGGGGCAGGTCTTTGTGCCGCTCCCCGAAGATCAACTCACGTTCCCATAGTTTGTATCGACTGTAATCTACGGTCATGCGAGGTTCCCGTGGACAGAGCAAGTTGATACCAGATCAAGAAGTGTGGACGACGCGTTGCGAACTGTACAAGTAAACCCCGAAGTGGTAAGGCTGCTTGAATTGTGCACCACCAAGGTAGTGTTCAAAACAGTGCCGGGACTTGTGTAGTCAGTACTAGCCAAGTTGTTCGTAAAGGATACCGTGTAGTTCCCCGTTGAGTTGTCGGTCACTGAGCTTACGTTGTAGTCGTTTACCAAAGAGGGGGTAGGCTGATCGTAGTAGAACCAAGCCTTAGCAGTCCCACTAAGCACAGCGGAAGTTGGGACACTCTCAGTACCATCCCCAAAGTCAGAAGCAATTACAGTATCAAACTCAATCCTACTGTTGGTCTGGTTTATCGTCGCAAAGTTAATCCAAGCAGTGTCGGCCTCATTCCTAATCTTCAGAATGTTGTTTGCACTGTCATACCACCACTGGTTCGCATAAGTAGTTGCAGGTTCAGTGTCACTTTGGTTGTTGGATACAATAGCAGCAAGAGCGTTATTTAGGTCAGCCCTGACATTGGCTGCTGTATCATTTGCAATCACATAATCATGGGTTGCCATTTGTTTTCACCTTTTGTGTATGTTAGTTATACTGGACCACTGCCTCAAGAGCAGATATAGAGGGGGTAATTCCAGCTTCTTGAGACCTTAGCTCTGCCTTAAACCGGAAAGCCCTTGCCTGTATATCAGCGGAACGTATCCTTGTATAGTCAGACCAAGTTGGGGTTCCTGCTGGATCATCTTGAGTTGTCGAAACGAGATAATCTACGTTGATGTCTCCGAAGTCCGGATTATCTGTAAGATCATCAAACAAGCCCGTAGTTTGGTCAAGGTTCCCTGAGATAAGATCAAACAAGTTGTCCTGACTATCAAATCTAGTAAGAGTGGCATCAACTTTAACCCTAGCTCTTTGAACTGAACCTATGTCGATGTAATCAGAGAACTCATAAGTGCCTAACGTGTTGTTAAGGCCACCTGTCCCAAGGAAATCCCAATCCCCCGACAAACTGTCCAGATTACCAGACAAATTATCAAAAAGGATCGTGTTATTTATCCTCAAGTCACCATCTTCAACAATGGTATCGGTTTTTGCCCCGGAAAAGGTAGGGTCTTCTGTCTGGATTAGTGTAGTTGCAAAACCTTCAAGATTACCTGCATCAATGACGACAGAGGCTATATTAGTTGATTCTCTCCCGCCTTGATCGACAGCCTTAACCATATAGGTGCCAGCTTTAGCGGGAACACTAACCTCAGTTGCAGGTTTAGCTACCTTCTTGACGTAATCAACACCGCTAGACCAACTAGCACCTGTTGTAGCCGAGGAATATCTCAATCTGTAATAGGAAAGGTCTAAATCCGGTACTGCATCCCACTCCAAGTGTAAGATAGGTCCGTTGATTTCTGCAAAGAGATTCTCTACATCAGCCGGAGGATCGGCCAGACCCTTAGCTTGGAAGCCTGATCTAGTTACCCAATCACCTTTGATGTTAAGTGTGTTTACCGCCCTTGCGCGAATGTCGTAGTTACCATCCTCAAGGTCTACAATTCTAAATTCGCCTAGTTGACCTGTTGACACGGGAATCCATTGACTTGCAGATGAGGGCTTGTATTGGACCTCAATGTAGTTGATCCGAGTGGTATCACCAGTAACAGTGGCGGTAATTACGTTCCTTGCGTGTTCATAGACAACTTCAACGCTATTCCGAAGGAAGACACCAACGGGGGGTACAAAGAAGGGGGAGGACAAGGTTGTATTGTCCCTTTGGTACTCAATCCCGTCATCTACCTCATCAAAGACACTTGCACTGATCTCACGTAGGGTCATCTGCACTTGAAGGCCTTGGGCGTCCGTAAGCCCAAAGGTCCACTGCACCACTTCAAACTCTTTCTGTGCCCACCCAAAGCGGTCCACAGTGAGTTGGATGACATCCCCAACCTGAACTTGAAAAGCCCTCATACCAAAAGAGGCGCTTACCGTAAGCTGTTGGCGGTTGCGCTCAAGGAAAATACGAGCGATTCTTCTTGCCTCTACGGCTGTGTCAGTAAAGGGGAGATTGAGGTCAATAGAAGATTCCTGCCCGTTGTCCTCATCAAGAAAAACCTGATTCTGGACTTCTGGGTAGTCCGTGAACTCGTAATTGGTTTCTCTACCTTTAAAAGTCCCTTTGACAGTATTGAAGTTGTCCCTTCGAGAGTTTCTAGTCTTTACTGCAATACTACTACGAAGGTCATCCTCTGTGAACTCTACAGTAGGTGCTGTATAGTAGGCAGGCTTCATCCTCCACTTGCCTTGAGAGTACCACAAGAGTCCTCCCATAGAGGTAAGCATCTCACTTAAGAGGTCAATAGGAGTAACCCCCGTAGTGAACGCACCATTGCAGGTGTATCGTTTAGACCCGTCTAGGGTATCTGTTTGGTCGCAGACATTTGCTGCCGTGGCCACAAGAGTATCATCAATGTTCTCATTAGCCTCATTCAAGCCATAGCTAGACTTGATGTAATCCCTTATGCACAGTGCAGGGTTATTACTCCAACCAACACTATCGGTCCTCGGGTCGTAGACTTCCTTACCACGTATCTTAAAAAGGATTTCAGGGACGCCATTAGGCCATGAGCTACCAATACCATGAAACAAAGTGGCAGACACATACGCTGTGTTTCTTAAGACGTGGGAACTTGTCCAGCCAATACCTTGCTCAACGAGTGCCGAGTCGGCAGCAGCTTGTGTCCCATCGTAGAACCTAAAGGTAACGTGGCCTGAGAAATTAGAAGAGCTTGCATAGTACTTATCAGGGGGATCAACAAAGGCCACAAAAGAGGGGGAAAGTGGGGTGCCGTTGGGAACATCAGAAGGCTTGTTGACTACTTCACCAGTAAGGGGGTTCTTCCACTCAAGAACCGGGTTGTTGCCAATAAAGACTTCCTCATAACCATTGACAGGGTGCCCAGCATGAGCGTAGACCCTGAACAAGTTAGAGTTGACAATATCATTAGAGTTTGATTCAAATACAATAGCCCCACCAACACGGGTCTCCCCATAGATAATCTGGTGATCTAGGTTTGACCTCTTACCGTTGAGACGGTAGCCGCCAATACCCTGCCTGCTCTGTCCACTAGGCTTAGGGGTAAGTGCATTAAGAGCAAGGCCCACAGCAGCTTGAGTAAGGAACCCAACGGCTGCACTTACCGCAAAAGAACCCGCAAGTGCAGTTGCCCCGATAGTAGTCAGGACTTTTGTACCAATCGCAGCAGCAGCGGTGAAGACAGCCATTAAAGCACCTTCTCAAATTTAGTTTCTATCTTTGTGTAACCTAGACGCTCAAGCAGTGGGTCAATAGGGTGTTTCTCTGTAGTTGTTATGTAGAGAACCCTATGACCATCTTCCTTCAAACACTTCTCAGCGAACTTGAATAGACGTGTACCTACAGAACCTCTACGATAGTTTTTGTCTAAGTAGATAACATCGTTAGCGGCAAGCATAGCATTGCGAGAGTGCATAGAAGGGAACACTATGACAGTGAAGTAGCCCACAAGGTTCCCACCATCTCTAGCAGTAAATACGTAGAAATTACCTTGTTCCTCTAGCAACTCATACAGCCCCCAATTAGGGTCAAGGGGGAGCATCTCTTTGTTATGTTCTATCTCGTCCCAATCTTGTTGCAGGAGGGGCCATACTTCACTCTTAACAGAAGCCAAGAACTCTTGTTGATATGTGATCTTACTTGCCATAGAAAGGTGCATCAACTGCGCTATTACCAGAAGTCCCCCACAATGTCTCTTGAAGTTGGATGCTTTCCACAAAGTCAAAGCCACGGTCATTGGGGTAGAGTGACTTTTGATACTGACTTGTATATCTAGCAACCCTAGCCCTCTCAAGGTCAATCAGTTTGTTTTCTACCTTGAGTTCAATCGTAGAGAACTCAGCACCTTCATCAATATTCATTTCATCCATGTAGCCGGAGAAGATTTCTACAAGACCAGTTTCTTGGGTCTCAAGGGCGATCCTACTACCATCCTCAAGAAGAATATAAGCGCCCCCCTCTTGCAAGAGGTTCCCCTTAGCGAACAAACCAAAGTAGATATTACACACACGCCCCTGATAAGGCTCTTGGAGGGCCAGTGAGATAACCTCTGAGGGTACAGCAGTCAGGGTAAGCGTAGCGCCTCTCACAGCTATCTCTGTAGTCTCCTCAATAGCACTCACGTCTAGCAGAGTCCCTGTACCTGTGTAGGAAACCCCTTCGTAGACTAGAGTACCCACACCAGTCCATAGACGCAGGACGTTACCCCCATCAAAGTTCAACTCAATAGCAAAGAACGGATAGATAACGTCATCATCAAGAGAGTCAGAGATAGCTGTAGTGAGGTCACGGGTAGCCATTACTTATCCTCTAGTTTCTTAGCAATCCTAAAGTTATTGAGAGCAATAAGCCCATAGAATGCAGCACCAGTGATTTGTGTAAGTTCTGATATTCTCTTGTCAGTCATTAAGTGATTACCTCTACAGCTTCAAAACTAATGCCGTATGCACTAGCGTTGTTGATGGACCAAGACGACATGTTCGTAGATAAACGGAAGACGCCTTTAGGATTATTGAATGTCACGTTTGTGGATGTGTAGTCTGACCTAAGAGCAGGCCATATCTCTAGGCTACCATCTCCCGTTTGGTCTACAAGAACCTGATGGAGTCTAGCGCTAGCCCCTGACCCTAACTGAATGTAGTCACCCGCAAGGAGAGAACCTGTCATAGTCACAGTAACTGTCTCATCCCCTGCACTGCCAGTAAGGGTAGCACTAGAGACTGTCCCGCGAGGAGTAGCATAGTCAGGGTCGCCTAGTAGGAAAGTGCCTGTTGGTCCCTTGAGTGCAGTCAGGAAGGCTTTCCACTCAGCAGCAAGGTCTCTACGCACACTAGGGATATTGACAGAAGCCTCCCAACGCTGGCCTTGGTGTGAAACAATCTGTTGCTTGTAGGTAAAGGGAGACTGAGAGGTAGCTACAGCGTTCACTGCACGTATCTCAATGCTCTCAATACCTATTGTGGTTGGTGTAGACAGTGGATAGGAAATAGCCATTCAGATCATCCAAAAGTTGATTTCATTGCACCACCACGGCGTCTTTGATCCATGATTTGTTTCTGGGTGAGGTTAGCGATACGGGGGGCTTCTTGTGCAATGATCCTTTTGACGCTCTCATCACCGTTAGCACTGAAGTTAAAGGACTGGTTGATTACCACGGGCTGTTGACCACCACTAGCTTCTACACCCAGCTTACCGTTCTTACCACGCTTAAGGGGCATAATAGCCTCAGGACCAGCCTCACCCATAAGACCCATACCGTTAGCCATAGGGAATACTGTGGGAGAACCCACAACCCCACCATCAGCGAATGGTGTCACTTTGCCGTTCATGAAGGCGCCACCATTAGCAAAACCAAAGATTTTACCAAGGATGCCTGCACCGCCACCACCTGAACCACCGAAGAGGCCATCAAGGATAGGCTTAATCACCATAAGCTCGAACGCTTGCTTAAGGACCAGACGAGCCATGTCACGGAAAGCATCACCAGCAGACTTACTGCCATCAACAATCGACATAAAGGCATCACCAAGAGAATCCTTGAGTGTCTGACCGATTTGCTTCAGTGGGCTATCAACTTGTTCAAGAGACTGGATATACCCTTGCATAGCTGTCTGGCCCTGCTCCGTAGTAATAACGCCAGCCTTAACAGCCTCGTTTACGGTAATCTGAGCATCACGGAGTCTCTCAGCTACAGCAACACCTTCATCATATTGAGCAACAAGACCTGCGAGGGCATCTCTGGCGCGGTTGTACTCTTCCATAGGATCGACTGTTGAGCCACCGCCACCACCAGAGCCTCTTGCTTTAGGGGGTTCAAACACTGGGGCATAGGCTAGTTGCGCCCTTGGATCATTTCTTTGTATTTCCTCGGCAGTTGGGCCAGCCATTGTCCCTCGCCCACGACCAACTCTCCGACCCCTTTCAACAGATTCCACAGTATTTTGTAGAGCAGCCCATGCCGCTTGTGCAGCACCTTTAAGACGTGCCTCAAGGAGTGTTGCTCCTTGGATAGCCACAGAGAAGTCAATCTTGTTACTTACTGTAAATATTTCACTAGTAATCGCTTTTACATTCTCAAGACGTGCTCTTTTTTCTGCCAACCTATCAAGTTGATCTTGGATACTGTCCCTCTGCTTAATTAGGAGGCTTAATTCTGAGTTAAGTTCCCCCATCCCAAGTAAGCCAGCAGCGCCTTGACCTCGCATTGCTTGCAGTTTAGACTGCACCTCAGAAATCTGACTGTTTAATTGCTCTAGTTTTCGTATTGCCTCAAGCTCTGCTACGGTCTCAATTTGACGAGAAAACATCTCGAGTTCGTCCGTAGCCGATTTGATCTCCTCAGTCAGGTTTTTGGCAATTTCCCCAAGAGATTGAAGTTCCTCCCCAGTCTTCCTAGTTTGGTAAATAACATTCGCTAAGGCAGTGCCGATAGCAATAAATGCACCAAGAACTGCGCCGCCGGGGCCAAGGATACCCGCAAGTTGTGAACCCTGCTGACCAAAAGCAACAAATGCATTAGTACCGCTTTGGACCTGAACCGCAAAGTCTTGTACCTGATAGCCGACCTGCTGGAGACCTACAGATGCAAACCTTTTAGACTTCTGTTGCGCCCTTGAAGCTGCTCTCCCATATTGATTGAAAGCAATCTCAGAGGTATTACCCATAGCTTTCATACGGGAATTTACAACATCAATAGAGTCAGTGTTAGTTTTGCTCCAACGCCGAATCTCTTTCCTAGCACGAACTACATCAGAAATATCAATGTCGTACTTAATATCAGCCATTTGCTACCCTAATAAACACTTGATCCAACCTCTTGATAGCCTGTATGTCCCAAGCCTTAAGTGGTGTCTCAGTGAGTTCCTTCCATGCTTTAA
>PR_CR_10_Liq_1_inCRDRAFT_1001064_pt1 | contig 16086 bp, 15 predicted proteins | sample PRCRCaboRojoPR_3_FD_10241 | JGI IMG/M metagenome (IMG submission 10241)
GCGCGCATGGCGCTGGTGCCTTCGGGCACGGTCACGTGGAAGCCGTCGATCGTCAGCGTGACGGGCGCGCCGGTCTTGGCGGGTGTGCCCATGTCGCGGTCGTCGTCCCAGGGGATGATGAAGTCTTTCATGGGGTGCATCCTTTGGGGGTCAGCGGGGAAAGACGCGTCGACGCGTCTTGGGCGCGCGGGGTCGACCCCGCGCGTAAAGCCGTTTCGAAACGGCTTGAAACAAGGGCCTTCGAAGGCCCTTTTCCTGCGGCGCGGGCGGTCATTCGGCGGCCTCCTTCGCAGCGGCGAACTCGTCGGGGAAATGCGTGAGCGCTGACATCACCGGGAAGGGCGTGAAGCCCCCCAGCGCGCAGAGCGAGCCGTCCTTCATCGTCTCGCACAGGTCTTCCAACAGCGGGATCGCCGATGCGTCGCCTTGTCCGATCCGGTCGATGGTCTCGACCCCGCGCACCGCACCGATGCGGCAGGGGGTACATTTCCCGCAGCTTTCCACGGCGCAGAATTCCATGGCGAAGCGGGCGAGCCCCCGCATATCCGCAGTGTCGTCGAACACGACAAGCCCCGCATGGCCGATCAGCCCGCCCTGGGCATCCAGTTCCTCGTATCCCAGGGGCGTGTCGAATTTCGACACCGGAAGATAGGCACCCAGCGGCCCGCCCACCTGCACCGCCTTGACCGGACGACCGCTCAGGGTTCCGCCCGCGATATCGTTCACGACCTCGCCCAGGGAGACGCCGAACGCGGTCTCGAAGAGCCCGCCGCGGGCCACGTTGCCAGCGATCTGCAGGGTCACGGTGCCGCGCGACCGGCCCAGCCCGAAATCCGCATAATGCTGCGCGCCCCGCTCGAAGATCACCGGCACGGTGGCCAGGCTGATCACGTTGTTCACAACCGTGGGCTTGCCCAGGAAACCTTCGAGTGCCGGGAGCGGCGGCTTGGCGCGCACCACGCCGCGCTTGCCCTCGAGGCTGTTGAGAAGCGAGGTTTCCTCGCCGCAGACATAGGCGCCCGCGCCGACGCGGATCTCCATGTCGAAGTGGTGGCCGGAGTGAAGAACGTCGCCCAATACATTGTTGTTTCGTGCAATATCGACTGCGCGCTCCATCACGTCGATGGCGTCGGGATATTCCGAGCGCAGATAGACATAGCCCTGGGTCGCGCCCACGCCGAGGCCGGCGATCACCATGCCTTCGATCAGGGAAAACGGGTCGCCCTCCATGATCATGCGGTCGGCGAAGGTGCCGCTGTCGCCCTCGTCGGCGTTGCAGACGATGTATTTCTGGTCGGCGTCCGCCTGGCGGACGGTGTTCCACTTGATGCCCGTGGGAAAGCCCGCGCCACCGCGGCCGCGCAGGCCGCTTGCGGTGACTTCCTCCACTATGGCCTCCGCACCCATCCCGAGCGCACGACGCAGGCCGGTCAGGCCGCCATGGGCCTCGTAATCGCTCAAGGACAGCGGGTCGATCACGCCGCAACGTGCAAATGTCAGTCGGGTCTGGCGACGCATCCAGTCCAGATCTTCGGTCGGGCCCAGAGCCTTGTCGCCGTCGCCGTCGAAAAGACCCGGCACATCGGCGGGGGTCATGGGGCCAAAGGCGTGGCGGACGCCGTCACGGTCGATCTCGACCAGCGGTTCGAGCCAGACCATGCCGCGGCTGCCGTTGCGGATGATCTCAACATCCATGCCACGGCGGCCAGCCTCGGCAGCCAGTGCCTTGGCCACGGCATCGGCGCCCAGGGCGCGGGCCGCGGCGTCGCGGGGAACGTAGATTTTCATTCCGAAAGCCCTTCGATCAGGGTGTCCAGCCGGTCTGCATCGACGCGGGCGACGACGTCGCCATCGACCAGAACCGCCGGTCCGCAGGCACAGAGCCCCAGGCAATAGATCGGTTCGAGGGTGATCCCGCCATCCTCGGTGGTCTGGTGCCAGTCGATCCCCAACCGCCGCTTGGCATGGTCGGAAAGCGCGGCACCGCCCACGGCCTGGCAGGCCTCGGACCGGCAGATCTTGAGTGAGTGGCGCCCGGCGGGCTGGTCGCGGAAATCGTGGTAGAAACTGATCACGCCATGCACTTCGGCCCGGGTCAGATTCAAATGGTCGGCGATGCGCGGGATCGCGGCGGCCGGGATATGGCCGAAGCTGTCCTGCATGTCGTGCAGGATGGGTAGAAGCGGCCCCTCGCGCGTCATGTGGCGGGACACGATCTGGTCCGTTTCGGCCAGAATATCTGTCTCGGCCAGGGCGTTTTGGGTGGACTGGGGGGGCTGCATGCGCATCTCCGTGTGGGTGCGCGGACCGTGACGGCAAATGATCCGTCTTTCAATATCGCTTTTCCGTCATGTGATAGGTGATGCCTATCAATTGTCATCCCTTTGTGCCATCCCGCGTGCTTCGGTCAGCAAAGCGTCCAAAACCGGCGTATGGGGTTCCCGAAACGGCGCGATCAGCCCGATCCCGTGGCGCGCGCGCGGCTTGTTGATGGGCCGCACCGCAAGGTTTTTTCCCGCGGCCAGAAAGCCAGCCATCTGCACGGGCAGGACCGTGGCATAATCGCCCGTCGCCACGAGGCCCATCAGCACCACGGTCGAGTTCGATTCGACCACCGCCTCGGGGTTCACCCCGGCGCGCAGAAACGCCTGGTTGATGATCCTGCGGTTCTGCATTTCCGGCGTCAGCAGGCAAAGCGGCAGGTCCGACACCTCGGCCCAGGTCACCTGCGGCTTGGCGGCGATGGGCGCGGCCGCGTCGCAGACCAGCCTGTAGTCCTCGGTGATGAGCGGGGTCGCGGTCACACGGCCCAGAGGCTCGTTATCGAGATAGGTGATCCCGGCATCGGCCTCGAGATTGTCGAGCATCGACAAGATCTCGCTTGACGGGCGGGACAGGATCGTGAAGCGCACGTTGGGATGGGTCGCACGGAACCGCGCCGCCAGCTCTGCGCCGGTGGTCAGCGCGGTGGGGATCACGGCAAGGCGCAGGTCACCGGACAGACCCTGGCGGGCGACGCGCATCTCTTCGCGCAGGGTCCGCGTGTCGCCAACGATCTGCCGGGCCCAGACCAGCGCGCGCTGGCCTTCCGGGGTGAGCCCGCCATAGCGCGACCCGCGCCAGACCAGTTGCACGCCCAGCTGCTCTTCGAGCTGCTTGATCCCGGCGGAAAGACTGGGCTGCGTGATCCCGAGGCTTTCGGCGGCGCGTCCGAAATGCTCTTCGCGGCTCAGCGCGATGAACATCTCAAGCTTGTCGATCATGGGCCTCTCCCTTGCCTGTCTCCGGGCCGTCAACCGGCGGTGATCCGCCCGGCCCGCGCTCGGGACCATAAGGCCACGGTTTCGCCAGATTTGCGATTTTTCTTTGCAATTGCGCGGGAGTTGCCACGGCTCCGCCGGGGCGCTTCCACAAATCGGACCCGCCGCGCCCGCAGGCTGACATCGCGTTTCGCGGTAGCGGCCCGACCCGGGCGGCACGGGTTCCAGTGGAGGGNGATGTGGCGCGTATCCTGATTGCCGATGGCGATATCCTGTTTTGTGGGCTGCTGGAAAAGGTCCTGCGCCTTGACGGGCACAAGATCCACGCCGCAGGCTCCCTGTCGGCGCTGGACAGCGCAGTGCGGGAGATCCCGGGGCCGGATCTGGTGCTAGTCGATCTGCGCCTGCCCGGGATGAACGGGCTGGAACGCTTCGCGTCGGCGGTCGCGGCCGCCGCCTGTCCGGTGGCTTTGGTCGCCGGGCCGCTCAGGTTTCGCATCGCCCGCGAGGCATCGGCCCTGGGTGCCGCGGGAACGGTGAGCAAGAGCCTTGCGCTTCGGGATTTCACCGATGCCCTCGACCAGCTTCTGGCGGGGATGCCGGTGATCCTCACCGATCCCGACGTGACCGGCCCGCCCGCTGCCACGCCTGACGAACTGACCGTGCGTGAGCATGAGGTCATCACGCTTGTCGCCGCGGGCTGGTCGAACCGCGAGGTGGCCGAGCGGATGGGATTGCGGGAAACCACGGTCAAACTGCATCTCAAGACGCTGTCGGGAAAGCTGGGTGCGCGCAACCGGACCCATGCGGCGGTCATCGCCCGGGACAAGGGTTTGATCTGAGATCTGATCCGAGCGGGTGACGTCAGTCGCGCCGTTGCGCAAGATCGGTCAGGTGGCTCGCCGCACCGGTCAGGGCGGCATAGTCGTCCTCGACGACAAAGACCGGGAACTGGTCCAGGAATTCGGAAAACCGGCCCTTGTCGCGGAACGCCTCGGCAAAGCCGAACCGGTGCAGATAGGGCGCCAGCGCGCGGGACACGCCGCCCACCAGGTAAAGCCCGCCGAAGGGCAGCATGATCAGGGCCAGATCGCCGGCGACACGGCCCATGAAGCGCGCGAAATCGGCCACCGCCCGTTCGGCCACCGGGTCTGCGTCGGTCTTGCAGGCCTCCATGATCTCGGCCGCCTTGGGGCGCGCATCGCTGCCCACCGCGTGGGCATGCACCCGGTAGAGCATTTCCAGCCCGCGGCCCGACAATACCTCTTCGACGGCGGCAAAGCCGTGCTTGTCCTCGATGAAACGGGCGATCTTCAGGTCGTCCTGATCATGCACGGGCAGGCTGACATGGCCCGATTCCGACGGCGGCACGAAGACTCCCAACTCGGTGCGAAAGACCGAGGCCGCGTTGAACCCGGTGCCCACCCCCATAACCATCTGCGCGGCATGTTCGCTGGCGGGTTGGCCCTCGCAGATGCGGGTCACGTTGGCCGGGTCGAGATGGGGCAGGGCATGGCCCTGGGCCTGCAGATCGTTCAGGATCGCGAGGATTTGCGCGCCGGTCGCCCGGCCCAGCGTGTCGCGGTCGAAGGTCCAGTCGTGATTGGTCAGCTGTCCGACCCCATCGCGCACCGGCCCTGCAACGGCGACGCAGGCGGCATCGACCTCGGGGCTGCCGCACTCTTCCAGAAAGCGCGAGAGCACATGGGCGAGGTCGCGATGCTCGGCATTCTTGTAGCGCTTGACGCTACCTGACCGCACCACGGGCCCATCGGCCAACGCCACGCGGGTATTGGTGCCGCCGATATCGGCGACCAGGGCGACAAGGGGGTCTGGCGGGGTCATGGGATCACCTGGTTAGCGCTAACTTCAGCGCCTCATAGGACGCTTTCGGTGTGCGCTGCAAGCTGTCGAAATCCACATGCACAAGGCCAAAGCGCTTGTCATAGCCCAGGGCCCATTCATAATTGTCCAGAAGCGACCAGATGAAATAGCCATGCACCGGCACGCCCTCGGCCAGCGCCTTTTGCACCATGGCCACATGGGCGTTGAGATAGTCGATGCGGTCGGTGTCCTCGATCCGGCCACCCTCGATCCGGTCGGGCGCGGCCATGCCGTTCTCGGTCACGATCAGCGGCAGGTCGCCGGTATACTCCTCGGCGGTGCGCTTGAGAAACCGGTAGAGGCCTTCGGGATAGATCTCCCAGCCCATCTCGGTCTTGGGCAGCGGGCCGTCGACCTCGTCGAGCGACGGCCAGGGCTCGTTGTTGGGCGCGATGATCTTGCGGGTGTAGTAGTTCAGGCCGCACCAGTCGACCGGCGCGGTTATGGTCGCGAAATCATCCTGCCAGCCCGCGGGCATGTGCGGGCCCAACCCTTCCATCACGCTGTCCGGGTAGGCGCCCTTGAAGACGCCGCCCAGGAAGAAACGGTTGTAATAGCCGTCATAGCGTTGCGCCGCGGCCTGTGCGACCTCGCTGCCATCCACAGGCGTGGGCCATTCGAAGTTGAAGACCGCGCCCAGGTTACCCAGCCCCAGGCCCCGCAGCGCCTGGATCGCGGTGCCATGGGCCAGAAGCACATGGTGCATGGCCCGGGCCGTGGCGCGGATGTCGCGCAGGCCCGGCGCGTGGTGGCCCATGAAATGGCTTAGCCAACCCACGCACCAGGGCTCGTTGATGGGCGCCACCGAATACATCCGGTCGCCGATCCGGCCCATGATCACCTGCGCGAACTCACCGAACCAGCCCGCGATGTCGCGGTTGCGCCAGCCGCCCAGATCGGCGAGCGGGCTGGGCAGCTCCCAGTGATAGAGCGTGGCGCAGGGCTTCAGCCCGCGCTCCAGCATCGCGTCGGTGAGCCGGTCGTAGAAATCGAGCCCCTCGGCATTGGGCGTGCCGCGCCCTTCGGGCAGGACGCGTGCCCAGCTGGTGGAAAAGCGGTAGCAATCGAAGCCTACGGCGGCGACAAGATCCAGATCCTCTTCGTAGCGGTGGTAGTGATCGCAGGCGCGGTCGCCGTTTTCGGCCTTGACCACGTTGCCGGGGGTGCGCGCGAACGTGTCCCAATGGGTTTCGCCGGCGCCACCGAAGCGGTGGCCCTCGATCTGGTAGCTCGACGTGGCGGTCCCGAAGAGGAAGCCATCGGGAAAATCGGATCGTTTGAACTGCATGTCGGGGCTTTCTCAGGTTGGGGCAGGACCGGTGGACTGGCCGACGGTCAGATCGGCCTCCATCAGGTGTTGGGCAGGGCCGCTTCCGGGCGCTTCGATCAGGTCGAGCAGCATGCGCGCGCAGCGCCGCCCGGCCTCGCGCACCGAAGAGCGGGTGGCGGTAAAAAGCGGGACGGTATCGCCGTTGCGTAGGTAGGACAGGTCATCGTCATGGGTGATGACCGACACGTCGCGTCCCATGATCAGGCCCGCATCCTGGATCGCCCGGCGGATGCCGATCGCGCAGATCATCGAGGCGCTCAGAAAGGCTGTGGGGGCATCCGCGCGGTCCAGCATGTCGCGCGCGGCACGGTAGCCGTAGACCTCGGTCATCTCGCCCGAGCGCATCAGCGACGGGTCGGGCTGCAGGCCCCGCGCCGACAATGCCGCCTCGAACCCGTCGCGGCGCCGGTGGGCGAAATCCATCTCCTCGAGCCCGTTGACGAGCGCGATGCGTCGGTGGCCCAGATCCAGCAGGAACTCGGCCGCCCGGCGAAAGGCACGCGTGTTGTTCACGTCGAGCCAGGAATAGGGCAGGTTCACGTCCGATGCACGGCCATGCACGACGAAGGGCAGGCCCAGATCCGTCAGAAGCGGTATGCGCGGCTCCATCATCTTGGGGCCGTGCACGATGATGCCGTCAACGTGCCCCTTGGCCCGCAATTCGCGGTAGACCCGCGCCTCGGCCCCGTCATCGACAAGCGACAGCATCATGTCGTAGCCCGCACCGGAGTAGGTCTCGCCCGCGCCGGCGATGAAGTCCCCGAAGACGGGGTTCACCATCTCGTGCTGGGTCGAGACGGGAATCACGTGTCCGATGGTCATGGACCGGCCCGTGGCGAGGCTGCGCGCCCGGGTGTTGGGGCTGTAATCGAACCGGCGCGCCGCCGACAGAACCCGTTCGCGGGTGGCCTCGCTGACCTCGGGATAGCCGTTCAGCGCACGGCTGACGGTGGTCTGGGACAGTCCAAGGGTCTGGGCCAGTTCTTTGAGGTTCATGCCTAAGGGTCTTCAAAGCGCTTTCAATTGATCGGACGATACGAAGAGTTTTCCGACCCGTCAAAGCCTGTCTGATGCTGCGCCGCGTCTTTGCAAATGCAGCATAATTCAAGGGTTAAGCAGCCGCAAAGAGCGATTGACACGGCGCGTGCGATGGGGAAGTGTGACCGTGTCCAAAGCGCTTTGGGGTGACTCGGGCGCGTCAACGTGTTTCGTGGGCACGCGCCGGTTTGATCCCTGCGCGTGCGAACAGGGAGGTTACCATGAAATCCACTTTCTACGCAGGTGTCGCCGCGGCCGCTTTGACGGCGGGCATGGCGCAGGCCCAGGAGCTTGTCTTCACCCCCGGTGAAGGCGATTTTAACTGGGACAGCTACAACAGCTTTGCCGATGCGAACGATTACAGCGGCCAGCAGGTCACGGTGTTCGGCCCTTGGCTGGGTCCGGACCAGGAACTGGTTGAAAGCGTGCTGGCCTATTTCAACGCCGCCACGGGCGCCGATGTGCGCTATACCGGCTCGGACAGCTTCGAGCAGCAGATCGTCGTGGACGCCGAAGCGGGCAGTGCGCCCAACGTGGCCGTCTTCCCGCAGCCGGGCCTGGCGGCGGACATGGCATCGCGCGGGTTCCTGACGCCCCTTGGCGAGGATACCGGTGAATGGGTGGCCGAGAACTATGCCGCTGGCCAGTCCTGGGTCGATCTGGGTACCTATGCGGGCCCCGATGGAAACGATGACCTGTATGGCTTCTTCTACAAGGTCGATGTGAAATCGCTGGTCTGGTACGTGCCGGAGAACTTCGAGGATTTCGGCTACGAGATCCCGCAGTCCATGGAAGAGCTCAAGGCGCTGACCGACCAGATGGTCGCCGATGGCGAAACGCCCTGGTGCATCGGTCTGGGCTCGGGCGGCGCCACCGGCTGGCCCGCGACCGACTGGGTCGAGGACCTGATGCTGCGCACGCAGGAACCTGCGGTCTATGACGCCTGGGTGGCGAACGAGATGCCCTTCGACGATCCCGCCGTCGTGGCCGCGATCGAGGAGTTCGGCTATTTCGCGCTGAACGATGACTACGTCGCCGGCGGCTCTGATGCCGTGGCCTCGACCGATTTCCGTGACAGCCCCAAGGGTCTGTTCTCGGCGCCGCCCCAGTGCATGATGCACCGCCAGGCCAGTTTCATCCCCGCCTTCTTCCCCGAAGGCACCGAGGTGGGCGTGGATGTCGATTTCTTCTACTTCCCCGCCTATGAGGAAAAGGATCTTGGCAGCCCGGTCCTGGGCGCCGGCACGCTCTGGGCGATCACCAATGACAGTCCTGTGGCCCATGGCTTGATCGACTTCCTCCAGACGCCCATCGCGCATGAGCTGTGGATGGCGCAGCAGGGCTTCCTGACCCCGCATTCGGGCGTCAACACGGAGCTTTATGCCAATGCCGCGCTCAGGGGCATGGGCGAGATCCTGCTGGGCGCGACCACCTTCCGCTTCGACGGGTCCGACCTGATGCCCGGCGGCGTCGGTGCGGGCAGCTTCTGGACCGGCATGGTCGACTATGCCTCGGGCGCCAAATCGGCCGAAGAGGTGGCGTCGGAAATCCAGTCCTCCTGGGACGCGCTGAAGTAACCGGCGCCCAGCGCCTTCCCCCGTCCCGGGCCTGACCCGGGACCTCGCGGCCCGCCACGGGCGCAGGTCCCCGGTCCATCACTGGGGCGGGATCTTTCCGAAAGCGAACTGACCGGTCCGCGCGGGCGGCGGCACGAGTGGGGAGGAGACCACCATGCATCCAGCCATTCAGGGGCTTATCACCATCGTCATCGGCGTGGGCGGATGCGTAGGGTATTTCTACTTTTCCAACATGCTGCTGGACAAGGTCCTGTTCCCGGCCAAGGGCCCCCATGCCGGGCGCAACATCAACCGCGCCAACATGATCCGGCCCTGGCTGTTCCTGTTTCCCGCGCTGTTCGTGCTGGGTCTTTACCTGACCTATCCCGTGATCGAGACCCTGCGCCTGTCGCTGACCGACCGGGTGCCGGGGGGCGGATACACCTTCGTGGGCCTCGACAATTACGCCCAGATGTTCGGCGAGCCCAAGTTCTGGGAGGCGATGCGCAACAACATGCTCTGGCTCGTTGTTGTGCCCGCCGCCGCCACCGGGTTCGGCCTTCTGGCAGCGCAGCTGACCGACCGGATCTCCTGGGGCAACCTGGCCAAATCGCTGATCTTCATGCCGATGGCCATTTCTTTTGTCGGCGCGGCGGTGATCTGGAAACTCGTCTACGACGCGCGGCCCATCGACCAGGAGCAGATCGGCATCCTGAACGCGGTCTACCTGGCCCTGGGCGGGGCCGAGCCGCAGCAATGGCTGACCATTCCGTTCTGGAACAACTTCTTTCTCATGGCCGTGCTGATCTGGATCCAGACGGGCTTTGCCATGGTGATCCTGTCGGCCGCCCTGCGCGGCATCCCCGAGGAAACGGTCGAGGCGGCCATCGTCGACGGGGCGGGGCCCTTCCAGATCTTCTTCAAGATCAAGGTGCCACAGATCATGGGCACCATCGTCGTCGTCTGGACCACGATCACCATCATCGTGCTCAAGATCTTCGACATCGTCTTTGCCATGACCAATGGCCAGTGGGAGACGCAGGTGCTGGCCAACTACATGTACGACAAGCTCTTCCGCGCCAATGACTGGGGCGTGGGATCGGCGAGCGCCATGGTCATCATGCTGCTGGTGACACCGATCCTTGTCTGGAACGTCTACAACGCGCGCAAAGAGATGCGCTGAGGGGGGCTGGGCACATGGACAATATCGCCGGCAAGAAATCGAGCCTGACCTGGGCCGTACATATCTCGGTGGCGCTGCTCGTGCTGCTTTGGCTTCTGCCCACCATCGGGCTTTTCGTGTCGTCCTTCCGGACCGCGGACCAGATTTCGTCGACGGGCTGGTGGAAGGCGCTGTTCCCCACCGAACAGACCCTGACCCTCCGCACCAAGACCGCCGAGGCGCAGACGCAGGAAAACGGCGTCTACGTGATCGAGGGCAATATCTACGAGGACGACCCGGCGGGCGAAGGCAAGGGCGAGGCCGACATCACGTCCTGGGGCATCAGTTCGCGCGACGTGTCTGCTTTTGCCCCCGGCGATACGGCCGAACTGCGAGGCGGTGGCACGCTCACGCTCGAGGCCAGTGGCGCCTACCGCATGGAAAGCGTCGAGGAATTCAGCGGCAGCCGCGGGCAGCGCGTGTTCGTCACCGCCGAGGTTCCGCCGGAATTCACCCTTGAGAACTACGAGACCGTGCTTCTGAGCGGCAACGCGACCGACAGCATGGCCAAGGCGTTCTTCAACACGCTGACGGTGACGATCCCTGCGACGATCATCCCGATCCTCATCGCGGCCTTCGCGGCCTATGCGCTGGCCTGGATGGATTTCCCGGGCCGGGCGCTCTTGATCGCCTTCGTCGTGGCGCTTCTGGTGGTGCCGCTGCAACTGGCGCTCATCCCGCTACTCAAGCTGCATCTGGGGATCGGCATCGGCAAGGGCTACCTGGGCGTGTGGCTGGCCCATACGGGCTTTGGTATGCCGCTGGCCGTTTATCTCTTGCGCAATTACATGGTCGGCCTGCCGCGCGACATCATCGAGAACGCGCGCGTCGACGGCGCGACCGAGTTCCAGATATTTGTGCGCATCATCTTGCCGCTCAGCTTTCCCGCGCTCGCCAGTTTCGCGATCTTCCAGTTCTTGTGGACCTGGAACGATCTTCTGGTGGCGATCGTGTTCCTGATCGACGCGACCGGGGACACCACCGTGATGACGCGCCAGATTGTTGAGCTTCTGGGCACGCGCGGCGGCAATTGGGAGATCCTCGCGACTGCCGCCTTCGTATCCATCGCGGTGCCGCTCTTGGTGTTCTTCGCGATGCAAAAATACCTGGTGCGCGGCCTGTTGGCGGGATCGGTGAAATAGGACAACCCGACCCCGGACCTGATCCGGGGTCTCATGGCCCGCCGGGGATGCGCCCCGGGGCTGCGACGAAAAGGAAAACGGAAATGAACGTGCAAACCGACATGCGGGCGGCACAAAGCTTGGAAAAGGATTGGTGGCGCGGTGCGGTGATCTACCAGATCTACCCCCGCAGCTTTCAGGACAGCAACGGCGACGGCATCGGCGATCTTCTGGGCATCGTCCAGCGCCTGCCCCATATCGCGGCGCTGGGGGCGGATGCGGTCTGGATCTCGCCCTTCTTCACCTCGCCGATGAAGGATTTCGGCTATGACGTGAGCGATTATTGCGGCGTCGATCCGATGTTCGGCACGCTCGCCGATTTCGACGCGGTGGTCGAGACCGCCCATGCCTTGGGGCTCAAGGTGATGATCGACCTGGTGCTCAGCCACACTTCGGACCAGCATCCCTGGTTCGCCGAAAGCCGCGCCAGCCGAGACAACGCGCGCGCCGATTGGTATGTCTGGGCCGACCCCAGGCCCGACGGGACACCGCCCAACAACTGGCTGTCGATCTTCGGCGGGCAGGCCTGGCAATGGGACAGCCGGCGCGAACAGTACTACCTGCACAACTTTCTGGTCAGCCAGCCGGACCTGAACTTCCACAATATCGAGGTGCAGGATGCGCTGCTGGATGTGGCGCGGTTCTGGCTCGACCGCGGGGTGGACGGGTTCCGGCTCGACACGATTAACTTCTACTTCCACGACGCGCAACTGCGCGACAACCCGGCCATGCCGTTCGAAGAGCGCAACGACACGATCGCACCTCGCGTGAATCCCTATAATCACCAGCGGCATGTCTACGACCGCAACCGCCCCGAGAACCTCGATTTCCTGCGCCGCTTCCGCGCGGTACTGGACGATTACGGTGCCACCACGGCCCTGGGCGAGGTGGGCGATGCGCAGCGCGGGCTCGAGATCCTGGGCGAATACACCGCCGACGGCGATAAGGTGCACATGTGCTACGCCTTTGAGCTTCTGTCCTCGGCCAAGCCGACGGCGGCGCGCATCGCCGATGTGTTCGATCACTTCCAAGAGGCGGCCTCGGAGGGCTGGGCCTGCTGGGCCTATTCAAACCATGACGTGGTCCGCCACGCCACGCGCTGGGGGCTCTCGGATGCCGCGCAGCGGGCCTATGCCACGCTGATGATGTGCCTGCGTGGCTCGGCCTGCCTCTATCAGGGCGAGGAACTGGGTCTGGCCGAGGCCGAGATCGCCTATGCCGACCTTCAGGATCCCTACGGCATCGCGTTCTGGCCCGAGTTCAAGGGCCGGGACGGGTGCCGCACGCCCATGGTCTGGGAGAACAACAATCACAACGGCGGCTTTACCACGGGCGATCCGTGGTTGCCGGTCAGCCATGACCATCTGCCCCGGGCGGTCAGCGCACAGGAAGAGGATCCCAGCGCGCTGTTGCACCATTACCGCCGCGCCATCGCCTTCCGCCGCGCCCATCCTGCGCTGGCAAAAGGCGCGATGACAGACATGACTGCGTCGGGCAACGTCGTGCATTTCCTGCGCCGGGACGGGGACGAAACGCTGTTCGTGGCCGTCAATCTTGGCGACGAGCCCGCCACATGCGCACCGCCCGAGGGCGACTGGGCCCAGATCGGGGCGGAACTGGGCAGCGTGGCGCCGGGGCCGGACGGACAGCTGCACCTGGGTCCCTGGCAGCCCAGCCTGCTGCGGCGGATCTGAGAAGAAGAACGAGGGGAGGAGCGCGTCATGGCCGAATTGAAACTGACCGATGTCGCAAAGACATATGGCGGCACGGTCGAGGTGCTGAAACATATCGACCTTGATATCAAGACGGGCGAGCTGATCGTCTTTGTCGGGCCATCGGGCTGCGGGAAATCCACGCTTCTGCGGATGATCGCGGGGTTGGAAAGGATCACCGGCGGCACGCTCGAGATCGACGGCCAGGTGATGAACGATGTCCCGCCTGCACAGCGCGGCATCGCCATGGTGTTCCAGTCCTACGCGCTTTATCCGCATATGACGGTCAAGGACAACATGTCCTTCGCGCTGAAGATCGCCGGCAAGTCGCAATCCGAGATCGACGCGGCGGTGGAGAAGGCCGCGAAGATCCTGCAGCTTGAGCCTTACCTCGACCGTCTGCCCAAGGCGCTGTCAGGCGGCCAGCGGCAACGCGTCGCCATCGGTCGCGCCATCGTGCGCGACCCCAAGGTGTACCTGTTCGACGAGCCGCTGTCGAACCTCGACGCCGCACTCCGTGTGGCCACGCGGATCGAGATCGCGCAGTTGAAGGAATCCATGCCCGACTCGACCATGATCTACGTCACCCACGACCAGGTGGAGGCGATGACACTGGCGAGCCGCATCGTGGTTCTGGCCAACAAGGGCATCGCCCAGGTGGGCACGCCGCTCGAGCTGTACGAACGGCCCGAAAACGAGTTCGTGGCGCAATTTATTGGCTCGCCCGCGATGAACCTGATCCCGGGCGAGATCGTGGGCACCGGCGCGCAGACCACCGTCAAGCTCGAGGGCGAGGGCACTGCCGTGTCCGCCGTGCCCACAACCGAGGCGGATATGGGCCTCAAGGTCAATGTGGGCGTCCGCCCCGAGGATTTGCGCGAGACCGAGGGCGATTACCTTCTCGACGGCAAGGTCGATATCCTCGAGGCCCTGGGCGAGGTCACGGTGCTCTATTTCGTGGCCGAGCATGGCCGCGACCCGGTGATTGCCAAACTGCCCGGCATCCATGACGACTTGCGCGGCAAATCCGTGCGCCTCACCGCCGACCCCGCCAAGGTGCAGATCTTTCACGAAGGCAAATCGCTCTGGTATCGCTAGGCCCCGCAGGCCCCGCCCGCTATGCTGGTGCAAAAGCGGGCAGGGCAGGCAGGCCATGAATATCCTTTTCGCCTCGATCGAGGATCTGAACGACTGGATCGAGCCCTTGGGCGGGCATCCCCAGGTGAAAACGCCGAACCTGACGCGCCTTGCGGCGCGCGGCATGCTGTTCCGCCACGCCTATGCGCCCGTGCCCGCCTGCTCGCCGTCGCGCACGGCGGCGCTTTTCGGGCAGGCGCCCTGGCGGACGGGGGTCTATTCCAATGGCCAGAAATGGACAGACGCCTATCCCAAGGGACAGCGCCTGTCGCTGATCGGAGCCTTGCGCGACGCGGGCTACCGAACCGAGGGCGCGGGCAAGATCTTTCACCTCGACACCCGCGGCATCGACCCAGAGGATTGGGACCGCTACCACCGCAAGGCCGCGCATCTGAAATATCCGCCCATCAGCCGCGCGAGTGCCGAAGGCAAGATGGGCCCCCTGGGCGATTTCGGCCCGGCGCCGGACGACCGGCCCGATTTCGACCGGATCAACACCGACTGGATCTGCAGCCGCATCCAGCCCGGCGCGGATGGCCAGGTCTGGGGCTTTGGCCTGTACCGGCCGCATCTGCCCTTTATCGCGCCGCAAGCGTTTTTCGACCTTTATGCAGGCCCCATCGACCCGCCGCCGGGGCTGGGCATGCGCCGGTTCCGCCCTGGCAATGACAAGGTGCTGGAGGGGTTGCCAGAGGAGGCGCGGGCAGTCATCCGCCGCTTCACGGGCCGTGTGCTGCACCGGTCCGGCGAATACGCGGATTACCTGCGCGCCTATCTGGCCTCGGTCAGCTATGCCGATGCGCTTCTGGGCGAGGTGCTGGACCGGCTGGAGGAAACCGGGCAGGCCGAAAGCACGCTGGTCGTGCTCTGGTCGGACCATGGCTGGCAATTCGGCGAGAAACTGGCCTTTCGCAAGTTCACGCTGTGGGAGCGCGCGCTGCGCGTGCCGCTGATCTTCGCCGGCCCCGGTGTGGCCCGGGGTGTGCGACGAGCCTGTCTCACTCCTCGATCTCTATCCGACCCTCATGGCCCAAGGGGGCGGTCGGGCGAAACATGCGCTCGATGGCTGCGATCTGAGCCCGGCCTTGCGCGGTGATCCCTGGCAAAGACCCACGCCCGTGATCTAGACCTGGGGCACCTTCGAGGACGCGCAAGACAGCCGCATGGCTTTTTCCCTGCGCAGCCGGTCGCATCGCTACACGCTCTACTGGAACGGCGGTGAGGAACTGTATGACAGCGAGGCCGACCCGTTCGAGCATCGCAACCTGTTGGCCGAGGGGGCCAGCGGCAACCTGCGTGCTCTGGCCGACAGCTACCAGGCCAGCATGAACGACGCGATCCCCAGTGTCGCCGCGCAGGCAGGGGCCTGATTTTTCGCAGAAAAATCCAAATTACAAAACACTTCTGCGAAGGGTTTTGCCCGGGGCCACACTCTTCGCAGAAGAGTGTGGCGGAACGGTCTTCTGCGAAGACCGTGTCAGCAGATCACCTGAAGCGGCTTGGCATTGCAGATGATGATGAACTGCCCATCGCTTTCGATCAGGTGATAGCCGCGACGGCGCACCTCGAGCTCCAGCGTTTCGCGGCCGATCTCGCGCACCACATGGGCCACGGAGCGGCGCACCACGCCGCCTGCGGCGGCGGATTTGGCACTGAAGATCTGGTCGATCCAGGGGCGGGGGTCGGAGAGGCGGGCAAGGTCTGACATGGACCGACCTTGCCCGTGCTTGGGTTAAGGGCGGGTTACCTCACGCCCGGCGCCGCCG
>PR_CR_10_Liq_1_inCRDRAFT_1001065_pt1 | contig 16074 bp, 16 predicted proteins | sample PRCRCaboRojoPR_3_FD_10241 | JGI IMG/M metagenome (IMG submission 10241)
GCGGTGATGAGACCAAGCGTTTTCTCTTTCTTCTCCTCGGTCGCCTTGCCGCGTTTGATGCCCTTATCCATGTAATCGGCGGTGTAGGATTTACCCTTGTCAGCGGCCTCCTGCTTTTGGTCGATCAGGACAACCTCCATCCCGGCCATGGCCGAGACAAGCGCAATGCCCGCGCCCATCATGCCCGCGCCCATGACGCCGACCTTCTTGACCTTATGGTCCGGAACATCGGGGCGGTTCGCGCCTTTCTCAAGTGCTTCCTTGTTGATGAAAAGCGAGCGGATCATCGCGGATGACGAGGGGTTCATCAGGACATTGGTGAACCAACGCGCCTCGATTTTCAGGGCTGTGTCGAAAGGCACAAGCGCACCTTCGTAGACCGCCGAAAGCAAAGCCTTGGCGGCGGGGAAGGCACCTTGGGTCTTGCCGTTGACCATGGCCGAGGCACCCACGAAGGTCATGAATCCAGCGGGGTGATACGGCGCACCGCCAGGCATCTTGTAGCCCTTTTCGTCCCACGGTTTGACGAATGTAGGCTCTGACAAGATCCATTCCTTGGCCTTGGCGATCAGTTCGTCGGCAGGGACGACCTCATCCACCACCCCGGCGGTTTTGGCTTTCTTTGGGTCGTTGAGTTTCCCTTCGAGCAGCAAAGGCGAAGCCCCCATAGCACCCAGTTTGCGCACCAGTCGCGTCGTGCCGCCCGCGCCGGGGAAGATGCCGACCATGATCTCGGGCAGGCCGATCTTGGCCTTTGGGTTGTCGGCCGCGAAGATACGGTGGCAGGCCAAAGGGATTTCCAAGCCGATGCCAAGGGCAGTACCGGGCAAAGCGGCGGCAATCGGCTTGCCGCCTTTGTTCTTGTCGTCCATGCCGCCGCGCTCGATCTTGCGCAGGATGGAGTGCATGTTCATCAGCCCATCCATCAGGCCCTGTGCGGGGTTGTCACCGGCCATTTCCTTCATCTTGGCGATGACGTTCAGGTCCATCCCCCCGGCAAAGGAGCCTTCTTTCCCGCTGGTGATCACGATCCCCTTGACCGCATCATCGGCCAGCGCGTCATCGACAAGGCCTTCCAGAACCGGCCATGCCTCCATCGACATCACGTTCATCGACTTGCCCGGCACATCCCAGGTGATGATGGCGACGCCATCGGCGCCTTTTTCCATGGTGAAATCAGTCATGTCTCAATCTCCTGTTGTCGGCGTCTTACACGCGCTCGATGATCGTGGCGGCACCCATGCCGGATGCGATGCAGAGCGTGGCAAGGCCAACCTCTTTGTCGGTGCGCTCCAATTCATCCAGCAGCGTGCCGATGATGATGGCGCCCGTGGCCCCCAGCGGGTGGCCCATGGCGATCGAGCCGCCGTTGACGTTCACAAGGCCTGGGTCGACATCGAAGGCCTGCTGGAAACGCAACACGACCGAGGCAAAGGCCTCGTTCACCTCAAAGAGATCAATGTCCGAGATCGCCATGCCGCTGTCTTTCAACGCTTTCTGTGTAGCAGGGACCGGGCCGGTCAGCATAATCGTGGGATCAGTGCCGATCTTGGTGGTCTGGCGGATGCGGGCGCGGGGCGTGAGGCCCCATTTCTCGCCGAACTCCTTGCTGCCGATCAGCACACCCGCCGAGCCATCGACGATGCCCGAGGAATTCCCGGCGTGGTGGATGTGGTTGATCTTTTCCAGATGCGGGTACTTCAGCTTGGCCACGGCATCAAAGCCGGGCATCACCTCGCCCATTTGCTGGAAGCTGGCGTTGAGACTGCCAAGCGCCTGCATGTCGGTGCCGGGGCGCATGTATTCGTCGTGGTCAAGGATGGTCAGGCCGTTTTGATCTTTCACCTCGATGATCGACTTGGCAAAGCGGTTGTCCTCCCAAGCCGCTGCCGCGCGTTTTTGGCTTTCGACAGCCAATGCATCCGCATCATCGCGGCTAAAGCCGTATTCGGTGGCAATGATATCGGCCGAAATACCCTGTGGGACGAAATAGGTTTCCATAGCAACGCTTGGGTCCACGGCAATCGCCGCGCCGTCGCTGCCCATGGCCACACGGCCCATCATTTCGACTCCGCCGGCGATATAGGCCTCGCCTGCGCCGCCCATGACTTGGTTCGCGGCAAGGTTCACGGCCTCCATGCCAGAGGCACAGAACCGGTTGATCGCCAAGCCGGGGATCGACTCGTCCAGCTCGGAGGCCAGCACGGCAGTCCGGGCAAGGCAGCCGCCTTGTTCCATCACCTGCGTGACATTGCCCCAGATCACGTCCTCGACGGCGTGACCTTCAAGGCCGTTGCGGTCCTTCAGCGCATTGAGCACTTGGCTCGACAGCCGAACGGCGGTCACCTCGTGCAGGGCGCCATCCTTGCGGCCCTTGCCGCGCGGGGTGCGGACGGCGTCATAGATATAGGCGTCGGTCATCGTGATCTCCTTGGGTCAGGCCCGGTCCGCGGGGGCGCCGGGCATCAGGTCATAGGGGTGTTTCCAACCGGGGGTCGCTTCGATGTTCGAAAGCCACCGGTCGATGTTCGGCCAATCCTTGCGGTCAAAACCGAAAGGNTCGGGGTAAAAGAGGTATCCGCAGCAGGCGATGTCGGCATTGGTGATGGCATCACCCACGATCCAATCGCGGCCCTCAAGATGCGCGTCGAGCGTCTTGTAGGCGGCCTTGAGGCGGCCCTGCATGAAGCCGATCACCTCGGCAGGGCGCTTTTCCTCGGGCAGGAAGTTCATCAAGAAGCGTGTCATGCCCGCTTGGGAGCTGAGCTTGTGATTGTCCCAGAACATCCAGCGCATGACCTCTCGCGCTTCGGCAGGTATCGCGCCGCCGAACTTGCCGGTCTTCTCGGTGACATACAACTGCATGACGCCCGATTGCGTGAAGGTTTCTTCGCCATCCACCATCACCGGCACCTCGCCCATGACGTTGATCTTGCGGAACGCGTCCGAGCGGGTTTCGCCGCCGAAGAAATCGACGAAGACCGGCTGCCAGTCGAGACCGCCGAGTTCAAGTGCAAGCGCGGCCTTATAGGCATTGCCTGACTCGCCCATACAATAGAGTTTGATGGTCATGCCGTCCCTCCTAATGCGGTGCTTTTGGCACCTGTCGAATGTGAGTATTTTGGGAAAGATGAAGCGGATGGAGTTTCACTTTTCCTTAACGGATTTCGAGTTCCATTCTGGATGCGGTACAGGCTGGAGAGCCGATGGCCGTGAAAGGTGAAGCCCTGTTCCGGCGCCTGATGCCAGTAGGCCCGTGCGCCGGGCAGGGTGGACCGTAGCCCTTCATCTTTCCAGAAATACTCCACGGGGGTCCGGGGGTGTGAAACCCCCGGTTCGACCTTGGAAATATGCGCGGCGTGCCAAGTCATAGCGCCCTCGCAATCAACTCTTTCATGATCTCATTGGTGCCGCCGTAGATGCGCTGCACGCGGGCGTCTGTCCACATTTCCGCGATGTCATATTCGGCCATGTAGCCATAGCCGCCGTGCAGTTGCAGGCACTCGTCCAGAACCTCGCCCTGTGTATCGGTAATCCAATACTTGGCCATGGCGGCTTTTTCGACGCTTAGTTCACCGCGCAGGTGTTCGGCGATGCATTCATCCAAGAAGGCACGGGCCACGGTGGTTTTCGTCTGGCATTCGGCCAGCTTGAAGCGGGTGTTCTGGAACTGGGTCAGCGGCCCGCCGAAGGCCTGCCTTTCCTTGGTATAGGCTATGGTGCGGGCAACGCCCCCTTCCATTGCCCCTTGTGCGCCGCAGGCGATGATAAGGCGTTCTTGAGGCAGTTGCTCCATCATCTGATAGAAGCCTTTGCCTTCTTCGCCGCCGAGGATGTTTTCGGGCGGCACTTCGACATTGTCGAAGAAGAGCTCCGAGGTGTCAGCCGCGTGACAGCCGATTTTCTCGAGGTTCCGCCCGCGAGAAAAGCCCGCGGCCCCGTCGGTTTCCACCACGACGAGCGACGTTCCCTTGGCCCCTTCCTTGGGGTCTGTCTTGGCCGCCACGATGATCAAATCGGCGTGCTGGCCATTGGTGATGAAGGTCTTTTGGCCCGAGAGCCGATAGGCATTGCCGTCCCGAATGGCCTTGGTCTTGATGCCTTGCACATCCGAGCCTGCGGCGGGTTCAGTCATCGCCAAAGCCCCTACCATATCGCCCGAGACCATCTTTGGCAGCCAGCGTTTCTTTTGCTCTTCGCTGCCGTAGGCAAGGATATAATGCGCCACGATTCCGGAATGGATCGGGTTGCCCCAGCTGGCCAGATTGGCGCGGCTTTGTTCGATACAGATCACGGCCTCATGGCCGAAATCACCACCCGCGCCACCGTATTCTTCGGGGATCGAGGGGCAAAGCAGGCCCAGTTCCCCGGCTTGCTGCCAGATGTCGCGATCCATCTCACCGGCTTTGCGCCAGCGTTCGAAATGCGGCGCCCATTCGGTGCCGATGAAATCGGCGGTCATATCGGCGAGCATCCGGTGCTCGTCAGTCATCCATGCGGACATTGGGCCCTCCTCCCGTCGTCAGCGTTTGCGCGCCTCCAGCTCGGAATTGAAGATACGCAGGCGGTGCCCGAAGGTATCTTCGTTGATCACGCTGTCGAAATTCTCGAACAGGAAGGACAGCGCCTCGCCTTCGTCCAAACCGGCCTCTTGCGCAAAGCGGCGCAGGCGGCGGTATCCATCCTCGGTCATCGCGGCGTTGAAGCGGCGTGTGAGGCGAAAGCGTTTTGGCATGTCTGTCCTTCCTTTGTGTGTTTAGCCCGCCGCGCTTGCGAATTGTTCGGGCTCAAGCGCCATGACGGTATCCGCGCCGCTTTCGATCCGCTTCAGGTGCGTTGCGGTCATCGGCAGGTGGCGGGCCATGTAGTGGCGGCCGGTTGCGATCTTGGTCTCATAGAAGGCCGCATCGCCCGCCCCGCCGTCAAGCGCGCCTTTCGCGGCTTTGGCCATCTTGGCCCACATCAGCCCGAGGCAGACATGCCCGAAAAGGTGCATGAAGTCGTAAGAGCCTGAGAGCGCATTATTGGGGTTCTTCATGCCGTTTTGCATGAAGTACATGCCAGCGGCCTGCAAATCCTTGCTGGCGGCTTTCAGCGGCTCAAGGAATTGTGCATCGAAGGCCTCATCCTGGCCTGCGTTGTCCTTGATGTAGGCTTTCATCATATCGAAGAAGGCCATGATCGCCTTGCCGCCGTTCTGCGCCAGCTTACGCCCCACGAGGTCAAGCGACTGGATGCCGTTGGTGCCTTCGTAGATCATTGTGATCCTAGCATCGCGGACGAACTGTTCCAGGCCCCATTCTTGGGTGAAGCCCGAGCCGCCTAGGGTTTGCTGCGCCAGGACCGTGGTCTCGAAACCCTTGTCGGTCAGGAAACCTTTGATGACTGGCGTCAGGAGCGAGATCATCTGCTCGGCGTCTTCGTCGCCCTTGCGGTGGCTGGCGTCGATCATCGAGGCACCCCAGAAGGTGAAGGCCCGCGCGCCTTCGACGAAGGCCTTTTGATCCATCAGGTTGCGGCGCACATCGGGGTGCACGATGATCGGATCGGCGGGTTTGTCAGGCGCTTGCACGCCCGTAACATCGCGCCCCTGCAAACGATCCAGAGCGAAGCCAAGCGCGTTTTGATAGGCAACCTCGCCTTGGGCATAGCCTTGCAGACCCACGCCAAGGCGTGCTTCGTTCATCATGGTGAACATGGCGCGCATGCCTTTGTGCGGCTCACCCACGAGGAAGCCGGTGGCCCCGTCGTAGTTCATCACGCAGGTGGCGTTGCCGTGGATGCCCATCTTCTCTTCCAAGCCGCCACAGGACAGCGAGTTGCGTTCACCAAGGCTGCCGTCGTCGTTCACCATGAACTTGGGCACGATGAACAGAGAGATGCCTTTCACGCCCTCGGGCGCGTCGGGCAGTTTGGCCAGCACAAGGTGAATGATGTTGTCGCACATGTCGTGCTCACCCGCCGAAATCCAGATTTTCTGCCCGGTGATCTTGTAGGTGTCGTCACCCGCCGGTTCGGCCTTGGTGCGAATTAGCCCCAGATCGGTGCCGCAATGCGGCTCGGTCAGGTTCATGGTGCCGCCCCATTCGCAGGTGACCATCTTGGGCAGATATTTCTGCTTTTGCTCGTCCGAGCCATGGGCGTGGAGGGCGTTATAGGCGCCGTGGGTCAGACCCTGATACATGTTGAAGGCCATGTTCGCCGCCGAGAGCATTTCACCAACAGCCGTGGACATCAAATAGGGCAGGCCTTGGCCGCCGTAATCGGGGTCGCAATCAAGGGCGGTCCAGCCACCTTCGCGCACTTGGTCAAAGGCCTCCCTGAACCCGTCGGGTGTGCGGACCACGCCGTTTTCCAAGGTGCAACCCTGCTTGTCGCCAACCGTATTCAGCGGCGCCAGAACTTCAGAGGCCAGTTTGCCAGCTTCGTCCAGAACCGCATTGGTGAAATCGCGGTCAAGCTCGTCATAGCCCGGAATATCCGAGTCCGACACATTCAACACATCGTGCAGCACAAACTGCATGTCCTTCGTGGGCGGGGTATAGGTTGGCATGGCTCTCTCCCTTGACGTGGTGCCGGATTATTCGGCGGCTTTCTTGGACTGACGGATCGAGGCGATCATTTTCTCGCCCCAACGCATTTGGTCGCGCAGGTCTGCAATCGCGGTTTCCAGCTCGTCGCGTTGTCGCTCCAGATCAACCAGACGCTCCTGCGCGATCTCATATGACTGGGTCAGCTGGGTCAGTTGCTGGTCACCTTTGTCGTAAAGGTCCAAAAGCTGCCGGATCTCTTCAAGGCTGAAGCCGAAGCGCTTGCCACGCAGGATCAGCTTGAGGCGCGCGCGGTCTCGCTTGGTAAACAACCGTTTCTGTCCCTCGCGCAGAGGGAACAGGAGTTCCTTGGCTTCGTAAAACCGCAGGGTACGCGGTGTGACGTCGAAGGCGTCACACATCTCGCGGATTGTCATCGTATTCTCATGTGTCATCGCTATATCTCTTGCTTGGTCAGCAAGGCTGATTTGTGCGTCTTTCGGATTCGATACAACACGCTGCGCGCTTGACGTAAGAGATACGTCACGTCACTTTAAAGTTTACGTAAGATCAATAAAGGTAAGTCGCCGGCAGGCGAAATTTCGTTGCCGTGGCGTCATAACGACAACCGATCTTGCAAGCCGTCGCGTCGGCCAAAGATGGTCTAGCTCAGACTCTTCGCCGTTTCGTCCCGCAGGGATTGCAGTTCATCAATCGCTTCGTCCAACTGCGCCCGTTGTTCCGCCAGTTCGGCCAACTGACGGTCGGCTAGTTCGATCCAGCTGCGCATTTGGGCCGCGGTGCCTTCATGCTCATAGATCAAAAGCCATTGGCGGATTTCTTCCAGTGAGAAGCCGAACCGCCGTCCGCGCAAGATAAGGGTCATCCGGGCCACTTCGCGCGCGCCATAGTAGCGTGACCGTCCCTCACGGTCAGGGTGAAGCAATTCGATATATTCGTAATATCGCAAGGTGCGCGGCGTTACGTCGAATTTCGCGCACATCTCCTTAAACGACAGGCGGTTCTCAGACATCGCTCAAGCCTCCCTTGTTCAAACCGTAGGACGCCGAAGCGGCAAGGGCAACCGCTGGCCTTGCAGCCCGCCCGTCTTAAGGCCCATAAAGGGAGGGAAACCACCAAGCGGATACAGGCATGAGCCCCGACAAGACAAAAATCGCCGAGCAATTCATTGGCGCTATCCCCCATTCCGAGGCCCTCGGGATGCAACTAACCGAGATCGGTGAGGGGGCTGCTGAAATAATAATGGACTATGACGAGCGTTTCATTGGCGACCCGGAGACCGGTGTGATCCATGGTGGTGCGGTTTCGGCGCTCATGGATACATGTTGCGGTGCGGCGGCCATGAGTCACCCCAAGAACCCGGGTGCCACGGCCACGATTGATCTGCGTATCGACTACATGCGCCCGGCCACACCCGGCCAGCGGATCAAGGCGCGGGCTGAATGCTATCACATCACTCGTTCTGTCGCCTTCGTGCGTGCGCGGGCCATGGATGATGACGAAAACCGTCCCGTCGCCACGGCCACCGGAACCTTTACCGTGGAGGCCAAGTGATGGCGCGCGCCCGTCCCGAGCCCGTCCAAGTGGTCAAGCAGCGACGTGATGCGGCGCTGAATGCGCTTGTTCACGGTATCCCATACAGTCAGTTTCTTGGGATCGAATTCGACCGGCGCGGTGACGAACTCACGGCGTTGATGCCGTTTCAGGACAAACTGATCGGCAACCCGCTCTTGCCTGCCCTTCATGGTGGGGCAACAGCCGCCTTTCTGGAGGTCACCGCGATCATCGGGTTAAGTTGGTCCATGCTTTGGGATGAGATCGAAAGCGGTCGGCTTGATCCGGAACTGCTTGCCCACGGCAAACTGCCGCGATTGCCCAAGACCATCGACTTTACCGTTGACTACCTGCGCTCTGGTCTGCCGCGCGATGCCTATGCCCGCGCCCAAGTGGCGCGTTCCGGTCGCCGATATGCCAGTGTTCATGTCGAGGCGTGGCAAGACAATCGCGCACGCCCCTTTGCGCAGGCCTCGGGGCATTTCCTGATGCCGCGGCCGGATGCTTGACCCGAGCCCGGGAGCGATCACCCACAAACGGGTTTTGAAAATCGCCCTGCCCATTCTTCTGGCCAATATCACGGTTCCGATTCTCGGTGCCGTCGATACTGGCGTTGTCGGCCAATTGGGTGAGGCCGCGCCAATTGGTGCGGTAGGGATCGGGGCGATCATCCTTTCGGCGCTTTATTGGATTTTCGGCTTTCTGCGTATGGGCACAACAGGCCTGACCAGCCAGGCGCATGGCAGTGGGCGAAGCGGCGAGGTGGCCGCGCTATTGACCCGCGCGCTGATGATTGCCTTGGCCGGTGGCCTTGCCATCATTGTGTTTCAGGGGCCGCTATTCGCCGGGGCCTTTCTCCTCGCGCCTGCAAGTGCCGAAGTTGAAAGCCTCGCCTACGAATACCTGAGCATCCGGGTTTGGAGTGCGCCGGCCATGATCGCCATTTATGGCATCACCGGCTGGCTCATCGCGCTTGAGCGGACGCGGGCCGTTCTAGCGATTCAGTTGTTGATGAACGGCGTCAATATCTGCTTGGATCTGTGGTTTGTGCTGGGCCTTGGCTGGGGTGTGCAGGGCGTAGCCCTTGCGACCTTCCTTGCCGAGTGGGGTGGCGTGGCGCTTGGCCTGTGGCTGTGCCGGGACGCATTCAATGTCCCGGCATGGCGCGATTGGCCGCGCGTCTTCGACCCTCAGGCGTTGCGCCACATGGGACAGGTGAATGGCGATATCCTGTTACGCTCCCTGATGTTGCAGGCCATTTTCCTGTCGTTCCTGTTCATTGGTGCGGATTTTGGTGATGTTACCCTCGCGTCGAACCAGGTGCTCTTGCAGTTCTTGCACATCACCGCCTATGCGCTAGACGGCTTCGCCTTTTCCGCGGAGGCCTTGGTTGGCAATGCTTTTGGTCGCCGGGATAGCCGCCATCTTCGCCATGCGGCCAAGATCAGCAGTTTTTGGGGGCTTGTCAGCGTCGTGATCCTGTCGTCGGGCTTCGCTGTCATGGGGGGTTACATCATCGACATCATGGCCAAGGTCCCCGCCGTGCAAGCTGAGGCGCGCATCTATTTGCCATACATGGTGATCGCACCGGTCTTGGGCCTTGGCTCCTATATGCTGGACGGTATCTTTATCGGCGCGACACGCACCCGCGACATGCGCAACATGATGGCCCTGAGCCTGCTGACCTACGCCATCACGGCGGCACTGCTTATCCCACTGTTTGGCAACCACGGCCTTTGGCTGGCGCTGTTGATTAGTTTCGTGGCGCGGGCTGTGACCCTCGGCTTGCGTTACCCGGCGCTTGAGCGGGCCGCCGACAGGCGTCAATAGCCCAGATCGCGGTCCACCAGATGCAAAAAGGGCTCCCCCGCCTCACCGCGCCGGATGTTTTCGGCGATCACACGCGAGGCGCTTTGCGGACGGGTTTCCGAGGCGATATGCGGTGTGACAGTTATTTTGGGATGTGACCAGAAAGGGTGCTCGGCCGGTAAAGGCTCCTCGCGGAAAACGTCCAGAGTGGCATGGCCGATATGGCCGCGATCCAGGGCGGCCAAGAGCGCGTCGTCGTCAATCAAGGGTCCACGACCCGGATTGATGATCATGGCACCCTTGGGCAGCGTTGCCAGTCGCTCGGCGTTCAGAAGGTTCTCGGTCCCCGGTGTCTGCGGCAACAAAAGGATCACGATTTCGGACTCGGACAGCGCTTGTTCCAGACCTTCTTCACCCGAAAGACAGCGCAGCCCGTCGACATCTTTTTGTGTTCGGCTCCACCCGGTAACTGGAAAGCCCAACCCGGCCAATGCCTTTCCGCAAGCCTGACCAAGTGCGCCAAGGCCCAGAACGGTGACCGGGCGATCGGTGGCCAGTGGCGGCACATAGCTGCGCCACTCCCCATCTTGGTTCATCACATGCAGATCGGTGTTCAAATGATGCCGCAGGGTATGGCCTACGACCCAATCCACCATGCCTTGGGTCAACCCGTCATCCACCATCCGCGCCAAGGGTTGGGTCAGGGTTTCATTGCCAACCACCCCTTCGACGCCGGCCCATAGGTTCAACACCGCCTTCGTGCGCGTGAACGGCCTAAAATCCTGCACATCCGAACTTGGCGCATAGACGATATAATCGACCTGAGCGGCTGGAATGCTCATGGCCAGATTGGCATCACCATGACCGACCTCGGACAAGGCGGCACGCAAGGGGGCCTCGTAGGCCTGCCAGCGGTCTTCACTGGCGGCAAACAGGATGTTGAGCGGCATGAAATTACCTCGGTTTGTGAATATGGGCGCTTTGGACGAAGCCAAACCCCAGCATCAAGATCAACATCGCCGAACCGCCATAACTGACCAGCGGAAGGGGCACGCCCACAACCGGGGCCATTCCCATGACCATCGACATGTTGACCGCGAAGAAAAGGAAGAAGGTTGTCGCGATTCCAAGCGTCATCAGGGATGAGAACCTGTCACGGTTGGCAAGCGCTGTCGAGATGCAGAAAAGCAGGATCAGCGCATATAGCAGCAACAGGGAGAAACCTCCAACAAACCCGAACTCTTCCGCCAAGGTCGTGAAGATGAAATCCGTGTGCTTCTCAGGCAGGAAGTTCAACCGGGACTGTGTGCCTTGCATGAAACCCTTGCCCGTCCATCCGCCGGACCCAAGGGCAATCTTGGACTGCGTGATGTGATATCCGGTGTCGAGCGGGTCCGAGGATGGATCAAGGAAAATGTCCAGCCTGTCATACTGGTAATTCTTGAGGATTTGCCACGAGGTGCCACGCGATTGGAAAACCGCCACGACCAACCCGACACCCATCGAAATAACGACGGCGAAATAGGCCCAGTGTACGCCGGCGAAGAACATCATCGTTGCCCCCGCGAAGATCAGCAAAAGCGCGGTCCCAAGGTCGGGCTGTGCAAATACGAGTCCGGCAGGCAAAAGGATGATCAAGACGGGGATGAGAACCCACAGAGGATGCGATTTTTTCTTCAATGGTAGCCAGTCGTAATAAGCTGCAAGGAACAAGACGAGGCTGATCTTCATCAATTCTGAGGGCTGTAGCCGCATGAATCCAAGGTCGATCCAGCGTTGCGACCCGCCGGCGCTCGTTCCGAAGAATTCCACCACCAGCAAAAGCAAGACCGAGAGGCCATAGGCAACCCCGGCCATGTTGCGCCAGAACCAGATCGGGACCAGGCCAACGATGAACATGACGGCAAAGCCAAGTGCGTAGCGTTTCATTTGCGGCTCGGCCCATGGGCTGAAGGATCCGCCGGAAACCGAATACAGCATCAGGAAGCCGACGCTGGCCACGGCGGTCAAAAGGATTGCGAGCGGCCAGTTGAGATAGAGCACCTTGCGCAGGCCGGTTGGTGTCGTCTTGACGGTGTATTCAAGATAACTCATGCCCGATCACTTCCATCGCCGTCGGGCCGGGTACGGACGCGCCGCAGTTCCTCTTGCTGCGAACGGATACGCCCGCGATCTTTCGATGGGTAAGCCGCCAAGGGCGGGTCCTCGCCGTATAGGGCTTGAAGGGTGATGTCGCGGGCGATCGGTGCTGCCGCTTTCGAGCCACCGCCGCCATGCTCGACGACGACGGATACCGCGTACTTCGGGGCGTCGAAGGGCGCGTAGTTCACGAAGAGCGCATGGTCACGCTCTTCCCAAGGCACGGAATTGTTGTCGACCACGGCCGAACGAACCTGACTGGTGCCGGTCTTGCCCGCCATGCGGAAGGCATCCTCGATGATCCGGCTGCCATAGGCTGTGCCCCTGCGGTTGTTGGACACCGCGTACATCGCCTGTCGAATCCGCCGCAAGTTATTCTCATTAAGCCCCATATCGTCGCCATGGCCCGTCGGGCTTTCGACACCGTCAACGGACTTGATGACACGCGGGGTGACCGACCGCCCGGTGGCCAGACGCGCTGTCATGACCGCAAGCTGAAGCGGCGACGCCAGCACGTCGCCTTGACCGATGGCCGCGTTCACGCTGTCGCCGATAACCCATTCGGCCCCACGTACACGGCGTTTCCAGTCCTTTGTCGGGGCCAGACCGGCGGCGACCGAGGTCAGCGGCAAGTCATGCTTGACCCCAAGGCCCAAACGCTTGGCCATGGCGCTGATGTTCTCGATCCCGGTCCGCAATGCCAATTCGTAATAATAAACGTCGCAGCTTTCTCGTAGTGAGCGGTGCAAATCGACGTTTCCGTGGCCTGCGCGCTTCCAGCAATGGAAACGGCGACCCGCCACCTCAAGGTGCCCAGGGCAATATACGGTTTCCTCCGGATCTACCGTGCCGGCTTCCAAGGCGGCCAGAACCGTGACCATCTTGAAGGTCGACCCGGGCGGGTAAATGCCCTGAACCGCCTTGTTGGGGAGTGGCCGGTACTTGTTCTCCAAAAGCTCGCGGTAATCGGGAACGGAAATACCCCGCACGAAAAGGTTAGGGTCGAAACTGGGGGAGGAAACGCAGGCAACTATGTCACCTGTCTCGCAATCCATCACCGTGGCCGCCGCACTTTCGCCGGAGAGCCGCGCAGTGACATAGGATTGCAGGCCCGAGTCGAGGGTCAGTTGGACATCGGTCCCGGGTTGGCCCTCTTGGCGCTCCAGTTCGCGCATGACGTGGCCACGCACATTGACTTCAACGCGCTTTGTACCGGCCTTGCCGCGTAGTTGGTTTTCATGTGCCGCTTCGATGCCGAATTTGCCAACCTGAAAGCGCGGAATGCGCAAAAGTTGTTCAGGTGCGTCAAGCCGCTCGCGATCACGGTCGGCGAATGGTCCGACATAGCCCACGATGTGGGCATAGTCCCCGCGGTGCGGATATCGCCGAGACAGGCCCACCTCGGGCGCGACGCCGGGCAGGGCAGGGGTATTGACAGCAACCCGGCTGATGTCGTCCCAACTCACACGGTCGGCCACTGTCACCGCCGTATCGCCGCGCGCTTGCTTCAAATCGCGCTGCGCGCGTTCGAGTTCTTCAGGGTCCAGCTCCACAAGCCGGGCAAGGCGGGCGATGACATCGTCCAAATCGCCGGCTTCCTCGGGAACAATCGTGATGCGATAACTTGGTACGTTCTCCGCCACGACCTCGCCATTGCGGTCGAAAATGCGCCCGCGCGCGGGCGGCAGTAGTCGGATGCTGATACGGTTCTCATCGGCCAGAAGGCGGAATTCGTCAGCCTGATCCACCTGCATGTATCGCATGCGAAGCGCCAGCCCTCCCATGAACAGAGCCTGCGCGCCAGCAATGATCAAGCCGCGCCGGGTGATTGCCTTCTGGCTTTGTGCGTTATCGCGCCCGGGCCGCCTCATGTACGTGCCTCCATGCCATCGATATCGCCGGGGGCGAGCTTACGCACCCCGAAGAGTACTTGTGAAAGGACGACAACCACCGGGTAAACCGCGATCGTCGCAATGGCCTGCACCATGGTCAGGGAAAGCGGACCGGTCTCTACCATCATAACACCAAGGATAACTCGGTAGCCAAGGAACATGGCAATCAGGATTGTCGTGACATTCAGCCATTCCATGGGAAAGGTCAGATCGCGAAGCGCGCGGGCACGCGACCTCAGGGCCTCACTGCCCAACAAGGCCAATGCGGCCCATAATCCCGGCGGACGCTGCAACAGCAGGTCCGACATCAAAAAGGTGCCTGCAATCAAAAGCGAGGGCACGTATTCAGGGCGCCTGAGGACCCAGGCGAAGGTGATGGCCAAATGCAGGTCCGGCCCCGCCCAGATGCTTTCCAGCAGGGAGGGTGAAGAGAGGGGAGAAGGCCGCACCATTCCCAACGGCAACAGATGCAGAAATATGAGCACCAGCCATAACACGATATAGACCAGGCGCTTGCCCCATAGACGTGTCGTGTTGCGCTCAGCCATCCGCCGGTTCCTCCTCGGCGGTACCTTCTGCACCCGCGGTTTCGCCAGTTTGGGGCGCGTCTTGCGGTACGAGCAGGGCACCGGGGTCCTCTATGGTTTCATAGCCATAGCTGCGCAGAACCCTGAGAAACTCCAGGCGTTCATAGTCCGCGGCGAGGCGCACGCGCATCCGGCCACCGGGGTCTTCGGCCAAACGGCCTACGACAAGGCCCGCGGGGAAAACGCCCCCATCACCCGATGTCAGCACGCGGTCGCCGGGCCGGGCCTGATCCGGCGTTTCGATAAAGCTGACCGGCGGAGCGATGGTATTGTCGCCAATGACAAGACCGCGCTGACCGGACGGTTGGATCGTGACCGGCATGCGGCTTGAGGTATCCGTGAGCAGAACGACCCGCGCAGTATTCTGCCCGACGCCGGAAATGCGGCCCACAAGACCAAGGCCATCCATCGCCGCCCATCCGTCCATTATTCCGTCACGCGCGCCGACGTTGATCAGGACAGACTGCCGGAAGGGCGAGCCGCTGTCGGCCATCACCACGCCGGTCACGAACGTCAGGCGCGGGTCGACCCGGACATTGTTCAAGTCAAGCAATCGGGCGTTTTCATCGCGCAACTGAACTGCCGCTTCCTTCCACGCCTTCATCTTCTTCAATTCGCGGCGCAGTTCTTGGTTCTGCTCGTAGAGCCGCTGATAACTTTGGAAATCCCGCAGGATATTCACCGCCCCTGTCACAGGGGCCAAGGCCCAATCGAAGCTGGGCACAACGTGGTCGACCACCTGCGCGCGGAAGCGTTCCACCCGGGGGCTGTCGATGCGCCAAACGAGGAAAATTCCAACAAGACACAGCAAAAGGAGCCCGATCAGCAATCGCTTCAGGGGCCCTGTGTAGTCGTCCTGTTGTGCGCGGTCCCTGGCCAAAGTCTTCCCTTCGCCTGTGGAACTAGAATCTGCGCCTGTCAGCTATCGTAGTCAATCGCCGGACGGAGCTGTTTTTCGAATTCGAGCGCCTTGCCAGTGCCAAGCGCCACGCAATTCAGGCTGTCATCGGCAATCGACACGGCCAACCCGGTTTGCTCGCGGAGGGCCAAGTCCAAGTCCCCCAGAAGCGCACCGCCACCGGTCAGCATTACACCGCGATCCACGATATCCGCGGCCAGATCGGGCGGTGTTGCTTCAAGAGCTGTCATAACAGCTTCGCAGATGGTTTGCACCGGTTCGGCCAAGGCTTCGGCCACTTGGGCCTGACTTATCTCGGTTTCCTTGGGCACACCGTTCAACAAGTCGCGACCCCGGATTTGCATCGAGGCGCCACGCCCGTCGTCGGGCATCCGTGCCGTCCCGATAGAAGTCTTGATGCGTTCGGCGGTGGATTCACCGACAAGCAAGTTCTGCTGACGGCGCAGGTAGCTGATGATGGCCTCGTCCATCCGGTCGCCCCCAACACGCACCGAACGCGCGTAAACGATATCGCCCAGCGAAAGGACCGCAACTTCGGTTGTGCCGCCGCCGATATCGACCACCATATTGCCGGTGGGATCGGTGATCGGCATCCCCGCGCCGATGGCGGCGGCGATCGGCTC
>PR_CR_10_Liq_1_inCRDRAFT_1001066_pt1 | contig 16074 bp, 24 predicted proteins | sample PRCRCaboRojoPR_3_FD_10241 | JGI IMG/M metagenome (IMG submission 10241)
CTTACAATCTTTGTGGGGGTGAATTTACTTTTTCTCATATCTGACAGTTTAAAGGTAATTACTCTTGTTTTAAACTGTCCTATTTTTGGGGAAGCTTACAGGCGCACCAAATGATAAAATAGGTATAACTTATGTCTTCACTAAGCCATTTTGGAAAGCGTACATTTGAAGCATGAAGAATGGAATTTTAATTTGGTACGATGAGGAATTTGGAGAATTAAGCCTATCTTCTCAAGAGTTTAAAGGATTTAATCAGTCTAAAATGATATGGTGTCTGCCTTGCGGTTCAACTGAACAAGAGAAGGCAATTTTAGCGCACGTAGTTGGTAAGGCCACGCATAACTATCTTATCAATCTTTCGCAAAATTCAAGCATGGGTGCCAGTCTGCTACAAATGTTTCCGGTCAATTAACCTCTCGTTTTTTCTTGTAGATTTTTGCGGCTACAAAGAAAAGTACGCCTAAGGCTACTAGGATAGCTAGTCCCCAGGCTAACCCAGATAAGCTTTTCCAAACCGCAAGCATAACAATGGCAATGAGTAGCAGAGTAGGTAGTTCATTGTAAAGCCGGTAGCCAAAACTGTCTAAGCCCTCGGGAGAACCTTGCAGCTTTTTCATGTAATAGCCGCAGGAAAAGTGGTAAAAAATAAGAACAGCAACCAAGGTCAACTTTAGGTGCATCCAGGGACTTTGGAGCCAACTGCTGTTTAAAAAAAGCATTCCTGATCCGCCCACTAAGGTGATAATCATGGCAGGGGTTTGTATAATTGAATACAATCGCCTTTCCATAATGTGGTACTGCTTTCGCAGGATGGTACTTTCCTGCGAGTCTTTTATATCCCAGGCTTCTCTATGGTATACGAATAAACGCACCAAATAAAAAATACCGGCAAACCAACTTACAAAGCCAATAATGTGCAAAGCCTTCAAAAACAAATACCCGTTCATGTTTGCAAATTACGGTCATAGTTGAAAGCCTGACAAAAATCATAGCGCAAGGCCAGGGCCGCCTTTACTTTTGTCTTTTATAAATAGATTGCTATGAATGCTTTGGACTTACTGGAGAAATACAATGTGGCCGTTCCGCGCTATACCTCTTATCCCGCGGTACCCATGTGGGAAACAGAAAATACCAGCGCAGAAACATGGATGAACCACGTGCTGCAGAGTTTTGAAAAGAATAATGAAATAAGTCTATACATTCACTTACCCTATTGCGAAAGTCTGTGCACTTATTGCGGATGTAACAAGCACATTACTAAAAATCATTTAGTAGAGGTGCCATACATCAAGGCCGTGCTTAAAGAGTGGAAAATGTATACTAAACGTTTGCCTTCCAAGCCGGTTATAGGTGAAATTCACCTAGGCGGAGGCACGCCTACTTTTTTCAAACCCGAAAATTTGGCCCTGCTTATTGATGGCTTGGTGGCGGAGGCGGATGTAGCTCCTGATCATGATTTTAGTTTTGAAGCCCATCCCAATAGCACCACCTTTGAACACCTGAAAGTGCTAAAAGCTAAAGGATTCAATCGCATTAGCATTGGGGTGCAGGATTTTGATCCGGTTATTATGCGCACCATCAATCGGGTGCAAACGGAGGAAGAGGTAGAAAAAGTGACCCTCTGGGCCAGGGAGCTGGGTTATGCATCCGTTAATTTTGATCTTATTTATGGCCTACCACTGCAAACTAAAAAGCATTTAGAGTACAACTTTGAAAAAGTATCGGCTTTAAAGCCAGACCGTATTGCATTTTACAGTTACGCTCACGTGCCGGGCGTTGCTCCGGGCCAAAGGGCGTATTCAGAGCAGGATTTGCCACAAGGCCAAGATAAGCTTGCCCTCTACCTCCAGGGCAAAAAAGGTTTGCAGAAAATGGGGTATCGCCACATTGGCATGGATCATTTTTCTTTACCTTCTGATGCGCTGACCAAAAGCTTTGATCAAAAAAAGCTGCACCGCAACTTTATGGGTTACACCACCAAGCATACTCGTCTGTGCATTGCTTTAGGGGCTAGTTCCATTAGCGACAGCTGGACCGCCTACGCCCAAAATGAAAAAACCTTGAAGAAGTACTTGGAGCGCATTAAATCTGAAGATCTACCACCAATATTAAAAACGCATATCCTCACTGAAGAAGATTTGAAAATACGTCAACAAATATTGAATCTCATTTGCCATTTTGAGGTGAACTGGTTGGCTAATAAGGCCGATTTCACTTGGGCTTTGCAACAAAAGTTCAGAACGCTGGAGCGCGATGGTTTGCTGCGCATTTTTCCGCATCAGGTTAAGGTAACACCTTTGGGCAAGAATTTTATCCGCAATATTTGCACAGTATTAGATGCACGCTTAGCAAAAGCTAAGCAAGACAAGCCTGCCTTCAGCAAGGCGGTTTAAGCCTGTTCTGTAATTTGATTGCGTTGGTACTGCGGTGAGTCTTGGTAAAAGTGTTCTTCAAAGGTTTCTTGCACCTCATTAGGGTCTCTTAAAACTTTATACACCACATACAGTACCATTATGGGTGAAGTGCTAAACAAAAACAGCGCGGCCGGAATCCATCCAAAAAGTATGGAGAGTGCATAACTTACCAAGAAAATAAAGGAAAAAATAATAGCGTTCTTCATAAGCAATCGTCATTTTTAGTGGTAACTGAATGGCAAAGGCAATTGTTTTTCAGAGCTTTGTGTTTGAAGGTTAAAAGAGCGCGGCCTGCCCCCATTCCAAAAAAAAATATTTGGCCTTTAGGGCATACTAATTACCTTTAAGGCATTACCAAAAAATGCATGCATGAAAAGATTTATAGCCGCGGTTTTTCTACTGCTTACAGGGGCCGGCCTTATGGCGCAGAAGCAAAATTCACTGTTGTGGAGAATAAAATCTCCTGAAGGCCAAATAAGCCATCTCTTCGGCACCTATCATCTTTTGGGCAGTGATTACGTGCACAGTCACCCCTTGCTTAAAGCAACATTTAATGAGAGCCGCGTTACCGTGGTGGAAACCAAAATTGACTCCAGCCAAATGTTCCAGGTGGCCATGATGGCCATGATGAAGAATACCACCTTACCTGAGTTAATGGACAGTGCCGACTACAATAAGGTAAAAGTTCTTTTGGAAGAGATTGGCTTACCGCCAGCTGCAGCCAACCGAATGAAACCCATAGCATTAACCGCGGCCTACAGCCTGAAATTAGCGAATGAGCATACCCCAGACAACTTGAATTTTGAGGGAGTGCCCATTGACGCATATTTTGCAATTAGCGCTGAAAAGCAAGGGCAGAAATTGGTGACACTTGAAACTATGCAAGAGCAGTTGGAAATGCTCTACAATGCCCAAAGCCTGGAAGATCAGGCTGAAGATCTTTTGGCCATGGTAGAAGATAAAGAGCATGTTGGAGAAGTTATGGCCGAGCTGCTACAGGCTTATTTACAACAAGACTTAAAGGCCATGCTGGCTATTAGTGAAGAACAAGAAGAAGTTACGGGAGATATGGCGCTTTTGCTGGATGAGCGTAATGAGCGTTGGGTCAAACAGCTGACCCCTATTATAGATGAGGGACAAGCCTTTATTGCCGTGGGTGCCCTACACTTGGCCGGAGAACAGGGTTTGGTAAGCTTACTTACCCAAGAAGGCTACACCTTAGAACCCGTTGCCTACAGTGCAAAGCGCTAGTTTTAGATTTCTATTTCTAGGCGTTTGTAGAAGGCCCCTTCTCAAATTAACCATTCATGAGCAGTAAAAAAGTGCAATTCAAAAATGGCAATGGCCAAAAATTGGCGGGCAAATTAGAGCTTCCGCTCGATAAAAAGCCCAGGCATTTTGCCCTATTTGCCCATTGTTTTACCTGCGGCAAAGACCTTAAGGCAGTACGCAATATTGCCTTGGGACTCAAGCAGGCGGGCATTGCCGTCTTGCGTTTTGATTTTACCGGACTGGGGCAAAGTGAAGGTGATTTTTCAGAAACTCATTTCACTTCTAACCTTGAAGATCTAAAGGCTGCAGCCGATTTTTAGCCCGGGAATACAGAGCTCCCAGTCTCTTGATTGGCCATTCTTTAGGCGGTAGCGCAGCTTTAATGGTGGCTCCCAAAATTAAGTCTGTAAAAGCCGTGTGTGCTATTGCCGCCCCCAGTGAGCCCAGGCATGTGCTGGGCTTATTGGAAGATAATTTAGAAGCCATAAAAGAAAAAGGAGAGGCTGAGGTGACTTTGGCGGGAAGAAGCTTTTACCTAAAAGACGACTTTATTCACGACCTGCAAAACCACACTCTAGAGAAAAAGCTTAAGGAATTAAAAGGCACCTAAGTTTTACTCATGCATGCACCTCAAGATTCAGTGGTTGGCATTGAAAATGCCCGTCTAATTTATGAGGCGGCTCACCACCCAAAAAAGCTTTGTTACGCTAGATGGTGCAGACCACTTGTTGAAGGATTCTCAAGACTCTTTGTACGCAGGGCAGTTGATTGCCGGTTGGGCGCAACGTTATTTGCCCTTAGAAGATACAGAAGAAGGGGCTCTGCAAACCCAGCATCAGGTGCTAGCTCAACTCTCAGAAGGCCCCTTTTTAACCCATCTATTGGCGGGTAAACACCATTTGTTGGCCGATGAACCCAAAGACTACGGAGGTCAAGATCTGGGGCCTTCGCCTTATGAGTTGGTAACAGCCGGGCTGGGAGCGTGTACCACCATGACTTTAAAGATGTACGCCAGGCGCAAAGAATGGCCTATTGAGGAAATTAGTGTACACCTAAGTTTTGACGGTGACTATGCTGAAGACTGCCAAAAGTGTGAAGAAGAAACCCGAAAAATTGGCAAATTCACCCGCATCATTGAGGTAAAGGGCACTTTAGACCAAAAACAAAAAGAGCGCCTATTGGCAATTGCTAATAAGTGCCCGGTACATAAAACTCTGGAACAAGGGGTTACTATTAGCACGCACTTACAAAATACGCTTCAATAAGAGATCAAAAAAAAGCTAAATTTCAGCTAATTAATCTTTAATTTTGGAGGTGTAATCCAGCCCAAAACATGCGCAAGCTTGCGGTCTTTAGTCTTTCAGCCGTGCTACGGTATGAGTATGCCACCTTTCAGCGTTTTGCCCAAATGAGCATAGAAAAAGTAGAAGGGGAGCCCTTCTCTTTGGCTCCAGCCGATGGCGAAAAGAACATTCAGCAATTGCTGTTAGAAACCTATCGCTTGCATAAGCAAGAACAACCTTCGGCTGCCAAGCTTAAAAAGATTGAAAAACAGTTTAGCAAATACCTAAAAAAGTATTTTGTACAAGAAGAAGTTAGTTTTGAGGTAAGGCCAGGCGTGCAAAATATCTTTAACCATATTGAAAAGCGCAAGAACTGGAAGTACTGCATTTTAAGCCCTTACTGGAATAAAGCCACGCACCAAGTTTTAGAATCTTGCGGAGTGTACAGTAAAAATAAGTTTACCATTACGGCTAATCAAGCACTAACCGCCCAGGAGCAGCTAGAGATTGCTATGGCTCGTACCAAAAAAAAGAACAAGGGTTTAAAAGTGTTTTTGGTGAATGAAAACTTAAATATTGAACTGAACGAGCCTTTTGAGTTAATACAACCCAAAGGTTCTAAAAGCGCGCCCAACTATTTTATTTACCCTAAATTCTCAGAATTATTCAAAGCGCATTTGTAAAAACTGGGAATTAATCACAGCTGTGCCTCACAAAGTTGCAGTGCCGTATTGGTGGGTGAGTACCTTAGGTAGGTTTAAAAAATAGGTCAGGCCCTTGGACTGTGCGCTGAACTAAGAAGAAATAAAAAAAGTTAGAACAGAACTGTGACTGGCAAACCCTTACAAAACACCACCACACCGCAAGCCCTGGCCATTTTAAAGCATCAACAGGCTTTCTTTAAGGCGGGTACTACCCGAAGTTTTTCATTCAGAAAACAGCAGTTGCTAAAGCTCAAGCAGGCCCTTCAGAAGTATGAATCGGCATTTTTAAGCGCATTAGGCCAAGACCTGGGTAAACCACCGTTTGAGGCTTATGCTTCTGAAATTGGTTTTCTGCACGAAGAGTTGAATTACACCCTCAAGCACCTNAAAGACTGGATGCAGCCAGAAAGGGTCAATTCGCCTCTTAGCGCCTGGCCTTCGGTAAGTTACATTCAGCCATCGCCCAAAGGCACTACTTTAATAATTGCCCCGTGGAACTATCCTTTGCAGTTGGCCCTGGCCCCGGCTTTAGCCGCCATGGCGGCCGGTAATGTAGTGTTAATAAAGCCGGCCGAGCAAACCCCAGCCACCAGCAGTCTTATTGAAAAAATGATTAAGGAATACTTTGATGAGGCCTATGTGGCGGTGGTGCAAGGTGAAGGCCATAAAGTGTTAACCCCCTTAATTGAGCAACATGCATTTGGGCATGTATTTTTTACCGGAAGCGTACCGGTAGGCCGAAAGATAGCCCAGCTAACTGCCCCGCAACTGATCCCCACCACCCTAGAGCTTGGCGGTAAAAGCCCTGCGGTGGTTGATGGTTCTGCCAAATTAAAAACGGCCGCACGTAGAATTGCTTTTGGTAAGTGGTTGAACGCAGGACAAACCTGCGTAGCACCAGACTACCTTCTGGTACAGCGTTCGCAAGAAAAGCAGTTTATAGAGCATTTAAAAGGAGTGCTCCAAGAGTTCTACCCAAAGGGTGCGCTGCAAAGTGCAGATTACACCAAGATTATTCATGAAAGTCACTTCAAGAAAATTAGCTCTTACCTGAAACAGGGCAGCCTGGTACTAGGCGGTGGGGTAGACGAGAATCAACTGAAAATAGAACCCACGGTGCTTAAGGATGTGAGTTTAGAGGCAGCCATTATGCAGGAAGAAATATTTGGCCCGATACTTCCCTTACTCACTTTTGATAAACCGCAAGAGGCTGTTGAGATCATTCAAAAAAACCCAAACCCTTTGGCCTTTTACCTTTTTACCAAGGATAAGAATATGCAGCGTACTTTTCTGGAAGAGGTAAATTTTGGCGGAGGAGCCATTAACAATACGGTGGTGCACTTAAGTAATCCTCGCTTGCCTTTTGGCGGAGTAGGCAATAGTGGTATAGGTAGTTACCATGGCATTCATGGTTTTAGAACCTTCTCGCATGCGAAAAGCATCATGAAAACTTCTACTTGGTTTGACCTGAAAGCTAAATATCCACCGTATAGTACTTTGGCTTATAAAATGGTTAAGTGGCTTATGAAATAGCAGTGGTGGCTATTAAAGTGTGATGCGTAGCAAAGCACTAGCGCTCTTTCTCACGATAAGTAGAAAATATTTCCTTAAAATTAACATCGCCCAAATCAAGGGTGCGCATAGGAAAGGGAATGGTAATGCCGTTTTGATCAAAGGCCTTTTTAATGGCTAAAACAGCCTGATGGCGCAAGGCCAAATAATCAGCCTCTTGGTTGGTGAATTTTTGCCAAATGCGAATGGTGAAATTGATGGAACTGGAGCCAAACTCGCTATAGGAGGCACCCACGTCATCGGGTTTAACCCCAGAGATACCTTGCACGGCCTTAACGGCCACATCCAAAGCTTGGGCTAAGTGCGTGTTGTAATGCACGCCCACCTCTATATCTATCCTCCTTCTTCTCAACCGGCTGTAATTAATAATAGGTTTTTTAAAAACTTCAGCATTTGGAATCATGACGTACTGCCCCTGCAGGGTAATTAAGTCGGTGGTACGAAGGTGAATTTTCTCAACTTTTCCGTAAAAATCATTGGTCTCAATAAGGTCTCCTTCCTTAAAGGGTTTGCGGATGCTCATCATGGTGCCCGCAATGAAGTTGGAGGCAATTTCTTGGAGGGCAAAACCTAAGGCCAGACCAATAACCCCGGCCCCGGCCAGTAAAGAGGTAACGGCCCCATCTAACTTTAAAATGCTTCACNCAATNAAAGNACCNAGGGCTAAAACTGTCAGATAAAGTACGCTTCCCATTAAACTGGTGAGGCTTACATTATCTGTAATCCTTTTCATTAGGCGCTTAAACAGGCTGCGGGTAAGTTTGGCTAAAAGGGCAAAAAAGATAACTACCACTACTGCCACCAAAAAATTGGGAAGCATGCTGATGCCTTGGGTTAGCCAAGTTTCCAGCTTCTGGCGTAAAAGCTCGTAAATCTCTTGGGGGCCAAAATTTAGGCCGGTTGAATTTATAAACTCTATTTAAGATAGGCAGCCAGCACTTTTTGTAGGGCTTTTAGTAAACGACCCAAAGCCAAGCGCTTTAAAACCAAGCTTAACCATTTTTTAAAGCCTCCCTTTTTACCCCACAGTTTTACCAAATCTTTACCTGAAGAAGCGCTGGCGGCAATAACGCCCGCCAGTGAAAAAGCTTGCTCCACTTCTCCTACCAGCTTTCTGCGTTCTTCTTTAAGTTCTTTTTCCAGCTGCTGAATACGCTGATCTATTTTCTGTCTGGCATTCATGTAGTACTTTTTGGAGGAGCAGTCAAAGATTCTTCTGTTTGCTCTTGAGTTTGCAGGTAAAAGCTCATTAAGGCATTTCTAAATGGATTTACAATTAACGGTTTGCGGAAAACCATAACCAAGACCAACAGTAAAAGGACAAATAGCGTAGATAGCCCAAAGCCCAAGGCCGCAGATTCTAAGGCTTCGCTCAAAACAAAGCCCAACCAAATGGCCGCAATTATCACCAAAGTATTGATGAAAATCGTTATAAAGACCAATAAAAAGGCATGGGATAAAACATCGGCAAAACCACGTAAAGCCTTAAGCTTCACTAGTTCTAATTCTTTGTTAAGCAGTCGCTTAATCTGATCAATGTATTTGGCAAAAAAGTTTAGCATAGTAAACACAAAAAAAGGCACTCTAAAGCAGGGTTATTGCTTTTAGAGTGCCCTTAAAATTACTAAATTAACTTTTGGCTTTTTCGCTGGCTGCTTTAATACTGCGTTCAGCGTTTTCTTTTACTTCTTTAATGCTTGCTAGAGCCTTATCACTGGCGTCACTAATTGAGCCCTTGAGCTCATTGGCTTTTTCGCTCAAATTTTCACGCGTTTCTTTACCGCTGGCAGGCGCTAAAAGCACCCCAGCTGCAAAGCCTACGGCTGCACCAATTAAGGTTCCTAAAATTACGTTTCCTGACTGATTATCACTCATGATGTCTATTTTTAAGATTTAAAATTTAGGCTGAATAAAATTCTTCAATACTGTTTTCGCTATCTACATTTCTTAAAAAGGCTTCTACAATTTCAGAGCCTTCTTCATTCTTGTGCTCCTCAATAATTCCTTTACTGCCATTGGAAGCACTTAAACCATAAAGTATTACTGGCTCCTTACCTTTATTTTCATTACTTAAAAAAACTTTGTTTTCGGTAAGGCGAATTAAATAATTAATGACAAAATCAGAAGCATTTAGCTTGTTGCCATCAGAGTCTTTGGCCGTATTTTGATCATATACTGTAAAGTGCAAGGTATAGCCATTATCTTTTAAACTGTCTTTTGCTCTTTCTAGCGATGAATAAGGGTTGGTACGCGGGCTATTTAATTCCATGTAAATGGTAAAACTTTAACTTATTTCTGTAATTATTTAACTCTGTGATTGGCAACTAAACCTGTAGCGCATTGTTTAAAAGCTCTAAAATTGAACAAAACATGAAAACTATTGAACTAAAGGTTACCGGAAAGGTGCAAGGCGTTTTTTACCGGAAATCTACTCGTGCAAAGGCCCTAAAACTGGACTTGGCAGGTTGGGTAAAGAATGAAAACGATGGCAGCGTCACCATTTTGGCTCAGGGGCCGATGGACGCTCTGCAAGAACTAAAAGCCTGGTGCCATAAAGGGCCTGAAGCAGCCCAGGTGGCATCGGTGAAAACCCAGGAACGGGAGGCGCCTGAAATGCAGGGTTTTGAAATCAAGCATTGAGCCCGTGGGCTTTTGTACTTTTGCCTTATGGATGCGAACAGATTAAAAAAAGTAGAGGGCCAGGTTCAGAAAGATTTAGCGGAAATTTTTCGGCAACTGGCGCAGGAGAACTTTCAGGGAGTGCTTTTTACGGTAAGCTCAGTGCGCATAACTGCAGATTTATCAATAGCTCACGTGAACTTGAGTTTGTTTCCGGTAAAAGATAAAGAGCTTATAATAGACTGGTGCAACGCCCATAAAAGCCTAATTAAAGATAAACTGGTAAAACGTTTTGAAGGCAAATTACGTAAAATGCCAGAGCTGTTTTTTCATTTAGATGAGGCTATAGACGCCCAAGCGGAGATTGATAAAATTTTAAAGGAAGGCGGGGACAGCCCCATCAAGTGAAAGTAAGCACTTTTATAGCCAAGCGGTACTTTTTTGCCAAAGGGAGCAGCAATGCGGTAAATATCATTACCGGCATTTCAGTGCTGGGTATTTTAGTGGGTACGGCTGCTTTGGTAATTGTGCTCAGTGCTTTTAATGGCCTGGAGCACATGGTGAAGAATTTTTACCAAGCTTTTGATCCGCAATTAAAAGTAAGCCCCACTGAGGGTAAATTTTTTGCGCCAGATACCTTACCAAACAAACTGTTTCAAGAGGAGGAAATTGCCGTGGTCAGCCTGGTTTTGGAAGAAAAGGCGCTGTTTACCTTTAGAGACCGTGAGTACATTGCCACTTTAAAGGGGGTAGATACCCTGTACCCAGCGGTAAATGAAATAACCAGGTATCTCCGCTCAGGTAACTATCGGCTTGACCACAATTTACCGGTTACCCCAGCGGTAATTGGGGCCGGGGTGGCTTATTACTTGCGCTTTTCTCAAGCTAATTTTGAGGAGCCGGTGCAATTATTCATTCCCAAAGACTATTCCGGGGCCGATCCCTCTCAAAGCTTTTCAACACACAAAATTTATCCATTGGGTATTTTTTCTGTTCAACCAGAGTTTGATGAAAAGTACTGCTTGGTTCCCCTAGCTTTTCTGAGAGAAATGCTCAATAGGCCAAACATGGCCAGCGCATTAGAAATCAGGTTGAAGGCCAAGGCGAATGAGGAAAGGGTAAAAGAAGACCTTCAATCTATCTTAGGCCCAGGCTTTAAGGTAGAAGACCGTTTAGCCCAACAGGCTGTTTTTTACAAGGTGATGAAAACCGAAGGGCTTTTCACCTTTTTAATCTTCGCCCTTATTTTAGCTATTGCCACCTTTACCATTGCCGGCAGTTTAACCATGCTTATGTTTGAAAAGAAGCAAAACCTGGCCACCCTCAGTGCCTTGGGTTTGAATATGACAGAGTTGCGCGGCATCTTTTTTAAAGAGGGTTTAATTATAAGTCTTACCGGAGGGGGCGCAGGGTTGCTGCTAGGCATAAGTCTGGTTCTATTGCAGCAACAATTTGGTTGGCTAGCCGTGGGTGAGGGCTATATTATTGAGGCGTACCCGGTTAAGCTGGCTTGGCGCGATGTATTTCTGGTAAGTGCCACGGTTTTAGGGCTTAGCCTTTTGGTGAGTGCCCTTACGGCACAACGCTTAAATTACCGGCTCATAGGGTAAAGGCACCTGCACCTCAGAAAATTCCTGCTCAATACGACCTAAGGTGTCATAAATAGGCTGTAGCTCTTCTGAAGTTACCAAAACCATGCGCAGGTGTTTAAAGTGAGGTATACCCTTAAAATAATTGGTGTAGTGCCTGCGCGTTTCATGAATGCCGGTGCGTTCTCCTTTCCAGGCCACGGCCATATCTACGTGTCTACGGCAGGCTCTAACCCTTTCGTGAATGGTGGGTGGGTCCAGCTGTTCTCCCGTGGCTAAAAAGTGCTTAATTTCTCTAAAAATCCAAGGGTAACCAATACTAGCCCGACCAATCATTATTCCGTCTACACCAAAGCGGTTTTTCATTTCCAGGGCTTTGGTGGGGGAGTCCACATCGCCATTGCCAAAAACGGGTATGTGCATCCGGGGGTTTTCCTTAATAGCGCCAATCAAGCTCCAATCTGCCTCTCCCTTGTACATTTGCTTACGGGTTCGGCCATGTATAGAAATGGCTTTGATACCCACATCCTGAAGCCTTTCGGCTACCTCAACAATGTACTTGGTATTATCATCCCAGCCCAGGCGCGTTTTAACCGTCACCGGTTTGTCAACCGCCTTTACAATTTCGGCTGTCATGCTTACCATTTTAGGGATGTCTTGCAAAATGCCCGCGCCCGCGCCTTTACAGGCCACATTTTTTACCGGGCATCCGTAGTTAATGTCAATAATATCGGGGTTGGCTTCTTCGGTAATAGCGGCCGCCTGGCGCATAGATTCTATTTCACTGCCAAAAATTTGAATACCAATGGGTCTTTCGTATTCAAAAATATCAAGCTTTTGGCGGCTTTTGGCGGCATCTCTAATCAGTCCCTCTGAGCTAATGAATTCCGTGTACATCACGTCCGCTCCATTTTCTTTGCAAAGCGCCCTAAAGGGTGGGTCGCTTACATCTTCCATGGGCGCTAATAAAAGCGGAAATTCACCAACTTCAATATCACTAATCTTAACCAAACCGCTTGTTTTTATCAATTTTGCAAAATTATAAAAATCACACACTACTCCTATGAAAGGATTTTTGGCCACGCGCAGCCTAAGTGCCAAGCTATTTATGCTTTTTACGCTGCTCCTTTTGGGCGCAATAGTTTTTACCTCAGTGGGGATGGGTTTGGCCGTTAGCGTATACGGCTTAAGCTTTGAAGAAATTGCGGAAGCTTTAAGTCAGGCAGACAGCCGCGCTACTGCAGAGCTCTTAAGGCTGGTACAAGGTTTTGCTACGGTGGGAACTTTTCTGGTGCCGGCCTTGGTAGGGGCCTACCTATTTTCTTTGCAGCCTCAGCGCTTTCTGGGGCTTGAATCTTTTGCTCAACCGCCTTTGGCTGCTTTGCTGCTGATAGTGCTCATAAGTTTTAGTGGGGGCTTTTTAAGTGACGCCCTCTACCAACTAAGTGTGTCTATTCCCTGGCCTGAAAGCTGGGAAGTCGTGCAAAATTACATTGAGGCCAGCCAAAATCAAATGAATGCTCGCTACCAGTCCTTTTTAGATATGCCTAACTTCTTAGTCTTTATGCGTGTTCTGTTGGTCATGGCCTTACTTCCGGCTGTAGCCGAAGAGGCATTTTTCAGAGGCGTGCTGCAGCCTTTACTTTCAGAATCTATGGGCCAAACTAAGGGCGTTTTTATAACGGCCTTTGTTTTTGCGCTGCTCCATCAGCAGCCTTTGGCCTTTCTATCCATTTTTGCCCTGGGGGTGATTTTAGGCTACCTAAGGGCCTGGTCAGGCTCTTTGTGGGTATCTACTTTAGCTCATTTCATGAATAATGGCGCTATTGTGGTTTGGGTTTTTTTTACGGGAGATGATTACCTTACTAATGCCGGGACTACAGAGTGGGTTTACAGTTTGGGGATGTTAGTGGTTTTGGTGCTGAGCCTTGGCCTGTTTAAAAAGTATATTAAACCGAGACAGTTATAGACAAAAAAACCCGCTGAAGAAAATTCAGCGGGCTCTTATTCCAATTATAGCACTTTCTAATTGTTGTATACTTCTCCTTTGGTTGTGGAGTAGTTTATTTTAAGGGTGTTGGCTTTTCGCAGCTCTTGCTTAATATCGGTAATCAAACCCATTTTCACCTTTTTGTCGGCTTTAATGGAAACGGTCATTAGTGGACGTTCCGCTTCGTTAATGGCCTCTCTTTCGGTTATTACATAGTTCTGGATTTCTTTTACCCGGGCAAAAGCATCATTCAGCTGCACGCGGGGCTCAGTGCCCATTTGAGACTGGTAGGCCTTTTTAGGGGCACCTGCGTAAATGTAAGTAACCAAGGACTTCCGCTCTAGCTTTTTGATTTCCGTAGCCTTGGGCTTTTTGTTTTCTACCTTTAAGGTAACTTCACGCATAACGGTGGTAACCATAAAGAAAAACAAGAGCATAAAAACAATGTCAGGCAATGAAGCCGTTGAAATGGCGGGTGTACCGCCTCCGGTTTTCTTTTTAAACTTGCTCATATTAACCTCCTAAACTTACGGGTTCTGCTTCTGAAATCTTTTGCGGATAGGCATCTTGTACTTCGTCCATCTGATCATCACTGAGATTTTCATAGTCGCGGCCATATTGCCTTTGGGCAAGTTCATTACGCAACTCATTGTAGGCGGCAGCCAGTTCATTTTGCACCGCTATGTAAATGTCATAGCTAGTACCGCGGTCATTTTGCAATGAAACAATGGCCTTACCAGGGTTATCAGAAGAAGTGGGGCTTTGCAAGCCACCAACGCAATAATCGCAACTGCCGTCACCATTATTATTTAAAAAGCGTTTGGTTGCTTCTCGCAAATCCTCAATATCCATTAATTGCTCTTCTACCAGCAGTTGGTCATTGGAGTTTACCAACACGGTAAAAATATTTTTCTTTTTAATGGGGGGAGGATCCTGAAGTTGCTCCGGTTCCCAAGGGGGTAGCTTTCTATTAATTCCAGAATCAACGTCCATGGTAGTGGTTACCAAGAAGAAGATCAGGAGTAAGAAAGCAATATCGGCCATGGAGCCGGCATTAATTTCTGGTAAAGCTCTTTTTGCCATATTATTTGAATAAACGGGTAACTTCTACATAAAGTATAGAAAGTATGGTAAGCCCTCCTAAAACATAAAAGGAAAAGAGGCCCATACCTACTAATCGAGACATACCCTCGGTTACAACTTCGTCATCAGATGAGTACAAAGTGGCATCGGCACCCGTGCTAATTGCGTATGTAAGACCGAAGATAACCACTAGACCACCAATACCAATTAAAGCGCTTTTTGCTGCCTTGGGGTTTTTGGCAATATTACTCACTGAAAATATGAGAATGCCCAACACCGCTGCACCAATTAAGATGTAGGTGAGGTAAATTCCAATGTTAATTACTGTATCGTTCATAAAGCTTATTTCTTAGCGTCATATTTCACCAACACATCTATTAAGGAAATAGATGAATCCTCCATGGTGTTTACAATTGAGTCTACTTTAGAAATAATGTAGTTATAAAAGATTTGGAGAATAATAGCCACAATCAGACCAAATACGGTAGTCAAAAGGGCTTGCTTAATACCTCCGGCTACTAGTGAAGGAGAGATATCACCAGCTGCTTCAATAGCATCAAAGGCCGCGATCATACCAATTACGGTACCCATGAAACCAAGCATTGGCGCCAAGGCAATAAATAGTGAGATCCAGGAAACGTTGCGTTCCAATAGCCCCATTTGCACTGATCCGTAGGATACGATTGATTTTTCAACCATGTCTATGCCCTCGTCCATGCGTTCTAGACCTTGGTAAAAAATACTGGCTACTGGTCCGCGAGTGTTACGGCAAACTTCTTTTGCTTGCTCAACACCACCGCTGTTCAAGGCATCTTCAATTTCATTTAACAATTTTTTGGCATTAGGCGTAGCCATGTTTAAGTAGATAATACGCTCAATTGAAATGGCTAAACCTAGAATTAAGGCTAAGAGTACAATACCCATGAAGCCGGCACCACCTTCAATAAACTTTTCTTTCAATACTTGGTGAAAAGTAGGCTCGGGAGCTTCAGCCTCTTCCTCAGTGGCGGTTGTTGCTTCTTCTTTGGCCGGGGTTTCAGCAGGAGCAGCAGCTGCTGAGTCCATGGCAGCAGAATCACCTTGGGTGGAATCGGTCGCGGCCATTTCGGTTTGTGCGGTTGAATCAACCTGGTCCTGGGCTGATACATTTGCCGATGATAAGGCCACTAAACCGAAGATAGCCAAAATAGAAAGTGCTTTTTTCATTTTTAAATGTTGATTAAAATTTGCGGTGAAATTAACAAACTTGAACCAAAGCAAAAGTTACCGCCAAGAAATTTTGACATTTAGATAACATACGGGGCCAGATTACACAAAAAAAAGGGTTGATTGCCCACGGTAGCTATTCATATTTGTAAATTTGCTGCCCAGTAGAGTTTTAGACTACAATAATTGAAAAGGTTGGCTCAAGGCCGATTTTTTGCAGAAAAAGGAGAGGTGGCCGAGTGGTCGAAGGCGCACGCCTGGAAAGTGTGTAAACCCTAACCGGGTTTCGAGAGTTCGAATCTCTTCCTCTCCGCTATAAACCCTGCCAGCCTATTGGCTGGC
>PR_CR_10_Liq_1_inCRDRAFT_1001067_pt1 | contig 16069 bp, 14 predicted proteins | sample PRCRCaboRojoPR_3_FD_10241 | JGI IMG/M metagenome (IMG submission 10241)
CCGACGATATCGCGGATGCCCGCAAAGACATCACGGAAGATGTTCGCGCCCAGGATGGCCTCGCCCGTGACGATGCCCTTGTAGCCGGTGATGCGATGGCCCTCGACGGAAGGCGTGGTCGTAACGATCATGATGGTCCCTTTCGGTTATCGGGCGGGCTAGGGCAGGATCAGCCCACCGAGCCTTCAAGCGAAATCGCCACCAGCTGCTGCGCCTCCATGGCGAATTCCATGGGCAAGGCTTGCAGCACCTCCTTGGCGAACCCGTTCACGATCAGCGCGACGGCCTCTTCCTCGTCCATGCCGCGGCTGCGGGCGTAGAACATCTGGTCGTCGTCGATCTTCGAGGTCGTGGCCTCATGTTCGACACGCGAGGAATTGTTCTTCACCTCGATGTAAGGCACCGTGTGCGCCCCGCATTTGTCACCGATCAACAGGCTGTCGCACTGGGTGTAGTTGCGGCTGTTCTTGGCCTTGGGATGCATGCTGACCAGCCCGCGATAGGTGTTCTGGGCTTGCCCCGCGCTGATCCCCTTGGAGACGATCCGCGACTTGGTGTTCTTGCCCAGATGGACCATCTTGGTGCCGGTATCGGCCTGCTGCCAGTTGTTGGTGATGGCGATGGAATAGAACTCGCCCTGGCTGTCATCGCCGCGCAGGATGCAGGACGGGTATTTCCATGTAACGGACGAGCCGGTTTCCACCTGCGTCCACATGCACTTGGCCCGGTCGCCCCGGCAATCGGCGCGCTTCGTGACGAAGTTGTAGATGCCGCCCTTGCCGTTCTCGTCGCCCGGGAACCAGTTCTGCACCGTGGAATATTTCACTTCGGCGTCTTCCTCGACGATGATCTCCACCACGGCTGCGTGCAGCTGGCTTTGGTCGCGCTGCGGCGCGGTGCAGCCTTCGAGGTAGGACACGTAAGAGCCCTTGTCGGCAATGATCAATGTGCGCTCGAACTGACCGGTATTCTCGGCGTTGATGCGGAAATAGGTCGACAATTCCATGGGGCAGCGCACCCCCGGCGGCACGTAGACGAACGAACCATCCGAGAAGACCGCACTGTTGAGCGTGGCGTAGAAGTTGTCCGACACCGGCACGACGGATCCAAGGTATTTCTTCACCAGCTCCGGGTGCTCCTTGATCGCCTCGGAGATGGAACAGAAGATCACGCCTGCCTTCTTCAGTTCTTCCTGGAAGGTGGTGCCGACCGACACGGAATCGAACACCGCATCCACGGCCACCTTGCGCCCCTCGGCAGGTGCCTCGTCCGCGCCTTCGACGCCGGCCAGGATCATCTGCTCCTTCAGCGGGATACCCAGTTTTTCATAGGTGGCCAGCAGCTTGGGGTCGACCTCGTCCAGCGATTTGGGCTTGGTCTCCATGCTCTTGGGACGGGCATAGTAATACTGGTCCTGGAAATCGATCTCCGGGTAATCGACCATCGCCCATTCGGGCTCTTCCTTTTCCAGCCAACGCTCATAGGCCGCCAGACGCCATTCGGTCATCCATTCCGGCTCTTCGTTGCGCTCGGAAATCAGCTTGACGATATCGCGGGTCAGGCCCTTGGGGGCGTAGTCCATCTCGATATCGGTTTCCCAGCCATACTTGTACTTGCCAAGAGACTTGACCGCATCGACCGTTTCCTGGTCGACCCCTTCCTTGACGTCCACGTCCAGCTTGTCCATCGCGGTCATTCCTTGTTCCCTCTCGCTTGCGCGCCCTTCATGCAGCACGGGCGCGGTGTTTCTTCAGTTTCTCGGCCCAGACATCCGCGAACCGCAGAACATCCTCTTGCCGGGTCTCCAGCCCCAATGACACCCGGATCGCGCAGGCCGCATCCCCGGCATCGTATCCCATCGCGCGCAGCACCCGACTTTCCTTGACCTTGCCGCTGGAACAGGCCGACCCCGCGCTGATCGCGAACCCCGCCAAGTCCATCGCCATCACCTGCGTCTCGCCCTTCCAGCCCGGCGTGAGAACGCAAGTCGTGTTCGGCAGGCGCTGCGCGTCTTTCCCGACGAAAATAGTCTCCTTTGAGGCAGCCTCAAGAGCGTTTTCTAGAATATTTCTAAATTCTTCGATCTCGTCCCAGCGCCCGGCGGAAAGATCGCCCATCGCCGCCGCGATGGCAGCGCCCATCCCGGCAATGCCGATGATGTTCTCGGTGCCCGACCGACGGCCCATTTCCTGTCCGCCCCCCGATTGCAGCGCCGCGATATCGACACCATCCCGCACGATCAGCGCGCCGACGCCCTTGGGTCCGCCGGATTTGTGCGCCGACAGGATCGCGAAATCGGCCCCCGACCAGGCAAAGGAAAACGGCATGCGCCCGATGGCCTGGGTCACATCGAGGCACAGCCAATCCGCACGCGCCCGGCCCACGGGCCACTGCCCCGCGACCTTTTCCGGCGGTAGAGTGATCACCCCGGTTTCGCTATTGGCCAGCCCCATGGCCAGCGTATGCCCCGGACCCTCGGGGCGCTCGGTCCAGGCCGACTCGCGCCGATGCGCCCAAAGCGCGTCATGGGCCGTCTCTTCCACGAAGACATCCCGCCCCTCGGGCACCCGCCCCAGGAATGACGCCGCCTCCGTTGCCCCGGAGGTGAAGACCACCTCGGCCGGCTTGCAGCCCACCGCCTCGGCCACCTGCGCGCGGGCCTTTTCCACCAGCGCCTTGGCCGCGCGTCCTTCGGCATGGACGCTCGACGGGTTGCCGACAATATCCATGGCCGCGATCATCGCGGTGCGCGCCTCGTCCCGCAGCGGCGCGGTGGCGTTATGGTCCAGATAGACCCGCGCCATCACAGGGGCTTCTTTGGGTCATAAATACCGCGGGGGTGAATGCCGCAGGCAGAGGGGGCAGCGCCCCCTGCCCCGACCAAAGAGCGTGCGCAGCACTCCGTTTGGAAACGCCCGCTCATTCGTCCACCAGTTCGAACAGGGTCGGCACCGCCGGGCACGGCGCCAGCGAGTTGCCGACGACGTCCGACAGGCGGGTCTGGTGCAGGAAGACATAGACATGCGCCGACATCCCTTCCCACAGACGGTTTGTCAGCGATTGCGCCTTGGACCCGGAAATCGCACCCGAGGCCCCGGCTCCGGTATGCATCGCATCCACGGTCTCATCGACCGCCGCCAGAACATCCACCACCCGGATCTCCGCCGTCGGTCGGGCCAGCCTGTAGCCCCCGCCGGGGCCACGCACGCTTTCGACAAGGCCGGCGCGGCGCAGTTTCACGAAGAGCTGTTCCAGGTAGGGCAGGGAAATATTCTGCCGCTTGGACAATTCTCCCAAAGAGGTCAGCGCATCCTCGGGCTGCAGGGCGATATCCACCAGCGCAACCATCGCGTAGCGCCCCTTCGTGCTCAGTTTCATGGCCCTGATCCCCTTGTCAGCCCCGTCCGTCAGTTGACGACGGCGCAGCGCCCCATTAACTCATGACAGTCGGTGCGCCCGCGCCGAATTAGAATTCTTCTAAGGTGGCCGAGCATTTTCGTCAAGAATGCCCTGCCCCGGACATGAACGGACCAAAATGCCCGAAGTCATCTTTCCCGGACCCGAAGGCCGCCTCGAAGGCCGCTATCACCCGCAGCGGGACAAGGACGCCCCGATCGCCATCATCCTGCATCCGCACCCGCAATTCGGCGGCACGATGAACAACAAGGTCGTCTACAACCTGCATTACGCCTTCTTCAACCTCGGCTTCAACGTGCTGCGGTTCAATTTCCGCGGCGTCGGCCGCAGCCAGGGGGAATACGACCAGGGCGTGGGCGAGCTGTCGGATGCCGCTCGGCGCTGGACTACCTGCAAAGCATGAACCAGAACGCCAAGCATTGCTGGGTCGCCGGGTTCAGCTTCGGGGCATGGATCGGCATGCAGCTTTTGATGCGCCGCCCCGAGATCACCGGCTTCGTCTCGGTCAGCCCGCCGGCCAACATGTATGATTTCTCGTTCCTCGCGCCCTGCCCCTCGTCGGGCCTTATCATCAACGGCGCCGCAGACCGCGTGGCCCCGCCCGCCGATACCACGACGCTTGTGGGCAAGCTGCACGAGCAAAAGGGCATCACCGTCACCCACGAGGAAGTCGAAGGGGCCGGCCATTTCTTCGAAGAGCCGCATATGGACACGATGATCGACACCGTGTCCGGCTACGTCTCACGCCGCCTGACCGAGAATACCCGCTGATGGCTGATGACATCATGACAATGGCCGCCAAGCTGGCCGATGACGTGATCGAGATCCAGGACGCCACGGGCGAGGACCGGCTGTTTGTCGAGGTCGGCGACGTGATCGGCGCCGCCTCGCAAACCCTCGAAGAAGCCTTTCTGACCCAGGTTCGGATCCGGCTGGCCGAACGCAAGGCCCGCGCCTTTCTCAAGGACCGACTGCAACAGATCGAGTCAGAGCTGAAAGCCAAGCAGGGCGGCTGAGCGGCCGCCTGCGACAAATTTGGTATACAGTCGCATACCATCTTCCCCTGACATGGGATTTCCGCTAAACGGCGGCCAAGACGGCACGCCCGGCGGCTGACCCCCGGCGTACCACTTCGTCAACGCGAACGAGAAGGCACAGCCCACATGTCCAACACCGACACCCCCGATATCGTCTATACAAAGGTCGACGAGGCCCCCGAACTGGCCAGTGCGTCGCTTCTGCCGATCATCCAGCGCTTCGCCGCGGCCGCGGGCATCACCGTCGGCACCAGGGACATCTCGCTGGCCGGCCGCATCATCGCCACCTTCTCCGACGAGCTGGCCGAAGATCAGCGCCTCTCAGACGATCTCGCCGCGCTCGGTGAACTGGTCAAAACGCCGGACGCCAACGTGATCAAGCTGCCCAACATCTCGGCCTCCGAGCCGCAGCTGGTCGCCGCCGTCAAGGAATTGCAGGACAAGGGCTTTGCCCTGCCCGACTATCCCTATGAGCCCAAGACCGACGCCGAGAAGGCCGTGCGCGCCAAGTATGACACGATCAAGGGCTCGGCGGTGAACCCGGTCCTGCGCGAGGGCAACTCGGACCGTCGCGCCGCCGCCGCCGTGAAGAACTATGCCCAGAACAACCCGCATCGCATGGGCGACTGGACCGCGGACAGCAAGACGCGTGTAGCGTCGATGCAAGGTGGTGACTTCTTCTCCAACGAGGTCTCGGCCACGCTGGACAAGGAAGCGACAGCGAAAATCGTCCTAGAAACAGCCGACGGCGAAACCGTCCTGAAAGAGGGCGTCACCTACCCCGCCGGCACCGTGGTCGACGCCACCTTCATGAGCGCCGCCGCGCTCGACGCCTTCCTCGCCGAAGAGATCGAAAAGACCAAGAACGAAGGCACACTGTTCTCGCTGCACATGAAGGCGACGATGATGAAGGTCTCCGACCCGATCATCTTCGGCCACGCGGTCAAGGCCTGGCTTCAGCCGGTCTTCGACAAGCACGGCGACAAGATGAAAGAGCTGGGCGTGAACCCCAATGCGGGCCTTGGCGCCCTGCTGGAGCGGGTCAAGGACGCGCCCGAGATCATGGCAGATATCGAGGCCTGCCGCGCCGCGCGCCCGCCGATGTACATGGTCGACAGTGACCGCGACATCACCAACCTGCACGTGCCCAGCGACGTGATCATCGACGCCTCGATGCCCGCGCTGATCCGGGCCGGCGGCAAGGGCTGGGGCCCCGACGGCAAGGAACACGACACCAATTGCGTGATCCCGGACAATTCCTATGCCCCGGTCTATGACGAGACCATCAAGTTCTTCAAAGCCAATGGCAAACTGAACCCGGCCACCGCCGGCACGGTGCAGAACCTTGGCCTGATGGCCCAGAAGGCCGAGGAATACGGCAGCCACCCGACCACCTTCGAGATCCCGCAGGCGGGCACCGTCAAGATGATCCTCGACGACGGCACGGTCCTGCATAGCCACGCGGTGCAGGCGGGCGACATCTGGCGGTCGGCCTCGGCCCGCAAGGCGCCGATCGAAGACTGGGTGAAACTGGCCATCGACCGCCAGAAGGCCACCGGCTATCGCGCGATTTTCTGGCTGGATGCGAACCGCGCCCATGACGCGCAGTTGATCGAATACGTCAAGCCCATCCTCCAAGCCGCTGGTGTCGAAGACAAATTCGAAATCATGGCTCCGCGTGAAGCGACCCGCGCCAGCCTTGAAACCATCACCAAGGGCGAAAACACCATCGCCATCACCGGCAACGTCCTGCGCGACTACCTGACAGACCTGTTCCCGATCCTCGAACTTGCGACCAGCGCCAAGATGCTCTCCATCGTCAAGCTGATGAACGGTGGCGGGTTGTTCGAAACCGGCGCTGGCGGCTCTGCGCCCAAGCATGTCCAGCAGCTGCATTCCGAAAACCACCTGCGCTGGGACAGCCTCGGCGAATTCTGCGCCCTGGGCGAAAGCTTCAAGTTCCTGGCCGACCAGAAAGGCAACGAAAAGGCCCGCGTGCTGGGCAACGCGGTCGAGGCCGCGACGCAAGGCATCCTCGATCACGACCGCAGCCCCAGCCGCAAGGTTGGTGAGCCTGACAACCGCGACAGCCACTACTGGTTCGCCCGCTACTGGGCCGAGGCGCTCGCCGCCCAGTCCGACGATGCCGAGCTGGCCGCGGAATTCGCACCGCTTGCCAAGGCGCTGGCCGAAGGCGAAGCCCAGATCACCGGAGAGCTGGCCGCCGCGCAGGGCAGCCCCGCAGATACCGGCGGCTACTTCATGAACGATGATGCCAAGCTGGCCGCCGTCATGCGCCCCAGCCCTGCGCTTAACGCCATTATCGGCTGAACAGCCTAGACCTGTCGGCGCGACTCGCACCCGAGTCGCGCCGATTTTCATTCCCAACCCCATCCGGAGAGCCCGATGTCGAAGATCAAGGTAGACAACCCCATCGTCGAAATGGACGGCGACGAGATGACCCGCATCATCTGGCAGTTCATCAAGGACAAGCTGATCCTGCCCTATCTGGACATCGATCTGCTCTATTACGATCTCGGGATCGAGGAACGCGACCGCACCGAGGACCAGATCACCATCGACGCCGCCGAAAAGACCAAGGAGGTCGGCGTCGCGGTCAAATGTGCCACCATCACCCCCGACGAGGCCCGGGTCGAGGAATTCGGCCTGAAAAAGATGTGGCGCAGCCCCAACGGCACGATCCGCAACATCCTGGGCGGCGTGGTGTTCCGGGCGCCCATCATCTGCAAGAACGTGCCGCGCCTCGTCCCCGGCTGGACGAAGCCCATCGTGATCGGCCGCCACGCCTTCGGCGATCAGTACCGCGCCACGGACATGAAATTCCCCGGCCCCGGCAAGCTCAGCATGAAATTCGTCGGCGAGGACGGCACCGTGATCGAGGAAGAGGTCTACGATGCACCCTCGTCCGGCGTCTACATGGGCATGTACAACCTCGACGACAGCATCCGCGACTTCGCCCGCGCCTCGATGAATTACGCTCTGAACATGGGCTGGCCGCTCTACCTGTCGACCAAGAACACCATTCTGAAACAGTATGATGGCCAATTCCTGCAGATCTTCCAGCAGGTCTTCGACGAGGAGTTCAAGGACAGGTTCGACGCGGCCGGCATCTGGTACGAACACAGGCTGATCGACGACATGGTCGCCTGCGCGATGAAATGGAACGGCGGCTTCGTCTGGGCCTGCAAGAACTATGATGGCGACGTGCAATCCGACACCGTCGCGCAAGGCTTCGGCTCGCTGGGCCTGATGACCAGCCAATTGATGACCCCCGATGGCAAGATCGTCGAGGCCGAGGCCGCCCACGGCACCGTCACCCGCCACTACCGCCAGCACCAGAAGGGCGAGGCGACCTCGACCAACTCCATCGCCTCGATCTATGCCTGGACCGGCGGGCTCAAGCACCGGGCCAAACTCGACGACAACGCGCAGCTCAAGACCTTCGCGGAGACCCTCGAAAAGGTCATCGTGAACACGGTCGAAAGCGGCTACATGACCAAGGACCTGGCCCTTCTGGTCGGTCCAGATCAGCGCTGGCTGACGACCGAGGGCTTCCTTGAGAAGATCGACGAGAACCTGAACAAGGCGCTGGCAGGCTGAGCGCCGCGCATTCCGGGTCGGGCCGTCCCAAGGGGCGGCCCTTTTCGTTTTGACACCGGGCCTATCCTGCCCTAGCGCAACGGCCATGGCTCAGGAAAGTCCCACCACACCCCATACCGCCTTGGAAGACGCGCAAGCCTTCGCACTCGGCACCGCCATGTGTGCGCTGGGGGTCACCATGCTGACCCATCTGGGCCTGATCACCGGGCAGACGGCAGGGCTGGCGGTGCTGCTTTCCTACGTCACCGGATGGTCTTTCGGACCGATCTTCTTCGCGCTCAACCTGCCCTTCTACTGGCTGGGCTGGGTGCGGCTGGGCAAACGTTTCGTGGTCAAGAGCGTGATCTGCGTGACCCTGGTGTCGGTGATGGCCGAAACCTTCCCGTCCCTGATCCGCTTCGAGCAGCTTGACCCGGTGCTCGGCGCCCTGCTGGTGGGCGCCGTGACCGGGCTTGGCCTGATCGTGCTTTTCCGCCATGGCGCCTCGCTGGGCGGTGTGGGCGTGCTGGGACTGGTCATACAGGACCGCACCGGGTTCCGGGCCGGCTATGTGCAACTTGCCTTCGACGCCGCGCTTTTCGCCGCCGCCTTCGCCATCCTCGCCCCCCGCATGGTGCTCTTCTCGCTGGCCGGGGCCGTGGTCGCCAACCTGATCATCGCCACCAATCACCGCCACGATCGCTACACGGGACGCTAGAAACATGCCCAAGCACTACCTCTTCCTGCTGCTGGCCGTCGCCGCAGAAACCATCGGCACCTCGGCCCTGCAGGCCAGCCAGCAATTCACGCGGCTCTGGCCCTCGGCGCTCGTGGTCGTAGCCTATGCGATCAGCTTCTACCTGCTCTCGCTGACCCTGAAATACATGCCGGTCGGCATCATGTATGCCATGTGGTCCGGGCTGGGCATCGTCTTCATCGCGCTGATCGGCTGGCTTGCCTTCCGGCAAACGCTCGATCTGGCCGCCATCATCGGCATCGGGTTGATCCTCGCCGGGATCGTCATCATCCAGCTCTTCTCCCAGACCGCCACCCACTGACTCTCATCTCGCCGGCAATACTCCGGGGTTTGGGGCAGCGCCCCAATCACACAAAACCTGCCTGCGCAGCAGACAATTTGAAAACGCCCCCTCGCCTTTTGACCGGACAGCGGATAAGGCCTGCGCAACTCTTCCGAAGGACACCCAAATGGACCTGCGCAATATCGCCATCATCGCCCATGTCGATCACGGCAAGACTACGCTCGTGGACGAACTGCTCAAGCAATCGGGCGCGTTCCGTGAAAACCAGGCCGTGGCCGAACGGGCCATGGACAGCAACGACCTCGAACGCGAACGCGGCATCACCATCCTGGCCAAGGCCACATCGGTGGAATGGGGCGACACGCGCATCAATATCGTCGACACCCCCGGCCACGCCGATTTCGGCGGCGAGGTGGAACGCATCCTCTCCATGGTCGACGGTGTGGTCCTGCTGGTCGATGCCGCCGAGGGCCCGATGCCCCAGACCAAGTTCGTCACCTCCAAGGCGCTGGCGCTTGGCCTGCGCCCGATCGTGGTGCTCAACAAGGTCGACAAGCCCGACGCGGAACCCGACCGCGCGCTGGACGAGGTGTTCGACCTCTTCTCGGCGCTGGACGCCGACGAGGACCAACTGGACTTCCCGCATCTCTACGCTTCGGGCCGCGCCGGATGGGCCGATACCGAACTGGACGGCCCGCAAAAGGACCTGACCGCCCTCTTCGACCTGATCGTCGAACATGTTCCCGCACCGAAACAGATCGCGGCCAAGGACGCGCCCTTTTCGATGCTCGCGGTCACCCTGGGCGCCGACCCCTTCATCGGGCGTCTGCTCACCGGCCGCGTGGAAAGCGGCACCCTCAAGCCCGGCGCCACGGTGCAGGCGCTCAGCCGCGAGGGCGACCGGATCGAAAGCTTCCGGGTCTCGAAGATCCTCGCCTTCCGGGGCCTGGCCCAGCAACCCATCGACGAAGCCGTCGCCGGCGATATCGTCAGCATCGCGGGCATGGCCAAGGCCACCGTGGCCGACACGATCTGCGCCCCCGAGGTGACCGAGGCGATCCCGGCCCAGCCCATCGACCCTCCGACGATCTCTGTCACCTTCGGCATCAATGACAGCCCGCTGGCAGGCCGCGACGGCAAGAAGGTGCAGTCGCGCGTGATCCGCGAGCGCCTGATGAAAGAGGCCGAAACCAATGTCGCCATCAAGGTCACCGATACGCCCGGCGGCGAGGCCTTCGACGTGGCCGGGCGCGGCGAATTGCAGATGGGCGTGCTGATCGAGAACATGCGCCGCGAAGGGTTCGAACTGTCGATCTCCCGCCCGCGCGTCCTGTTCCAGGAACAGGACGGCCAGACCATGGAACCGGTCGAGGAAGTCACCATCGACGTGGATGACGAATATTCCGGCGCGGTGATCGAGAAACTGACCGGCCCCCGCAAGGGCGAGCTGGTCGAGATGAAGCAGGCCGGGGCCGGAAAGACCCGCATCGTCGCCCATGTGCCAAGCCGCGGACTGATCGGCTATCACGGCGAATTCCTGACCGACACGCGCGGCTCCGGTGTGCTCAACCGCATCTTCCACGGCTGGGTGCCGCACAAGGGCAAGATCCCCGGCCGCCGCCAGGGGGTTCTGATCTCGATGGAGAACGGCCAGTCGGTCGCCTTCGCCCTGTGGAACCTCGAAGACCGGGGCAAGATGTTCATCGGCGCCCAGACGGATGTCTATACCGGCATGATCATCGGCGAACATTCCCGCGACAATGACCTCGAAGTGAACCCGCTGAAGGGGAAGAAGCTGACCAATGTGCGCGCCTCCGGCACGGACGAGGCGGTGCGCCTGACGACGCCGGTTCAGATGTCGCTGGAAGAGGCCATCGCCTATATCGACGATGATGAACTGGTCGAGGTAACGCCGAACGCCATTCGCCTGCGCAAACGCTACCTCGACCCGCACGAACGCAAGCGCCACGCCAAGGCGGCAGGCTGACCCGATTTCCGGAAATTCGTTCGCCCGGCCCTGCCGCCGGGCGAATGACTATTCGTCGATTTCGAGGACCATCAAGTCTCGTTCCGACGCGCCACGCGCATGGCTCAGGGCCTGTTGATAGTCCGGGCTGTTGTAGCACGCCACCGCCGCCTCGACCGACGGAAAGCGCGCCACGACGTTACGCGGGCGTTCCTTGCCTTCCAGCTGGACGAACCGGCCGCCCCGGGCGAGGAATTTGCCCCCATGGGCGGCGATGGCCGGCCCGGCGAGCTTAGCGTATTCGCCATAGGACTCGGGGTCGGTAACGGTCACGTGGGCGATCCAGAGTGCGGGCATGGCGTTGCTCCCTCCCTTATTGCAGAACCTGTTCGGCAGCGGCGATCGCCGCCTCGGCATTGGCGACATCCTTGCCGCCGCCCTGGGCCATATCAGGGCGGCCACCGCCGCCTTTGCCGCCCAGTTCGGCCACGGCCGCGCGCACCAAATCCACGGCGCTGACCCTGTCGGTCAGGTCCTTGGTGACGCCCGCCGCCACGGCGGCCTTGCCGCCCGCATCGGCGATCAGCAGGACAGCACCGCTGCCCATCTGGCCTTTCATCTCGTCGATGATGCCCGGCAGATCCTTGCCGGTGACGCCGGAAAGCACCTGAGCCTTGAAGGATATTCCATTGATTTCCTTGGCCTCTGACCCGGTCGATCCACCGCCGCCCATGGCCAGTTCACGGCGCAGTTGCGCCACCTCGTTCTGCAGCGCCTTGCGGTCGTCCATCAGCGCCTTGATGCGCTCGGGCACCTCGGCGGCCTGCGTCTTGAGCATCAGCGCCGCCTCGGCCAGGCGGTGATCCTGCGCCGACAGGTAGTCAAGCGCCGCCTGCCCCGTCAGCGCCTCGACACGGCGCACCCCGGCGCTTGACGCGCTGTCACCGAGGCAGACGAAGGCCCCGATATCGCCGGTCTGGCGCACATGGGTGCCGCCGCACAGTTCGATCGACCAGGTCTGGCCGTCCAGCCCCTTGCCGGTATCGGCCTTACCCATCGAGACAACGCGCACCTCGTCGCCATATTTCTCGCCAAAGAGCGCCTGCGCGCCCAGCGAGCGGGCATCGTCCGGTGTCATGATCCGGGTGGTGACCGGGCTGTTCTGGCGGATCATCTCGTTCACGCGATGTTCGATCTGCCGCATCTCGTCCAGCGAAATGGCCTTGCCATGGCTGAAATCGAACCGCAGCCGGTCGGGCGCATTCAGCGAGCCGCGCTGCGCCACATGATCGCCGAGCGCCTCGCGCAGAGCTTCGTGCAGCAGGTGTGTGGCCGAGTGGTTGGCGCGGATATCCGTGCGGCGGCCATGATCGACCTCCAGCTCGGCGCCCTGCCCCCGCGTGATCTCGCCCTCGGTCACTTCGGCGAAATGAATGAAGACCCCGGCGGCCTTCTTGGTGTCGGTGATCGTCGCGCGGCCGGTATCGGTGGTCAGCGTGCCGCTGTCCCCCACCTGCCCCCCGCTTTCGGCATAGAATGGCGTCTGGTTGCAGACGATCTGGACGGTCTCGCCGGATCTGGCGGCCTCGGCCCGGTCGGACCCGCTGACGATGGCGATGATCTGGCCCTCGGCCTTCTCGGTGTCATAGCCCAGGAAATCCGTCGCGCCATGTTCATCGGCGATGTCGAACCAGACGGCCGCATCCGCCGCCTCGCCCGATCCGGCCCAGGCCGCCCGCGCCTTGGCCTTTCTGCTCGGCCATCGCCGCGTCGAACCCGTCGGTATCGACGAGGATGCCGCGGTCGCGCAGCGCATCCTGCGTCAGGTCCAGCGGGAACCCATAGGTGTCGTATAGTTTGAAGGCCGTTTCCCCGGGCAGCGACTGCCCCTCTTCCAGCCCGGTGCTTTCCTCGGCCAGCAGTTTCAAACCGCGGTCCAGCGTCTGTTGGAACCGTTCCTCTTCGCCCAGCAGGGTTTCCTCGATCGTGGCCTGCCGTTCGCTCAGTTCCGGGTAGTGTCCGCCCATCTGCTTGACCAGCTCCGGAACAAGACGATGCATCACCGGATCCTTGGCCCCCAGCAAATGGGCGTGCCGCATGGCGCGGCGCATGATCCGGCGCAGCACGTAGCCGCGCCCCTCGTTCGACGGCAGCACACCCTCGGCGATCAGGAAAGAGGTCGAGCGCAGGTGGTCCGCGATCACCCGGTGATGCACGTTGCCGTCGCCATCGGGGTCCACGCTGGTCGCATGGGCCGAGGCCTCGATCAGGGCGCGCATCAGGTCCGTGTCGTAATTGTCGTGCTTGCCCTGCAGCAGCGCGCCGATCCGTTCCAGCCCCATGCCGGTGTCGATGGACTGCATATCAAGCGGCACCATGGAGCCATCCTCGAACTGCTCGTTCTGCATGAAAACGATGTTCCAGATCTCGATGAAGCGGTCGCCATCCTCTTCCGGGCTGCCCGGAGGACCGCCCCAGATGTGATCCCCGTGGTCATAAAAGATCTCGGTGCAGGGGCCGCAAGGGCCGGTCGGGCCCATCTGCCAGAAATTGTCCGAGGTATCGATGCGGATAATCCGGTCCTCGGGCACGCCGACCTTTTTCCAGATCTCCACCGCCTCGTCATCGGTGTGATAGACCGTGGTCAGCAGGCGCGAGGCGTCGATGCCGAAATCCCTGGTCAGAAGCTCCCATGCGAAAGGGATCGCCTCGGACTTGAAATAGTCGCCAAAGCTGAAATTCCCCAGCATCTCGAAGAAGGTATGGTGCCGGGCGGTATAGCCGACATTGTCCAGGTCGTTGTGCTTACCGCCGGCGCGCACGCATTTCTGGCTGGTGGTGGCGCGCTTGTAGTCGCGATGTTCCAGCCCGGTGAACAGGTTCTTGAATTGAACCATGCCTGAATTGGTGAACATCAGCGTGGGATCGTTGCGCGGCACCAGCGGCGAGCTGGGCACGACCTCATGGCCCTGACGATGGAAATAGTCGAGGAAGGTGCTGCGAATATCGGCAAGGCTGGTCATGGTTCGGTCCCGGGTTTTCTGGCCGGTCAGAAATAGCCCTGCCCCGCGCCACTGTCCACAGGGTGCAAAAGGAAAAGGCACCGGCGCGGCGGCCGATGCCTTCGTGATGTTTCCAAGGAGCGGGGTCGGTCAGCTTTCGACCAGGTCGTCCTCGTCATCTGCGCCCGGCGGCATGTCGAAATCGAGCCCATGGGCCGCACGGATCTTGTCCTCGATCTCGTGCGCGATGGCCGCGTTCTCCTTCAGAAAAGTCTTGGCGTTCTCGCGGCCCTGGCCGATGCGTTCGTCGCCATAGCTGAACCATGCGCCGGATTTCTCGACCACGCCGGCCTTGACGCCCAGGTCCAGCAACTCGCCGTTCTTGGAGATGCCCTCGCCATACATGATGTCGAATTCCACCTGCTTGAAGGGCGGCGCCACCTTGTTTTTCACGACCTTTACCCGGGTCGCGTTGCCGACGACCTCGTCGCGGTCCTTGATGGCACCGATGCGGCGAATATCCAGCCGGACCGAGGAATAGAATTTCAGAGCGTTGCCGCCGGTGGTGGTTTCGGGGCTGCCGAACATGACGCCGATCTTCATGCGAATCTGGTTGATGAAGATGACCATGCAGTTCGACCGCGCAATCGAGCCGGTCAGCTTGCGCATCGCCTGGGACATCAGGCGGGCATGGACGCCGACGGAGCTGTCGCCCATGTCGCCCTCAAGCTCGGATTTCGGGGTCAGCGCCGCGACCGAGTCGACCACGACCATGTTGACCGCACCCGAGCGCACCAGCGTGTCGGTGATTTCAAGCGCCTGCTCGCCGGTATCGGGCTGCGAGATCAACAGCTCGTCCAGGTCGACGCCCAGTTTCTTGGCATATTGCGGGTCGAGCGCGTGTTCGGCGTCGACGAAGGCGCACACGCCGCCCTTTTTCTGCTCCTCGGCCACCGCGTGCAGGGTCAGCGTGGTCTTGCCCGAGGACTCGGGGCCGTAGATCTCGATGATGCGGCCCTTGGGCAGCCCACCGATGCCCAGCGCGATATCCAACCCCAGAGAGCCGGTCGAGGTCGCCTCGATATCGCGCATGGCGTTGTCGCCGCCCATCTTCATGATGGAACCCTTGCCGAACTGTCGCTCGATCTGCGCGAGGGCGGAATCGAGGGCCTTCTGTTTGTCTGCCGATGCCTTGTCTGTCATTTGAAGAAGATCTGCCGTTGCCATGTTTTGACCCCTTATTTCACACCCGAGAACGGGCGACAATTGCTGCGTCGTTCACCTCTTGTTCTCGTGTATGAGATCAAAAAGAGAACATTTCAATCAAAATCTTCAGAAACGACTTTGCGTGGCAAGGGTTAACAGCGGGTTTACGATGCCGGTATCGGCCGTCAGACCGCCGCTTCGCAGGCCTCGGACAGCGCCTCCGGCACGGCAAGAAGGCCGTGAAGGCCGCAATTTCCTTTGACGAGATCGGACAGCGTGACCTTGTCCAGTTCCGCATAGAAGGCGGCCAGCGCGCGGCTTAGCGCCGGGCGCAGGCGGCATTCGACGGCCAGCGGGCAGGTATTCGTGGCCGGATCGAAACACTCGGCAAAGGGGATGTCCGATTCGAAGACGCGGAACACCTCTCCGATGGAGATGCGGTCAGCCGGCGCGGCAAGCCGCAGCCCCCCTGTCCGCCCGCGAACGGTTTCGATGAAGCCGCCCGCATGGAGAAGGTTCACCACCCGCGCGACGTGATTGGCCGACGCATTGCAGATCTCAGCAACTTCGCCGGACCGGACAAGCCGCCCTTCATTGACCGCGCAAAACATCAGAACGCGAGAGGCGAGGTTGGTTCGGGTGGTCAGGCGCATGGTATAGGTCCGCTGGATCGCATGCGGGTTTTTTCGCAAATCCGCGGCGGGTTTTGCTTGATCCAGATCAGACCGGCGCAGAAAAGCGGCGCCCGCTTCACGAACGGCTATGCGGCGAGGCTCCACGCTGCAGGCCCAGTCGGAATTG
>PR_CR_10_Liq_1_inCRDRAFT_1001068_pt1 | contig 16066 bp, 12 predicted proteins | sample PRCRCaboRojoPR_3_FD_10241 | JGI IMG/M metagenome (IMG submission 10241)
AAAAGAAGTTAGCCACAATAGCATCCCGAGTTTCTTGTGCCACTTTCAAGAAGGTGCTTCCATTGCCCACACCAGCCAATCTGGTAATTTGGGCCAAATCACCCCATTCTGCACCTAGATTTGTACCATCCCGCATGTTTTCGGTTCTACTAGGTATGGCTACGTAAGGTTTGGATCCATCACCAATATTCCTTCTCCCGGCCAAGTAAGGCTCTTTTTGAGCGTTGGTTTGATCGCTTTGTTGCGAAGGCTGGAAGGTGATGTAGTCGTTTTGGGCGTAGGCCACTACATAAAAATAGTATTCCCTATTGTTTACAAGTCTTCGATCCCCTTCGGCAAAGGCATCTTCAGTTACTCTGAAGCTTAAACGGATACCATCATTATTAGCTTCTAAAGTCATGTCCATAGGAGTCAAGGGGTTACCTACCAAGTCTGGAGACTCTGTGTAATTAACCAATTGGCCTACATCATTCTTCAAGTCACATTGTGCGATTAGTCTTGATTGGGCCGGATCGTATAAATTATCTACACTTACGTCACGGTTTTCAACTTGAAAAATTTGGAATCCTTCAAATACGTAGCTGAAATAGCCTTCTCTTTCTGCGCTATCAATCTGTGCTGGCGTCCAGTTAGGCTGGGGCGGAATTAGTGGATCAATTTGCTCGTAGCCAATAATGTTTTCATCAAAAGCATTGGTGAAATTGATAATTATTTCCTGATCCAATTCTACAATCTCCAATTCTGGAGCATCAGGACCGTCCAGTACCTGGAAGCAATTGTCAAATAAGTTTTGCGCTTTATCATCTGCTACAATCACATCATTCACAGAGGCAAAAAGGTCACTACCGGTAAAATTACGTGCCCATACGGTACCAGTGGTAATAAAGTTAAGGGCACCTGGTGCTAAGGAGAATGGCCCAGCCGTGTGAAGACCACGTTTATCAGCCAGGTTATTAGGTGATTCGTACCAGTTCCTAGGACCATCGGGGGGGAAGGCACCGGTAGTATCAAAACTGTTACCAGGATAAGCAAACTTGGTTTCTTCAAAACCAGCGGTATTTTGTACGTAACCGTCACCGTTTCCGGTTTGACCGGGGCCCGATGGGGTTTCAATCACTAGCGGGCGACCATCTTTCCAAATACTGCGTAATAAACGATAAAACTCTTCAGCGTTATCTGGATCAGTAGTGCCTTCAGGACCACTAAAATTAAACCCATTGTTATAATACATGAAACCGGACATAATGATACGCTCATTGCGGCCAATAGAAGGATCTTCTGGTTGGCATACGCCATCTACCAAAATCCCATCCACACAACCATCACGGTCATTATCTACACCATCAAAATAATCAGCAAAGGGGCCCTGGAAGAAGTCAAAGCCAATGGCCGGAGGATTGGTACCATATCCTAGTGCACCTTCATCATCATTATCACCGTTGTAGCAATAGCCCAAACCACGCGCAATATCACTACCAATAACATCGTCAAAGGCGTTTCCAATATCGGGGTCAAACCAAGTACCAAAATAAGTATCAGCCAATCTAAAGCTTGACTTATTAAGAATACGGTAGTTGTTAAAGGTCATATTGTTGATCTCATCATTAGAGGTAAAAGCAAAAGCCTGTGCTCTAATTTCAAAACCTAAAGAGGCTGCACCTGATTCAGTGTGAATATTTCCTTTATCATTATACACCCACCAAATGGTTTGGTCACCGTACAAGAAGTCATTTTCCTTAGCCTGACAATCCGCTTGACGGGTGAGGTCATAACCTGGATAATCCCATTCTGGCTCATAAAGCCCAGGTAAGCCGTTGGTATCTGACTCATTAAAGGGCGCTAACTTAGTAGGGAATTCACCATTAATACCATTACCCGGCCAGTCTAAAATAGATTGCGGAATGTTTCCGGCATAACCCGGAAAAGTGGCATCGGCATTACAATTAGGATCTTCTTTACATTCAATCCATGCCGCATGGGTTTCTACTTCACTTCTAAAAATAATCCAGTGACGGTCATATTCTTGGCAAGTTGCCTCTGAAACGTTGGCTCCTTCGTCTAGCGGGCCAGGCCAATAATCTACTCCCCTCTGGCGATAGGTCATGGCCGCTAGTTTCAATTGATCAGCCTCATCAATTCCTCCCAGCCACAGAGCTCCAGCAAACATGGAGTGCTTATTACTTCCCTTAGGAACCTCGTACTGGGCTATATTCAAATCCCACCACATGTCACCTCCATTAAGGATACGGGCTCTTACGTTATTTATGTTCAAATCACTTTGAGCAGTAGCCGGAGCACAGTTCTCAGCTAATTGCTTTAGAACCGATTTCCTGTTGGTCTTGCTCACCTCAGGCTCGCGTGCCCACAATGCTCCTGCAAAGAGTAACATTAGTAAGCTTCCAGTTAGTAATCTATTCATATTCATATCCTAGGTTAATTTTATTAAAAGTTATAGGAGATACCCAAACGTACTCTCCTTGGTAAAGAGAAGTTGAAAGGGTTATTCATTCTTCTATTATACAAGTCTATAAACGCTTGTTGATCTACCTGGCTAGCAAGCTGAGCACGACCTTGTTCTGAAGATAGGAAACCATCATCATCAGGACTGCCGGTAAAGGGGTATACGCTAACCACGTTCATGGTATTAAACAGGTTTAGAATTTGCAAATACACATCTAATGACTTTTTACCATTTTTAGACAACAAGAAAGACTTATTGATTCGCATATCAAAAGTAACCTGCCAAGGTAAACGGGCTCCGTTCACCTGACCCACAGTTTGTGAGCTTGAAGAGGCCGAAGCAGTAACCGCATAAGCACGGTCACGTTTGGTATACGGTCTTCCTGAAAGCGCATTCATTACCAGGTTCACCCCAAAATTCTCCAAAATATTCTTGCCGTTAATGGTAGGTCCGTTGTAGTTGAGACCTCTTCCGTATCTCCAGTCAAGGCGCACCAAAAACTGATGACGGTTGTCGTAATCAAAAGGCAACAAAGTTCTTAAAGCGGGCGCACCGGCTCTGGCCAGGTTCAAACCGGTAGTGGCCGAAGAACCAGTACCACTGGCAAACTGCAAGGTGTAGTTTGCGTCAATTTTAAGGTTATTGGTTCTTCTCAATTCATATTCTAATTGAAAACCCTTAACCGTACCAAAGTCGCGGTTACCATAGGCCACGTAAGTAATTGGATAAGCCTCAGGATAATTCACACTTTGAAGTAGATCCCGCAACTCACGATAGAAAGCCGCGATTTTTAAAGCTGACTTTTGAGTAAGAGCCTGCTTAAAAGCAATCTCATACTCCGTGGTTTTTTGCGGCAACAGGTTGGGATTATTAAATATTCCAGCATTTCTCAAATTCTGAAGATCTAAATACTGAAACGGATCCAGTCTTGAGAAAGCAGTAGTAGGTCTCTGAGCCAACACATCATAGTGCGCAATGAATATTGCTTCATCGGTAATAGGGAAATTGAAAGCAATTCTTGGCATCACCACCACCTGTGGGTCATAATCCTCAAAAGATTCTGCAGTGATACTTGCGCCCAAAGCTGATTCATCAATATCCTCAGTGTTGGGGTCATCAGACTCAGGTGGGTTCACTAAGAAAGGCTTAATGCCACCACCTGCTAAATCTGATAAAAGGCCTGGGTCACTAATAGGCTCACCATCGGCATTGTAGAATTGATCACCATTTCTATAGCCCACAATACTAGCGTTACCGTAGTCAAAATCGCTCACGTAAACCGCATAATCCTGACCAATGCCTGCTGGAATTGTTCCTGCCTCTTCAGCAAGAGGGGTGTTGGGTATATCACCTACGGTGTAGAAAGGAGGAAGAATGTAAGGATCTCTTAACACACTCTGGTTCAGGTCAAAACGGTCTACCCGCACCCCTACGTTAAAGGTTAAGTCACGGTAAGTAAATTGATCTTGTATGTAACCAGCTATATAAAGGGGTCTAAAAGCACCCACCGGACGGGTAAAGCGACCATTCTCATCACGGGCGGTAAAGAATTCCTCCACACTAGGTTGATTGTCAATGATGTTGCCAGTATAATCGTATCCATAATATGAAACACCTCTGTTTCCATTAGGGTTGATAACCTCATCAGCAGAGAACATGTCTAAAGAGAAGAAATTAGGATCTAAATTATCCACATTAATACGATCTGTTCCTCTAGGATTAAGACCTAGTTTGGCTCTCACACTTTCAGAAAACTTACTACTGGCGTTCTCATCGTATAGGTAATCATAATTAATGGTGTCTTGGTAGTTACCATCGCTATCAAATACGGGTCTGGGGTTGGCAATGTCTAATTGCTCATTGGGCTGGTTTTGTAAAAGACGCATACGAGTCCAGATACCCTGAGCGCCCAATGAATAAGCACGGTCTACCCGCTGCTCATATTCAAAACCAACGATAAGCGAGTGGTCACCAATATCAAAGTTAGAGGATGCGGTTACCCGGAATTGGCTAAAACGACTTTCACTATAGCCTGCCTGCTGGGCACCTACGTTCCCCCAAATACCATACACGCTTCTAGGGTTAGAACCGTTTACCGGAAGGCCGTATCCTAAAATGTCAAACACATTATTGGCCTCCAGGCCGGGGTTTTCGTCTGCTAAGTCTAAAAATTGGGAAATGTAATTGGTGCGCACCCGATTGAAATCAGCGGGGGTGTAGGCTACACCGGTATCGGCAAAACCCACAAAAAGCGCACCCCTTAAACCCGTGGTGGTGTCTAAACCTTGCACGTAGGCCGGAGTTTGCTGCACATCATACTTTCCGGTGAAACCGTATTTAAAGAAATCGCGACCAAACTCCGGGTCAAAAGTACGTCTGCTGGTACGAGAGTAATCCACCTGAATGTTGTAATACGCGTTACGAATAAGACTGTTGCCGCTGGTATCATTATCAAAGGTTTGCTGAAACCTCGCGTAAGCTTGCCAATCATTAAGAATGGTCTGGCTATTATTGGCGTAATTAAAAATATGATTAGCATAGCTAGCGTTGGGGTCATTATTGTAAACGTAACGTCCCCCCAAGGTAACAATAGTATTTCTAGAGCTTTTAATCTGTATGTTACCACTTAAGCTAACATTGTTACTGTGGGAATTAGGTCTTCTGTAAATGGGATTTAAATCATCATTGGTAATAAACTCCCCATTAAAGTTAATAGCCCGGCCTTCGTTAGCGATGCTAATAGGATTTTGTTCTAATTGAGCGAGCAAGCCATCGTCTAAAGACAAATACGGAATATCATTAGGTACCGGACGGGTTTCCTCTATATAGCTAAACTCTGAACTGAATAGGAAACCAACAATGGACTTACCATCTTTCTTGTAAAGTGGACCCCCAATAGTAAAGGCACCTAGGTTCCAGTTTTGTCCGTCTAACACCGGAGCACCTTCTGAATTGGTTATGTATTGAAAAGGAAAAGAAGTCAGAATTTCGGCATTACCAAACCATTCACCGCTAGGACCGCGGGTGGTCGTGTTAATTACCCCACCAATAGCATCGCCATACTGAGCAGGCAATCCACCAGTAATTACCTCAGTTTGCGCAATAGCGGCCTGAGGAATACTTACACTACCTCTCACTTTAATACCATCAATAAAATATACGGTACCCTCACCCCGGGCTCCTCGCACGTTGGTGTTACCGTTGGCATCTTGGGTAACCCCGGCCGCCTGTGAAGCCACCGATGTAATATCCCTAACCGCCATGTTTTGAATATCTTCAGCAGTAGTTACTTTACTAGTCTTGGTCTTATCAATTAGTGGTGCTTCATAGGTAATAGTTACTTCACCCAATACCTCAGACTCCTCTTTCATCTTAAAGTCTTGTACGGTGGGTGTGTTTGGTGAAATAAGCACTCCCTTAATTTTAATGGTTGCATAACCCACCAAAGAAACCTCAACCAAATAAGTTCCAGGCTGAATAGGGTTAATATTGTACTTACCATCAAAATCTGTTGAACCACCCGTAAGAACCGAACCGGCATCATCCTTTACACTAATGTTGGCAAAGGGAAGGGGTTCCCCGGTTTTAGCGTCAATGATTTTACCCCGCAAAGAACCGGGTCGTTGTTGTGCAATACTACAAGTAGCTACTAAAGCCAGTAGCAGTGAGAATAATTGTTTTAACATATCACTATTGGTTATGTGCGATGAATTCTCCCAAGAATTTTTAAAAGGCCGTAAATATAACATGAAACCCCTGAGACAACAAGGGCTGATTCATCTTAGCCTCAGCCTCCTCAATTAAATTCTTGAAAATGAACATCTTCCTGTTAACATTTCTTTAAGATTTGTTTTAATTGGCTTTAACTTTAGCTTTTTTAAAAAGGTTTAAAGAAATAGCTCAATTTTGCGTTTATACTTTTTATGAGAAACTTTTGTACCCTTTTGACCGTGGTTTTTGTGATGGTTGCCTCTGGTTGCGAAAAAAATAACCAGCGCAATTTCCCCAATGTGGGCTTTGAAGAATATATCTACCTCAATAACCCCAGCAACCTGCCCCTGCAAAATATTGGCGGTTCCATTACCCACCCGGGAGGCTACAAAGGCCTCATAGTTTTTAGAAGATATCTGCAAAACGCCAATGACTTTGCTGCTTATGATCGTGGTTGCCCCACACACTACAAACAAGAATGTGGGCAACTGAAGCTTAGTGATGACGGAAATTTTGCTGTATGCCCCTGTGGCGGTGAGCAGTATCTACTTTTTGACGGATCCCCCTCTACCGATGCTAAAATCAGTCTGGTAGAATACGCTACCAATTACAACGGGGAGATTATTGTGGTGCGTAATTAAAATGTGCCCCTTTAAGCACCAGGCTCGCGCTTACAGCTACAGAGGCATTATTTACGATAAAAACGCGAACACCTTCCTTGGTTGAACTTGAAAGCGCAACCTGTTCAACGTTGTCTATTTTATTTTTTCCTTTTTGTGCCGGTCTGGCCGGATGAATGGGATCTAATACAAAAGGCAAGTGCACTTTTTGGGGCTGAGTTTTGACTACTAACCACATATCTAAATCTAGCCTAAGCAGATTCTTGCGGTTATTTAGAATTGAAGGTGCTAAGGAAAAAGGCACCGGCTCTCCTGGTAGGTCGGTCCAAACCAGAGTTGCCCTTATATTTTCATTGAAAGGGCTTAACAAAAGAACCAAGGTGTCTTTAGGCGCAATTTTCAAAAGTTGAAAACTTCTAGGATTTATTAGATCTACACTACGCTCCAGGTTAACCGCACCCCAACCACTTTTGTAATCAGGGCCTGGCATACCATCTAAATCTTCCGCACCACTAATGAGGAAGTTTTTAAGTAAATGTGCCGGTGGTTTATGGGTATAATTTAGTTGGTAGTATTCCGTAAGTAAGGCTAGACCTGCGGCCACGGCTGCCGCACTTTCAGAGGTTTGTTCACCTACCGCAACCACATCGGGTTTAACCCTACCGTCATCTGTGGGGCCTACCGAGCTGTTGGCTACCAATTGCAGGTCCCCCTCAGGCGAAGGCCACACTGCGCCCACCGTGAGACCATTTTTAGTAACTGCATCGGGCGTTAAACAATCAAAGGCCGGGAAACCACCATCACTATCGCGCACTTTTTTAGATCTTTTCAAGCGGTAGTCTTGTTTACCGTTGAGCTTTTGAAAAGGCGCATAGAGCAGGTGTTCTCCTTCAAAGTACTCCCCTAATGAATTGCCTGCGCTGCGCACCACCAAAAGTTCTGGATAGCGATGAGCAAGTGAATCCCACCAACGGGAATCTTGTGTGTAGCGGCCCCAGTGAAAATCCTCGGTTGAATCTATGGCCTCTAAGCCCCCCCAAAAGGGTAGGGTTTCTCGGCTCCAGCCTAAGTTTTGATTATAGGCATGCAGTGAAATTTGCATACCGTGCTCCGCATAAACCTGGACTTGGGTTTTATAGTCAATAATATCATGCACGTGCAAACGCGCCTTGGGGGCAATACCCGCAGGTTGATGGGCCAGCTCCTGCCCTACCATTAATTGGGCTAAGCGTGTTGCATGGTGACTTACGGCAAAAGTATCGCTGTAAATAAACAGGGTTCCTTTTAAAGCGGGTAAAGAGGTATCCGGGAAAAAGCGCATGTCTTTCTCTGCGGCCTCCCACTGATGAATATCAACGAAACGGCCCAGTAAGCCTAAGCGATTAGCCTTTAAAGCTTGGCTGTAAAAGCTACTACGCGGCACCAAGTTAGAAGCATTTTGCCCTTGCAACGCCAGCGCAACCATCAGTGCTAAACTGAGCGTACCCATTTTAAAAAGCCTTGCCATAAGGGCTTAAAGTAAAAAAGCCAGCCTCATTAGCGAGACTGGCTTTAGTATAAGTGGCTTATCAATTAGTATTAGTCTGCTAAAATGATCAGCTTATCTCCTTGCATTTCTGCCACACCTCCGGAGATTTCCAAGCGTAAGATTGTTTCACTGCTTTTGTCCATCACAATAGATCCGTGTAAACTATCTACGTCATTCACCTTAGTAGGAAGGTCTATTTTAACCATACCTCCTTTGAGGGTACTAATAATGGGAGCGTGCGCATTGAGCACCTGAAACAGGCCATCCTTACCCGGAAGCTGCACGGCCTCCACTTCGCCTGAAAAAATCTGATGCTCTGGAGTTATAATTTCTAATAGCATTTTCTAGAATTTAGAGATTTGCTTCAGCTCAGAGGCCAAAAAACTAGGCTTCCGCCAGCATTTTCTCACCTGCTTCACGCACCTCTTCTATGGTTCCTTTTAAGTTAAATGCGGCCTCGGGATAAGCATCCATCTCCCCATCTAAAATCATATTGAAACCTTTGATGGTATCTTCAATGCTTACAAACACTCCGGGAATACCGGTAAACTGCTCTGCTACGTGGAAAGGCTGTGATAAGAAGCGCTGCACCTTACGAGCACGGGCCACTACCATTTTATCTTCTTCAGAAAGTTCATCCATACCCAAGATGGCAATGATATCCTGCAACTCTTTGTAGCGCTGTAAAATTTCTTTCACACGCTGAGCGCAGTTGTAGTGCTCATCGCCAATAATTTCAGGGGCCAGAATTCTGGAGGTAGAATCTAAGGGATCAACCGCAGGGTAAATACCTAAAGAAGCTAATTTTCTACTCAACACCGTAGTAGCGTCTAAGTGGGCAAAGGTAGTAGCCGGAGCAGGGTCTGTTAAGTCATCCGCAGGCACGTATACGGCCTGTACTGAGGTAATTGAACCTGATTTGGTGGATGTAATACGCTCTTGCATAGCGCCCATTTCAGTAGCAAGCGTTGGTTGGTAACCCACCGCAGAAGGCATACGACCCAAAAGTGCCGACACTTCAGAACCTGCCTGGGTGAAACGGAAAATATTATCAACAAAGAAAAGAATGTCACGGCCGGCACCATCGCCTTCCCCATCACGGTAATACTCCGCCAGGGTTAAACCCGATAGCGCTACCCGCGCGCGAGCACCGGGAGGCTCATTCATTTGACCAAACACAAAGGAAGCTTTGGATTCCTTCATGGCTTCCGAGTCGGCTTTGGAAAGATCCCAGCCTCCGTTTTCCATACTCTCCAAGAATTCATCGCTGTATTTAATAATACCAGACTCCAACATTTCTCTTAGCAAGTCATTTCCCTCACGAGTACGCTCACCTACACCGGCAAATACAGAAAGACCACCGTGGCCCTTGGCAATGTTGTTAATCAGCTCTTGAATTAATACGGTTTTACCTACACCGGCACCACCAAATAATCCAATTTTACCCCCTTTAGAGTAAGGCTCTACTAAATCAATTACTTTAATACCGGTATATAAAATCTCAGTTGAGGTAGAAAGATCCTCAAACTTGGGCGCCTCACGGTGAATAGGCAAACCGTTTTCAGTGGAAAGGTTTTCCAAGCCGTCAATAGATTCGCCAATCACATTGAATAGGCGTCCTCTTATTCCTTCGCCAATAGGCATTTTTATGGGGCTACCTGTGGCCACCACTTCTTGCCCGCGGCTAAGGCCGTCTGTTGAATCCATGGCAATGGCACGCACGGTATCTTCACCTACGTGCTGCTGCGTTTCTAATACAACACGCGCACCATCAGGACGCGTAACTTCCAAAGAGTCATAAATCTTGGGGAGCTCTTGGTTAGTAGTGTCAAAATGTACATCTACTACCGGCCCTATGATCTGTGCTATTTTGCCAACAACTTGAGACATGCTTGAAAAAATTTAGTAGCGGTAAATGCTATTTTTTAATTTGGCCGCAAAAGTAGGCCATTTTCTCAAAAAGGCCTAGAAGCCCAGGCTTTTTTAATTTGGGTACTTTTAAACAGAAAACTAACAAGCCCTTAACGGGTTTTACGCTGGCATAAACCATACAACATTGAAGGTATATTACTCGCTGCAAGACTTTATCGCTTTACCCAAAGCAGCCGTTACCACCGGTACTTTTGACGGGGTGCATCTTGGACACAAAAAAATTATTAAGCAACTCAATGAGGTGGCTCAAAAAATTGAGGGGCAAAGCGTACTGCTTACTTTCTTTCCGCATCCGCGCACGGTACTGCAACCCGATTTGGATTTAAAGCTCATCAACTCTCAAAACGAGAAAATTGAACTACTCAAGCAAACCGGCTTAGATCACTTAATCATCCACCCCTTTACCAAAGAATTTAGCCGCACCAGCTCCCTTGATTTTGTACGCAACTACCTGGTGAACACCATTGGCGCCAAGAAGCTGGTGATTGGTTATGACCATCATTTTGGTCGTAATAGAGAGGGCAGCTTTGAGCACCTCAAAGAGTTTGGCCCGCTGTATGGCTTTGAGGTGGAAGAAATTTCGGCACAGGATGTGGAGGACACCACGGTAAGCTCAACAAAAATACGCAAGGCCTTAAGCAGCGGAGATATCACCACCGCCAATGAATACCTCCAGTATGAGTTTCCACTCAGAGGCAAAGTGGTGGAAGGCGAAAAAATTGGCCGCAATATTGGTTTTCCTACCGCTAATTTAGTGGTTGAGGATAACTATAAAATTGTTCCTGCCAAAGGCGTGTACGCGGTAAAGGTGAGCCTTCCGGCTGAAGGCATTAGCGGCCTAAAAGGCATGTGCAACATTGGCCACCGCCCCACTTTTGGCGGCAAGTTTAAAACCATAGAAGTACACATTTTTGATTTTGATCAAAACCTATACGGCCAGCAGTTGAGCCTGCAATTTGTAAAGCAACTACGCACGGAAATTAAATTTGATGGAAAAGAGGCGCTGCAAAAACAGCTTAAAGCCGATGAGCATGCTGCCCGTGCTGCTTTGGCTTAGCTTACTACCAGCCTGGGGCCAGGAGTTTGAGAACTTGGAAGAAGCATTACGGAATCCCCGGGAGGTGGAAGTGCTGGATCTAAGCCGGAAAAACTTGGATAGCCTGCCTGCTGCGCTTTTCCATTTCCGCAATCTACAGGAGCTAGACCTGAGCCGCAATAATCTCAGCTCTTTACCAGATAGTTTGCCGGGGTGGCCAAAACTGACCCTTCTGGATTTGGGGAAAAATGATTTTACGGAAATACCATCGGCTTTAAGCCAATTACCTAATTTAAAAATACTGAAACTAAACCGCAACCCTGTAAAACAAGTGCCAGCTTACCTTAACCAGTTTAAAGCTCTGGAAGAACTGGACCTTTGGAATTGCGAGGTAAAGTTTGTGAGCGAGCAAATTGTGAAGCACCCCCGCCTTAGAATTTTAGACTTACGCCAAAACTTTTTAGGCACACGTGAGCTAAAATGGCTGTTTGAAGCGGAGCCGCGCTTTGAACTTAAAACCACCTACGGTTGCGATTGCAACTAAGAACGATACCCAAAACGCTTGAGATCTTGCTCATTTTGCCGCCAATTCTTGCGCACCTTTACATGCAGATCTAAAAACACCTTTTTATTAAAAAAGCGCTCCATCTTTTTTCGGGCCTCTGTACCCGTGCGCTTAATCATACTGCCTTGGCGGCCCACTATAATCCCTTTTTGGGTGTTGCGTTCGGTGTAAATGGTGGCCCTAATTCGGTTTATGTCGGGTTCATCGGTAAAGGCTTCTACCTTTACTTCCACCGCGTAGGGTATCTCTTTTTTGTAGTTCAATAAGATTTGCTCGCGAATGATTTCTTCTACAAAAAACCGCTCGTGCCGATCGCTTAAATCTTCCTTATCAAAAAAAGGTGGTGACTCAGGTAATTCCTTTACCGCCTGCTGCACCAGTTCCTTAACGTTAAAATTATTGAGGGCCGAGAGCGGAAAAATAAGCGCATTGGGATATTCCTTCTGCCAAAACTCCACTACTTGAATGAGGCGCGGTTCATCTACCAGGTCAATTTTGTTGATGATAATGTAAAGCGGTTGTTTCAGCGTTTTAAGGCGTTCGGCTAGCGCTTCATCTTTTAAGGCTTTCTCGCCCGGCTCAACCAGGTAAAAAACCAAATCGGTGTCTTCAAAAGTAGATTTCACAAAATCCATCATGCTTTCCTGCAACGCGTAGGCGGGTTTTATTACCCCTGGCGTGTCTGAAAACACAATTTGATAATCTTCATCATTTAAAATGCCCAAAATACGGTGGCGGGTAGTTTGTGCTTTGGGCGTAGTTATGGAAAGATCCTGCCCCAAAATGGCATTCATTAAGGTGCTTTTGCCCACGTTGGGGTTCCCTATAATACTAATGTACCCGGCTTTATGTGTCATCTTTTCGAACTATGGTTACGCCCAAGCCCTGCTGAAGCAGCGCTTGCAGCTGCAAATATCGGCTAATTGCCTGGGGGCTTCGGGCTAAAGCCGAAAAACTTATGCGAAGCTCAAGAGCGTATTTCTTTGGGCTTAAACTATCCAGCGAAAGCGAAACATTAGACCAATTGTTAGCCTCCAGCCAAGCGGAATCGAGTAGTGGGGTGAAGTCATCATCAGCTTTAAGCTGTACTTGATAAATTACCGCGTAACTGGTAGGCAATTGAACATATGCCGCTTGAGTAGGCACCCGCTTTACCATTAAAAGTTTATGAGTTGGAAAAAGGTAGGCAAAGGAGTCTCTGCGCTCTCGGATTTGTTCAAGTGGTTGCTCAATGCTCTTGTTACCTAACAGAAAGTTATTACTCCTTTGATAGGCGGTGAAGGACAAGGCGTCTAGAGCAACGTCATTTTGTAAATAAGCCTGGTACATTTTATTTTCAAAAAGGCCTTGAGTATAGTAGCTGCGCTGGGTGCGCACCCAATTATACTTGAAGCTCAACTGCCAATCTTCCCTAATTTGGAAACCACTTTGCCGTTGCTTCAACTGGGGTATGCTGTGGGTAAAGATGCTATCATTTTGAGGGGTGTACACTAGCCATTGCCCTCCTGCCAAATCGCTTGGAAAGGAGTCAACCGGATACGTATCACCTAAGTAAGGCCCCACTAATTTGAAGGATAAGTCGCTGCTTGACTTTTTTTGGTAGGCTATGGCTAATGCCGAGAATTGCGCTACGTCAAAAAAATCAGTGAATACCGGGCCTCTGCGTTCGGGCTTAGCCAGCGCATAAAAAGTTTGGGCACCCTTGGCTTCTAAAAAATCTAAATAAAACTTGGCTAAGACTCCATAATCTACATACTCGTACGGAGCCTGATGTAAGGCTCGCAATTCACGCTCTATGTAGGCCTTAATTTTTTGATCCAGAAGCGTTAAACCATGCTCCAAGGTAACTTCAGGCCGTTCTGCTAATTCATTTGTCCACTTTTGTAAATCTACCAATGGATTTAGGAACACCTTCTTGAGCGTTTGGTAGCCCTTGGCCAATTGCAAATTCTCTTGCAGCTCCTCTTCCCTGTATCTGTAAAAGCGTTGGGGTATTGAAAGACTTCCCCAGTAAATTGAGCGCCCTAAAAAGTCTGCCTCTGAATTAGCAAAAACACTGTAGTACTTAATGGGGCCACGGTAAAAATGATGCGCAAGAACGCTGCCCCAGTCCTTCTTCAGGTCTCGGTCATACCTTAGTACCAAATCCTGCCACTTAAAAAATACTTGAGGGGTGGCAGAATCAAATCGCGATAAGCCGCCATAGGCCTGAGCAGCCTTTGTGTTTTGCGCTTGAAACTGGTAAATCTGGTAATCATACTCCTTAAATGCGCTGTCCTTAATCTCTCCGAAAGTTTTGTAATCCAAGGGATCGGCTGATAGAATATTCACCTCTAAATCTGAGCTTTGCAAGGGGAAATAGTCTGTAAGTTCTAGGTGGTGGTAGGGTATGGCTACTCCTTCCAGTTGGTAATAAAATTCCAATACTGCGGGTGCTTCCATTTCTGGAAAAGACATCAGGTAGGCAACCGGAAATTGCCGACTGGCATTCCATAGTGTATCTACTATTCTTTGAGATACTGAATTTTCTTTGGCTTCGTAAATGACGTAGCCCTCTTGCCAAATTCTATAATCTAAGTGCGTTAGTTTGGCGCCCTCTAAAGGAACAATGATGTTTTGAAATGCACCTACCCCTTCTTGATTTAATGCTTGAAAGTGGTAATAAACCTTCTTTTGCTCGCCACTAACCCCGCTTTTGGTAGGGAAAAATTCATAACTAATACTTCTTTGTACGGCTGAAAATGACTCTTGCAAACTGAAGTTAACGCGCTGTATTTGCATGCCAAAATCATTTTCCCAAGGCGCACTTTTTAATTTTTGCGCATGGGCAGAAAAGACCACCATTGCAAGTAAAACCGCAATGGGCCATTTAATGAACAGAAATGTTTTGCCTATTGTTAAAATCATATTATATTTGCCGCCCCATTGACCCGATGGGTCGTTCTTCATTAATTCTTTAGACAAGTTTAAGTCAGAAGAGTTGCAAATAAACGTTGAAAGTATAAACCTTAAAACATAAGGTTATCAAAAGATATATCGCGGGGTGGAGCAGTTGGTAGCTCGTTGGGCTCATAACCCAAAGGTCGTCAGTTCGAGTCTGGCCCCCGCTACTAAGTGAAAAGCCGGCTGAGAAGCTGGCTTTTTTTATTTATTTCAAACCTTATGTTTTGCGTATACATCCTCTACTCCTTCAAGTTTAATAAGCTTTACATTGGTCAAACAGCCAATCTAATTGCGCGTTTCAAGTCCCATAACAATTGGTCTAAATAGGGTTATACTCCAAAATACAGACCCTGGATGGTCATTCATGCTGAATTTTTTGATCAAAAGCTACTGGCATTAAAGCGGGAAAAAGCCCTGAAGTCTGGTAAGGGCAGAGCATGGATTCGCAAAAAGGTGTTGCCTGATTATTTCTAACCAATTCAATGCGCTCCTATCCGCCTAAGGCGGACGTCAGTTCGAGTCTGACTCCCGCTGCTAAGTTAAAAGAGGTTTCTGAAAAAGGCCCCTCTTTTTTTGTGTTACGTTCTAGAAAATTCTTCTCCTTGGTCGAATATCCGCCTAAGGCAAAAAATTATACGCAACAAAAGCCAAGCCTAGTAACGCAAAAAATTGCTCCATTGTTAAGGTTTTTTGTGCGAAGCCTTGAGTAACCTAGGTGAACAGCAAAAAGATTAGCACATTTGCTCACGTTAATTTTAGCGCTTGACTTACATTCCGGCCATATCCATAATAGTTCCCGTGCAACCTCAAGATGGGCATTACCAAAAGCTGCTCGGCTCCATAGAAGCAGGCTCTTTTCAAGACTATGAAATCATTTTGGTTTATGATGGCTGGAAGCCCGAAAGATCAGAAAAAGATGAGCATTACAAGCTGATTGAGGTAATCAATCCCGAGCAAAAGGGGCCGGCATTTTGCCGTAATCTAGGGGCTAAATCGGCCAATGGTCAATACGTATGCTTTTGTGATTCGGATACGCAGCATCACCTTGAAACTTTAGAAACTGCTTACCATCACCTACAAAAAGATGCACTAGATGGGCTAATTGGCTGCTATGATCGGGAACCTAGTTGTAAAACCATCGTTTCGCAGTTCAGGAACTTACTTCATGCCTATCATCATGAGAAAAATCATGGCCAGCTTGGGGTGTTTTGGGGTGCTTTTGGAATCATTAAGCATGAAGCTTTTAGAGCCGTGGGCGGCTTTAACGCAA
>PR_CR_10_Liq_1_inCRDRAFT_1001069_pt1 | contig 16045 bp, 12 predicted proteins | sample PRCRCaboRojoPR_3_FD_10241 | JGI IMG/M metagenome (IMG submission 10241)
GGCATACGTAATTGAAGAAGTCACTATGAGTGATTCCGAAGACGATTTTGAGTACCAAAGTGTAGCTTTAGAAGAAGACTTAGCAGACTCAATAGAAGCTGAAGACTACGAAACTCTAGCTAATGTTACAAAGCACGCAACTGAAGAACCCGAAATTCCCAAAGACAAACCTGACTCTAAGTTCACTTACCGCCACGAAAGCACTGACGACTTCGTAAGGAACTTTTTAGTGCGGTTAGGAATGCACAAGACTCTTGAAGCATTCCAAGCTGAGTGGTACGAACTCAAAGCTAAGGGCAAACTCAAACACGAAGACACTGCCCCTGTACCTGACGTATACGTTAAGAACCAGCAACTCCGCGAAGAAATAAGCACTATGCGCCAAGAACTCGAAAAAGCCCAAAACATAGCTGAAAAGGCCAAAGCTGAGTGGGACAGACTCAGGAAAGAAAGGGACAGCCACATGCTAGACCACCGAAGAGTGAAGCAAGAAAAAGACAAACTCATTAATGACATTTCTAAACTCAAAAAAGTCCATGACCAATATGAAAGCAAGTTCAAAGAACTCTCAAGCAAATACGAAAACGCCATGAAGGAAAAAATGCTTATGAAACTTGACAGAGACCGTCTCAAGGGAAAAGTCAACACCCTCGAAAAGTCTTTGACCCAAACACACGAAGAACCACAAGCTGAAACCAAAAAGTCAACTAAAAGCCGCACCAAAAAAGAAGAAACTGTCTGGCCTAGTGAAACCCGACCTAATCCCTTTGCTGCAGCCACTGGAATTGAACCTGTGAAAGTCGACTCTTACATGCTCAACAAAACTTACAAAGGACACCAGTTAGCAATAGCTGGACTTGCTCTGCACCCTAGAAAGCCCATCCTTGCCACTGTGAGTGACGACCACACTTGGAAGATGTGGAGCCTCACCAACGGAGAACTCATTATGTCAGGGGAAGGACATACTGACTGGGTTTCAGGGGTCTCTTTTCATCCCAAAGGGTCAATAATTGCCACTGCTTCAGGGGACCAAACCGTTAAGGTATGGGACTTTGTGAACGCAGTGTGCAAAGCTACTTTTACACAGCACACTCAGTCAGTGTGGTCTGTGGACTTCCACGATACAGGCGACTTTTTGGTGAGTTCTTCTATGGACCACTCTTTGAGACTCTGGGACTTAAACGTGCTTAAGTGCCGCAAAAGCTACAGAGGGCACGTAGACTCAGTTAACCACTGCAAGTTTATGCCTTTCAGCAACACTATTTGTTCTGCTTCAGGAGACAAAACCGTTTCGCTCTGGGACATGCGTACAGCCCAGTGCGGACAGACTTTTTACGGACACCTCAACAGCGTGAACCACGTAAACTTCAACTTAAAAGGTGACACAATAACTTCTTGTGACAGTGACGGAGTAGTTAAACTCTGGGACGTAAGGATGATTCAAGAAAGACTCCAAATAGACACTAGCCAGTTTCCGGCCAACGCAAGTGTTTTTGACCGAAGTGGCCAAGTCTTGGTAGTGGCTAGTGAAGATGCTACTATTTACTCTTACGACGCTCAAAACGGAAACGAGTTGCAGTCTCTAAAAGGACACGAGCAAGGAGTCCAGGACTTAGCTTTTGACCCCAACGGAAAGTTCTTGATGACAGCTGGAGCTGACGCTACTTTTAGGATGTGGCAGTAAGTTAAATAAATTCGTTAGTTAAGATACTTAGGCTGTAGATCACTTCGTTTCCTGAGTCAGCAATGTAAAGCAAGTTAGGTTTGGTTCTGGAGAAAAACAAACCTGTAATTTCAGGAGACTGCGGCACTGGAATCTCGCCTTTTACTTCGCCTTCTAAGTCAAGTACTGTAATTAGCCCGTCGTGTGAATAGTCTGCGTAGTCAAAGTTAGCTACACACAGAATCCCTGTGTCAGAAATAGCTATGGCTGTAGGACCTGCCCTGCCTGTGAACTGGTGGAAGACACTGATTTGAGGAACACTGTTTGAACTCTGAGCTAGTCTCAGTACTCTGTTTTCAAGTGTTTCTGCAAAGTAGATTCTTGTGCCGTCAGGACTCACTGCAAGTCCACAAGGGTAGCGAAAACAGTCTACTGCCAAGTCTACTAAACGCATTCTGTCTAAGTCAGCGTAAAACAAACTTCCTTTGGGGGAGTCAAGCGAAGCTTCCTTCAAGAATCCACTGTCAGTGAAGTAGAGGCAGTTGTTTACTTCGTTGTAAGCTATAGAGTTAGGTCCTTTAAGCGGGCTTCCTTCCCAGTCTCTGATGAGTTCCAAGAACTCGTTACTAGCTTCAGGGCCTTTGTCCTTACATATAGCTACTAGTTTCTGTTCAGTGTCACAAACAAAAGTTGAACTAGGGTCAAAACAAATCCCTGAAAGCTTTCCTTTAACACTTGACTTTTGTTGGTACTGCCTGTCAAATATCTGGTGCACAGAGCCTTTTTGAGTGACTGCAAAAAGGTTTCCTTCAAAGTCTTCACAAACACTCCACAGTCCTCTTACTTCTTCAACTACTGTTTCTAGGTTTCCTATTTGGATGTCTTCCATATAAATGGAGCAGAGACAAAAAGTTATTCCTAAAAAGTTAGCAAGGATCCTTAGAAGGCCAGACAGGTCGCTTTCTGAAAAGGAAAAACTAATTGACTTCCTTTGCAAGTTTCCTAAATTTGAAAGGTTTCTGAAGAAACAAGGGGAACTCTGTGAATACGAAGTAGCTAAACTTGTGAATTTAGAAGAAGTTCCTAAGAACACCAAAGTCCTTGATAAAGGGTTACTTAATAAGTACTTGTACTTCATAGTTTCTGGAGAAGTTAACTTGTTCAAAGAAACCTTAACTGGGTCATTAGAACCTGGTAACTTCTTGTGCAAAAAAGCAACTTTGACCCAAACGCCCCAGAAATACACTGCAGTGTCCAAGAAGCCAACTACTTTACTTAAGCTCAAAGTGTCTTCTTGGCTTGAGTCTACTTCAGATGCAACTGAAGACTTCGACGCAAAACTTCAGTTCTTAAGAAAAAACTTCCCCAAAGTTACTAAACTTTCACCAAAACAACAAGTAAGGTTTGCTTGCATGTTTGAAAAGTGCAAGTTTTACAAAAGAGATATTTTGTTCCAACAAGGAGCTTTCAAAGACGTTATGTACGTGATAGCTCAAGGAGAGTGCCTAGTCAGTCAAGGCTCTCCTCCACAAAAAGTCAACTTAATGCTAATAGGTCCAGGCTGCTGTTTAGGAGACGAGTGCGTGTTGCTAGACAAGAGTTCAGAAATGACTTACAGCGTAACTTCAGACTCAGCTTTGCTTTACAAAGTTAAAAAAAGTGACTTAGTAAGTATCATGCCTGAAGACGTTTTAGAAGAACTAAGAGCACTTACTTCTAAAAAGATTCTTAAACGAAAACAGTTTTCCAGAGCTAGCCTTGAACCTAAAAAATCCAATCCTAACTTCAAGCATGCAAGTCCTAAAGCTAGAGACTCGCTTAAACTAAACGTTTTAAGGCAGTCTTTGTCGAATCACTTGAACCCAGAAAAAAACCACTTAAGGAACTTCAAAAGAAACAAGGACAGGCTAGAAAGCTTACGCAGCAGCTCAAGGTTGCTAAAATTCAGTAGTGCTAATACTTCTGTTATCCCTAGCAAGTCTTTTTCACTTAAGTCTTTAACTAGTAGGTCTAAAAACTAACCATTGGCTTAAAAAAATATGATGAAAGCTACTATACTCCTGATGTTGACTGTTGGAATCTACGCTGAGCCTGAGCTTAAAGCAGTAGGGACCTTTGCAAAAGGACTAGTGGACGGACTTGTTGATGAAAATTTAGGAGGAAACCGGTGCGTTGAAAGCTTCAGCAAAGTAGAAGAATCCTGGGGAGACTTTAACGAGCTCTTCAAAGACGCCACTAAAATGTCCCAGTACCTCTACAAATTCAGAGACTTCACTGGAGTACTTGTGCAAAACGTTGAGTACTGCAAGTACTCTGAATTAATCGAAAAGCTGTACTCCTTGGAAGACCCTAACGAACTGAGGTCAGTTATGGTGAGGATAATCACTGACATGAAGTACTACGAAAACAACTTTTCAGAGTTTCGAAAGGCTTTGACAGATGGCTCCTCTTACAACCTAGGGTTTTACTCTGGAAAGCTTCTGGGAAGGGCTTTAGACTTTAAGCTTTAAAAATGGCTATATTTAAAATATCGTTATGTCCGAAGAATTCAAAGACGAAGAAGTGCTTTCGTTATCATATGTGGCTAAAAATCCATTTGATACTTCCCAAGTAGGTGAGTTATTCAAGAAGCCTGAAGTAGACAACTCTATAGAAATCTACCGAATGTCAGGGTTTACTGAGTATTTGAAATTGCAAGGTTCTAGCCAGGGATCCTTAGAACTGAACCCTGCTTCTTCAACTAAGTCTGACCAACCTTTCAAGAAGAAAAACAAACCCAGTGTGGTCGTTAAAAGTGTTAACCAAAACTACACTGGACTTTTAAGAGGAATCACTAGGGAGTCCAAAGACTCAAGCCACTCTTTTAAAACCATCAGTGACCTTTCTTTCCGTTCGTCTAAAAACGAACAGCCTTCCCGGCACGTTTACGAAGAACCCAAGGAATCGCCTTTAGTTACTACGGACTCGAAATTACAGTACTCGTTTTCTTCTTGTAACACAGAAAAACACTTACCTGCCAAAACTAACTCTACAAGAATAGAGTCTAACTTAGAAGAAGCAGAGCTGGTGCTCACCGAACCTAAGTCCCCCAGGTTCCAGTTCGAAAGGTCTGTGCAGGCCAGTGTGAGTCGCTCAGCTCTTGGAATAGTTCCTAGGACTTACTGCAAGTACTGCCAAACAGAAACATCCACAGATGTTACTTACCAACTGCAAAAAATGTCTTTTTGGAAGTCAGTGCAGTTCTTCCTAAGCACCATGCGCTGCTGTGGGAACCCTTCTTCCCTCAACGCCTACCAAGAAGCCACCCACATTTGTAAAAAATGCCACAATGTAGTGGCGCGAGTAAAAGGTATATAATAGCCATAAAAATGAGTGAAAATCTGGAAGCGTTCCTTGCTAGTAAGAAGCCNGAAGAAGAAGAAGACGTGAACCCCGAAGAAGAAGTCAAAGGAGACTGGAAAGCAGTGGACCTTCCCGAAGTAGAAGTAGTCACAGGAGAAGAGAATAAAGAGTGCATCTTCAAAGACAGGGCTAAGCTTTACCGGTGGGCAGACGAACAGTGGAAGGAAAGAGGCACCGGCGACCTCAAACTACTTCGTGACAAGGACACAAAAAAGGTAGCACTGGTTATGCGTCAAGACTCCACCAAGAAGATAGTGGCCAATTTCATTTTGGAAGACGAGCCACTTTGCAACCTAGTCCCGCATGCTGGGAGTGACAAAGCTTTTCTTTGGATGGCCAACGACTACTCAGACGGAGAACGCGCCTTGACCAAATTCGCTGGAAGACTGCAATCGCCAGAAAAAGCCCAGGCTTTCAAGAAAGCTTTTGACGACGCTAGAACTTACAACCACGCTATCAGAAACAACTTAGAGGCCACTCCTGCACCTGTGATTAATGAAGAAGAGGAAGCAAAAGAGGAATAATATCTAACACCTTAGGCTAGTATCTTTCAAGTTAATTACCTAAATTTATGGACTACTCTTGGGCCTTCTTCTTCCCAATTGAACTTGTAGACCCACTGTTCGTACTGCTCGTTGAGCATCCTTGCCAGCGTTGTAGCGCCTATGTAAACTAAGTATCTCCGGTAAGGAGGGTCTTCTACTCTGAACTTGATGTTTGTGGAGGCGCCTTTGCGCATTTCTTCGTGGAGCTTCTTGATGTCGTTCAAGACCCTTGTAGAGAACCCTGGTAGCATAGTAGTCCCTCCTGAAAGCAGAATTGATTTAAATAGTAAAGGTCTCAAGTTCATATCTGAGCTCATTATAGACTTAAAGATCATTTCAGATATTCCTTCCATGTCGCTTCCGAACAAATAAGGTTTGAACAAGGCTTCTGAGGCTTCAAAGCGTTCCTTACCTATTTTTACCCAAGAAGAGTCAGGCAGCATGTAGTCCTCTTCGAAAACTGTGGTTTCGTTTCCTAGTTTCCTGTCTTCTTCTAAGTTGCTGGACACAAAACACAGTTTTTCTTTGATCTCCCTTACAGTTTCAAAGTCCGAAGTAGTGTTGAAGTTGTAGCCCCTCACTAACATAAGCTTAGTCATATACTCAGTGATGTGCCTCCCTGCCAGGTTGAGTCTTGAGATGTTGGGCTTGTTCACTACTCCTTCTGCCACTGGAATGCAGTGAGTCACTCCGTCTCCTGAGTCCACCACCAAACCTGTCACCCTACCCATGGCATAAAGACTCAAAACTGCTTGGACTTGCACGTTTATCCCAGCAAAGCCGAACTTCTCAAACATCACTTCAGCCATCTTCTCCCTGTTCTTGAGGGGGTTCATAGGAGCCTCAGTTAGCATAAGGCGAGTTTTTGAGAAGTCTTGAGGGAACTTAGCAAAGGCGTGGTTCCAAACTTTTTCCATGGCGTCCCAGTCTTTGACGATTCCTTCTTCCATCGGGTGGACTAGTTTCAAAGCTGCTCTATGTTCTTCAATTTGCTCTGCTATAAACTCAGCGTTCATGTCTAAACTTTTTTCTAGGAACTCTGCGTATTGGGGGTGGGGAGTTCCTATGACTGAAGGAACTGTATACTCAGGGGTGTTTAAGCTTGCTCTGCCTATCTTAATGAACCCAGTTCCATTGTCGCAGACAAGAGTTTCTTCCATTTATAATTCTCTTAATGTCAGCAGAAAAAAACACTACACAGGGCGAAGAAAAGGTCCAAGCAATGCTTAACAGGTGGGTCAACATGCGTCGGGAAATGGCTCTGGGAGAGCTAGTAAGGCGTCCTGCCAACCCTTTGGATGTGGAGTCTCTCCACCAGTGCCAAGAGTGGCGGACTCAAACTATGCAGGAGATCGCTTGCTTTATAACAGATATCCAAAATGCCAGTTTAGGTCACCACAAAGTTAGAGCACTCAATGATGAAATTAACAGACTTGTAAGAGAAAAGAGTTTGTGGGAAGACAGAATCAGACAACTAGGAGGCCCTGACTACAAAAAGGTGACTGTGCGTCAGGTTGACTCGCAGGGGCAAGAAATTCCAGGGTCGGAAGGGTACCTTTATTTTGGAGCAGCTAAAGACTTGCCAGGGGTCAGAGAGTACCTGCAGAGAGCACCTCCTTCGAAGCCAGTAGCTACAAAGGCAGCTTTGGAAGCCAAGGTCTCCCAGTTTTACTTTGAAACTCAAGAAAACGAAGAACTGCTTGAACTAGAAAGACAAGCAGAAAAAAAGTACTTGCATCCCAGTATGAACATAAACTTCCAAGACAGCACTCTTGACACAGTTAAACAAGCAAACCAAAAACACTTAGAAGAACTTCTTAGCAGTTAATTAATGATTTGCTCGATTTCTGCAGCCTTGACTTGTGCTTTGACAAGAACACTTTCAGGAACTCCAGCAATCCGCGCAACGTTAATTCCGTAACTTTTAGGACACACGCCTTCTTTGACTTTGAACAAGAAAGTAACTTTTTGAGAAGCCTGGTCAAGCAAACTGTCCATGTGGGCTAGTTTCAAATTAGGTATGGAAACCAAGTCTTTGATAATCATGTGATAATGAGTAGTGAACAGAGTCCTTGCTTGCAAACTCTCTGCTATGTGCTTTAAAGTGGAGTAAGCTAAAGCAGCTCCGTCTAAAGTACTGGTGCCTCTTCCTAGTTCGTCCATGATGACCAGTGAGTTTTGAGTGCCTCTCAAAAACACCTTAGCAGCTTCTTCCATCTCTAGATAAAAAGTGCTTTTTCCTTCTAGCAAACTGTCAGAAGCTCCTAGTCTTGTTATGATTTGGTCTACTGGAGACAGCTCGAAGTTGTTAGCTGGAACAAAGCTTCCTATTTGAGCCATGATGCAGGCCAAGCCTACTTGTCTTAAAAGAGTAGACTTGCCTCCCATGTTAGGACCAGTAAGTACGTAGCACTTGTAGTCTGAGTTAAACTCTAAACTGTTGGACACAAAAGAAGGACTAGTACAAGCCAGCACAGGGTGCACTAAGTTTTCAAACCTTAAACAGGACTGCTCAGTAAACTTGGGACGACTCATAGGAAAAGGCGAGCTAATAACTACTTTAGCTAACGAGCACAAACAGTCTATTTCAGAAATGACAAACACAACTCTGTCCCAAACTTCTTTTTGCAAGTAAAACTGTTTAAGCATGTTGAATATAAAAGGTTTGAGCTGTTCTTTCAACTTGTCTTCAGAAATGTCTAGTTGGTCTGCTAGCTTCTTGATTCTTTTAGTGTGGTACCTGCAAAAGCCTTTCCGTACACTAGTAATTTCGTACTCAGAAGAAAGTGACTGAGCCATGCGCTCAGGAACTTCTAGTTCGTATCTAAACTTAGAATGCACCCAGTTAATTGACTTGTCGCCTAACTTTTCTCGTTCGTTCACAAGGACTTCTTGGAGTTTTTCTTCTATTAAGTGGCATTCTTGCTTGACTTGTTCGTACTCAGGACACACTCCTGGAGCTGGAACTGGGTTGCCTTGGTCCCAGTGAATCATGCCTTCAAAGGCTTCGCAGATGTCTTGGACACTAGGAAAGATGCCTTGGGGTTCTTTTTGGAACAGCAAACTTAGCTTATGGGAGTCTACGCAGAAATCAGACAGTTCCTCTATAATGCTTTGGCAGTACTTTAAGTTTTCAGTGAGTTTGCAGAACTCTTTGATTTTCTGGGAAGAAACGTCTTCGAAGTAAACAGCTTTTGAGTTAGTTTTAATACTGTAAGTAGAGATCCTTGAAAGCATCCTTTCTAAGTCAGGCAGTTTCTTGGCTAGTCTGTCGAACCCGCTAATTATTTCAGGCTTTGAGTAGAGTTCCTCTACACAGTTAAGTCTTTCTTCGATCTTGTGAGGCTCGAGCAGTGGCAAAGATACCCAGTTCTTAAGCTTTCTTTTGCCAAAAGGAGTAATTGCTTTGTCTAAGTAGTCTATGAGACTTCCTTCCCTGGTTACTTTTTCTCCATCGTTGGCTTCTAAAACTTCTAGGTGTTCCAGAGCTTTGTTGTCTAAAAACATGCACTGTTTAGCTAGCTTTTTAGGGTTGTACTCTTCTATGCCAGCGTTGGGGAGCAGTTTTTCCGACAGAAAAACTTCTTCTAAGTAAGAAATAGTTCCTGCAAAAGCTTTGAGTGCAGAGTGAGTGGGCAAGTGAGCTACACTTAAAGGGACTTCGTTGAAGTAAGAGTGGATAACAGACACACACCACTTTTCTGGCTGTCTAAGTGCAGTTAGCACAGGTGGAATAGGGGAGTTCTTGACTATCTTAACAGTAGACTGTGAAGCTAAGTTGGGGAAGTAAAGTACTTCACTAGGGCGTTTTTGAGTGAGTATAGTTCTAAACCCCAGTTCGTCTACTTCGCCTATTTGGAAACTGCCAGTTGAGATCTCTACCAAAGTAAACCCAAACAAATCTCCTGCTTCCACAAAACTAAGTAAGTACCTTCCTTCAAAGCAGTCTTCTTTTACGTAAGTTCCTTTTGTGTAGATAGCAGTCACTTCCCGCCCAACAGTTTTGCCTGACTTTTGCTTTTTGTTTTTAAGAGTGTTTTCAGTTTGTTCGATAACTACTACTTTGTACCCGTTTTCAATCAGAGTGTTGGCTTTCCTTTCAAGTGCTTTTTCAGGAAACCCTACGTGGGCTTTTTTCTCATCGTCGCCCATCCACTTTAAGTCCAGAACTCTGTTGCAGATCACTGCGTCGTAGTAAAAGATCTCGTAAAACTTGCCTAACTTGAACAACACTATTTTGTCGAAGTACTTGGCCTTTTCGTCCCAGTACTGCTTCATGGCGGGAGTAAATTTGTAGTCTTTAGGAACGTAAAGAGTTGAGGGGTCGTAGTCTGGGTGGTCTGGGCGTCTTCCTTGGGAGTCTTTGATGTTTTCTGGAAGTAGGAACTCTGGCCACTCTGAGTTTTTGGCTGTGTTTTGTTTGGTCTTTTTGATTGGCTCGGTCTTGGGAGACTCTAGTTTTGCCTTTTTAGTGAGAGTTGCCACTGGCGAGGACTTGCGTTTTAACTGAGTCTGAGGCTTTGGTTGGGTTGTCCGGTTTGGAGAACTGAAGAAGTCCATAAGTGTTTTCTGCGACATTTAATATAGTGTTAATTAAACAACTTAACAAGCTTGACTGTGAGTGTAGAAAAAGCATTTGCGGTGCATAGGTTTGTTGCACTCGTTGCACTTTAGAGTAGTTCTGGAGTTTCTGGAACCTTGGTACTTGCAGATGTCGCAGGTTTGGGCCTTTCCAGTGCTTAGCAGGGTGTGATGGTTGGCAGTGTCCATGATGAGTCTTTTCTTAGCGTACTTCTGTTCCATGGTTAAAGGGGTTCTGAGTCTTTTATTGCCTACAGTTTCTCTGTAAGTAAGTGACTTAACTATTTCGAGTCTGTACTCTACAAAGGTCTTTTTGGAGTGCTGCTTGCAGTAAAGTAAGTAGGAGTTGTTTATAGCAACTTCAAGGTAAAACACAAACAAGTACTTCCACCACTTCAAGGACTTGTGTGGGTAGGGGTAGTAAGACATCCTTTGGTCAAGTAAGTCCACTCCTTGCATATACCTGTTGTACTCGTGTATCAACAAAGGCCTTTCTGCAGTTTTCTCAGAGGACTTCTTTTTGCGCTCAACTATGTAAGGCGGGTAGTAGTTGGAGATTGCGCACACTAACTTCCTGTCTTTCCAGGCCAAAAACAGAACTTCTTTGTTGTGCCAAAACACTGCTTCGTTCTTCTGGAGTTTGAGGGTTTTGAGTTCTTGAGGAGCGTTTTGGCTTTTTCTCATAGTGCCTGTCATGTAGAACCCCCTTTGGTAAAGCTGCTCTGCAAGTTCTACACTTGAGTACCAGTTATCTGTGAAGAGATGGTGGTTTTTTTGAAGCCCTTCCATGAGTCTAAGCACTATGTTGTAGGGCGAGAAGTTAGTGCTTTTTTTTTCAGAGAAAAGTTCCCAGTTGTAGGCGTAGCCTGTGCCTGAGTCAGCTAGTACAAAGTACTTGAACCCCCACTTAGTAGGCTTCATGGGCATGTATTGCTTCATTTGGTGTCTACCTTTAAAAGCTACCATTGACTCGTCTATAGCTAGGTTTTGGCCTAAGTAGCACGCTTCTTTAGACTTTAACTTGATGGATTCGTTGATCAAGTGGATCTTGTCTAGGCTGTTTTGGGACTCCCCAGGGTATATTTTAAGCCACTTCCAGATGAAACTGAACCTTTGTCTGGACATGGTTGATCTGATCAAGTTGCTGTCCCACATTCCATGGGTTTCCCAGTGCATTGCAACTTCAGGCTTCTTGTCGATTCCCATCATGATGATAAGCCCTAGGAACCTACGCAGCTCGGCCACAGTAAGTTCCTCTGAAGGGTCTTTTTTGCTGGAGTCTTTGAAGCTCTGGTTGCTGAGGTCAGCAATGGTTTGAAGCAAGCTTTGGTCGAAAAAGAAGTTGAAGTAGTCTACTAGGTTGGAGAACTTTAAGGCTGAGCTTAACTCGAACTTTTGGGAAGTTTCTGGAATGTTTTCTTTGGTGCTTTCAATTCTTTCCCAGTTTTCACCTTTGAAGGGTTTTTCTGGCTTTACTTTGGCTTTTCTTAGGAGTAAGCTGTCGTCTGAAGAGTAGTCACTTTCCATCTTAACTAATAACATCCACTCAAAATGCTAAATGTATTCAAGACACTATTTGCTTTGCTTAATCAATAGATTGTAGTGGAGTGACTTCTAGAGTGCTTGCTTTGTTTCTAGTCTGAGAGTCCACAAGTGTTTCTGCCACATTATAATAACATGGAGTACCCTTACTTAAGTAGTGTTCCTCAGAGCTCAGTGTCTTATGGCTACACTTGTAGGACTTGCGAAGGCACTGGGTTTGACTATTCAAGAAGCTGTCCTTGCACTCACTGCAGACTGCCTAATAAAAAGTTTTCTTTCTTCTTAATCCTTGCATCTGAGTTCTTAGGCCTCAGCGACTCACTTAAGCTTTTGGGCCTCAACAGAATGCTTAACCACCAACTTGAGCACAGTGCACAGTGGAAGATGATTATGTCGAAAAAACTAATTAGCGGTATTTCTAAGGATTCACCAGAAGACTTGCTTAAAGAACTTGGAGAAATGGGACTTAATTTTGATTACGGCACACTTTATAACACTTTGAGGCGTTCCCAGAACCTTTTAAAGAATCCCAACGGAGAAAACAAGACTTTTGACCACTGGCAAATAACAGAAGGGAGATGGAAAAACACCAAAAAAGGAACTTTTAGGAATTTAACAAGGTCTTTTTGTCCTTCGCATGAATGGGGGAGTTTAACCCAAACAGTAGATGTTCCTAGACTTCATGGACCAGCTTTGCTCTTGGCCAGGACTTACTTGGCAAGCAGACCTGACTGTGCTTCAGAAGGGTACCTAAAGGTGATTCTGCACCTTGACAGCAAAGAAACTGAAACTCTTGAGTCAGAAAAAGTACTACCGCCGCAACGCGATGAAGAAGGGAATGTTTACAGTTTCCAGTGCATTGCCCTCAAGAAAGTAGTCACTCCTTCCCTTAAAAGAATTGACTTTATTCTGAACGGAAAAGACCGTCAGTTCTGGGCAGGTTACTACGGGCCTCGCTTTGGATACTCAGAGTGCAGAGTGATCCCTTTTAACTAATAAAGATGCGTTTGGTTTCCCGCTTTTCTTGCAAACTAAACATTGAAAGGAACGGGTCTAGACTTTTAGGGCCTAAGCTGCAGTCAGCCTTGTTTTCAGTCACAGTGCAAGAAAGCAACAATACTTTTCAGTTCACTATTTCGCCTAAATCCAAAAACGTACAAATTCCTTCTTCGCCCTACATTCCGCGCAGGTTCACTTTAGCCAACATCCACAAAGTAAGTACCCAGTGCATTCCTCAGGGCCGAATGAGCATAACTCTTGTGAACTACAATGCCTCAGCTGAAGGCTACAAAGGGGTTCAGATTCCAGCTATGCTTACTGTGGTTTACATCTCTGAAGCACTGCCTGAGGCACTCAGTGACCTTTTTAAGAACCTAAAAGAAGGTCCGGGCAAAAGGACTGCTGTGGAGGCTATTGAAGACTGCATGGCTAAACGCAAAAAGGTGAGTGAGAGTGTTTGGGATGGATTAGGTCTAGAGCTGCTGAGTAGCATTTTTGAGTACACGGGAGAGTCTTTAGGCAAGTTCAGACTAGTTAGCAGAAAGTGGATGCAGTTTTTAGGGTACTTAGTTAAGACAATTAGAATCAAGAACCCCAACGACGCCCCTGGCGAAGTTATAATTCGAGCTATCAAAAAGAACCCTTATGTAGAAAACCTTAAGTTGTCAGGCTGCGGGAACCTTCAAATCACCCATGTGAAGAAAGCCATGGGTCTGCCACTTAAAAGAGTCAAAGTGCTAGATTTAAGTGGTTGTAAAAAACTTAACTCCGAAGCCCTTTTTTTAATACTTAGAGACGCAAGTAAGTGCCAGGAACTCAACTTAATTAACAGTTCAGCAGACGACTCCTTTTTTATAAACTTAAACAGAAACATCCACATGACCCAAATCAAAAAACTCTCAATAGGACCTAACTTCACTAAAGAAAGCATCAGAAAGCTCCTTGAAAAGTACCCTAGCATTACCTCACTTAACTTTATGGGTGCCCACATAGACACTCAGCTCTGTTACTACTTAGTTAAGTTCCCTAAACTTCAGGAACTAAGCATTAGGTACTCCAACGTTGAAAACTTAAAGCAAAGACTTCCGCTTTCAGAAGCCCCTCTTAAGAAGCTCATAGTGTTTCCTATGGAAAAGCACCCTCCGCCTTGTGACAAAACCTTAGGCCTTCTGGAACTCTTCACTAAGGCAGACCTAGAAGAGCTAGCCTGTGTGCTTAGGAGGCCCCTTTTAGAAAAAGTAGTGGCTCAATGGTCTAACTTAACTACTCTTACGGTATGCGACACTCCTCCTGACTGTAGAGTTAAGTCTCTTAGTCTCTACACAGACGGTCACGACTTACTCCAAGCCTTTTCTTTTAACCCTACTTACTTAAGCAGCCTTACTCGCCTAGCCTTACACTTAAACAGCGACTTGTACATGCACCAACTCAAAACTCTACTAACTAGTAACAACCCTGAACTCAAGTTAGCAATCTACACTTAACTTATAATAAATATGTGCTGAGTAATCATAAGCTTTTTAAAAAAGGTTTTGTGCTGCGAAGACAAAGACCAAAAGAAGGGCAAGAATAAACTTGAAAAAGCAAACAACTCTGACCCTGAAGAGTCCTGTCGAGGCAGTAGATGATCCTAGGCTTTTTAGTTTAACAAGCGAATTAAGTGAAGGCCAACTTTAAAGCAAGGGTTGGTTGGAGTAACTCGCTGAACTAACATAATGAAATTGTCTCTTAAAGACATTAAGAAAAAACTCAAAGAACCTCCTAAAGTCATCAAACCTCAGGCTGAACAGTTCGAGAACTTTTCAGTTCCTGGGCCTATAGACTTGGAGCCTTTTAAAGTCAAAGAGGAGCTTTGGGTACTGCCTGAGTACATCACCTCAGAACTCGAATCCAAAGTGCTCAGACAAGGAGTTTACAACCAATCTAACTCCAGGTGGACCAAACTCAGAACCCGCAATGCCCAGATGTGGGGCGGAAGTGTATCGCCTCAAGGACTCCAAGACAAAGAACCCCTTCCTAGGTGGCTCGACATCTTTGCTCAGAGACTCTTTGATGAAAAAGTGTTTCCGCTGAAGCCCAACCACGTACTGGTTAACGAGTACCACCCAGGAGACGGCATAATGGCCCACACCGACGGCCCTGCTTACTTTCCTCTTGTTGCAATTTTGTCGATGGGAAGCATTTCAGTAATGACTTTTTGGGAAGACAATCCTAGGAAGCCTGCTTTCAGTGTAATTCTGCCTGCACAAAGCTTGCTTATCATGACTGGAGACCTTTACTATAACTATTTGCACAGCATCGAACAGAAGCCTGTTGACTACATAATGACTGACGATTGCGGAGTGTTTTACACACACACTGAAGATAACCAATTGAGCCCTGTGCTGAACTACTCAGGGCCTTCTGAACCCAAGGACTCTTACATCGAGCCCTGTCCTAACTGCGGTAACGAACTGAGGGTAGTCGAGTCTATTTATAGGAGCGTAAGAGTGTCACTTACTATAAGGTATGTTCCGATTTAAGTCTGGATAAATAAGATGGACAGACATTGCAATAGTGAAAACTGCAAAGGTGTTGAATACTACTGCGAGGACTCTAGTCACTCTCCAGTTTACTTCTGCGACTGCAGAGAAGTCAAGAACCAGCACAGAGGACACTGCATAGTTATGGTTGACTTAAAGTGTGCCCTTGAATGCATTTCTCGACTCAAGAAAGAATACTTGAATAAGAAAACTCAGATTGAAGCCAAAGCAAAAGAGTACATAGAAAAGATTAAAGCAAGTGTTAAGGAACATAAAGTCCAACTAGAAGCAGTTATTCACGAGTGTGAAAAGGTCGAAAAAGGACTACTGAATCCAGAAGAAAGACTCAGAACATTCAAAGACTATGCAAATTACCTTGACTCGGAAAGAATGGACCAGAAAATCAGGGGGTCCCTAAATCCTTATCTAGAATACTCTGTGAACTTTTATAACTTAAACACAGGAAATGAGGTCCTTCTGTTAAGTGATGAAGTGATCCAGAAATTCAGAATAGCTGAGGATTTGTTTAGTTTTCTGAAGTGCCCTAAGTCTTATTCTTCCTTAAAACTAAAACTCGAAAGGGAACTAGAACTTAAACTGTTTGTGAATGCTTTGCCTGAGTCACAACTTACTAGTTTAGACTTAGAAGGAAACCGGTTAGGATTAGAAGGGACAAAAGCAATCAGTAGTGCTATACCTAAGTCTCGACTGGCTAGTTTGAACTTACACAACAACCAACTAGGAGTAGAGGCAGGAAAGTTGATAGGCGATGCTTTGCCCCTGTCCCAATT
>PR_CR_10_Liq_1_inCRDRAFT_1001070_pt1 | contig 16032 bp, 17 predicted proteins | sample PRCRCaboRojoPR_3_FD_10241 | JGI IMG/M metagenome (IMG submission 10241)
GCCTGCCTCGCCGATCTCGCGGCGCGCTGGCCGGTGCGGCTTGACCACGCGCCCGCCAATCCCTAAGTGCAAGCGGCGCGGATGGCCGGATGGCCGCGCCCCGGGCGACCGGGGCGAGGAAAGTCCGGACTCCATGGAGCGACGGTGCCGGGTAACGCCCGGCCGGGGAAACCCGAGGGAAAGCGCCACAGAAAACAGGTGGCCCCGGCCCAGGCCGGGGTGACAGTGAAACGGTGGGGTAAGAGCCCACCGCGGGACTGGCAACAGGACCGGCACGGCAAGCCCCACCGGGAGCAATGCCGAATAGGGGTTCCGCGCCCCGGAGCGATCCGGGGCAGGCACGCTTCAGCCCAGGGACCCGGGTTGGCAGCTCGATCCCGGCGGCGACGCCGGGACCAGAGGAATGGTCATCCAGGGCCGTGCCACGGCGCGGCCTGGACAGAATCCGGCTTACAGGCCATCCGCGCATGTTCTATCCGTCATTCCCGTGTCATCCTCGCCTGCCAGAGGCGGGGATCGAACCGCCCCCATGACGGAGACCCGCTTGACCGAGACCGCATCCACCCCCGCCGCCCCCGGCTTCGGCGCGGCGCTGCGCGTCTGGGCGCGGATCGGGGTGCTGTCCTTTGGCGGACCGGCCGGCCAGATCGCCCTGATGCACCGCGAGGTGGTGGAGGAACGCGGCTGGCTCGGCGAGGACGAGTTCCTGAACGCGCTCTCCTTCTCGATGTTGCTGCCGGGCCCCGAGGCGATGCAACTCGCGACCTATGCGGGCTGGCGGCTGCACGGCGTGGCCGGCGGGCTCGCGGCGGGGCTGCTCTTCGTGCTGCCGGGCGCGGCGGTGGTGCTCGCGCTGGCGGCGCTCTATGCCGCGATCGGCGCGGTTCCGCTGGTTCAGGCGCTTTTCCTCGGGGTGAAGGCGGCGGTGGTCGTCATCGTGATCGAGGCGCTGCTGAAGGTCGCGCGCCGCGCGCTGAAGGAGCCCGACCGCTGGATGATCGCGGCGCTGGCCTTCGTGGCGATCTTCTTTCTCTCCGCGCCGTTTCCGCTGATCGTGGCGCTGGCGGCGCTTTACGGCCTGCTGCGGGGTGGCGATGCCGGGCCCGCAGCCCCGCCGGTGACGCGGCCGCTCTCGCGTACGCTCGGCACGATCCTGCTGTGGCTCGCGGTCTGGTGGGCGCCGCTCGCGGTGCTCTGGCTGGCGGCCCCCGGCAGCCTGCTGGTCGAAATCGGGCTCTTCTTCTCGAAACTCGCGGTCGTGACTTTCGGCGGGGCCTACGCGGTGTTGGCCTACATGGCCCAGGACGTGGTCAACGCGCAGGGCTGGCTGACCGCGGGCGAGATGATGGACGGGCTGGGGCTGGCCGAGACGACGCCCGGCCCGCTGATCCTGGTGACCGAGTTCGTGGGCTTCCTCGCGGCAGAGAAGGCCGGCGGCCTCGCGCTGGGCCTGGCCGGGGCGGCGGTGACCCTCTGGATGACCTTCGCGCCCTGTTTCCTGTGGATCTTCGCCGGGGCGCCCTATGTCGCCGTGATCGCCACGCGGCCGCGGCTCAAGGCGGCGCTTTCGGCGATCACCGCGGCCGTCGTCGGGGTGATCCTCAACCTGTCGATCTGGTTCGCGCTGCACGTCTTTTTCGGCGAGGTGACCGCCCGCGCCGCCGGGCCGTTCACCCTCTGGACGCCGGACTGGGCGACGCTGGATCCCGGTGCGGTTCTGCTGGCGCTGGTCGCCGGGGTGCTGTTGCTGTGGCTGCGCTTCGGGCTGATCGCGGTGCTCGGCATCTCGGCCCTGCTGGGGGTGGCATGGGCGCTGATCGCGGGCTGAGATCATCCCGGTTTTGCGGTTGACTCGGGGTCTGAGACGTATAAAAGGCGAGGCTCAGATTTCACGGGGCGGCACCGCGTCAGAACGCTTGGTCCGCCGAAGGAGACAGACATGGCGAAGCCGACCACGATCAAGATCCGCCTGAACTCCACGGCAGGCACCGGCCACTTTTACGTGACCAAGAAAAACGCACGCACCATGACCGAGAAGATGTCGATCAAGAAATACGATCCGGTCGCGCGCAAGCACGTCGAGTACAAGGAAGGCAAGATCAAGTAAGCCTTCCCTGACCGAGAGACGGACGGGCCGCGCTGGATCGCCAGCGCGGCCCTTTTCTTTTCCGGAGCCTGCCCGATGCCTGCCACCTTGACGCTGCGACCTGCCTCGCTCGCCGATATCGCCCGGATCGACGTTCTGCTGGCGCGGTCCTATCCCAAGCTGCTGAAACCCGACTACCCGCCCTCGGTCCTGGTGACGGCGTTGCCGCTGATTTCCCGGGCCAGCCCNTCGCTGGTGGCCTCGGGGCGGTACTACCTGGCCGAGGACGCCGAGGGCCGGCTGCTGGGCGCGGGTGGCTGGAGCCTCAAGGCGCCCGGCGGGGGCGGCGTGACGCCGGGCACCGCCCATGTGCGGCACGTGGCCACCGATCCCGCGGCCCTGCGCCGGGGCGTCGGGCGGGCGCTGATGGACGAGATCGCGGCCGCGGCCGGTCGGGCCGGGGCAGGGCGGCTCGACTGCCTGTCGACCCGGACGGCGGTGGCGTTCTACCGGGCCATGGGCTTCGATACGCTGGGCGCCGTGGAGGTCACGCTCCGCCCAGGGATCGTCTTCCCGGCGGTACGGATGCTGCGCGCGCTGTCATAAAAAATGGGGCCGGCGCTTTGCCGGCCCCGAGATGCACCTTTGTCTGCTGCGCCGCGCGCCGCGTCACTCCTGCGTCGCGCCGAGGAAGTGCAGCAGGAACATGAACATGTTCAGGAAGTCGAGATAGAGGCGCAGCGCACCCATGATCGCCGACTTGCCGAGCCATTCCTGGTCGCCATGAGCGGCGTGCTGGATGTACTCGTTCTTGATGCTCTGCGTGTCGTAGGCCGTCAGACCGGCGAAGATCAGAACGCCGAGCGCCGATACCGCGAACATCACCGCCTCGGACTGGAGGAAGAGGTTCACGATGGAGGCCACGATCAGGCCGATCACGCCCATGATCAGGAACGAGCCCCACCCGCTGATGTCCTTCTTGGTCGTGTAGCCGTAGAGGCTGAGACCGGCGAAGGCGATCGCGGTGACCAGGAAGGTCTGGGCGATGGAGATGCCCGTGTAGATCGCGAAGATCGAACTGATCGACAGCCCCATCAGGGCCGCGAAGCCCCAGAACACGGCCTGCGCGGTGGCGGCCGACAGGCGATTGATCATCGCGCTGAAGGCAAAAACGACGATAAGCGGGGCGAAGATCACCAGCCACTTGATCGGGGAACCGAAGATCGCCGCGAGCATCGCCTCGTTGGTGCCGACCGCATAGGCAACGCCCCCGGTGATGAGCATGGCCACGGACATCAGCCCGTAGACCTTGTTCATATAGGCCCGCAGGCCCTCGTCGATCTGAGCAGTCCGGGCGCCGACGCCCTCGCGCCGGATCGTCTCGAACTCAGCCATTGCTTTCCTCTCCTTACTTGACCCATCGGCTTCCGCGGGGGATCGCGGAGACCTTGGAACAAATATCGGCAAGCATGGCCAAGTTTTCAAGCTTAACCGGTGCGGCAAATGCCCATTTTTACCGGTGCGCGGGCAGGTCCCAGATCGGGCGGCGGATTTCCCGGTGCACGTCGCGTTCCGTCAGGCCGATATCCTTGAGCGCCGCGGCATCGAGCGCGGCGAGCGCCCGGCGCTGGCGCCAGGTGGCGTGGATGCTGCGCAGCGCGTCGACGAGCGACCGGCGCCGCAGGGGGCGGGACTGTGTGAAGGTGTGGCTGTGAAGGGTCATGGCCGGTTCCGCGATATGTCTCAAACGTGATGGGTCAGGAGGTTTGCATCAGGATGCTTGATGTATCTGGCAGTTTGTGGTCCATATGTGAAATGAATGTTTTTGGTCCCATTCATCAGGATTCGTGATATGGCGCGCAATCTCGACATGACCTCGCTCCGCTCTTTCGTCACCGTCGCCGAGGCAGGCGGCGTGACCCGGGCCGCGAGCTTTCTCAACCTGACGCAGTCGGCGGTCTCGATGCAGCTCAAGCGGCTGGAAGAGGCCCTCGATCAGAAGCTGCTCGACCGCAGCGCGCGGCGGATCGCGCTGACCGCGGCGGGCGAACAGCTGCTCAGCTACGGCAAGCGCATCCTCGACCTGAACGACGAGGCCTATGCGCGCCTGACCCATCACGAGTTCGAGGGCGAGATGGTGCTCGGCGTGCCGGACGACATCGTCTATCCCTACATCCCGCGGGTCCTGCAGCGCTTCGCGGCCGAGTACCCGCGCGTCAAGGTGCACCTGATCTCGTCCTACACGCGGCGCCTGAAAGACATGTTCGGGCGCGGCGAATGCGACGTGATCCTGACCACCGAGGAAGGCTGCGACAGCGGCGGCGAAACGCTGGACCGCCGGCCGCTCGTCTGGATGGGTGCGCCGGAGGGCGTCGCCTGGAAGGCGCGGCCGCTTCGGCTGGCCTTCGAGCATGGCTGCATCTTCCGCCGCACCGCCGAGGCGTCGCTCGATGCCGCGGGCATCCCCTGGGAAATGGCCGTCGAATCGGACCGGAGCCGGTCCGTCGAGGCAAGCGTGACCGCCGACCTGGCGGTCCATGCGGGCGTGGCGGGAACGACGCCGCCCTATATCGAGGTGATCGAGCATGGCGGCGCGCTGCCCGACCTCGGCCAGACACGGATCAACCTCTATGGCGGCGGCCTGCGCGGCGAGGGGCTGCGCCAGGCGCTGGCGGGCATGGTCCGCCAGGCCTACACCCAGGGCTGAGCCGCCGGGCGGCTCAGGGCGCCACGACGACCTTGCCGGTGGATTTCCGCGCGCGCAGCAACTCCAGCGCCTCGCCCGCACGGGCGAGCGGCAGGACATGGCTCACATGGGGGCGCAGCTTTCCGTCGGCATACCAGCCCATGAGCTCCGCCAGGCTTTCGGTCAGGACGTCGGGGCGGAATCTCAGGTAGCCGCCCCAGTAGAGCCCGATCACCGTCAGGTTCTTGACCAGCAGGATATTGGCCGGGATCTGCGGCACGTCACCGCTGGCGAAGCCCATGGGAATGAGCCGTGCCTCGGGGTTGCAGGCCCGGAGCGCGGCCTTGAACTGGTCCCCGCCGACCGGGTCGTAGAGCACGTCGGCGCCCCCCAGCGCCTTGACCGCCGCGCGGATGTCGTCGCGGTCGCTGTCGATCAGGTGATCGGCGCCGGCCTTGGCGGCGACCTTCAGCTTCTCGGCGCCCCGCGCCACGGCGATGACGCGCGCGCCCATCAGCTTGCCAAGCTCCACCGCCGTCAGCCCCACGCCGCCGGCAGCCCCCAGCACCAGCAGCGTTTCGCCCGCCGCCAGCCGGGCCCGGTGCGCAAGCGCCACGTGGCCGGTCCCATAGGCCACCTGGAAGGCGGCGGCGTCTTCGAAGGGCATCGGATCGGGCAGGGGAACGCAGCGCGCGGCCGGGAAGCAGCCCATCTCTGCCAGCCCGCCCTGGCCCGAGAAGACCGCGACCCGCGTGCCGATGGCGGGCCGATCGACCCCGTCGCCCTGTGCCTCGACCGTGCCGGCGATCTCCATGCCCGGCACGAAGGGCAGCGGCGGCGTGTCCTGGTAGCGCCCCTCGATCATCAGAAGATCGGCGAAGTTCAGCCCGCAGGCGGCGATCCGGACCAGCACCTCGCCGGGGCCCGGGCGCGGTGCGGGGCGGTCCGCCAGCGCGGGCGGCACGGTATGGTCGCTTGCCAGGAAAACCTGCATGTCTTCGTCGTCTCCGTCGTTTCGCGCCGAGCCTATCCCGTGCCCGCGGCCGGGCCAAGCGCCACCCGGGGACAGCCGCGCCGGATAGGCCTCGCTTTATGCGGGCAAAGCGTTTACCATTTGATCATTATACGTTGCATTTTCCCGGGCATCCTGCGATTTATGCAAGTTGCGTAACGTGGTAACCCCGTGCGCGTCCGTCTCGGGGCGTATCTGGCAAGTTGGCGGAGTCTGCCATGACGAACGAAAAACAAGCACAACCGGGCTTTCGCCGCTCTCGCGCAGTCACTCGGGCGCAGGCAGGGCCAAAGGTGGAGGATATCGCATGAAGCACCCCGTGGACGTACATGTCGGCAAGCGTATTCGGCACCGGCGCTGGATGGTCGGGATGACCCAGCAGCAGCTCGCCGAGCGCGTCGGCATCAAGTTCCAGCAGATCCAGAAATACGAGACCGGGATGAACCGGGTCAGCGCGTCGCGCCTCTGGGATATCGCGCATGCGCTCGAGGTGCCCGTCAGCTTCTTCTTCGAAGGTCTCGGCGAAGAGGCCGAGGCCGGCACGGCGGAAATCGCGAAGCCCGCCGCCGGCGGCCAGCAGGGGGATCTCCTGGCCGACAAGGAGGCGCTGGAACTGGTCCGTTCCTATTACGCGATCCCGGAAAACCAGCGGCGCCGGCTGTTCGACTTGGCGCGCGTGCTCAGCGACGTCGCCTGAGCGCCACCGAGAGTTGACGGCCCCGCCGGGTCATGGAATTGGGGGGACGAGCCCAGGCATGCCGGCGGGTCCGCGATGAATCCTTTCGATGAAACCGAACGCGCGGCGGTGATCGCCACCGCCCACGCACTGGCCGACGCGGCCCGGCCAGAGACCCTGCGCCATTTTCGCAGCGCCGCGCTCGAGGCCGACAACAAGCATGCCAGCGGCTTCGACCCGGTGACCGCCGCCGACCGCGAGGCCGAGTCGCGCATGCGCGCGCTGCTGGCCGAACGCCGGCCGCGTGACGGCATCCTGGGCGAGGAGTTCGGAGCCTCCGGGGGCGACAGCGGCCTGACCTGGGTTCTGGACCCGATCGACGGCACGCGCGCCTTCATCAGCGGCACGCCGACCTGGGGTGTCCTGGTCGCGCTGAGCGGGGTGGACGGGCCGCTCTACGGCGTGATCGACCAGCCCTTTATCGGCGAGCGCTTCGCGGGCGGGCTCGGCGAGGCCTGGACGGACGGCCCGCAGGGCCGCCACCCCCTTGCGACGCGCGCGACCGCCGAGCTGTCGCGGGCCACGCTGTTCACCACCTTTCCCGAGATCGGCAGCGCCGCCGAGGCACGCGCCTTCCACGACCTGGCCGGCCGGGTGCGCCTGACCCGCTACGGGATCGACTGTTACGCCTACGCGCTGCTCGCGCTGGGTCAGGTGGACCTCGTGGTCGAGGCCGGTCTGCAACCCTACGATATCCACGCGCCGATCGCCGTGATCGAGGCCGCGGGCGGCCTGGTGACGGACTGGCAGGGCGGGCCGGCGCATCAGGGGGGCAGGGTGCTCGCTGCAGCGAACCCTGCGATCCACGCCGCCGCGCTCGCGGTGTTGTCGCGCGCCGGAGCCTAGCCGCCCGTTCCGAAAAACGCGTCGAGCGCAGCGAAGATACGCCGCCGGATCGCGGGCGTTTCCATCAGCACCTCGTGCTGTCCGCCGGCCAGGGTCTCCAGCCGGCCGCCGGGCCAGCTTGCCATCCGCCGCCGGACGGCCGGGATGCTGACGATCTTCTCTTCGCTGCCGATCCAGGTGAGCGCCGGCACCGCCGGCGCGGGCAGGCGGGACATGATCGCCACCTCGCGCAGCGCCTCGTTGAGCCAGTGCAGCGTCGGCCCCCCGATCACCATGTCCGGATGCGCCGCCATCTGCGCGCGCATGTAGTCCCACATCTCGCGGTCCGAGGTCAGGGTATTGCCCTCGAAGGCGCTGGAAAACACGTAGTTCCGCGCCTCGGTGCCGGGCACCAGCCGGTCGCTCAGCCCGAGCGGCCGGCTCAGCCCGCTGACCGCCCAGGCGACGGGGCGCATCGGCGGCGCGATCTCGATGCCCCACATCGGCCCGGTGAAGGCCGCGCGGTCCACCGCGAGGCCCTCGCGCAGCGCCCGGAGTCCGATGCACCCGCCCATGGAATGGGCAAGCAGGTACCAGGGTTTCGGCAGGCCGGCGGCCTCGGCGGCGCGCACCAGGGCCCGCACGTCGCGCTGGTAGTCCCTGAAACGGTGGACGTGCCCCGGGCCCGGGTCGTCGATGAGACGGTCGGCCATGCCCTGTCCGCGCCAGTCGACCGTGGCCGTCGCGAAGCCGAGCGCGCCGAGCGCACCCGCCGCGCGGCCGTATTTCTCGATGAACTCCGTGCGCCCCGGGAAGATCAGCACCGTGCCGCGCGGGCCGTCGGGCCAGAACCCCGCGCGGATCTGCACACCGTCCTCGGTACGCAGCCAGTAGGCCGCGCCGCCCGGGGGGGCGTCGGCGACCGCCTCGTGCAGCGGCGCCGGGTCCATCGCTTAGCCGAGCAGGCTGCCGAGGCGCATGGCGGTGCCCATGTCCCCGTCGACCGACAGCTTGCCGCTCATGAAGGCGGTCGTCGGGTTCAGCTCGCCGTCGAGAATCGCCTCGAAGGTCTCGGCATCGGCGCTGAGCGTGCAGTCAGCCTCGCCGCTGCCCTCGCGGACGCCGTCCTGGTCGATGATCAGCGCCCCCTCGCCCGCGATCTCGAATTTCACGCTGCCATCGAAGCCGTCGCCCAGGCGCTCTTCCAGGGCGGCCCTCGCGGTCTCGATCACCTTGCTCATCTCCGTCCTCCAAATTTCGCGTGACCCGGGTCGCATTTCTCGCGGCGGGCGCTACACTCTAAAACGTTATGAAACGAATGCGCCGCATTGCCAATCTTGTCGTCGCGGCAATCCTGCTGGCCGCCGGGCTCGTCCTGCTTCCGCCGGCCGCCGCCGCCCAGACCGAAGAGCTCGATCCGCTCTTCGAGACGCTGGCCTCGCCCGATCTCGAGGACTGGCAATCCGTCGAGGACGAGATCATCCGCCACTGGTCCCGATCGGGCTCCTCGGCGATGGACCTGCTTCTGCAGCGCGGGACCGAGGCCATGGAAGCCGGCGACTTCGACACGGCGCTCGAGCACCTGACCGCCCTGACCGATCACGCCCCGGATTTCGCCGAGGGCTGGAACACCCGCGCCACGGTCCTGTTCCAGAAGGAACGGTACGGGCTCGCGATCGAGGACATCAAGCGCACCCTGGCGCTCAACCCGCGCCATTTCGGGGCCCTGTCGGGGCTGGGCATCATCATGGAAGAACTGGGCGAAGACGAGATCGCACTCGGCGCCTTCCGGGCCGCGGTCTCTATACATCCGCATCGTCCCAACCTAAATGAGGCCCTGAAGCGGCTGGAGCGCAAGGTTCTCGGCCGGACACTCTGAGGCGGCGCAGGGGGCGCGGCACCATGGGCCCGAGCAACGCCAGGATCACCGCGGTCCTGGGCCCCACCAACACAGGCAAGACCCACTACGCGATCGAGCGGATGCTGGGCCATCGCACCGGCGTGATCGGCCTGCCGCTGCGCCTGCTGGCGCGCGAGGTCTATGATCGCATCGTCGCGATTCGGGGCCCGTCGGTCGTGGCGCTGGTAACCGGCGAGGAACGCATCGTGCCCGAACGCACCCAGTACTGGGTTTGCACCGTCGAGGCCATGCCGACCGGCATCGGTGCCGATTTCCTGGCGGTGGACGAGATCCAGCTTTGTGCCGATCCCGAGCGCGGCCATGTGTTCACCGACCGGCTGCTTCGCGCGCGCGGGCAGCTCGAAACGGTCTTCCTGGGCGCCGACACCATGCGCCCGACCATCGCCGCGCTGGTGCCCGAAGCCGAATTCATGCGGCGCGAGCGCTTCTCGACGCTCTCCTACGCGGGGCCCAAGAAGATCAGCCGGATGAAGCCGCGGTCGGCCATCGTCGGCTTCTCGGTGGAAAACGTCTATGCCATCGCCGAGTTGATCCGCCGCCAGAAGGGCGGGGCCGCGGTGGTGATGGGGGCGCTCAGCCCCCGCACCCGGAACGCGCAGGTGGCGCTCTACCAGAACGGGGACGTGGATTACCTCGTCGCGACCGATGCCATCGGCATGGGGCTCAACCTCGATATCGACCACGTGGCCTTTTCCGGGCTCGAGAAATTCGACGGCCGCCGCATGCGCCATCTTGCGCCGAACGAACTGGCGCAGATCGCCGGGCGCGCGGGGCGGCACATGAACGCGGGCACCTTCGGCGTGACGGGCGAGGCGGCGGCGCTGGACCAGCCGGTGGTCGACGCGATCGAGAGCCACCGCTTCACGCCGCTCCGCCGGCTTCAGTGGCGCAGCGCGGCCCTCGATTTCGGGTCGACCGGCAGGCTCGTCGCGTCGCTCGAGCAGAACAGCGACGACCCCATGCTGACCCGCACCCGCGAGGCCGACGATCTCGCCGCGCTGAAGGCGTTGACCGATCACCCCGATGTCGCGCCGCGGCTGTCGGGGCCGCGGGACGTGCGGCTGCTGTGGGACGTCTGCCAGGTGCCGGATTTCCGCAACATCTCCGCGGGTGAGCATGCCACGCTTCTCGCCCGGCTCTTCGGGTTCCTGCATGACGGCGGCGCGGTTCCCGACGACTGGCTCGCCGGGCAGATTCGCCGCATCGACCGAACCGATGGCGATATCGACACATTGTCGAAACGTCTGGCATATATCCGAACATGGACCTTCGTGACCCAGCGCAGCGGCTGGGTCTCGGACGAAAACCATTGGCGCGGGGAAACCCGCGCGGTAGAAGACCGCCTGTCCGACGCGCTCCACGCGCGCCTGACCCAGAGATTCGTCGACCGGCGCACCAGCGTGCTGATGCGCCGGTTGAAGCAAAAGGAGAGCCTTGTGGCAGAGGTGAACGACAAGGGCGAGGTGACGGTCGAGGGACAGTTCGTCGGCCGGCTCGAGGGGTTCCGGTTCCGCCAGGACCAAAGCGCGAGCGCCGACGAGGCCAAGACGCTGCGCGCGGCGTCGATCCAGGCGCTGCAGCCGGAATTCAACCTGCGTGCGGATCGCTTCTACAACGCCCCGGACACCGAGTTCGACTTCACCGAACAGGGCGGCCTGATGTGGGGCGAACATGCCATCGGCAAACTCGCCGCGGGCGACGACCCGCTGGCGCCCCGCGCCGTCGCCTTCGTCGACGACGAGGCCGGCCCGGACGTCGCCGAGAAGGTGCGCCGCCGGCTGCAGCATTTCATCGATCGCAAGATCGCCACGCTCTTCGAGCCGCTCCTGAACATGAAGCGCGACGAGGAGATGGCCGGACTCGCACGCGGTTTCGCCTTCCGGATGGTCGAGTCCTTCGGCGTCATCCCGCGTGAGCGCGTCTCCGGCGAGGTCAAGGCGCTGGACCAGGACATGCGCGGCGCCTTGCGCAAGCACGGGGTCCGCTTCGGTCAGTACACGGTCTTCATGCCGCTGCTGCTGAAACCCGCGCCGACGCGGCTGCGGCTCGTGCTCTGGTCGCTGTCCCAGGGGATCGACGATTTCCCGTCCGCACCACCGCCGGGGCTGGTCACGGTGCCTGCGGTCCCCGGTGCGCCCGCCGACTATTACCCGATGGCGGGCTACCGGCTCGCCGGCGCGCGCGCGATCCGCATCGACATGCTCGAACGGCTCGCGGACCTGCTGCGCCCTGAAAACAGCCGTGCCGGCTTCGAGGCTACGGCCGACATGCTGTCGATCACCGGCATGACGCTGGANCAGTTCGCCGATCTGATGGAAGGTCTCGGCTTCAAGGCCGAGAAGGGCGAGCGGCCGAAGGAGCGCCCGGCGCAGCCAGAGGCCCCGGCAGCCGGTGCCGCGTCGCCGGCCCCGGAAACGGACGCGCCCGCCGATGCACCCGCCGCCGACGCCGGGNCGGCCGCCGCGTCGGAGACCGCGGAGGAAGCGCCGACGGCCGTCACCGACGCGCCCGCGCCATCCGACGATACCGCGGCCGTGGACGCCGCCGACGCCGCGGCGCCCGCCGCGCCCGAGACGCCCGCCGAGCCGGAGGTCGAGGTCTTCTACACCTTCACCTGGGCGCCAAAGCGCCGGGACGGCGGCGGCAAGCCGCGCCAGGGCCAGGGCCAGAAGCCCAGGGGCAAGGGCCGCAAGCTGCAACAGAAGGGGCCGCAGTCCTTCACGGCCAAGCCGAAGCCGAAGAAGGACAAGCCGATCGACCCGGATAATCCCTTCGCGGCGCTGGCGGCGCTCAAGGACAAGTCCTGATCCGGTTTGGCCGCGTCGCGTCCGACCCTGCGCGTGGACAAGTGGCTCTGGCAGGCGCGGTTTTTCAAGACCCGCAGCCTGGCCGCGAAAACGGTGGCCTCGGGACGGGTGCGCGCCAATTCCGACCGGCTCGCCAAGGCGAGCGCCCAGGTCGGGCCCGGGGATATCCTGACCTTTCCCCAGGGCCGGCGGATCCGTGTCGTCCGCGTTCTGGCGCTGGGAGAGCGGCGTGGCCCGGCGACCGAGGCCGCGGCGCTTTACGAGGACCTGACCCCGCCGGAAGAGACGACCCCGGCGCCTGCCGCGGGCGGCGATCGCAAGGGACGCCCGACCAAGAAAGAGCGTCGCGAGATCGATCGAATTCGCCCGCGCGCGCTTGATTGACCCGCACAACCGGAATAGGTAGCTGATAACTGCCCGGCGGGGGCCGGGCCAACACGTGAAGAACGGCCACCCATGACCTATATCGTCAACGACAACTGCATCGCCTGCAAATACACCGACTGCGTCGAGGTTTGCCCCGTGGACTGCTTCTACGAGGGCGAGACCATGCTGGTGATCCATCCCGACGAGTGCATCGATTGCGGCGTCTGCGAGCCGGAATGCCCCGCCGACGCGATCCGTCCCGACACCGAGCCGGAGATGGAGAAATGGGTCGAGTTCAACCGCAAGTATTCCGAGATGTGGCCGGTGATCATCACCAAGAAGGATCCCCTGCCGGACGCCGAGAAGCATGATGGCGAAGAGGGCAAGCTGGAGAAATACTTCAGCGAGAACCCCGGCGAGGGGGGCTGAACGGCCGATTCGGGCGCCGCAGCGCGGCGCCTGGCCGAAAAACACGGTAGATCAGGCCGCGGCTGCACGCCCAATGGCCTGAAAACAAAGGCATTACCGCCTTCGCGGCGCCGCGGCACTGGAAAATGCGGCGTGTTTTTGTTATGTTTGCGTTACAGATAAACTAGGACGCTGCCGCCATCCGCAGAACGCGAACCTGCGGGATGGCTTTATCATCGCCAAGCGAAGGATGTGCTGGACCGCTGCCGCGGCCACAGGCTCCCCTTCGCTGACTGCGTGGGAGCCCTGACCGGGAACTGGACCATATGAGCAAGAGCAAGAAGACCGCTGAATTTCGTCCCAACGATTACGTCGTGTACCCCGCCCATGGTGTCGGCCAGATCATGTCCATCGAGGAGCAGGAGATCGCCGGCATGAAAATGGAGCTGTTCGTCATCTCCTTCGAGAAGGACAAGATGACGCTCCGCGTGCCCACGAACCGCGCCACCGAAATCGGCATGCGCAGCCTGTCGACGCCGGACGTCGTGTCCAAGGCGCTCGATACCTTGAAGGGACGCGCCAAGGTCAAGCGCGCCATGTGGTCCCGTCGCGCGCAGGAATACGAACAGAAGATCAATTCCGGCGACCTGATTTCCATCGCCGAGGTGGTGCGCGACCTGCATCGCACCGACGAGCAGCGCGAACAGTCCTATTCCGAACGCCAGCTCTACGAGGCCGCGCTCGAACGGCTGACCCGCGAAGTGGCCGCCGTCAGCGGCATCGACGAGGTCAAGGCGCAGCAGCGCGTGGACGACGTGCTGGTCTCGCGCGCGGCCTGAACCGCCCGAGACAGACCCGGAAAACCGGCCGCGATCCCAGGGATCGCGGCCTTTTCATGCGCGGCCGCCTGGCGCATTTCCCGGAACCGGGCGCGGCCCCGGGCCGGGCTCAGCCGCGATAGGCGCTGCCCTCGTCGGGGGATTCGTCGCCCTCGGCCCCCTCGGTGTCCTGGAAGTCGCTCATCAGTTCGGTCTCGAGCTCGCGGTTCAATTCACGGGCGCGTTCCAGATAGGCCTCGTTTTCCGAAATCGGCACGTCCGGCTTCCAGAGCTGCGCCAGCTCGCGCAGGATATGGCGGTCCATCCTGAAGAAGGCGCGGAGCCGCTGGTGCGCCTCTTCCTCCTGGACACCCATGCCCTGCAGAACGTAGCGCCCGGCCCGGAGCGAGCTGTCGAACATCTCGCGCACGATGTCGTTGGCGCCGGCACGGTAGAGTTGATAGGTATGCACCCGGTCCTTGGCGCGGGCCACGATATGCAGGTCAGGCCGCTCGCGCCGGGCATATTCCACCAGCCGCAGCGCCGCCTTGGGATCGTCGAGCGCCACCACCAGCACCTTGGCGTTCTCGAGCCCGGCGGCGTGCAGCAGTTCCGGCCGGGTCGGGTCGCCGAAGAAGCCCTTGAACCCGAACCGTCGCATCAACTCGATCGTGTGAATGTCGTGATCGAGCACCGTCGCCTTGAAGCCGCTGGCGCTGACCATGCGGTTCACCACCTGCCCGAAGCGGCCGATCCCGGCGATGATGATCGGGCCGTGCTCGTCGATCTCGTCGGGCGGGCGCTCGGCGCGATCCTCGCGCAGGATACGCCCCAGCTGGTCCGACAGGATGAAGAGCAGCGGCGTCAGCAGCATGGACAGCGCGACGATCAGCAAGAGCCGCTGGGACAGCGCGTCCGGCAGCACGGCCTGCTGGCTCATGAAGCTGATCAGCACGAAGCCGAACTCCCCCGCCTGGGCGAGCCCGAGCGTGAACAGCCATCGGTCCTTGCCGCGCAGCTTGAACAGCACCGCCAGCACCAGCAGCACCGCGAGCTTCAGCGCCATCATGCCGAGCGTCAGCCCGACGATGGTCAAGACGTCGCCGAACAGCACGGCGAAATCGATGCTGGCGCCGACCGAGATGAAGAAGAGCCCCAGCAACAGGCCCTTGAAGGGCTCGATGTCCGACTCGAGTTCGTGGCGGAACTCCGAATTGGCCAGCACCACGCCGGCCAGGAACGTCCCCAGGGCCGGCGACAGGCCGACCAGCGTCATCAGGAAGGCGATGCCCAGCACGATCAGCAGCGCGACTGCGGTGAACATCTCGCGCAGCCGCGCGGCGGCGACGAAGTGGAACAGCGGACGTGTCAGGAAGTGCCCGGCCGCGATCACCGCGCCGACCGCGCCGAGGGTGACCAACGTCACGCCCCAGCCCGGCAGGCCCTCGACCAGCGACATCTGGCTGCCATGCCCGTGCGCGTCTTCCGCCCCGTGATAGCCCCCGCCGGCCAGCTCCGGCAGCGCGAGCAGCGGCGCCAGCGCCAGCATCGGGATCACGGCGATATCCTGGGTCAGCAGCACCGAGAAGGTCGACCGCCCGCCCACGGTGTGCATCAGACCCTTTTCGGTCAGGGTCTGGATCACGATCGCGGTGGAGGACAGCGCGAAGACCAGCCCGGTCGCGACCGCCGTCTGCCATGGCAGGCCCAGCAGCGACGCGCCCCAGGCCACGAGCCCCGTGGTCACGCCGATCTGCAGCCCGCCCAGGCCGATCAGCCGGTGGCGCATGTTCCACAGGCTCATGGGGTCCATTTCCAGCCCGACGATGAACAGCATCAGCACCACGCCGAATTCCGCGAAATGGCGGATATCCGTCATCTCGGAGCCCACAAGCCCGATCACCGGGCCGATGATGACGCCCGCGATCAGGTAACCCAGCACCGAGCCCAGCCCGAAACGCTTGGCCAGCGGCACCGCGATCACCGCGGCGGCAAGGAAGATCGTGGCCTGGTGGAGAAAACCTTCCATTTGGACTCCTTCAGGTGGGCAGGGGAGAGTCGGGTTTCATCTGGTCCATCACGATCTGGCTCTGGACGCGGGCCACCGCCTCGTGCGGCAGCAGCACCTCGTGGATCAGGCGGTTGAGAGCCCCCAGGTCGGTGCAGAACACCCGCAGCAGGTAATCCGCCTCGCCGGTGAGCGTCCAGGCGCTGACGATCTCGGGGCGCGTGTCGCAGAGCCGGGTGAAGGCGCGCGCCGCGTCCGGCGCGTGGGTCGCCATCGAGACCTGCACGAAGGCCTGCACGGCCAGGCCGACCTTCGGCGGGTCGAGCCGGGCGGTGTAGCCGGTGATGTATCCCTCGGCC
>PR_CR_10_Liq_1_inCRDRAFT_1001071_pt1 | contig 16018 bp, 18 predicted proteins | sample PRCRCaboRojoPR_3_FD_10241 | JGI IMG/M metagenome (IMG submission 10241)
AAATACCGCGGGGGAGGACGCGCGCCCGTTCGGGCGCGCGGGCGGGGGCAGAGCCCCCAATTGCGAGGCTGACGCCTAGGCGCCGATGAAGTCCTTGTAGGCGGCCTCGTCCATCATGTCGTCCATGGCCGACAGGTCCGCCACCTTCATCTTGAAGAACCAGGCCTCGCCCAGCGGGTCCTCGTTGACGAGGCCCGGATTGTCGGTCAGCGCCGCATTGACCTCGACGATCTCGCCATCCAGCGGGGCCAGGATGTCCGACGCTGCCTTGACGCTTTCGATCACCACGACCTCGTCATCCTTGGCCACCTCGCCACCATCCTCTGGCAGCTCCACGAACACCACGTCGCCCAGCTGGGTCGAGGCATGTTCGGTGATCCCCACGACCACCACGTCGCCCTCGACGCGCAGCCATTCATGTTCTTCGGTGAATTTCATCTTTGTCTCCTTACTTCTTGTAACTGGACGGCCGGAACGGCAATTCGCATACGGTGACGGGCAGGCGTTTGCCGCGCACTTCGCCCCAAAGGGGCGTGCCCAGCGCCGCATGGGCGGTGCCGACATATCCCATCGAAATCGCGCATTCGGTCGAGGGGCCATAGGCGCCCGAGGTCACCTCGCCCACGGGCTGGCTCGCCTCTTCCTCTGCATAAAGGGGGGTGCCGGCCCGCATCGGCGCGCGGCCCTCGGGGCGCAGGCCCACGCGCAACCGCGCCGGCCCGTCCGTCAGGTGGTGACGGATGCGCGCGAAGCCGGGGTAATCGCCGGCCTCGCGCCGGGCCTTCTGAATGGCCCAGACAAGATTGGCCTCGACCGGCGTCGTGGTCTCGTCCAGATCAGAGCCGTAAAGGCACAGGCCCGCCTCCAAGCGCAGGCTGTCGCGGGCGCCCAGCCCGATCGCTTCAACGGTTTCATCCTCCAGCAAGCACTTGGCGAGGGCCTCGGCGCTGTTGGCGGGCACCGAAATCTCGAACCCGTCCTCCCCGGTATAGCCGGACCGCGAAATCCACAATTCGCCGAAATCGGACGCATGGGTTTCGACATCCATGAAGGCCATATCGACCACGTTCGGAACCAGCCGGGCCAGCGCTGCCTCGGCCTTGGGGCCTTGCAGGGCCATTAGGGCCCGGTCGGTGATGACCTCGACACTGGTGGTCTCAAGCCCCGCCCGCATATGGGCGATGTCGGCCTCCTTGCAGGCCGCATTGACGACCACGAACAGGTGATCGCCGCGATTTGCGAACATCAGATCATCGAGAATGCCGCCATCCTCATTGGTGAAAAAGCCATAGCGCTGGCGCCCCTCCTTGAGCGTCTGCACCGCCTGCGGCACCAAGGTCTCAAGTTCTGCCGCCGCCTTCGGCCCGCGCAGGATCACCTGCCCCATATGGCTGACATCGAACAGGCCCGCGTTCTCGCGGGTCCAAAGATGCTCCTTCATCACGCCCAGTGCGTATTGCACGGGCATGTCGTAGCCCGCGAAAGGCACGAATTTCGCGCCAAGACTGGCATGCAGGTCGTAGAGAGGTGTTCTGTTCAGTTCGGCCATGCCGCCTCCGGTCGTTTTGGCCGGGGGCACAGCCCCGGGCATTGGATGCGGACAGGCGCCCGCCGTCAATGCCCCCTCTGTCCCGTTGCCTGAGATCGTTATCCCTTCGGCGGGTGCGTGTGGCACCACTCTCCAGAGTCCTATCGCGCGGCGGTCCTGAAGCCTGAGAGTTTACCGGGGCGGTTGCTCCTTCGGCACTGGCGTTGCCAGTTCTCCCGTCACGCGCCCTGAACCTATCCACACACGGCATGAGTCGGCAAGCCTTTTGCATACACGCGCATACATCTCCCGAAACTCTTTGCCGGGCGGCAGGGCTTGGTATAATATATAGAAAACTGAATATGATATCCGGGAGGAAACCATGCAGATCAATCGCCGCACCTGCTCAAGTCGGGCACAGCCGCCCTCGGCGCAACCGCCCTGCCCGGCTGGGCCCATGCGCAGATGACCCTCGGCAATGTGCAGATCGACACGCTCAGCGATGGCAATCTCGTGCTGCCGCGCGAGTTCCAGTTCGGCGATCTGCCGCAGGACGAAGTCACCGAGATCCTGGCCCGCTATGGCATAACCGGCGACGAAATGACCCCCGACTGCAACGTGACCCTGATGCGCGATGGCACAAACACGGTCCTCTTCGATGTCGGGGCGGGCCCCAATTTCATGCCCTCCGCCGGCACCCTTTGGGAGGCTTTGGACGAGCTGGGCGTTTATCCCGAGGACGTGACCCACGTGGTCTTCACCCATGCCCATCCCGACCACCTGTGGGGCCTGCTGGACGATTTCGACGACCTTGTCTTTCCCGAAGCGCAATACATGATCGGTCGCGCCGAACGCGACTATTGGCTGGATCCGGCCACCCCCGACACGATCGGCGAGGCGCGACTGGCCTTTGCCGCCGGGGCGATCCGCTACCTTGGCGCGATCGAAGACCGTCTGACAACCTTCGAGGATGGCGAGGAAATCCTGCCGGGGATCGCCGCGCGCGCCACCTTCGGCCACACGCCCGGCCACATGGCCTTCGAATTGCGTGGCGGCAGTGAAAGCGTGATGGTGCTGGGCGATTGCATCGGCAATGCCCATGTCGCCTTCGAGCGCCCCGGCTGGGTGTCCGGATCCGATCAGGACCAGGAGATGGGCGCGGCCACCCGCGTTGCGCTGCTGGACCAGCTGGCCAATGACCAGATGCCCTTCATCGGGTTCCACATGCCCTATCCGGGGATTGGCCGGGCCGAGAAATCGGGCGACAGCTATCGGTTCGTCGCCGCCTGACGCTCGGGCAATGAAAACGGGGCCGGAATTCCGGCCCCGTCAACATGATTCAGGAAATCTGTTCCGCGCTACTGCGCCGCCAGCGGTTGCCGGGCCAGTTGGCACTGGGTCCACAGGGTGCACAGCGCGCCTACCAGCCGCTCGATATCAGCCTCGGAATGCACCGGGCCGGGCGTGATACGCAGCCGCTCGGTCCCCTTGGGCACCGTCGGGTAATTGATCGGCTGGATGTAGATGCCGAACTGGTCCATCAGCGTGTCACTGATGAACTTGCACTTGACCGGGTCACCCACCATCACCGGGATGATATGGCTGGGGTTCGGGATATGCGGGATGCCGATCTCGTCCAGTTTTTCGCGCACCTTGGCGACCTTGTCCTTCTGCAGGTCGCGCTCGGCGGCAGAGGCTTTCAGGTGGCGGATCGAGGCGCAGGCCCCGGCGGCCACGGCCGGCGGCAGCGCGGTGGTGAAGATGAACCCGCTGGCGAAGGACCGCACGAAATCCACCAGATCGGCCGAGGCGGCAATATAGCCGCCGACCACGCCGAACGCCTTGCCCAGCGTGCCTTCGATGATGTCGATGCGGTCCATCAGCCCTTCGCGTTCGGCGATGCCGCCGCCGCGCGGGCCATACATGCCAACCGCATGGACCTCGTCCAGATAGGTCATCGCGTTGTAGCGCTCGGCGAGGTCGCAGATCTCCTTGATCGGCGCGATATCGCCATCCATGGAATAGACGCTCTCGAAGGCGATCAGCTTGGGCGCATTGGCCGGCAAGGCCATCAGGTGCGCCTCAAGATCGTCGAGATCGTTATGTTTCCAGATCACTTTCTGCGCCTTCGAATGGCGGATGCCCTCGATCATGCTGGCATGGTTGAGCGCGTCCGACAGGATGACCAGCCCCGGAATCTTCGCGCCCAACGTGCCCAGCGTGGCCCAGTTCGACACGTAGCCCGAGGTGAACAACAGCGCCGCCTCCTTGCCATGCAGGTCGGCCAGCTCGCGTTCCAGCAGCACATGGTGGTGGGTGGTGCCTGAGATGTTGCGTGTGCCCCCGGCGCCGGCCCCCACGGTATCCAGCGCCTCATGCATCGCAGCCAGCACTTCAGGGTTCTGGCCCATCCCAAGGTAGTCGTTGGAACACCAGATGGTCACGTCGCGCACGGCATCGTCAATATGGTTGCGTGCCTTGGGAAACGCTCCGCGCTCCCGCTCCAGGTCGGCGAAGACGCGATAATTGCCTTCGTCCTTCAGCCGGGTGAGTTCCGAGCGGAAGTAGTCATCGTATTTCATGTCAGGTCAGGTCCCAGCAGCAGCCTGGACAATATCGTCCAGCAAGGATTCGACGGCCTGCATCGGCCCGTCCGGATAGGTGCGATGCCCAATCATGACCTCGCCATCCTGTTCGGTGACAAAGACGCCATAAGGGCAATGCGCGATATTCATCGGGTCCGCTTCCATCACCTCGCGCGATACGGTGGCAGAGCAGAAAAGGAACACGTCGGCGGCATCGAAAATGGTCACATCGGACCCCACGTCTTCGCCGGTGCGGTTGAGCATCTCACCCACATGGCTGACATAGTCGATGACCAGTCCACGTCCGACGATCTCGTTTTCGACGGCAAAGGTCGCATCGTCAAAACTGCCATCAAACGGCGTCATGACAGCCTCTTGGGCCAAGGCGGTCGTGGCCGTCAGGCAAAGGGCAATAGCAGCAAACATTTTCATCGGATGATCCTCCTTGTCCTGTCCCATAATCCCAGAGCGGATGCCCGCGGGCATTGACCTAAATCAATGCCCGCGGAGACAGGATTTAGCCGAACATGTCGGCGGTGATGCCGTCATACCAACCGATCGACTCCTGGTAGGTGGCGGCACGGACCTCGGCGCTTTCGCCGGTATCCGAGACGAAGCCGTCGACCTTGGCGATCTTCTCCTCGGTTGCCTCGTAGGTGGCGCCGACCTTGACCCCGTCATCGGTGTCGATCAGCGACCAGCAGGTATTGGCGAAACGCGCCGGGAACACGGTGGACCCGGTCAGGGCCCCGCGCACCGCGTTCGCGCAGACCTTGGCCTGGCTGTTGGCCGAGAAGCCGGATTTCGGCATGTCGCCCTGGGCACAGGCATCGCCGAGCACATGGATGTTCTCGTCCATCTTCGAGCTGAGGTCAGCGGCATTGACCGGTGCCCAGTTGCCTTCGGTGATGCCGGCGATATCGGCAATGCGGCCCGCCTTCATGGCCGGGATCACGTTACAGGCGTCCACGTTGGTCACGCTGCCATCGATGGTCACCGTCATCGCCTCGGGATCGACCTCGACATTACCACCACCGAAATCGGGGCCGATACGCTCGATCATCCCGGAATAATGCCGGTTCCAGCCTTCTTCGAACAGCGCCTGCTTGGAGAAGTTCTGCTTGGGATCGGCGATCAGGATCTTGGCAGTCGGATTGATCTGCTTGAGCAGGTGCGCAACCATGCTGACCCGTTCATACGGCCCCGGAGGGCAGCGGAACGGGTTGGGCGGCGCGACCATGGCATAGGTGCCGCCCTCGGGCATGGCCTCGATCTGGGCCTTGAGCAGTTCCGTCTGGCTGCCGGCCTTGTAGGCATGGGGCATCCGGTCCTGGGCGCTGATGTCCCAGCCGGGCACGGCACCATCCACGAAGTCGATGCCGGGTGACAGGATCAGCCGGTCATAGGGCAGCGTGTAGCCGCCTGCGGTGCTGACGGTCTTGGCATCGCGGTCGACGCCGGTGGCCCAGTCATGCAGCACGTTGATACCGTATTCGCTGGCCAGCGTGCCATAGGAGTGGCCGATGCTGTCGATGCTGCGGAACCCACCGATATAGAGGTTGGAAAAGAAGCAGGTGTAATAATGGCGCGTCGGTTCGATCAGCGTCACGTCGATCTCACCATTCGAATCCTTGGCGAGATAGCGCGCTGCCGTGGCGCCGCCTGCCCCGCCGCCGACAACGACGACACGCGGTTTACCATGAGCTGCGCCCATCACCATTGGTGCCGAGAGCGTGGCTGCGCCAGCTGCCGCCGTGCCGATAAAGGCTCTGCGATTGAGTTTCATATTGGGTCTCCTCCCTTGTCATCGGATGTGCCGGTTGTCTCCGGCATCGCTTCCGTTCTGTTCACCCGGTCGTGCCGGGCCCGGGCCATGATCGGCCCAATCCTAGTCTAGGGCCTATTCGATGTTTTCGAAATAGGCAGCCAGCGCCGCGATCTCCTCGTTCGACAGGCGGCTGGCCATCATTTCCATGACGTTATGTTCGCGCACCCCCTCCTTGTAGGCGTGCATCGCGGTGACAAAGACATCCGCCGGCCAGTTGGTGATCGAGGGGATTCCGTTGGCGGCCCCGCTTTCCTGGTGGCAGGACGTGCATTCGGTGGACAAGTATTCGCCATAGGCCGGATCACCGACGATGGCCAGGATCTCGGGGGCGACCTCGTGGTCCACTGCGGCCGCTGTCGGCGCTGCCTCGGGGATGTTGGCCGGATCGGCCGAGAACAGGCGCAGATAGGCAAGCAGGTCCGAGCGATCTTCGGCGCTTTCCATGCCGGCATAGTTCATGCGGGTGCGGCTGACGAAGACGCGCGGGTTCTCGATATAGCGGTCAAGGCTCTCGAAATCCCATTTCAGCCCGGCGTTCGCCCGCAGCATCATGTCCTCGGAATAGCGAAAATCCTCGATCTGGCCCGCTTGGCGATCGAAGATGCCATTCAGATGCGGACCGACGCGATTGCGGGCGCCCTGCCCGACCTGGTGACACGAGGCGCAATCGGAGCGGAACAGCACCTCGCCACGCTCCGGATCGCCCCCGACCTGGGCGGCCACGGGGCCGCCCAGGCCAGCGATCAGAATCGCCGGGAAAAGCGCCCGGCGCACCATTACTGGGCCTCGAAGGTCGAGAGATAGGCGATCATGGCCGCGATCTCGTCCTCGCTGCGCAGGCCGGCAAAGGACATCTTGGTCCCCGGCATGGCCCCGCGCGGATCAGCCAGGTAAGCGCCCAGGTTCTCGGGACCCCAGACCTCGCCCGCCGCTTTGGCTTCTTCGAAGACGCCGGAATAGCGGAAGTCATCCAGACCACCGATCGTGCGCCCAAGCACACCGTTGAGATGCGGACCGGTGCGGTTCACGGCACCCTCGCCCACCTGGTGACAGGCGCGGCACTTGCGGAAGACCCCTTCACCTTCCTCGACCAGCGCCGGATCGACAGCGGCCATTTCAGTTGCGTCTTCCTCGGCCGGGGCTTCTTCGGCGGCCGCTTCCTCTGTCGCGGGCTCTTCCGAAGTCTCGGCAGCGGCCTCGGTGACCTCGGCCCCTTCTTCCTCTTCGGGCGTCACGTCCAGAATGGTCGCGCGCATCGTGATCTCGACGCTGTCCTTGCAGTTCTCCATGCAGGGCTCTTCGCTGAAGGCGGGGATTTCGCCCTCTTCACGGTCATCCATGAAGAACCCGTCCTCATTGGGCAGGCGCACCTCGGTGAAGTTCTCGTTCGACAGTTCGAAATCGTCGTCCACGAGGTTGTTGAGATACAAGAGGTAGGCGGTGATCGCGTAAACCTCGTCATCGGTCAGGCTTTGGGCCTGGCCATAGGGCATGGCGCGATGCACGTAGTCCCAGACGGTCGACAGGTAGGGCCAGTAGGAGCCCGGCGTTTTCACCGGATCTTCGTGGGTCAGCGTATCCCAGCCTCCGGCCAGCACCGGCCAGCGGCCCACGGCCTCGCCGAAATCGCCGTGGCACATGGCGCAATTTTCGATATAGACCTCTTCGCCGGTCCAGACATCGCCGGACCCCACCGGCAGGCCCTGACCATCGGGTCGGATGTCAATGTTCCAGGCGGCGACCTCTTCGGGCAGCGCCTCGCGGCCCAGGTCAAAGGTAATGCCTTCAAGCTCACCGATCATAGGGCTTTCATGGCTTTCAGCCCAAGCGGCCCCGACGAAAAGCGCGGGGCGCGACGTGCCGCCTTCGAATGCCATGCCGGCGTGCATCTCTTCGGCGGGGGCGTCTTCGGCGACCGGGGCCTCGGCCACGACATCCTCGGCTGGTTCTTCAACCGCCTCTTCGACGACCTCGGCCTCGGCGACAACCTCTTCGGTGACCTCTTCGGTCACCACGGTTTCGGCCTCGGCCACTTCTGCGACCGCCGACGCCTCGGCAGCCTGGGTTTCCTCGGCCATGGCCTGTGCTTCGGCGGCGGCCAGGTCCGCCCGGTAGGCGGCACGTTCGGACAGGCCGACGCTCAGGGCCACGACCGAGGTCGTGGCGACGGCGACCAGAGCGAGTTGATTAGGAAATTTCGACATTCTCGGCCTCGCCTTTTTCGTTCACGTACCAGGTCTGGATACCGTTGTTGTGATAGATGGAATTCTCGCCCCGCCATTCACGCAGCTGGTTCTTGGTGGGCTGCACATAGCCGGTGCTGTCATGGGCACGGCTTTGCAGCAGAAGCGGTTTACCGTCCCATTCGAATTCAAAGTAGAAGCGGTGCATCGACTTGTTCAGGCTGGGGCCGGACATCCGGGCCTGGTGCCAGTTCTTGCCACCGTCCAGCGTCACGTCGACCCGCGGGATGGTGCCCCGGCCGGACCACGCCACACCGGTCAGGACCGTGTAGCCGGGGCCATGGGTCAGCGGAGCCTGCGGGCTGGGATTGGTGATGACCGACTTCGCGTCCATCTCCCAGGTGAAACGGCGCGCGGTGCCGTCTTCGAGCAGGTCGGTATATTTGGAGGTCTCCTCGCGGTGGTGCCAGGGTTCATCGCCCACCTCGATGCGGCGGAGCCACTTGACCCACATGTTGCCTTCCCAGCCGGGCACGACCAAGCGAACCGGGTAGCCCTGCTCGGTGCGAAGCGCCTCGCCGTTCATCTTGAAGGCCACGAGGCAATCGTCCAGCGCCTTCTCGATCGGGATCGAACGGGTCATCGCCGACGCATCCGCGCCTTCGGGCAGGATCCACTTGGCATTGGTCTTGAGCCCCGCCTCGGCCAGCAGAAGCTTGAGCGGGATGCCGGTATACATGACGTTGTGGATCATGCCGTGGGTGAACTGGCAGCCATTGAGCTGCGCGCCGGCCCATTCCATGCCGGTATTGGCGGCACATTCCAGGAAATAGACGTGATTTTCACGCGGGAAGCGCATCAGGTCTTCCATGGTGAAGACCAGTTCCTTGTCGACCAGCCCGTTGATCATCAGGCGATGCTCGGCCGGGTCAATCTCTGCCGCGCCGCCATGGTGACGTTCGAAGCAAACGCCGTTGGGGGTGATGATCCCGTCAAGCTCGTGCAGCGGGGTGAAGTTGATCGACGACACGTTGTCGGCGGTCAGCCATTCCACGGTGCGGCGCACCACGTGGCTTTCATGCTTGGAGGGCATGCCATAGGGCGCGGCATCAACGCCATCCCCCAGATAGACCTGCCAGTCCTGCAATTCGGTGATCGCCGGGTCGGGGGCGGTCTGCCCCTTTGCGACGGTCGCGGCAACGCTGCCCACCCCGGCGGCGGCTGCCCCCGTCAGGAAGGAGCGGCGCGAGGGCTTCATGCCTTTGAACTTCATGTCCATGTCTCGTCCTCTCGATACGTAATGCGGCTCAGGCGCCCACGACTTCGACGCTGGTATTCGGCGTCACGGTCACGGTGCCCTGGTTGCGGATGTGGTTTTCCACCACGTCCCAGATCTGCGGTCCTTCGGTGCCTTCGTTCACACTGGCCCACCCGGCGACCACATAGGTCTTGGCCGGGTCGATGGCTTCGCCCGTGGATAGCAGGGTCATGTCGGTGATGCGGCTGCCCTGGGGCTTGGTGATGTCGATGCGATAGCCCATGCCCCCGATGCGAACCATGTCGCCGCCCTGCTGGTAATAGGGATCGGGATTGAACAGGTTGTCACCCACGTCCTCGAGGATGGTGTGGATGAACTCCCCGGTCATTTCCGTGCGATAGGCGCGGCCATAGGTCATCGAGGTCACGTTCCAGATATCCTCGCGGGTGATGTCCTGCCCCGGCAGGATCGACGGCCCCCAGCGCACGCCGGGCGACATGGCGATGTCCGCCTCACGTTCGCTCATCAGCGCGTCGCAAATCAGGTCGTCCCAGCTGCCGTTGAAATTGCCGCGGCGATAGAGCAGCCCGTCGGTTTGGCCGATCACCTCGGTCAGCTCCGCCTCGTAGGGCGCGCGCTGCTCGTCGATCAGGGCGGCAATTTCGGCATCGGGTTCGATCACGTCCGAGAAGATCGGGATCAGCTTGTGGCGGAAGCCCATCATGCGGCCGTTCTGGATATCCAGATCGACGCGGCTGACGAACTTGCCGTTCGAGCCCGAGGCGATCAGGATCGTGTCGCCCACCAGAACCGGTTCGGGCAACGCGTCATGGGTGTGGCCGGTCAGGATCACGTCGATGCCGCTGACGACCGAGGCCATCTTCTTGTCCACGTCAAACCCGTTATGGGACAGGCAAACGACGCATTCGGCCCCCTGGGCGCGGACCTCATCGACCATCTGCTGCATGTGTTCGTCCCGGATCCCGAAGGAATAGTCGGGGAACATCCAGCCGGGATTGGCGATGGGCATGTAGGGGAAGGCCTGCCCGATCACGGCGATCTTGACGCCACCCCGCTCGAAGAACTGGTAGGGTTTGAATTCGGCCGCGGGCTCGTCCCACATGGCATCAAAAATGTTCTGGCCCAGCGCAGCATAGGGCAGACCATCGACCAGTTCGCGCACGCGGTCCTGGCCGAGGGTGAATTCCCAGTGGAAGGTCATCGCGTCGGGTTTGAGCGCGTTCATAACGTTGACCACGTCCTGCCCCTCGGTGTGGTAGCAGGTGTAGGATCCGTGCCATGTGTCGCCACCATCCAGCAGCAGCGCATCGGGCCGTTCCGCGCGGATCGCGTTCACGACCGTGGCGACGCGGTCCATGCCGCCCATCTTGCCGTAGGTCTGCGCGAGGGCCGAGAAATCGTTGTAGGTCAGCGCGTAATGCGACGGGCTTCCATCCTCGATCCCGTAGAGCTTGCGGAACTCCGCGCCCGTGATGTGCGGAACGGCGCCCTTGTTGTCGCCCACCCCCAGATTGATTTCCGGTTCGCGGAAATAGATCGGTTTCAGCTGGGCGTGAATGTCGGTGATATGGACCAGCGAAACGTTCCCGAAGGTGTCGAACTGCAAAAGCTGATCCTGTGTCAGCGCCTGCTGCGCGGCCAACTTGCTCCAATTGCCGAAGCCGGACGCGCCGACCATGGCCGAGGCCGCCATTGAAGCCTGGAGGAAATCACGACGGGAGATCATGTGCGGGTCCTTTTGTCTTGGTCCCTTCCGCGCATCATATGCGCAAAAGTGAATATCTTTGGTTAAAGAAAACCCGCACCGGCGGAACCGGCGCGGGCCTTCGGATCAGTTACGGACGGCCGGGCCTTCGACGGTCAGGCCGTTGCCGCGCGAGGCGACGTAGAGCTCCAGCGCCACGAATTCCGGGCTGCCGACCGAGTAGGTCTCGGCACGGGTGTCGCGGATACAGCCACGGAAGCGCGAATGCGTGCCGTTCAGGCGGGCATTCTTCAGACGATAGGTCGGGAACCCGTTGATCTGCCCCTGGGACAGGTGGTCGGCCCGAATGTAGTTATCGTAGTTCAGCTCGTGACAGGACGCGCAGGACAGGTCCAGCTGACCGAAACGGGTGTAGTAGATTTCCTTGCCCTTTTCCCAGGTCTCGGCAGCGGGGCCGTCAATGGCCACGTCAACGACCTGGCCACGACCGACCGAAGAAATCGCCGCTTCCATCGCCAGCATGGGACGCGAATCCAGCCCGTAGGGCTCGGCGCTCATCTGGTTCACGCGACAATCGTCGATCTGCATCTGGATGTTGCGAACCTCGCCGGCCTCTTCGTTCCACTTGGGATAGGTCGCACGGACCATTTCCATGGAGTCTTCCATGGCCCCGTGGCAATCGGCACAGGATTTACCTTCTGCTCCGTCGGCCGTGTTCCAGGCTGCCATGCCGTTATCGACATTGATCATCGCCGGGTTTTCGAAGTCGTCCATCTGCAAGGCCTTGGTTTCCGTCGTCCGGAACGTCCAGCCCGAGCGCACGGTGGACAGCGCGCCGTCCAGATGCGCCGCTGGCTCGGTCTCGGTGATCATCTCGATCTCACCGTTGACAACCAGCTCCTCGGCGCTTGCTGCCAGCGGAGCGGCCAGAAGGGCCAGCCCGCAGACAGCGGTTTTGAGTGTGGACATTGTCATATTGTTATTCCTCCCTGTGAACCGCCAGCCTTAGCTGACAGCGATGTCCTTCGACTCTTCGTAGACCGACCCGTCGTCGTCGTACCAGGTAAAGGCAAAGGTGCCGCTTTCGGGCACGATGGCCTGGAACTCGATGAACGGGTTGGTGGAAATCGCAGGTTCGAGGATCATTTCCATGACGCTCTCGCCGTTGAATTCACAGGTGAAGCGGTTGATGATCGACCGCGGAATGGTGTTGCCGTCGCTGTCCTTGCGCTGGCCCGATTCCATCGGGTGCGAAATGAGCGTCTTGATCGTGATGGTTTCGCCGGCGGCGGCATCACGAGGGACGCGGACGCGGGGGGTAACGTTGTCTGCCATGTCTTTATCCTCTCCTAGGTTTAGCCGCCGCAGCCGCCGATGGTGACTTTCACTTCCTGGCGGGCCTGAGCGTAAGAACCGTCTTCCATCTTGGCGATGGCGACGACGTCCTGCGTGCCGGCCAGACGCATACGGGTCGATGCGGCCTGCGCCCCGGCCAGCGGGCCGAAGTTGAAGGTCGCGACACCCGGCGTCGGGTTGCCAGCAGCCAGAATGATGATCGAGGCGGCGCCCGGAGCGCTGACTTCGATCGGCACGGTGTTGCCGTTCTCGGCAATCTCGGGGGCCGTCAGGGTAATCCCGCTCTCGGCCATTTCGGCGCCGTCGGTAAATGCGGCAATGGCATCCTCGATCGCGGCACGGGCCGACATCGGCAGCGCGGTTGCGGCCGCGGCCCCCAGCGCCATCAGGATGGTCTCTCTACGCGAAAAGCTCATGTTTTCTCCTCTCGGGTTCGCGGTGCCCTGTCCGTCCTTGTCAGTCGGTCAGGGTCATCAGGTAGGCAACGACATCTTCGATCTGTTGCGCAGTCAGAAGCGGGTCCAGCGGACCCTCGGCGGCCTTGCCGGTAAAGGCATTGCCGGGGCGGATGAAGCCATCGACCTTGTAGAAGGCCGGCATCACGCTTTCAGGAAAGGTCATCTTGGCGTTGGCGACAATGCCGCGCAGCTCGGCCTCGGTGCGGTAGCTGCCCACACCATCGAGAATCGGCCCGACTTCGCCATGGAACGGGATGTCTTCAAGGGCGGTGACCGCGTGGCAGGCCACGCAATTGCCCAGCCCGCGGGTGATCATCACCTCGCGACCGGCCTCGGCATCGCCGGGCACGCCGGTCAGCGATTGTTCGATTTCTCCGTATTCGCCGTATGTGACGTCTGCCGGGGCCACCATGTCGGCCAGCGCCATGCCAGCCCCCATGGCCATGCCGGCTGCTAGTGCAATAGTTCGCTTCATGATCCCTCCCTAAGGTCTTTCGAACTTATTATTTCGTATACCGTAGCGCACCGAGGCGGCGACTCGCAACATCAAATTCATAGCATTGAATTTATGTATACGAATGGATGCCGCGCCTACGAGCCCGATCACTCGGCCCGATCAGCGTAAAGCCCCTCGCCCGCGTTGAAGATATTGGCGTGATATTTCTGGAAGTTTTCGGTTTCGTAAACCCCGTCCCGCACATAGGTGAGCATGTTGTAGAACATGCCCGGGCTCAGGGCGCCGGGCACGTAGGCGGCGGCCACGCGATTTGCCGGGGCCTCCTCAGTCACCTCTTCGGGGAAGAAGTAGATCGTCGGCGTGTACATCGCGCCCCATTTGCGGACCATGTCCTTCTCGGGCAGGGCCTCGCCATCGAAATCGGTGACTTCCAGATCGCCGAACATGTTGATCTGCACGACATAGAATGCCTCGTGCAGCAAGGCGTCGATCTCGGGGATCGGGTAGACCTCCTCGTGCATCTTGGTGCAGTAGATGCAGCCCCGCTGCTCGATCATGATCGCCAGGCGCTTGCCCTCGGCAGTGGCATCGGCCAGGTCCTCGCGCAGGTCGAGGAAGGTTTCGTGCATCCAGTCGGCCTTGTGCAGGCCATCGTCACCCAGCTCCGCCGCCTGAGCGGCAACAGCGAGTGGCAGGGCCACGAAGGCCGCAAGCAGTTTCTTCAGCATTGGTCGTCCTCCCTGTTTGTTCGGCCAGTCTAGCCGATATTCGTAAAGCCCGGGAACGTTTCGATCATCCAGTTCCCGATCGCGTTGATGGTGTTGGTGGCGATGAGAATCGCGAAGATGATCAGCAAGACCCCCATCACCTTTTCGACGTAAGCCATCTTGGCGCGGTGCCGCTGCATGAACCCAAGAAACGGCTTGGCGAAGAACGAGGCAATGACAAACGGCAATGTCATGCCCAGCCCGAACACCGCCAGCAGCAGCGTGCCGCGCGTCAGGTCGCCCATGCCGCTGGCCATCATCAGGATCGTCGCCAGCACCGGGCCGACGCAGGCCGTCCAGCCAAAGCCGAAGGCGAGCCCCATCACGTAGGCGCCCAGCACCGTGGACGGGTCCGATTTGCTTTCCATCCGGGCCTCGCGCATGAGGAAGCCGATGCGGATGACCCCGAGGAAATGCAGGCCGAAGACGAAGATGACGGCGGCGGCGACATAGCTGAGCGGCTCCCTGACCGCGGCAAAGGCCTGGCCAAGCGCCGTGGCCCCGAGACCCAGAAGCATGAAGATCGTCGTGACGCCCAGCGCGAACATGATCGCCGAGACGGTCAGGCGGCGCTGGGCCCCGGGCGCAATGCCGCCGTCGTCGCGCAGTTCGGACATGGAAATGCCCGCCATATAAGAGAAGTAGAACGGAACCATCGGCAGGATGCACGGCGTCATGAACGCCAGCAGCCCCGCGAGGAACGCCCCCATGAAGGACACGTCGAACATGCCTGCTCCTTGAAAAATTCACATATTCAAATTATGATAAGTGAAACTGCAAAGGTCAATTCCGGTATGATCCGTCTTCTCGCCGCCCTTGGCGCACTCTTCGTCATGAGCAACGCTGCCATTGCCCAGCAGTCCACCGCGCCGGAGGTCGAGTTGGTCATGGTCGAACAGCATGGCTGCGCCTATTGCATCCGCTGGGACGAGGAAATCGGGCCAATCTACCCGAAGACGGCCCTTGGCGAGACCGCGCCGCTGCGCCGGATCAACATACACGAGCCGGTGCCCGAAGACCTGGATCTGGCGCGCCGACTGACCTTCACACCAACGTTTGTGTTGGTGGTCGATGGCGTCGAGGCGAATCGCCTGGAAGGCTATCCGGGAGAGGACTTCTTCTGGGGGATGGTGGAACACATGGTGATCGAGGAAGGCCTGATGGACCCTTCGACCGCAGGATAGACCCAGATGACCAGGGTCCCCCCCCCTGTTGCGGAGAACGCGCATTTCGAGGTCAACGCACCGGAGCGCCCGTTCCCCTCGGGACCGGAACAGGATAGTGTCTGCCGAACTCGAGGCAGGTGGATCATGGGCCTTCCCATAATAGATAATTCGATCGCGACCGAGGACATGGATCGGATGGCTGATAACGCCACCGATGCGTCCAATTTCCTCAAGGCCATCAGCCATGANGGGCGGCTGATGATCCTGTGCCATCTGGCCACAGGAGAGAAATCCGTGACCGAGCTTGAAAACCTGCTCTCGGCCCGACAAGCGGCGGTGTCACAGCAGTTGTCGCGGCTGCGGCTCGAAGGGCTCGTCACCCCCCGGCGCGAAGGCAAGACNATTTACTATCGCTTGACCGACGAGCGTCCGCGACAAATACTGGACCTTGTCTACGACATGTTCTGCCGTCACGGCTGAACCCTGTCGGCGGCGATTGGGAGGACACAATGCTGGAGACCATCGGCTATGCCAATATGGCGGCCCTCATCGGGCTGACCGGTGGCATATTGCTGGGTCTGGCCGCCCGGTTTGGCCGTTTTTGTACGCTCGGCGCGATCGAGGACTGGCTCTACGGTCATGATGACACCCGCATGCGGATGTGGGCCGTAGCCATCGGCGTGGCCGTGATCGGCAGTTTTTCCCT
>PR_CR_10_Liq_1_inCRDRAFT_1001072_pt1 | contig 16017 bp, 15 predicted proteins | sample PRCRCaboRojoPR_3_FD_10241 | JGI IMG/M metagenome (IMG submission 10241)
GCTCGCTCGGTTACGCGCTGGCATTCGATCGCGACGGTGACGGTGATGTTATTGAATCGCAGTATCTATACACCTTCGACCCCGCTGTGGGTTTTCAACGCTGTGTGTTTAGTGAGGCGGGATCTAACGATGAGCGATCTAACGATGAGGGTGGGGGGCGCTACTCTGGTGGCCAGTTGCATGTTATCGACCACTGGTTGAACGACACGGCGGTGCTAGACCAGACCTGTCGTCGGGCGTTAAAGGGGGTGACCCGAGCGGCACTGGCTGTGCTGTTGGGGGATCGACCTTTGCGCGCTCGAGAGTTGGCGCGTCAGCACAGGGAGGTCGCTGAATGATTGGTATTGGCACCGATATTTTATCGGTTGAACGCATGGCCACCGCACTCGAGCGCACGGGCGTGAGACTGGCTCATCGCGTGCTATCCCCCGAGGAGCGTGAGCGCATCGACGGCACAGATGCTCACGCATTGGGCAAGGCGTTTGCAGCGAAGGAAGCGGTGGTAAAGGCATTAGGCACAGGCTTTCGGCAGGGTATCGGTTGGCATGATGTTCGCATTCATCGCGATACATTGGGACGCCCCGCGGTCACCCTGCACGGCGCTGCACAGGAGCGATTGCAGGTGCTGGGCGGATCGCAGGTATTGCTATCGTTATCTGACGAGCGCGATTACGTGGTGGCGTTTGCCGTTGTCAGTTGAGATTAAGGACACGGCTGAAGCGCAGGCTGATCAGGCGTACACTATTGGCTTGACAGGCTCAGCCCACAGGCACTCGCGTTATCAAGCTCACGACCGATAGCGGAACTTTCACAGCAGAACCGCCGATAGCGGACTCTTTACAGCAGGAATCCTGCCGATGACCGATAGCTCCACAACCGCCAGCAGCATCGACTACCCGACTATTGAGAGTGTTATAGGCGAGACACCCTTGGTACGGCTGCAGCGTATGCCAGGCCAGACCAGCAACACGATCCTTGCCAAGCTAGAGGGCAACAACCCTGCAGGCTCGGTAAAAGATCGTCCTGCGATGAGTATGATTGCCGAGGCCGAGGCCCGGGGTGACATTGCGCCTGGGGATACGCTCATCGAAGCCACCAGTGGTAACACAGGGATCGCCCTGGCGATGGCGGCGGCTATTCGCGGTTATCGTATGGTGTTAATCATGCCCGCTCATATGAGCAGCGAGCGCAAGTGGGCAATGGCTGCGTATGGGGCTGAGCTGATTGAAGTGACCTCCGAGCAGGGTATGGAGGGCGCTAGAGATTTAGCCCTCGCTATGGCCGATCGCGGTGAAGGCAAAGTGCTGAATCAGTTTGCCAACACCGATAATCCCTTGGCCCATTACAAGGGCACTGGCCCCGAGATCTGGCGTCAGACCCGGGGCAGAATCACCCATTTTGTCAGTTCGATGGGTACCACTGGCACCATCATGGGCACCTCGGCGTATCTCAAGCAGATGAACCCAGCGATACAAATTATTGGTTTGCAGCCCGAGGATGGCTCACAAATTCCCGGCATCCGACGCTGGCCAACCGAATACCTGCCCTCTATTTACGACGCCGCCCGTGTCGATCGGGTGATTGATATTTCCCAGCGTGAATCGGAGCAGACCATGCGTCGGTTAGCGCGAGAGGAGGGGATTTTTGCGGGAGTGTCCTCGGGGGGCTCGATTAGCGCCGCATTACAGCTCAGCCGCGAGCTTGAGCATGCCACTATCGTTGCTATCGTCTGCGATAGAGGCGACCGCTACTTGTCGACTGGCGTTTACGCGGACGCCGACCACTAGGGGGCACGACCGAATGGTACAGGTACGCCAGCTACCGGATACCGACACACTCAGTAGCCCCGCTTTGCGCGAGTGGCTTGAGGCGTTGCCCTTATCCCTTGAAGATGCCGAAATTGAACGTTTGCAGGGGGTCATTGCAGATGTTCAAGGCCTCGATGATGAGCTTGTGACACCCACCGCTGATTGGGCTGGACGGTCCGATCCGCTCATGGTGGGGCTCGAGATTCTGCACATACTGGCCGAGTTGCGGCTAACCCCTGATGTGCTCATTGCCGGCTTGATTTATCGCCCCGTTCGAGAGCAACGCATGACGGTCGAGGCGGTAACCAAGCGCTATGGCGATAGTGTTGGCACGCTGATTGACGGTGTCTTGCGGATGGCCGCAGTGAGTGAACTGACAGGTGCCAGTGATGCACCCGTGCTGGGACAATCGGCCACGCCCAACGTCAACATACGACGTATGTTAATTGCCATGGTTGATGACGTGCGTGTGGCATTGATTAAGCTTGCCGAGCGCACCGTGGCGATGCGGGTGTTGAAAACAGCCAGCCAGGAACAGCGTCAGCGCATTGCTGGGGAAGTCTTCAATGTGTATGCGCCACTGGCACACCGCTTAGGTATCGGTCACCTGAAGTGGGAACTTGAGGACCTGTCTTTTCGTTACACCCACGAAGACGCTTATCGCCGCATCGCCAAACTGCTCGATGGACGGCGTTTGGAGCGCGACGATTTTATTGAGCGGGTTCGCAGTGAATTGACGCGAGCATTGTCCGATGCGGGGTTGGTTTTCGAAATATCGGGTCGCGCAAAACATATTTACAGCATTTGGCGAAAGATGCAGCGCAAGGGCATCGGGTTCTCACAGGTGCACGATATTAGGGCCCTGCGCATTCTGGTTGATACGGTTCAAGACTGCTATCACACCCTGGGTATTGTGCACGGCATATGGCGCAATATTCCCAACGAGTTCGATGACTATATCGCCAACCCCAAGGACAACGGTTACCGGTCGTTGCACACCGCGGTAATCGGTCCCGAGGGCAAAATACTCGAAGTGCAGATCCGCACGCATACCATGCATGAAGAGGCGGAGCTGGGTGTTTGTGCGCACTGGCGCTATAAGGGCAGCGACAGTGTTAGCCAACAGGCGCGCGATACCTACGAAGAAAAATTAGCCTGGTTACGGCAGGTGCTCGAGTGGCATGAGACCGTTGGTGATGACGGTGAGGTGGCTGAGCAGTTCAGTTTCGATTCGGCCCAAGATCGCGTTTATGTGTTTACCCCCAAAGGTGATGTGGTCAGTTTAATCCACGGGGCCACCCCCCTTGATTTCGCCTACCACGTACATACAGAAGTGGGTCATCGCTGCCGAGGCGCCAAGGTAAACGGCGCCATTGTGCCCTTAACCTACTGTCTTAATACCGGCGAGCGGGTCGAGATATTAACCGGTAATGAACCGCGTCCACGGCGGGATTGGTTACTCAGCGGTTCGGGCTATTTACGCACAAACAGGGCTCGCGCCAGCGTTCAACAATGGTTTAAAGCCCAGACCCGTGATGACAACATCGCCGCGGGGCGCGCGCTGGTCGATCGGGAATGTGCCCGGCTCGCGCTAACGTCCCTCGATTACAAAGCGATAGCGCGTCAGTTAGGGCAGCCAACGGTAGACGATTTATTCGCGGCCATTGGCGCCGGCGATTTGACCGCGGGGCAGTTGCTGAGAGCAGCACAAGCGGTTACGGGTACAACCCCTGATCATTCGTTACGGCTGGTGGCGCCCTCGCGTCATCCCCATAGCGGCGCTATTCAGATCGACGGTGTCGGCAATATGCTGAGTCACTATGCGCGCTGTTGCATGCCCGTACCCGGGGATCGTATCGAGGGTTATATCACCCGTTCGCGGGGTGTCAGTGTTCATCGAGCCGACTGTTCCCGACTGCTATCTCTGCACGAGGAATCCCCCGAGCGCATCATAGCGGTATCCTGGGGTGGTGTTGATGAGCAGCGCTTCGAGGTGGATATTGCTGTCCATGCCTACGACCGTCAGGGGCTACTGGCGGATGTGACCGGTGTCATGGCGCAAGCACGGGTTAACGTGACTGCCATCAATACCTACAGTGACCGCAGTGACAACACCGCGCACATGCAGGTTCGCTGTGAAGTGGATTCTATCGAGGCTTTGGCCCGGGTATTGGGTAAGTTGGGACAACTCGATAACGTCATCAGTGCACAGCGAGTGATAGCGTCATGACCGATAAACCCCCATCAGCCGATGCCCATACCCCTTACACGCTGGCTGATTTAATGCGTGTCATGGCGCGCCTGCGGGATCCTGAGGACGGCTGTCCGTGGGATTTGCAACAGGATTTCCGCAGTATTGTGCCCTCGACCATCGAGGAGTGTTACGAGCTAGCTGATGCTATTGAGCGGGATGATCTGCCACACATTGCCGAAGAGTTGGGTGATGTGCTGTTCCAGGTGATTTTTTACAGTCAGCTCGGCAGCGAGCAGGGGGCATTCGATTTTCATACGGTCGTCGACACCCTGGTTCAAAAGTTGATTCGTCGCCATCCCCACGTATTCGCCGAGGGTGCTATTGAAGGCCGGCTCAACGCCGCTATCAGCCCAGCCGAGGTTAAGGCCAATTGGGAGGCCATAAAACGCGAGGAGCGCGCGGGAAAGGCCCGTCACGGTGTTTTGGATGATATTCCGGTGACCCTGCCGGCGTTACAGCGGGCGCAGAAATTGCAGAAACGAGCAGCCACCGTTGGCTTTGATTGGACAGCCCTCGATGATGTACTCGCTAACCTAGAGGGGGAAATTGGTGAGTTACGTGACGCCCTCGCCGCTGGCAATGACGGACATATCAGCGATGAATTTGGCGATGTTCTGTTCAGTGCGGTTAACCTTGGACGTCACCTAGGCCTCGATGCCGAAACGGCGCTACGATACGCAAATACCAAGTTTGAAACGCGTTTTACGGCCATGGAGCAGGCTGCGCTTGATGAAGCTAGTGACCTGGCTAGTGAGTCAACCAAACAGCTACAAGCGCGCTGGGAGCAGGCGAAGGCGTCGCAATAGCGCTTGTCACGCCGTGGCAGCCTGTGTAGTTTTACATCACAGATCACATCGCACGATGTGCTGCACGTCACTTTCAAGGAAGCTCTCCATGCGAATAATTCTTCTCGGTGCACCGGGTGCCGGTAAGGGAACCCAAGCCAAGTTCCTCTGCGACCATTTTGACATTCCACAGATTTCAACCGGCGACATGCTACGAGCAGCCGTTGCCGCCGGCACCGAGCTTGGTAAACAGGCCAAAGCCATTATGGATGCGGGCGGTTTGGTCTCTGACGACATCATCATTGGTCTTGTCAAAGATCGCATCACTCAGCCGGATTGTGTCAACGGTTGTTTATTCGATGGTTTTCCTCGCACCATCCCTCAAGCCGAGGCAATGGTGGCCGAGGGCATCGATATTGATCATGTCATCGAGATCGACGTGGACGATGAAGAGATTGTGGCGCGCTTGAGTGGTCGCCGAGTACACCCCGGTAGTGGACGCGTGTACCACGTCAGCCACAATCCGCCAAAGCAAGAGGGGCTGGATGACGAAACCGGTGAGCCCTTGATTCAACGGGATGACGACAAGGAAGATACGGTGCGCAAGCGCCTTGAGGTCTACCAGCAGCAAACACAGCCCTTGGTGTCGTTCTACCAAGCACTCGAAGGTCCTAGCTATCACCGGGTTGCGGGTGTCGGCTCGGTCGATGAGATCACCGGACGTATCCGAACCTTATTAGGTTAACGCCCGTTTAATCCTGCGCGACTCCGTGCGGGGTCATTGCTTGGCCTTTTCAAGGCCACTAGCGGCCTAGTTCAGTGAGATCGATGGGGGTGTCCACATCGACTCCTGAACCGGGAATGTCTACGGCTGTTAATNCTANGTTTTCAATAGTCTGCAACAGGCTGGGCTGTGACGTATCCGCCGCTACCCTCGCTGCATTGATCAACATGCATGGGGTATGACGACCCTGGTCAGTAGCGTAGCTACCAGCGCCCGGGTTACCCCCGGGGCCAGGCCCTTGAAACCCAACTACCGTGGCCCTCCACAGCTTGTCGATGCTCTCAACAGGCAGGTGCGGATGATCACAGGCCAAGACCAGTAGCCAGTCCGTGGTGCAGGCGGCTAGCAGTGCAGCTATGCCCGCGCCAGGCCCCCCATGCAACTGTCTATCGCACACCAGGCGGTTGGCGTAGTGCCTGTAAAATGCGCTGTTGCGAGGACAGTTGATTACTGTCTCGACCCAGTTCAGTTCGGGGACGGCGCGGAGATTGCGATCAACGCTGTGTAGTAGCTGTGCGATAAAGGGCTCGCCATCAACGACCAGCATGCCCTTATCGCGACCACCTAAACGGTTCCCTCTGCCGCCCGCTAAAATACCAACTGTCAGGGTCTGCACGCTGCACATCTTCCTTGAGCTGTGGGATGATAGGCTTTTGAGTTTACCGGATCTTTTTCCTTCTCCCATGCGCGCTGTTCTCGCCATTGATACCTCCACTGACGCCTGTACGGTGGGTCTAGCGACTGAGCAAGGGGTCGTTGAAGCGCACCGTGTGCTACCCCGTGCCCATAATCGTCATCTGCTGGCCATGCTGGACGAGGTATTGGCAGGGGCTCCGCTGTCGTCGATAGAGGGGTTTGTCTGCGGTTTGGGCCCGGGCTCCTTTACCGGCTTGCGCATTGCGGCCAGTGTAGTTCAAGGTTTGGCTTGGTCCCTTGAACGACCGGTGCTGGGCATGTGCTCCCTAGAGGCCCAGGCGCGGGCTTGGCTGGCAGAAAATCCATCCTACGAAGGCTACATACTGGCGACGACCGACGCTCAAATTGGTCAGTGCTATTACCGACTTGGCTCCACAACAAGGGTCAGTTGCAGAGCCTGTCAGACCCTCTGATGGCGGTGCCTGAGCAGCTTTGTTTGCCCGGTCTCGACCCATGCTACGGCTTGGTTATTCTTGGGTCGGGCTGTCGTTATCAGTCCGCTATCGAAGACAGTTGGTGCCGTATTAACCCCCAAAGTGCCGTTCGCGAGAGATACCCAGAGCAGCGCCCCAGAGGCGCTGTCATGGCCCAGTGGGCGCTGGCACATGCCGACTGGCAGCACGCAGGCTCCGCTCACGATGTTATCCCCTGTTATGTTCAACAAGACGTGGGTTGGAAGACCTTAGCCGAGCAGCCGACACCGTGACCGTTGCAGCAGAGACAACCGCCGATTGGTTGCAAACCCTGGTACTGGCGCTCATTCAAGGTTTAAGTGAATTCCTGCCCATCTCCAGCTCTGCTCACTTGGTGCTACCGTCGCAACTTTTGGGCTGGCCCGATCAGGGTTTGCTATTCGATGTGGCGGTGCATGTGGGTACGCTAGTCGCGGTGATGGTGTATTTTCGTCGTGATCTGTGGGTTTTACTCGGGGACATCTACCACCCACTGGCAACCGATGAGGGCGCCGGTGGTGAGCTGTGGCGCCTGGCTGTGGCCACTGTGCCTGCGGTCGTGGCAGGTGTGCTGCTTAGCGACACCATAGAGCAGCACTTAAGGGGGTTAGGGGTCATCGCAGCCACCACTATTGCGTTCGGTTTGCTGTTAGGTTGGTCAAGTCGCCGGGCCCAGCAGGTACCCGCAGAGGCCCAGCAAACGGTGACGTGGTCCGGCGCGCTGATCATCGGCTGCGCTCAAATGCTGGCCTTGATTCCGGGTGTGTCGCGGTCGGGTGTGACCATAACCGCTGCCTTGTTTCTGGGGTATTCCAGTGCCACAGCGGCGCGTTTTTCGTTCTTGATGTCGATGCCGATTATCGCCGGTGCCATGCTCTTTCTGGGGCTAGATGCCATGGCTGAAGGTTTCACCCGGGTACCCGTGGCGCAGATGTTGGCGGCGATGCTGGTGTCAGCCCTCAGTGCCTATGCCACTATCGCGTTGTTCATTGGTCTACTGGGGCGCATCGGCATGATGCCCTTTGTTTGGTATCGCTTAACCTTGGGCTTGGTCTTAGTGTTAGTTATTATTTTTGGATCATAAATGTCTGATTCTATTGAAGATCTTTTGGGTTTTTTATCCGAGGCAACGACCCCCTTTCACGCGGTGACCGCACTGTCCCAGCGGCTGCAAGCCGCGGGTTTTGAGGTGGTCGAGACGGTTGACCGCGCTGGGCTTGTGCCGGGGCGGGGGTATTTTTTGACCCGCAATGACAGCTCGTTGATTGCCTTTCGGGTCGGTGAGCAACCGGTTGAGGCGGGCTTACGACTGGTTGGTGCCCACACCGATAGTCCCAATCTGTCGGTCAAGCCCAACCCCATCAAGCAGCGTCATGGGGTCGTGCAATTGGCGGTCGATGTTTACGGGGGGGCCTTACTCAACCCTTGGTTCGATCGTGATCTGTCGTTGGCGGGACGTGTCAACTTTGTCGACGAGCACGGCCAGCTCTGCTCCCGCCTTATCGACTTCCGCCGTCCGGTTGCCGTGGTGCCCAGTTTGGCCATTCACCTCGATCGGGAGGCCAACAACGGACGCAGCGTGAATCCTCAAAAGGATATCCTGCCGGTGCTGCTCACGGTTGAAAACGATGGCGACAGCGGCCGGCACTTCAGTTTTCCCGCCCTGCTAGCTGCCCAGGTTCGGGCCCAATATCCGGAGTACGAGGAGGTGCGCGTACTCGATTTTGAAATGTCCCTCTACGACAGCCAAGCGCCGGCTGTCATTGGCTTAGAGGGGGATTTTATCGCCTCGGCCCGACTGGATAATCTGTTGAGCTGCCACGCGGGCTTACGCTCACTCTTGGCAGCCGATGCAAACCAGTGGAGTCTCTTGGTGTGCAATGATCACGAGGAGGTCGGCAGTGCATCGGCGGTTGGTGCTCAAGGCCCCATGTTGACTGAGGTGCTAGACAGCCTGGTCGATAGCGATGCGCAAGGGCGTCAGCTGCGTGCAAACGCCAGGTTGCTATCGGTCGACAACGCCCATGCGGTGCATCCTAATTTCAGTGATCGCCACGATGATAACCACGGTCCTTTACTCAACGGGGGGCCGGTCATCAAAATTAACCGAAATCAGCGCTACGCCACCTCGGGTAAGGGAGCTGCCCTGCTGCGTTTACTGGCGGAGCGCGCCGATGTGCCGGTACAAACCTTCGTGGTGCGTACCGATTTGGGCTGCGGCAGTACTATAGGCCCCATCACCGCTGCTGAAACGGGCATTGAAACCATCGACCTGGGTGTACCGACCCTGGCCATGCATTCTGTGCGTGAACTCGCGGGTAGTCGCGATCCGAACTATCTTGAAGCGCTCTTAACGGGCTTTTACAACCGACTCGCTTAAGCGGAGGCCAGGCATGACCACTAAGCGTGTATTGACCGGTATTACGACCACCGGCACCCCCCACCTCGGCAACTATGTGGGCGCTATTCGCCCGGCGATTGCAGCGTCGCAGCAAGAGGATACCGATGCCTACCTGTTTTTGGCCGATTACCATGCGTTGATCAAATGCCACGACCCAGACAGGTGGCGCAATCGAGTCGTGAAATCGCCGCCACGTGGCTGGCCTTGGGCCTAGATCCTAGTCAGGCACACTTTTATCGTCAGTCCGATATTCCAGAGATCACCGAGCTTTGCTGGATTCTTACCTGCAATGCCGCTAAAGGCCTCATGAATCGGGCTCACGCCTACAAAGCGGCCGTGCAGGCCAACGAAGAGGCCGGTGAGGATCCGGATTTTGCCATTACCATGGGGCTGTTTTCCTACCCGGTACTGATGGCCGCCGATATCCTCATTTTTAACGCCCACGAAGTGCCCGTGGGGCGCGATCAGATTCAGCACGTGGAAATGGCCCGGGATATCGCCCAGCGCTTCAACCATAACTTTGCACCCTTGTTCACCTTGCCAGAGGCGGTGGTTGACGATCATGTGGCGGTGCTACAAGGACTCGACGGTCGCAAAATGAGCAAGAGTTACGGCAATACCATTCCACTGTTTGGTACGGCAAAACAACTGCAGAAGGGTATTAACAAGATCAAAACGAACTTGTTGGAGCCCGGAGAGCCGAAAGACCCCGACACCGCAACGGTGTTTCAGATTTGGTGCGCCTTTGCCGATGCTGAAGAGCGTGCCCAAATGCGCCAAGCGTTCGCAGAGGGCATTGGCTGGGGCGATGCCAAGAAACAACTGTTCCACAAAATCGACGAGGTGCTAGCGCCGGCCCGGGATCGCTACAACGATCTGATGGCAAATCCCCAGCAGTTGGAAGAGGTACTACAGGCTGGCGCCCAGAGGTTACGTCCCCGAGCCGCCGATCTGTTGGCACACGTGCGCGACGCCGTGGGCCTGCGCGCCTATCGCTAGGCGGCAGCATCCTGTAATCGCCGTGGACTTGGTCCACGGCGGACTTACCCAACGGTAGCCGTACTCAGTCCAGCTGCCAGCTCAGCCCCAGTACGACGCTTCGAGGCTCGCCCACGAAGTAGCGGTATTGGCCAAAGCCGAAGTCGGCCCGCTCTGCATAGGCGGTATCGAGCAGATTGGTGGCGATAACGCTCAGTTTTATCGTCGGTCGCACCTGCATATCGGCGCGCAAGTTGACCAGCCGGTGGCCCGCGTATCGGTGCTCGTTATCCGGATCCACGTAATATCCCCCGACCCAAACATATTCGAGCTCGGCTTTTATCGGGTGAATGCCAATCACCGTGTCAGCGCCAAGTCGTGCGCTGCCAAAACTATCCGGTGCGGTATCGATGCGATTGCCATTAATGTCACCGCTGGAGCCCAATAGCGCGGTGGCGCTGTCGTAGCGGTGTTTTTGCAATGTGGCTGCCAGCTCCGCATACCAGACCGATGAGATCTGCCAATTGAGCTCGATTTCAATGCCCTCGTGACGGGTCTTCGCATTGTCGACATTCTGTCGATCGCGATCCTGAAAGATCACATTGTCCTTGCGCATTTGATAGGCGTTGAGGGCATAGCCGAGGGCATCGAACAGCTCACCGCGAATACCCAACTCAATACTGTGTATTTGCTCGGAATCAATATTGGCAACCGTTTGGCCCGCCTGTAATCGATAGAGTTCCGCTGTTTGTGGTGCGCGAAACCCCGACGCTGCTCGGGTATAAACCCGCGCGTTATCGAAGCCGTAACTCAGCGCTAGATTGGCAGACAGGTTGTTGAAGTCGTCACTGCGATCTGCCGGTCGGAAAAAGCGACAAGCGCTGGCATCCGGTGCACAGGCAGACCCGGCGCTGACAAGGTTGTCGTAGTCGTACTGGGTACTCTCGAGGCGGACACCGCCGTCGATACGCCATCGATCCGACAGGGCGGTGTCGCCCTGGGCAAACAAACCACCGACCAAGGCATCGACCTCGTAATCATAGTGAATGCCAGCGGGTTGATTCGGGCTAAAGGGCTCCGCTTGTACCTCTTCAAGCCAACCTTGGGTGTAATCGAGATCAGCTCCGATCACCCATTGGCTATTGTCACTACCGCCGGCCAGGCTGGTCTGCAGCCCCACACTGCTGTGCCCATTGCGCTCGGTCGGTTGCCAAGGCACGAAGTGCTGTAAAAACGTCATGGCGTTGCGTCGCACATAGGGGGTGATGGTCAGCGTCTGGTCAGACCCAAGATTGCGGCTGGCGCTGACATGGGCGCGCATGGACCATGCATCGCGGTAGGCCTCAGGGTTGGGGTTTTCCCTGCGAGCCGCGTCATCTTTGTAGGCCTCAAACCCCTGAATGTAGCCTGCTGTTTCCTGGTTAAGGTTGCTACCCGACAGCACAGAGGCCAGGCGCCAAGCACCCCATTCGCTGTCATTTCGTACATTGAGTTTTTGCTGCCCATACCCCGATTCTGCTTGGTAGCCGCCGTATTCGCTTGCCTGGAAGGCTATAGCAGTGCCGTTATCGGGCAGCGCCATATTGCCCAAGATCCGATAAAAGTCCCGGGATCCACCCTCTATGCGCAAGGTGTTGGGCCGGGATTCAACCGAGGGTGTGATGACATTGATGACCCCATGCATGCCGTTGGAACCATACACGGCNGTCGCAGGACCGCGNACCACTTCNACNGCTCCAGCCTGGGCCAAGTTGGCATCAAACAACTGATTAACGTTGCAGAAGCCCGGTGCCCGCAGGGGAATGCCATCTTCTGCGGTCATGAAGGCACCGCAGCTACCAGCGCCGGTGAGCACGGGGGAGCGCAGGGCGATAAGGGACTCTTGGCCGTTGCCGCGACTGATCCATGTGCCCGCCGAGCGATTGAGCAGTTGATTGGCATGTTGTGGTGAGGTGAAGCCAATAGTGTCCTGATCGATGGCGCTCCAGGCCACGGGCAGCTCCCCGCCAGAGACACCTTGGCGTGTGGCGGTGACCAAAACGGTTTCTAGCAAATCGTTGCCGGTTGAAGGGGCGGACTGAGCGAAGCTGGGTAGACTTACAAGAGTTGCTATCGCGCTAGCTAATAGGCGTTGGGTCGACGAAAACATGGGTACACTACCTTGTTGCTGACTTTTCGAATGTGCGCGGATGCTACTTGGCTCATGTCTAGAGTCCAAGTGCCCGGTCGGCTTAAAATGCCTAATTACTTAGGAGTGACTACATGTTAAGGGTTCTTTCGACGAATGATGACTTTCCCATCAAGACGGCGGAGCCCGTGCACTCGGGTAAGGTGCGGTCGGTCTATTGGCTGAGTGCCGAGGATAGTCGTCGCTTGATTGAGCAGCGAGGTTATCCCGTGGCGCCCGATGCTCCCCTTGCCATTATGGTGGTGTCCGATCGAATCTCGGCCTTTGATTGCATCTGGCACGGCGAGGGCGGTCTCAATGGTGTGCCCGGTAAAGGGGCGGCGCTTAATGCGATCTCGCAGCATTGGTTTGATGTTTTCCGTGAAGCCGGCCTAGCCCGCAGTCACATTCTAGAAGCGCCGCACCCCCTGTGCTGGGTGGTGCAGCGAGCGCAGCCCGTGCGTATCGAGGCGATCGCGCGACGCTACATTACCGGGTCCATGTGGCGCAGTTATGCCGAGGGTGAACGCATTTTTTGTGGCGTGCAGCTCCCCGAAGGGCTCGGGAAGGATCAGCGTCTGCCCGAGCTGCTCATTACCCCGTCGACCAAAGGTGTCCTTGAGGGTCTAGAGGGTATTCCCGAGGCCGACGATGTGAACATTAGCCGCGAATCGATCCTTAAACACTGGTCGGCGCTTGGGTTTATGGCACCGAGTGATGTGGATGTGTACGAGCAATTGTTGCGCAGGGGCTTTCATCTTATTGCCGAAAAGCTCTCTGGCGTTGATCAATTATTCGTCGATACCAAATTCGAGTTCGGCTACGCAGAAAACGCTCAAGGGCAGCAGGAACTGATTTACATGGATGAAGTGGGAACCCCTGATTCCTCGCGGTTTTGGGATGCGCAGGCATACAGCCAAGGTATCGTTCGGGAAAACAGTAAGGAAGAGTTCCGCCAAGCGTTGTTGGCGCTAGCACCGGATCCATCGCTGCTGTTGGATAAGAGTCGAATGGTGCAGCGGCAGCAGTTTGCGGCTGCCACAGACCTGCCTGAGGCGTTGTTGATGTCAGTATCGGATACCTACAGAGCCATGGCGGAGCGTATTACGGGACGATCCGTGCCGATCATGGAACGCCCCCGAGAGTCCATCGAGAGCACCTTATTCGATGACTTGGGATTGGCCAGACGGTAGCTTAGTGCAATCTCAAGACCCTCATTTTGAAACCGCTTATCATCTGCAACCAGGTGGTAGCCTTTTAACATCGTTGACCAAAGGAGTTAGTCAGTGCTTAACCCCATTATTGTGAGTGATACCCTTACCGTTGCGCCGCAACCCGAGCCTTCAGACATGGCTGTTTTGGCGGAGCAGGGCTTTACCACCGTGGTATGCAATCGACCTGACGGCGAAGCGCCAGATCAGCCCACCATGGCGTCCATGGCCCAGGCGGCCGAAGCGGCAGGGCTCAAATTTGTCGCGTATCCGGTGAACCCCAATACGTTTCCGGGCGAGGATTTAGAGGGGCTTGGGCAAATTTTTAACAGCGGCGAGAAAGTGTTCGCTTACTGCCGCACTGGCACCCGCTGCACGAATCTTTGGGTGGCCAGTCAATCCGGCACCGATCGTGAAGCCGCTGTCGCTCAAGCGCGCGCACTGGGGTTTGATTTGTCCCTGGCGCAGCGTCTGGGTCTGTAAACCTCCCGGGCCTGTAAACGTCAGAGTGCCGCTAATAGGCCCCGCAGGGCCTCTTTGGCGGCACCGGTTAATTCGGTTTCTAGTTTTTGGGCCGGTAGCGGCTTGGCAATGGCTACATGGTCGGGGTGATAGGCTTCTGCGATAGCCGCGTAGGGCAGCCGTAGGGATTCGTTAGCGGCTAACAGCGTGTAAACCTGCAGCGCCAGTGGTGTACCGGCTGGGCAGCTGTGTCGGCTGATAGCTTCGAACGCTGTCCCCGCAGGTGCAGTGGCCTGTGCTGCATCGGAGCGGATGACGCGCCATCCTGCAGCGCGCAGTGTCGCGCCCAAACTGGCACCGGCTCGAATAGTGGTATCGACNTCTTGTAAGGCGTCGTGCACAGGGAGATGAAAAACCGTAACCGCTAAGGTGCGGCAGATGTGCTCAGGTGCTGTACCACTGTGCAGATTTGCGATTCGGTGGCGCTGACTTTGTTGCAAGAGCTCTACGCCGTAGCTGCCAAAACGCGCTGTAATGCGATCGCTATTCAAAAGTTCAGGAGTCCTTGACTTGGGCGGGTGTGCCAAAAGGCGTAGTCTACACCAAGGGACTGTGACAGACTGCCCCGGGGCGTGTGTCATTCACAACGCCGCCCGAGTTTANAGGGATCCCNNTGGGGATCCGCACCGATGGGAGATGAGTTCGTGCTTCGACGTTTTGTGTCACCACTTGTACTGGGCTGCCTGCTGGCCTTACCNGCAACCGCTTCCGATTTGAAGGAGCGCGTGCAAAATCTCTACGATGAGCAGCTTGGCTCATTGTTCGTTTGGTTCCATCAACATCCTGAGCTGTCCATGATGGAGCACCAAACAGCGCAGCGTCTAGCGGATGAGTTGGCCGAGCTTGGTTATGAAGTGCATACCGGTGTCGGCGGTACCGGATTAGTGGCGCTGTTGCGCAATGGCGAGGGACCCCTAGCCATGTTCCGCGCCGATATGGATGGCCTGCCAGTAGAGGAAAAATCTGGGCTGTCCTACGCGTCCAAGGCCAAGCAAAAAGACTGGGACGGCAATGATGTCTCGGTGATGCACGCCTGTGGTCACGATGTTCACATTACCAGCTTAGTGGGTACCGCACGCATCATGGCCGAGCGCCGGGATGAATGGTCTGGCACCCTCATGCTGGTGGGTCAGCCCGCTGAGGAGCGGGTGGGCGGAGCGGCTGCCATGCGCGCAGATAACATCTGGGAGCGTTTTGGCACGCCCGATTACGCCATGGCATTTCATGTCGCCTCAGCGGTCCCTACCGGCAAGTTGGTAGCCACCCAAGCACCTTATTCGGGGGCGGACACGGTCGATATTTACATCAAGGGAATCGGTGCCCACGGTGCGAGTCCTCACCGTGGTGTTGACCCCGTCGTATTGGGATCTCAGATCGTACTGGCGCTGCAGACGGTGGTCACTCGCGACCTGGCACCACGACGCCCTGGCGTTATTACCGTGGGTGCATTCCACGCGGGCACCAAACACAACATTATCTCGGATGCGGCACGCCTGCAGCTCACTGTGCGCAATGAATCCAACGCCGATCGCCAAGTGTTGCTCGATGGTATCAAGCGGGTAGCCGAGAACATGGGCCGGGTTGCTGGCTTGCCTGACGATATGCTGCCAGAGGTTGTGGTTCATGAGAACGAGGGCGTACCACCGACCCTCAATGATCCCGCCATGTTGCAGCGTATGCGCGGTGTATGGGCCGACCAGTTCGGCGACAGCGTATTTTTCGAGGAGGAGCGCTTGGGCATGGGGGCTGAGGACTTCCCCTTCTTTACCGTGAACCCGTCCATTAAATCGGTTTATTTTGCGGTTGGCGGCACCCCCCCAGAGGATTTTGAGCGCGAGGCACAAGGTGGTGCGCCGGTACCATCACACCATTCACCCCTGTTTAAAATCAGCCCCGAGCCGGCAGTGACCCTGGGTGTCGAAGCCTCAGTGACAGCACTTATGGATTTGATGGGACGGT
>PR_CR_10_Liq_1_inCRDRAFT_1001073_pt1 | contig 16014 bp, 11 predicted proteins | sample PRCRCaboRojoPR_3_FD_10241 | JGI IMG/M metagenome (IMG submission 10241)
TGGAACCCAAAACACCTTATGTTAGCTAGGCCTATGATTGCGTTGTTTAGGTTTGTGAGTAAAGGACTTCTGGACACTAACTCTATTCTTCTGAAAGCTTTTGAGTAGTCTAAAAACAGACTTATAATTATGAATATCAAACAAAACCACACAAATGTTGTGATTAGGTTGAAAGGAGCCACCACTGAAATAAGAACTATAGTCCCAAATAAAAACCCTGAAGCGTTCATAAACTCTACTAAGTAGTGCAGCAGCGGTTCATCCATTATAGAAGTGTCTTTAGTGAACCTATTGAGCATTCTGCCGGTGGGGTTCTTGTCGAAGTAGGCACTTTCAGTCAGGGCTAAGCCTTTGATTGCTTGGTTGTGGATGTTTTTGTTGGCTGTGATGAGTCCGTTGATGATTGACACAAACCGAGAGAACCCCAGTAAGTACAAGCACCCCACGATCACTGCAAGCATTTCTAAGTAGTAAGAGTCTTCTTGGTCTGAGGCAGCTGACCAAACGTTCATCCAGTAGATAACTCCGATTAAGTTGCCCTGCGAAACCACCACAATCAGCACTACTAGCAAAAACACCAGCACTGAGTAGTAGCCTAGTTTGAAGTACCTGGCATACACCTTCAAGGGAATAGACCCTTTGGCAATTTCTTCTTCTTCTACCTTCACCTTTTCTTTCTTAACAGGGGCTTTGCTTTCTTGCACTGCTTTGGGTTCTTGTGTTTCTTCCTTTTCGAAGAGTTCCCCCAACACTTCTTTAACGTCTTCTCTAGCCATCAGTTCTTCGTAAGTCCCAAAAAACACCTGTCTGCCTCCAGACAACACCAAAACTTTGTCCATGTGAGGCAGCACGTGGATTTGGTGAGTAGCCAGCAGCACTGTGTTGTGCTTAAGCACTCCTTTGATTCCTTCTTCCACAATGTGGGCACTCACTTCTGCGTCCACTGCACTCAGGGGGTCGTCCAAAAGCAGTATGTCTGCCTGGGCGTACATGGCCCTTGCCAAACTGATCCTGGCTTTCTGGCCTCCACTCAAAGTAATGCCTCTGTCGCCCACAATGGTTTCGTCTCCCTTCTCAAACACTTCCATGTCCTTTTCTAAGTCACAGCCTTTAACTACTTTCCAGTAGCGGTCCTCTTTAAAGGGCTTGCCCATCACAATGTTGTCTCGGATGCTCCCTGAAAGAATCCAGGAGTTCTCAGAAGACACTGCACAACTGCCCTGGACTTCAAAAGTGCCTTCGGTGAGGAAGATCTCGTTGAGTATAGCGTAGAACAGAGAAGACTTGCCACAGCCTACAGGTCCCACAATGCCAATGTGTTCGCCTTCAGCCACAGTGAAGTTAAGGTCTGTAAGAGTAGGAGCACTCTCGTCAGTGAGCATGTTGTTTTCTGTGTTAAGGTTTTGTGGAGTTGTCCATGAAAAGGAAGCCTTCTCCACCCTGACTCCTACTTCTCCATGGCTGGTCTTCTTCTGAGACACTTTTGGAATCAACAAAGCCTGTGTAAGTCTTCTGCAAGTGGCTAGAGTTATATAAAGGGATCTGATTCCTAAGGTAGCAATGTGGGTCATGAAATACTGAAGCAAGTAAAGCAAAGAAATAGTGGCAAAGACCACACTAGTTTCAAGTTCGTTTCCAAAAGCTACATGCAAGGCAAAGGTAACCAGCACTACCAAACCATTGCCTGCAAAACTCAGAAGTTTAGTCAGTACTACGAAGTTAGCGTTTTTTCTGAAGCCATTGATTTCTTTCTGCCTTTCCTTTTCAATGAACTCCAAAAAAGGAAACTCCCAACCGTAAAGCTTCACAATCTTGATTCCTTCAATGAGGTTCCCGATGAGTTTTACACGATTGTCACTGAACCGCGTGAGACTAAGCCTCCCTTTCATAATCAGTTTGCTGATGACTTGCATAGCAGGTATGTGCAGAATAACCATAAACACTCCAATAACCCCAGCCCAGCCCAAAATCAACCCTAAAACGATTGCTGCAGCAACAGCCACCACAGGGGCTCCCCAAATAAAAAAGGTAGCCACTGACATCTCTAAAAGTTCCAAGTCAGACCCTATTACGTTAATGACTTTTCCAGAACTGGACTTTTCGCCCATTGCGGGTAGACTGAACTCCATGCACTCTTCAAACATGAGCATTGCTATTATGTTTTTGGTTTTGCCTGCCAGCATGAACCCTTTGAAGATCCCAAAGTTCAAGCACAAAGTCAAGCTAAAACTCAAACAAGCAAAGGCCAAACAGATAACCACTCCTTGGTAAGCAGGGGCATCTTGGTCTCCTAAGAAGTCAATTGCCAGCATCACTAGCACTGAGATAAGCACTGAAATGAGGTTAGCAGTCACTACAGGGAGCACAGACAACCAGTAGTCTCTTCTGATGGTTTTGTGTAGAGCTCTCAGGAAACTAGGGTTCTTTTGGGTTTTTTCGTGGTGCCAATTAGTTTTTAAGGCCTCAAAAGTTTCTGAGAAGTTGAGTCTTTTAGGGATGGAAATTAAGTTGTCAGGAGAAGGAGTGTTTTGTTTGTAGAATCTCCGCAAAGGAAATGCGAACTTCATAAATGCACCTCCCAGCACGCCACTTTTGTCGTAAGTGAACTCGGGTTGTGACATAGTTATTATTGGATTATTTCAATTAAGAAGGAACACCTTTTATTTTGCTTGTTATTGCTGCTGTGTAGCTGTTCGCATACAAAACAGTAAATTCCGCAAAAGTCGCAGTTCACGCAGTTAGGTTTGTGTTTAACTTTAGATATCACTCCACACCCACACAGCATACAAAAGGTTCTTTGGACTTCTGAACACTTGTACCCTTCATGTAAAGGGCACTTGCAAATCCTGCATACATAAAATACTTTGGTACATCTGCACTGGATAACCTCGTCTTTGACTGGGACTTTGTTTTTACAACTGCAAAAGCTAAATAGAGATTACATCATAGACTTTGAGCAGCCAGTTAGTTTGTTCAACATGTTGTTCCAGTTCTTTGAATCTATATCAGTCTTTCTCAGCAGGTATACTTCTGGTGGAAGTGCTTGTCTTTCTAGTTTCTTGATTTTCTTTTTGCAGGTTATGCACTGCTTAAGAATTAAGTTTGTGACATCCTTAGCTACACAGTCAAAGCAGTTCACATGTCCACAGCTACTTGCCAAAAGGCAGTCTACTGGTGTACTTTTTGAACAGGTGTCACAGTTTATTTGGTCGTCTGGTTCTTCTTGGGCTTTTATTAAGTTTTGGAACTTGCACTTTTCGCAGTTGTAGTAAGAGTTTTCTTGCGACTTGTAAAGTTTTCCATTCAAGCAGTCGTAGTGGATACTTCTTTTGCAGCAGTCCAAAGTGTGTGAACTAGACAGAATATACCCGTTGCATTCTGTGCATTTGGAAATTCTTAAGTTAGGGAACTTCATTGCTAATGATTTGCCTATTTTCCAGCTTCTTAGGTTCGACCTTCGGTAGTCTTCAATGATTTTGTTCAAAAAAGAGTTTGGAGCAGGGAATTGTATTTGGGTGTTTTGTGAAAAAATACTCAGTGCGCCCTGGATATCAATTCTTTGGCTTGGATCAGTGTGAAGCATTCTTGAAACGATTTCTTGCATGAAAGGGTTAACTGAGTTACTAGTGCACAACTCATAAAGAATCATTCCTAAGTTGTAAACGTCTAATTTGAAGTAGTCTTGTATATTGCCTTGCTTCAGTTCAGGTGCAAGGTACTTAGAAGAGTAGTTTATGATTTTAGAAGGCAGTTTGGAGAGTTTAACAGTTCCAGAGACAAAAACAATGTCTTCAGGACTTAATTCATACATAACAATATTGTTTAGGTGAAGTTCGTAGTATGCTTGAAGTAAGTAGTAGATAACAAAGCAAGTTTCTTTTTGCGCGGCATTTTGGAATGCAGTCAGGGAGTGGTTGTAATTCTCAATAACTATTCCGTATTGAGTTGAGTCTTTACTTGGTTCAATGAAGAAACCAATGAACTTACAAAATACCTGGCTGAAGTTAGCGATGTTTTTATGAGTAGTTACTTCAGTGTAGATTGTAGATGTTCCTCTAGGCACTGTATAAGTCTTAACGACTACCTGAAACTTTCCCTCCTTAGTAGTGAGCATTGCATAGTCGAAAGAAATTTTAATGTTTCTAACTGTGACTCTTTTGATGTTGGACAAGTATGAAATCTGAGAAGCATCAAGAAACATGTAGTTGTTAAGTGGCTTTTCGCAGCAACTAGCCTGAAAGTCCACAGGACTCATGAGCTGAAGCTCAAGTTTAGTGGAGTAAACTACATTCCTGGAAACGTCTAAGGAATCTATTTGGCTCAAGGCAATGCTTAAGTTGTAAAATGCCAGTTCCTGCTTAGGATCACCGTAATACTTCAAAAATATTTGCTTAAAAGTGTTGTTGGAGTTGAGCATTTCTTCAATTAGGACTTTGAAGAACGGGTTGCCTACTCTCTGGACTCCCTCAGTAACTCCTGGGTTGAAATCAAGTGAAGCCATTTGAAGGAAAAGCACTCCTAGAGAATAAAGGTCTGAGTTAACATGATTCTGGGGGTATTCGAGCAACTTAAACAAGCCTCCTACTATAGGGTTTCCGGATTCGTCTAAAAATATATTGGTAGTTTTGATGTTCAAGTGAGCTAAGTTCAAGCTTTCAAAGTAAGCAAAAGTCTTAAGTAAACTTTTGAACCACGGCCCTAACTCAGTTGTACTCCAAGAATTTTTTCGTTGGCTAATTTTTGTTGCTAAACTGTTTTGGAAGTACTTCATTCTGATGTTGACTTGGTTAGAATTCTGGAAGCAGTCATAAATAGGCACTATGTTGGAGTGAGTGAGGTTCTTAATCAACTCAACTCTCTCCACAGCCCATTGTGCTTGTGAAGAGTCACTGAAGTTTAGGACTTTAACTACATATGGAGGAAATTGGGCTTCAGGACTGTAAACCTTGAGTACTCTTTTGTTGGTTCCACTTTTAAGTTCTTCCAGATCTTCCATTGTTTGTCTATAAACAGAATGGGAGAAGAAGCACTTATAGCAGTAGGACGCCAGCTGGACAAGATCGGATGGGGAAGTTACCAGAACTTTGTGACTCTAAACGTAGCCTTGGCGTGGACCACTGACCAAATGTGGGCAGCTGCAATGGGGTTCATTTTAAGCGATTCGGCTAAAAGCTTTTCACTAAGTGACTCTTGGATTGGGTTACTAGGAGACTGCTTTATTTTAGGACTTACTTTAGGTTCTTACGGCTGGGGCTTTTTAGGGGACAGGTACGGAAGGATGTTTGCCTTCAAAAAGTGTGTGGTGATGGCAGCAGTAGCTAGTTGTGGACTGACTTTTGCCCCGAACGTTTACACAATGATTCCTCTGTTGGTAATTCTTGGTTTTGGAGTGGACGGAGAACTAGCAGTAGGGTGCACAGTTTTCTCAGAGTTCTGTCCTCCTAAGAAGCTGTGGATACTGAACTTGCTAGGAGGTTTCTGGGGACTAGGAGGAGGGTTGGCAGTGCTTGTGGGGCTAACAGTGTTTTACGCCAACAACACCAGTGTGGAGGACTGGAGAGTCATGATGTTTGTTTACTTCTTAATTGAAGTAGTTGCTGTGGGCTTCCGAGTCTTTATGGACGAAACACCTGCTTACTACTTGTCCATAGGCAACGAAGAAAAAGCCCGGAACATCATTAGGAAAATAGCCCTTAAAAACAACAAAGTTGTTGAGTTCGAGGACACTCAGAGTTCTGAGTTCTTGCTTGAAAAGGAAGCTAGGACTTATGGTCTTTCTTTGTCAGAACAGTTCAAAAAGCTCCTAGGCAAAAAGGAACTCCGCAAAACAATGTTGTTTACTTTTGTAAGCTTTATTTAGATTTACTTCACGTCAGCTTTTTCCTTTCTAGGACTGAGTATATTTATGCCTAAGTTTTTGGGAAGTGAGTTTTCAACTGCCCAAATTTACCTTATTAGTTTACTGCAGCAACTAGCAGGCATTCCTGGGTCTTTACTGGGAACCTGGGTGATTGAGTCTAAGTTAGGCCGCAGAGGAGCTTTAGCTTTGGGGTTTGTGCTGAGTTCGCTTGCGAGTTTTGTGTTTTTGTTGAGCAGTGACTTAGGAGTGGTTTTGGTGGTGGTGTTCATTATGAACTTTGGAGCAATGCTTTCGTTTTCAGCTTTGTTTACAATGACTCCTGAGTCGTACCCAACTGGGGTTAGGAACCTAGCAAACGGCTGGGGCTGTGGGTGTGCACGAATTGGTGGTTTGATTTCACCACCTTTGACAGGTTGGCTTTTAGACTTGTTGGGGAGCGAAACGATTCCCTTGGTGCTGTTTGCAGTGTGTTTCGGGGCATCAGGTTTGACAGGGTTGTTGCTTGCAGAAACCAAAGGTAGAATTTCTAAAGATTATAATAATTAACGAATGGAAGTCTTTGAAACAGAAGACATGAAGAATGTTATGAGTAAGATTCTGCAAACACTGCAAGACAGCGACGAAGAAGAAACCCACGCAGAAGCTTCAACTATAGAGCACACTCCTGCTCGCCATGAAATCTCTCTGCAGTTCAGTCCTAAAAGAAAAGCTGTTAAGCCCAAAGAGTTTGTACAAGGCACTTACTCCCGTATGCAAGTCAAGCACCAAAAGAGCCAAGACTTCATCCAGAAACTCCGACAAGAAAGAGAAAAAGAAGCACTTAAGTTCAACAGACCTGCACCCGAAATCCTCGAAAGGTCCAAAAAAATGGTTGGAAACCGAGCAGAACCCCTTTACTCCAGGGTGTCTCAGCTGCTTGAAGAAAAAACCAAAAAGGTCGATGAAATCAAAGAAAAACTCCACAACGAACGCGAAGAAGTCATTAAAAAAGACCTCACCTTCAAACCCAACATAGGGAAAAAAAAACTCAGCAGGGACATTAAAGACTTCTACTCCTACAACCAAGAGTGGATCGACACCAAAGGCAAAGAAGTCAACAGGATCAAAGAAAAAATCGAAAGCGAAGAAAAAGAGTCAACTACTTTCCGTCCTGAACTTAACAAAAACTCCCTTAAAATTGTTAAAAGCGCCGGAAGGCACGGAGGTCCTTTGGAAGAAAGACTCCAAAAGCACAAACAAGACCTGCAACAACGCCTTGACCGCAAAAGGTCAGAGTGCTTCTTTAGTTTCAAGCCTGAAATCTCAAAAGGAACTAAAGTCATGACTAGACAAAAAAGCGAAGGCAACGTGTTCGACCGACTGTATGTGAACGACTTAATTAACTCGCCCAGATTCAGTCCAGGCAAAAGAATGGACTTCGAGGGCAAACTAGACGAGTCTATTCAGAAGTACTCCAGCCAAACTAAGTTTGACGACGGACTTGAAGCTCTGTTGAATAATTTAGAAAATTAAGAATTAACGTTAGATGGTAAGGTGTTATTACAATGAGGTAGAAGAGCTCAACTGCAAGTGGGAAGGCGAGTTCAGGAGTTTGCCAGAACACTTGATAAGTAACCACGAGTGCTTGACCCACACAAGTTGCAAGCACCAGAAACTCATCATGGAACTGCTTTTGGAGGAAGAATTGTTTGGGTTCAGAATTGTAGTGCTCAATTTCGAAAAAACATTTTGCGTATTCGAGGAGTTCTTTGACGAAGAAACCCAAGTTTTGTCAGTTTTATTAAGATGTGACCAACAATTAAGATACAAACTCAAAGTCCAAGAGAAAAGTGCTTGTTTGGAGTACGAAGGTTACACACAGACCTTTGCAGACCCCCCTGTAGAAGACAACTCCAACTGCTTACAAGTCACTTCTAAACAACTCAAACAGTTTTCTTACAAAGTCGACAATGAAACTAGGTACAAAGTAGTACTTGCACTGTTAAATAGTTAATCATTACCCTGGAGGCCACCCCAGTTGTCTACCTCCCAAAATGTGGAAGTGCAGGTGGTACACAGACTGCGACCCGTGCTTTCCGTCGTTAACTACTAGTCTCCAGCCTTCTTCCAAACCTTGTTGCTGCGCCACTTGGGAAGCTGCCCATACCATGTGGCCTAGGAGTTCTTTGTGTTTTTCTTGGCAAGCTTTTAGTCCAGTGAGTCCGTTTCTTTGCTTGGGCACAAGCACTATGTGGGTTGGGGCCTGGGGACTGATATCGTGGAAAGCAAGCACTTTAGAGTCTTCAAACACCACAGAAGCCTTTATTTCTCTGTTGACTATTTTGTCGAAGACAGTTTGCTCGTCTTCAGAAGGAATGTGGGGGTGCTGGGACTTTTCTACTTCAGAAAAGTGCCTTAGTAGGGGTCTGAGCTTAGTTAGGCAGTTCGTAAGCATTTTTATATTAAAGTTTAAGGTAGTAATTCGGAACTGAACTACTATTTCTTTTGTAAAAGTAAGTTCCAGTGCCCAACAGTCCCAGTGTTCCTAAGATCCACAAGAACCCAGTAGACTGGCTCTTTTGTTTTTTTGCTTCTGCAAACCCAACTCTGTAGTTTTCCATGTCAAAGATAGTGTAGTACTTCCGGAGAAAAACGTCACCCATGATCCAAAAGTTCCCTGAAGGTATAGGAGCTAGCAACAACTGGCAGTACTGACCTGACTTCCAGAAGTAGTCTTTGGGGCCCAGCACAAACTCTCCTTGGAACCCTAAACTAAAGCTTATTTCTGGGTAGTCTTCTAAGCTCTGGGTGACTCCGCAGTCACAAACTAAAAACCCGTAGGACTGGTAACACTGTCCTTTTCGGGATATTTTAAGCATTACTTCAAAAGCGTCTTCTTGGGGTGCCATTAACAAGCTAGTGCCTGTGTCTATAATTGCAAGGTAAGATACTGGGGTGATGCTTTTCTGGTCCATAGAAATGTTAATTAAAGGAATAGTCCAGTAACCTGTTTCTTCGTAAACATCTACATACCTAACTTCTTTGGACTCTGCATAAGTCTCAAGGTCGTAGTCTCCTATAACTATCGCAGACTCAGGAATTGTATCTTTTTGGTCCCCAAACTGGTTGTCACTCAAGTAAATAGAAAAAACTTTTTGCTTGATTTTCCCTTGGTCTTTTAAGTTGTCAATTAGAGTTTTGTAGCCTTGAGATAGCTTTTTGAAGCTCAAACCTAAAATGCCGTCAGCCCGCATACCAAAGAAATCTTTGTCGTTCTCAACCAGCACAAACACCTGGTCAGTTACACTTAAACTGACTTCATCGCCAATGCTTACCTGTTCAGTGCTTAGTTTTCCCTCTGCAAAGCCCATTCCGTACCTAAGAACAATTTCTTTGTCCAAACTTGTGTAAGTAAAGGACTTTGAAGGAACTAAGTAGTTAGAACTAGAGTGGCACTTGGCTTTGCAAGAAACAGAAGGCACCCACAGCCAAGAGGAACCTGTGTCAAATATGACACTGAAGTTAGTTGGAGGAGACCCAACACTAACTACGCCTCTGTACTGCATGTTGTTTATGTTCTGCAAGTAAGAAGTTGTATTGACTGCTACCAAAGAAACTGACCCCAAAGGCGACAAGGAAGCAGGTTCACTGAGCCCTCCTTCTCTCTGCAAAGGAATCTTAATCTGAGCAGAAACTATTGACAGCACCACAACAACTAAGATGCCCATATTATTATGGAACCCACTAAAAAACCCAAAACAGAAGAAGTTCCCATTCCTGCCAAACTGCCTCCAGAACAACCCAACCTCAAACAGAAAAAACAAACCAAAAGGAAACAAAGAGAAGTCTACAGAAAAGCAGGCGAAGAAACCTGGGTAGACCCTTCACTGGCAGACTGGCCCCAAGACGACTACAGAGTGTTCGTGGGGGACTTGGGACAAGACGTTACTGAAGAAGTACTGCGCAGAGCTTTCAGGAAGTACTCTTCTCTGCAAAAAGTCAAAGTTGTATACAACAAACAAACTGGCAAAAGCAAAGGCTACGGCTTTTTAAGTTTCGCAGCTGAAGACGACTACATACGCGCCATGAGGGAAATGGACGGGAAGTTTGTGGGCAATAGACCTGTAAAACTTAGAAGAAGTGACTGGAAGAAAAGAGCTGTCTTTAGGAAATAACTATATAAATGTTGCTTTTTTTGGTTTTGTTGCCTTTGCTTGCAAACGGTCAGTCTGCTGAGTGCCAGGCTGAACTTGCTAGGATATTTGCTGCCCGCCTTTCACAAGTTTTTCCTAGAGACCAAACAGGTTACATGGCAAGTTACAGCGGGTTTAGACTCAATGACCTAGGCGACTTCATTAGTTGCAACAACCTTGAAGGTGCTAGTTATGCTACTCTGGCCTTCACTCCATTAACACTTCTGAGCATATGCGGACCTAGCATCTGCACTGCCCAGGACTACCAAATGATGGTTCATAGCCTTTCTGGTGGTTTCGGGTCTTCTGAGGCTCTTGAAGAAAGCAAGAAAACCTTTGAACTTACTGAAAGTATCAAAAGTAGGTTTTCTAACTACAAGTTAACCCAAACAGCTGGCGAAAGTCAAGTTGAAGTGGTCTTTAACGAGGACTATATTCACTCTAACTTCCACACCCTGGATGCAGGGGCCATTGTAATGCTGGTGTTCTGTGCTGTCTTGTTTTTAGTTGTGTGCTTGGGCACAGCTTTCGACTTTTACTTGCGCCTTGCAGAGTCTAAAATGTCTGTGAACGACTTAAACCTAAGCATGATCCCTCTTAAGGGAAAAGAAAGCATTCAGAATCAACAAACAGTACCTGAACCTCCCAAAACTACACTCCAGGAAACACTGCTTTGCTTCTCACTTTACAGGAACCTAAGTATGTTGTTAGTGAGCAGAAGTGCTGAAAGAACAGGTGAAAGAAACACCCTTGACGTGATGAATGCCGTAAGAGTAATGTCTATTTGCTGGGTCATAGTTGGCCACGTCGTGCTTCTCAGAGGAACTGATAGCATAGTTTACAACTACTACGAAATCGGTCCTTACTTAAGCGAAACCAAAGTAGCCCTTATCTACGGAGGCGAGTACGCAGTGGACACTTTCTTTTGGTTGTCCGGAATGCTAATGGCTTACTTATTCATAGGCCAGTTAGCAAGAACAGGCAGCTTTAAGCCCAAAGACTGGTTCTTAGTGTACTTCCACAGGTTCTTCAGAATTCTTCCAGCTTACATTTTTGTGCTGTTCTTTTTGTGGGCGTTTGTTAAGTACATAGGCTATGGTCCCGACTGGATTCGAGCAGAAAGTATTTTCGAAGACTGCAAAGACTACTGGTACGCCAACTTTTTGTTCCTAAACAACTTTATACCTCACGGAAAGACCAGCCACTGCATGGCGTGGACTTGGTACTTAGCTAATGATATGCAGTTCTTCTTGGTCTCCCCGATTATACTATACTTTTACTACAAGTTCCATAAGCTGGTTGGCTGGGGTTCAGTGGGAGCAATGCTTGTGGTGAATATTTTATCTGGAGTCTTTGTTTCCAGGCACTTCCACATGTATGTTTCTGGACCTGACCCGAATCGGGATGTGTTTAACTACCAGTACACAAAGCCTTACTGCAGATGCGGAACGTACGCTCTAGGCATTGCTTGTGGGATGGTTCTTTACGCTAGAAACCATGCGAAAAAGACCGGAACTTCTTTTGACAAAGCAGGGGACTTTATTGCAAAAGCAATAGACCGCACTTCCATAAGGTGGCTGCTTTACTTGTTAGGAGTAGCACTTATCAACATTTTTATATTTATTGAGCACACTGCTTGGAGGCAAAACTACGAGTATGGCCACGACACCTGGACTGACTCCCAGCGCTATCTTTGGTACGGATGTTCAAGGATTATGTTTATACTGGGACTGTCTTGTTTGTTGTTGCCTATGTTGCTGGGCCACGGCAAGTTTGTAGCTAATCTGCTGTCTGCAAGTGTGTGGACTCCTTTGGCAAGGCTTTCCTTTTCGACTTACTTGATTCACTACGGAATTCTTTGGACAGTCATTGCTAGTCAGAAGAGAGGTTACTACTTGTGTGACTCTAACTTGTTCATTGACACTTTGTGGGGAGTGCCTTGTTCCTTTGCTGCAGCAGTTCCTGTTTACTTGATGATCGAGAGTCCTTTCATCGGCCTTGAAAAAGTTCTTTTTAAGAAAGGCAAAAAGTAATTATTCTTAAATGGAACAGGAAGTTCAATTCGAAGAGTTAGTTCTTAAAGAAGAACCTGTGCAAGTCTGGAAAGGCTTTTATGCAAAGGAAGAATGCTTAGTTAAGGTCCTCAATGCTAAAAACACCCAAGAAGCCCAAACCATCCTAACCCAAGCTCAAAAGCTAGTGAAGGTAACTCACTCCAACTTGGCTCGGATCAAAGAGTGCACTGTAAAGCAAATAGGGACTGAAGTCACTCAGGTTTGGTTTATTGTGGAGTACTTTTCAAAAGGCAACTTAAACACACTCATTCAGCAGAAAGCACTCCACAAAAACTTTTGGGAGGAAACTGAGCTTCTGGACCACTATAAACAACTACTAGAGACAGCTTGTTTTCTAGAGAACCAAGGAATCCCTCCTAGTGTAAATAAGGCATTTGTAGGCCCTTTGGGCAACTTAGTGCTGGAGGACTTAGTCGACAGCCTCTACAAAAAGCCCCAAAACGAAGTGTACACTTTAGGGTTGCTTTTCTTAAAGATGGCTTTACTGAACAGTGACTTAGACCCTAGCAACTTTAAAAACCTAATTACTGACGTTCCTTATTCACAAAGAGTCAAGAGCATTTTAAGCGACATGGCAGAAACTAAGGCCGACTTTAATCACCTGAAAAACAAACACTTCACAGAACTCACCAGTGACTCCGACTACGAAATACTGGAAGAGGACTCCTGCCTGACTCTGCATAAGTTCCAACTCAAAAACTTGTGCACTAAGTCAAAGCTCGGCATAGGAAGTGCTAGTTTAGAAATCTTAAAAGGAGAGATTCTAACTGAAGCAGGCGAAACTAGTGTTTTGGTCAAGGAGTACCAAGGTCCTTTTGAAGGTTTGGTTGAACAAATCAGTGTCTGCAAGCAACTGTCTGAGCTTAAAAAGAACTTTTTAAAGTTTTATGGAACTTATGAAGAACCTGGAGCAACAGGAATAGTGACTGAGCTGCCCCAGAACAGTCTAAGCAAGTGCATTCTCAAGAGGAAAAAAACTATGCAGCACTTTACTGAAGAGTTTTTAGTTAAAACAGCTAATGTTCTTATAGACAACTGCACAGAGTTAGCTAAGCTTGGTTTGGTCCACTCTGACCTAAACACTCATCAAATATTTCTGGCTGACGAGTTAGTTATTGGAGGGTATGAGTTTGTGTCAAACAACCAAAAGAACCAACACCCCTTGAGCATAGCAATGGTACTAGTCCAAATGCACTTACTTAAAACTAACTACGAAGTTATAAACTGTGGCTTAGCACTGCCCTGGATTAAAGCTATGTTTGAAAAAGCTTCTGGAGGCTCCAGTCTAGAAGAACTAAGAGCAATGGTTCCTGGCAACTCAAAACCCCGGGTTCCGGAGTGCTTTGTGTGCAGTTGTGGAGTTTCTGAAAGTTCACTTGTTCTTAGTTGTTGCAATAAAAAGGTCCACAGTGAGTGTTTGGAAAGTGAACAAGTTGTTAGTGGAGAATGTGGACACAACACTTGTGCTGAGTGCTACTTAAGTGTGCCTAACAAACTTTTGCTTGGAGAGTGCTTAGTTTGTAGTTGGGAGTTGCCAGAAGTTCTCTTGAAGAAACTACCTAAGTCTCCTTTGCTGAAGTACAGAACCCAGATGTCTTTGGACGATTGGAAGCAAGTTGCCAAACAAACCAAAAACTACTTTAAGGTATCCAGTAAGTGCGATGTGTGTAAGTCTACTTCCTGGATTACTTTTACTTCTAACTACAACTACGCAGAGATGAAGTGCTTTAAGTGCTTTAACTACACGAAGGTTTGTTACATCTGCAAACTTTCAGTCCACCCCAACCGTTCTTGTTTGAGTGTTTGCAAAACAAGGGATTTTTGTCTGATGTGCAAGTCAAGCAAAGTCAAACTGTCTAGTCCTTGCTTGCAATGTGAAAATTGTGGGACTTTTTGTTTTGTGTGCTTGGAATACCACTCTAAAGACGCTTCCAAGAACGCAGCTTGTGAAGAACTTTTAAGAATTATTAGTTAATTCATAAATGGAACCAGAAGTCAAGTTGAGTGATAGCCTTTATAAGACTCGGAGAGTAGAGGTCTTCAAAGCTTTCAGAGGAGAAGAAGAGTGTGTGGTTAAGGCTTTTAAAGTTAGCAGTATTAGTGAAGTCAATTCTATAAAGAGAGAAGCTGAGAAAATGAAGGGAATTGACCATGAATTCATTGCCACTGTTGAAGAATGCGTGATGGTAGGTGAAGGAAATTCAGTATCAGAAGTTAGACTAGTCATGGAGTACTTTCCTAAAGGCGACTTGGAATCCCTTATTGAGTCCAGAACTAGAGAGTGCTGCTTTTGGTCTGAAGAAGAACTTTATTGGCACTTCAGAAACTTAATTGATGCTTTGGCTTACTTAGAGTCCCAAGGTTTGGCTCACAGAGACATAAAGCCAGCAAACATCTTTGTAGATCAAGATGAAAGGTTAATAATAGGCGATTTAGGGGCCTTGAAAGCTATTTCATGGGATATTCACACGATTGCAGGCACTCCTCTTTATTTAAGTCCTCTTTTGAGGCAACAGTTCATGAATTACAACATGGGAATGGGCAATGGGAACTGTCAGCACGACCCTGTGAAATCAGATGTGTATTCTTTAGGACTTACTTTTCTACAGATGGCTTCTTTCAAAGGAGTAAGTGACCTCATTAACTTGCAAAATCTTGATACAAACATTTGGCTCAGAATAAATGAATTGGGGTATAGCAACTGGACTAAGTCCTTACTGTGGGACATGCTCCAACTAGAGGAATTCCGAAGACCTACGTTTAGGCAGCTGTTTCAAAAGTACTTTGGAGTAACTCCTGAGCGTTCTGAGTATAGGGAAGAAGTTAGGGAACCTGAAGTCCAAACGTCTATAAACGAACCTAGGGAGCAAACTATTATACCAAACGAAACAACTCCAGATAGCAATTTAAAATCATGCGAAGAATGCAGAAGGCCTATAGAAGACGCCTCTTTTGAACTGGAATGCTGCAAAAAGTTGTTGCATAACGATTGCTTGAACTATAATATACACTCAGAAGACGGAGACAAGCACTACTACACCTGCAAAAGTTGTGGGAAGGATGTGTTTGTGTTCTCAGAAAACTCCTTTGATTGCTCTAACTGCAAAAAACCAAAAGACATTACTGAACTAAATGTAAATGACTGTGGGCATTTACTGTGCAAAGATTGCTTGAAGAAACGAATCAGTGATACTTTAGGAGGAAAATGCATTGTTTGTGGTTACAAGTTAAATGAGGAGATCATCAGCAAGTTCAGACCAAGTTATTTGCCAGATGAACTGTTTGGTAAATGTAGTAAATGTTCCAGAGAAGCTTCTATGACTTTGACTGACCCAACAAAGTATGTGTTTAGTTGCAAACGTTGTGAAAACGAAGTTTTATTTTGTGTTGTTTGCAAATTGCCACTTCATGAGCATTTTAGTTGCTATTTAGAGTCTAAAGTAAGGAATAGCTGCATTAAATGCAGATTTGGATCAATCAAGGTAGGAAAAATAGCAAAAACCCATTTAGATTGTAAAAGGTGTGGAATTTACTGCTTTGTGTGCGGAGAAAAGCACAATTACGACTGCTTTAGAAACCAAGAATGTGAAAGTTATTTATTTCAACTAATCAAATAAATAGAGTCTTTAGGACTTTCTGAGTAGTCAATTACTTGGGATATCTTTACATGTTTAGGTCTAGTGAATGTGGGATCAGCTTCTTCCTCGTCTTCTTTGGATCTCTCATTCAAGTAATTAGTCATCCTTTCTCTTTTGCCTGAAATTTCTTCGAGTTTTCTGCGCTTAGAAAACACGCTCAAAAGTTTGTCATTCCCACCTTCAACTAATTTCATAACAGACCCTATTATTTCCATCAAACCAAAAACCGAACCCAAAAGACTCCCTAACAGCAAACTGTAGTCCTGTTT
>PR_CR_10_Liq_1_inCRDRAFT_1001074_pt1 | contig 16003 bp, 13 predicted proteins | sample PRCRCaboRojoPR_3_FD_10241 | JGI IMG/M metagenome (IMG submission 10241)
CTGCCGCTTTACAACCTGCGCCTGTCGAACCTGTCGGCGGCGATCATCCGACCGCAGCTGCCGGAACTGGCCCGCCGGGTCCGCGACGGGCGACGCAACCATGACCACGTCGCCGATCGGCTCAACGCCAGCCCATGGCTGACCGTGCCCGAAAAGCTGGCCCCGGAACAGCGCGCCCCGGATTCCATCCAGTTCAACCTCGTGGGCATGACCGAAGACCAGATCGGCGCCTTTGCCAAGGCCGCCGCCGCGCGTGGCGTCAAGGTTCAGATATTCGGGCGCAGCACCGACAATGCCCGCGCCTTCTGGAACTGGCAGTTCCTTGGCCGCGACTGGGACCTGCCCCAAACCCGCGCCATGTTGATGGCCGCCTGCGACGTGCGCCTGCCCGCCCGCCTGAGCGTCGATGAATGCAGCATTGTCGCGGGGGAACTCGTGGCCGCAGCCCAGGACGCGATGACCGCGCCCGCCACCGCGGTCGCCGCGGAATAGCCTAGCCGAGCACGCGCAGCTGCCCTGCCAGCCAGGGCAGTTTCTGCGTCGCGGGGTCCACGATCATCTCGGATAGCAGCCCGCGCAGGCGGGCGGCCATGTCACCGGGCATATCGCCAAGCACATCGCGTCGCGCCACCAGCGAAATCCGGCGGCTGAGCGGCTCGAAGGGCAACGGGTGCAGGTCTACCTCGTCGCGGAACCGCGCGGCGTGGGACCACCCCAAAGGTGTCAGGATCGACCACCCCGCCCCGGCCGCCACCATCGCCAACACCGCGTGGTAACTGTCCAATTCAAACCGGTGATTGAGCGTCAGGTTCTGCCGCACGAGATGACTGGCGATCATCTGCCCCATATGGTGGCGGGTCGTGTACTGGACCATAGGCATCCGTCGCAATTGCCGGAGCATGTCCCCCTGCCCCAGCGCGCCCTTGGGCGCTGCGACCACGAAGGGTTCCTCGAAGAGCGGATGCACCTCCATCCACTCGGCGCCGGACCCGATATCGCTGGCGACGACAACGTCCAGCGCGCGGGACTGAAGCAGCTCGAACAACCTGTGCGAGGCGCCGGTTTCCAACAGGAATTGGCAATTCTTCAGCTCTTCGCCCATGTCCGACAGCAGGCGCGGCGTCACGTCGGCGTCGAAATCCTCGATCATGCCCAACCGCAGCCGCGTCAGGCGCGACAGGTCGGCCATGGCCAGCTCGGCGCGGGCCTGCTCGGCCTCGCTGAGGATGGCATTGGCGCGGCGCAGGAACATTTCGCCGGCCGGGGTCGGGATCACGGGCCGCGCGTTACGGTTCAGCAACGTCGTGCCGATCGCCGCCTCGAGGTTCGTCAATTGCTGCGAAACGGTCGCCGCCGAGGAGTTCAGGCGCTTTGCGGCAGCAGAGATCGACTGTTCCTCCGCCGTGGCCACGAAGACCTCGACGCCCCAAAGCGTGATCTTGCCGGATGCTGCCGCCATACCTGCCCCTTTCCCCTGCAGATTAGCCCCGCCACAACGGCAATTGAAAGCCCCGTCAAGCGCGCCTAATCTCGCGTCAATAATCCAATGGAGGCGGCCCATGCCCGACGACAACATCAATTCCTGGGAAGGCCGCGCCGATGCCCGGTCCTTCTATGGGTTCACCGACCTGCCGACGATCCACGAGCGCGGCGCGGTGATCGTCACACATGGCGAAGGACCCTATATCATCGATGTGCATGGCAACCGCTATCTCGATGCCAATTCCGGCCTGTGGAACATGGTGGCAGGGTTCGATCACCCCGGCCTGACCGAGGCCGCAAAGGCCCAATATGACCGCTTTCCCGGCTATCATGCATTCTTCGGGCGGATGTCCGACCAGACGGTGATGCTGTCGGAAAAGCTGGTCGAGGTGTCCCCCTTCGCCGAGGGCAAGGTGTTCTACACCAATTCCGGGTCCGAGGCGAATGACACCATGGTCAAGATGCTGTGGTTCCTCTGGGCCGCCGAAGGCCAGCCGCAGCGCCGCAAGATCCTGACCCGCAAGAACGCTTATCACGGGGTCACGGCGGTGTCGGCCTCGATGACCGGCAAGCCCTACAATTCGGTCTTCGGGCTGCCGCTGGACGGGTTCCTGCACCTGACCTGCCCGCATTACTGGCGCGAGGGGCGCGATGGCGAGACCGAGGCGGAGTTCACCGCCCGGTTGGGCCGCGAACTGGAAGAGGTGATCGCCCGTGAGGGGGCCGAAACCATTGCGGGCTTCTTTGCCGAACCCGTAATGGGCGCCGGGGGGGTGATTCCGCCGTCAGAGGGCTATTTCCAGACGATTGCGCCGATCCTGAAGAAACATGGGATTCCGCTGATTTCGGACGAGGTCATCACCGGCTTTGGCCGCACCGGCGAAACATGGGGCTGTGAAACTTATGATTTCATGCCTGACGCGATCATTTCCTCCAAGAACCTGACCGCCGGGTTCTTTCCGATGGGGGCCGTGATTCTGGGGCCAGAGCTGTCGGATCGCCTGCAAGCGGCCTCGGAAGCGATCGAGGAATTCCCGCATGGGTTCACCGCTTCGGGGCACCCGGTGGGCTGTGCTATCGCGCTCAAGGCCATCGACGTGATCATGAACGAGGGGCTGGCCGAGAATGTCCGCGCTCTCACCCCGAAATTCGAGGCCGAGCTGGCGCGGCTTGCCGAGCATCCGCATATCGGGGAATGGCGGGGCAAAGGCCTGATGGGCGCCCTGGAGGCGGTGGCCGACAAACCGACCAAAACACCCTTCGACGGGTCGCTGTCGGTCTCGGAACGCATCGCCAATGCCTGCACCGACCAAGGGTTGATCTGCCGCCCGCTGGGGCAATCCATCGTTCTGTGCCCGCCCTTCATCATGACCGAGGCCCAGATGGACGAAATGTTCGGCAAGCTGGAGGCGGCGCTGGACAAGGTTTTCGCCGAGGTCACTTAAGGCGGCGCGCTCCGCAGGCAGGTCGGAACGTGGAGAATGAGGTCGCCGTCGCCGCACGGGTCGCGCGGAAGTGCGTCACCCCGGCTTGCACCAGATGCGCACCCGCGCCCATTGCGTGATCGTCTGCGATTCCGGACCGATCAATCTGATGGGGCTTCGTTCTACTTGCCCATCTTCGACAGCTTGTCCTGAAGCTTGGCCAGCTCGGCCTTGATCTCGTCAAGGTCTTCATCGTCATCGGCCTTGCCGGATGAAGGTTCGGGCGTGGCCCCCGGCCCGGTGGAGCCCATCACGCCGCCGGTCATGGCCTTCAGAAAGGCCTGCTGCTGTGCCTGCATGGCCTCGAAACCCGGCATTTGCGACAGCGCGCCCATTGGCCCCATGTTCTCCATCATCTTGGATTGGCTTTCGCGCAACATCTCGAAGGATTGGGCCAGGAATTGCGGGACCACGGACATGGACTGGCTGGTATAGGACCGCACCAGGTCCGTCAGCACATCGACCGGCAGAACGCTTTCCCCGCGGCTTTCGTGTTCGGCGATGATCTGCAGCAGGTACTGGCGTGTCAGGTCATCCCCGGATTTCAGATCCACGATCTGCACATCGCGCCCATCCCTGATGAACGAGGCGATGTCTTCCAGCGTCACGTAGTCGCTGGTCTCGGTGTTATACAGGCGACGACTTGCATAGCGCTTGATCAGCAACGGCTGGGATTTGTCTGCCAAGGTTTCCCCTCCTCAGGCCCTTTTTGCGGTGCAGAGAAGCGTGGATGCCTTTGCAGAAAAAAGCAAGGGCGAGCTGCATGTGCAACTCGCCCCGCGTGACGTCGGCCCTCAGGGAGGAGGAGGAGGGCCGGGCGTTTCGTCTGACTTACTTCGCGGCCTTCTTGGCAGCGGCAGTCACCTCGGCGGTGGCCTTCTTGGCGGCGGCGCTCATGTCTTCGGACATGTCCTTGCCGGCGGCCATCATCAGTTCCAGGGTCTCGGTCTGGACCTTCTTGGCGATCTCGGCATAGGCGGCCATGTGCTCGGAGGCAGCTTCGGCAGAGGCCGAGGCGAAGTCGGTCATGGCTTTGGCGTAGTCGGCCGGTTCGCTCTTGGCCTTGGTCATGTCGTTCATCTTGGCCAGGGTGTCCTGGGCCCACTTGGCGCTCAGGTCGGTGGACTTCTGCGCGGCGTCGATGGACACAGCCGACAGCTTCTCGGCCAGGGTGGTCTGGGTCTTGAAGGCATCTTCCATGGCCTTGGTGTCAACCGGGAAGGCACCCATCATGTCTTTCATGACAGCGGTGAAGTCTTGGGTCTTGGTAGCCATTGGTATGGTCCTTTTGGTCTGGTTCGCGGGACGATCCCGTTTCTGCAACTGCAAGAAATCTAGATGCTGCGCTGCAGCAAATCAAGGTTTTTTCTGCATTGCAGCAAAAAATTCACGAAATCCGACATAACTATTGGAAAACAATAGCTTGGACTGAAATATCCCGCGCAAAAAGGACGTCAGGACGTTATTTTCGGCTTGTCGGCAACGACGTAGGTGCCGGGCGCAGGCGCAATCGGAGGGTGAGTCTTCGATCCCGGTTCGCGCGCCTCGACCTTCTTGCCGGACCGCTTTCGCAGCCACTTTTCCCAATGGGGCCACCAGCTGCCGCCGTGCTGTTCCGCACTCGCCTGCCAATCCTCGGGCGACAGGGAAAGATCGTCATTGGTCCAATAGCCATACTTGTTCTTGACCGGCGGATTGACGATGCCCGCGATGTGGCCGGACCCGGCCAGGATGAAGGTCTTGTCCTTCGAGCCCATCTTCTGAATACCGCGGTAAGAGCTCTTCCAGGCGGCAATATGATCGGTTTCGCAGGCGATGGCGCAAAGCGGCACCTGCACATTTTCGATCTTCGCCGTGTGGCCGGCCACCTCGAACCCGCCGCTGGCGAACTCGTCTCGCTGGCACAGGCCACGCAGGTATTCCACCGCCATCTTCGCGGGCAGGTTCGTGCCGTCGCCATTCCAGTAGAGCAGGTCGAAGGCCGGCGGGCTTTCCCCGAGCATGTAGGACCGGATGGCCGGTTGATAGATCAGGTCATTGGACCGCAGGAAGGAAAAGGTCCGCGCCATGTAGAAACTGTCGAGATAACCGTTTTCCGTCACCTCGGCCTCGATCCCGTCCACGAAATCGTTGTCGAGGAAGACGCCCACCTCGCCCTGGTCCGAGAAATCGGTCAGCGTGGTGAAGAAGGTGGCGGAATTGACATAGTCCAGCCCGCGATCCTTGAGGATGGAAAGCGTCAGCGAGAGCGTGGTCCCGGCGATGCAATAGCCGATGGCGTTGACCTTCTTGACGCCGCAAATCTCTCGCACGGTTTCCAGCGCGGTGATGTAGCCATCCTCGATATAATCGGCCATGCCGACATCTCGATAGGTGGCATCCGGGTTCACCCAGCTGACCACGAACAACGTGTAGCCCTGGTCCACGATCCATTTGATCAGCGAATTCTGCGCTTTCAGGTCGAGGATGTAGAACTTGTTGATCCACGGCGGAAAGATAATCAGCGGTGTGCCGTGCACCTTCTCGGTGCTGGGCGCATACTGGATCAGTTCAAACAGATGATTGCGAAACACCACCTCGCCAGGGGTCGTGCCAAGGTTTTCGCCAACCTTGAACGCCTCTTTGTCGGCCAGGTTGACGATGAGTTCGCCCTCGTTGGCCTCCAGGTCGTGCACCAGGTTTTCCAGCCCCTTGACCAGGCTTTCACCTTCCGTCTCGACCGCGCGCTCCAGCGCATCGGGATTGGTGGCCAGGAAATTCGTGGGCGACATCAGATCGATGATCTGCTGGCTGAAATAACGCAGGCGGTTCTGTTCACGCTCATCCAGCCCCTCGATCGACTCGACCGCCTGCGCCACCGCATCGGCATTCAGCATGTATTGCTGCTTTACGAAATTGAAGTAGGGGTGCGAATCCCAGAGCGGATTCTTGAATCGCCGGTCGCTAGGGGTGTGGTCCTCGGGCGCCTTTATCTGGCCACTGGCCAGCGCCTGTTGCGCCTCGACATAGTGCTGGAGGGTCTTGCCCCAATACCCCACCTGCTGCTCGATCAGCTTGGCGGGGTTCTGCATCATCTCGGCCCAATAGGCCGTTGCCGCCTTGGCATAAAGCTCGTGACCGGGACCTTGCAGGTCGTCGCGGACCTGCCGTTTATGGGCAAGGGCATTCACAAGGCGCTGCGTCAACTCCTCGATCCGGGCCATGTTTTCTTCCAGCTTTGGAAGGGCCTCGCCCGCTGCCGTGTCGCTGTTTTCGGATTTCGACATTGCCATGCGCCCCCTTGACGCGTATTTTGCACGTGCAGCATCTGCCCCCTGGCTCCCCAAGGGTCAATGCGACCTATAGCACAATCGCAAGAAAATGCATCTTGCGCGTGACGCCGGAGACGCCCGTGAAATACATGATGACCTACGACATGATGGAAACCGCCCGCAACACCAACGAGTGGCTGGGCGCCACCGCGAGGGCCATGGCCTCCTATCCGGCCTTCTCGATGTGGCCAAATCCGGGCATGGCGATGCTGAAAGCCTGGGGCGAGGTGACCGAACGCAGCTTTGCGCGCATGGTGGCCAAGCCCGATTGGGGCATTTCCGCCGTGCCGGACATGGACGGCAAGGACCACGTGGTCTCGATCCGCAAGGTCGTCGAAAAGCCCTTCGGCGACCTGATTCATTTCCGGTGCATCGGACGCCACGAGCGCCCGCGCAAGGTGCTGTTGGTGGCGCCGATGTCCGGGCACTACGCAACCCTGCTGCGCAAGACCGTGATCTCGCTGTTGCCCGATTGCGAAGTCTATATCACCGATTGGCACAATGCCCGCGACATTCCCGTTTCGGCCGGCAAGTTCGATATCGAGGATTACACGCTCTACGTCATGGATTTCATGCGCGAGCTGGGCCCCGACACCCACGTGATCGCCGTTTGCCAGCCGGTGCCCCTGACCTTGGCCGCCACCGCCTATCTGGCCGAGCTGCACCCGGAGGCACAGCCGCGGTCGCTCACCCTGATCGGCGGTCCCGTCGACCCCGAGGCCAATCACACGGAAGTCACCGATTTCGGCCGCACCGTCACAATGGGCCAGCTGGAACAGTCGATGATCCAGCGGGTCGGCTTCAAATATGACGGGGTCGGGCGCAAGGTCTATCCGGGGCTGCTGCAACTGGCCTCTTTCATCTCTATGAATGCCGAAACCCATTCCAGGGCCTTCAGCAACCAGATCATCAAGGCCGCCAAGGGCGAAGCCGGCGACCATGACAAGCATAACACCTTCTACGACGAATATCTTGCCGTCATGGACATGACCGCCGAATTCTATCTTTCGACGGTCGAGCGCATCTTCAAGGCCCGCGAGATCGCCCGAAACGACTTCGTGGTCGATGGTCACAAGGTGGATTTCGGCGCCATAACCGACGTGGCGGTCAAGATTGTCGAAGGTGAGGAAGACGACATTTCAGCCCCCGGCCAATGCCTGGCCGCTCTGGACCTGCTGACCGGCCTGCCTGACGAAAAGAAAGCCAGCCACCTGGAACCGGGCGCGGGCCATTACGGAATCTTCGCCGGCAAAAGCTGGCGAAACAACATCCGCCCGCTGGTTCTGGATTTCATCGACGCCAATTCCGGCCCGCGCGGCAAGGTCCGGCTCTCTGCCGTAACCTGACCGCGCCCTAGCGCAGGACCAACGGCTGCCTGAGCCAGGCATGCAAGGCGGAAATGGTGCCCTCGGGATCTTCCAACATCACCGAATGGCCGACGCCTTCCAGCACCTGAAAGGCCGCGTAGGGAATAAGTTCGGCCAGGAATTCCTGCCGCTTCCGCGGCACGACCTGGTCCAGTTCCCCGGCCAGAACAAGCGTCGGCTGCGTGATCCGGCGCAGGCTGGCCTGGTGGTCCCTCCGGCGCTGCATCGCGCGTTGCTGGCGCTCAAAGACATCGGCGCCCAACGCCTGCGCCATCTCGGCCAGATACGCCAAATGGGCATTCCGCTCCGGCCCCGCCGCCACCTGACGCGGCAACACATCGCGGCTCAGCACCTCCTCGAAACGGCCAGATCGCGCGGCCACCATCAAGGGTTCACGGTCGGCGGCCTCTTGCGGCGTGTCGCTCAGCGGGTTGGTGCCGATCAGGGCCAGCCGGTTGACCCGGTCGGGCGCGCGGCGAAAGATTTCCAATGCGACGACACCGCCCATGCCATGCCCGGCCAACGCGAATTTCGCGGGCGCACCGGACAGGATGGACGAGGCCATCTCTTCGATCCGGTCCCCGGTCCAGATCGGGGCGAACATCACGGGACGGCCATAGCTGATCACCGTGCTGACTGTCGCCCAGCCCCGCGCATCGGACAGCATATCCGGCAGAAGCACCAGTGTTTCGATCATTCCTGCCCCGAATTTCGGCTTGCCTGTGCCGCCAGAATGTTCACGCGGACCGGGCCGGTGCAAGCCCCAATCGGTCAAGCAGCGGGCAGGACCCGTACCGCGCGGGGTCGATACAACACCCACAGCCCAATAACCGCCAGCGCCAGGATGCCTGCAGGCACCAGCGTCACCGAAACATGCAGCGCACGAAGGGCGTCGGCACTTTGCTCGGCCCGGCCCTCGGTCGTCTCCTGCCAGCCAAAGGCACCTAGGATCAGGCCCAGCGCGCCCGGCGCCAGCGCATTGGCCAGCTTCTGTCCGAACAACCAGATCGCCGAGAAACCGCCCTCGATCGCCGCCCCGGTCCGGGCGCGGGTCACGTCCATCAGGTCGGGATACATGGCCCAGGGGATCTGCTGGTAAGCGCCATTGGTCATCCCCGCCAGCACGAACACCCCCGCGATGGCTGTCACATTGACCGAGGGCAGTGCCGCGAACAGGCCGAAGAGCAGCAGGATATAGAGGCAAAGCCCCAACACCAGCGCCCCCAGCTTGCCCAGCGTCGCCGAGGCCCAGACCCAACCCGCCTGGCTGAGGATCGAGCCCAGCGTGAACGCGGCGAACAGCAATGACAGGACGGTCAGGCTCTGTGCCAACGCCGATAGCGGCGTGTCGCCGGTATCCGCAATCAGGTAGAGCGCCGCAAAGGGCAGCCCCGCGGTAATCAGGGCAATGGCCAGCGTCATCACCCCGTAAAGCGCGGCCAATACCATGAAGGGCCGGTTGCCGAGAACATGGCGCAGCATCTCGGCCGGGCTGACCAGGGATGGCGTCGGGTGACGCGGCGCCTTGCGAATCGACCAGGCAGAAAACCAGATCGCCCCCAGGATCAGCGGCGAGACGACAAGCGCGGCATGGGCATGGCCGCCGTTCGCCGCCAGCCCGGGCACCAGCGCGCCCCCCACGAGGATGCCGACGCTGGCAAAGCCCATGCGCCAGGCGGTCATCTGCGACCGCTCGCGCCCGTCCTCGGTAATCTCGCCGGCCAGGGCACCGTAGGGGATGGCCACCATGGTAAATCCCACCGTGGCCAAACAGAAAAAGCCCAGAACCCAGGGCAGCGCCGCCGTGCCCCGCAACTCTTCGGGCACCGCGAACAGCCCGACCATGCCGGCCACCATCACCACCGCACCTGCCACCATCCAGGGCGCACGGCGCCCGAACCGGCTGTCGGTGCGGTCCGACAGGTAGCCGATCAGCGGATCCGTGATCATGTCGAAGACCAGCACGGCGGTGGTGGCCGCCCCGGCGATCCCTGCCGGCACACCCAGATACGAAGTCAGAAAAGCCAGCACCAGCAACTGCTTGACCACCACGAAGACGACCACCCCCAGGTCAGCCAGTCCCCACCCCGCCTTCTGTCCGATCGTCAAGGCCATTGCACCCTCCCCAACAGCTCCGACGCCATCTCAACACCACGGCTCCCCGCATCCAAAGCGAAACGTCGGGTCACAGGCCCGCTTCTTCGGGGCACAAATACCGTCGGGGGGAATTGGCCCGCAGGGCCAAGGGGGGCAGACAGCCCCCCTCCCGAGGCGCAGCCGAGGCAAACCTGTGCGGCGCAGCCGCCCCGCTAGATCCGTGCCAGCACCTCTTCGACGCTTTGGGCGATCAGGGCCAGGCAATCGGGATCGGAAAACCGGTGATCGGCCCCGTCCACCAGGGTCAGGCGCATGTCCGGGCCCTCGGCATGGTCCAGCAGGCGCAGGGCAACGGACATCTCCACATCCGCATCCGCGGTGCCCTGCAGGAACCGCACCGGGAAAGGCAGCGACAGCGGCGCGCGCAGCACCAGCCGGTCGCGGCCTTCTTCGATCAGGCGGCGGGTGATGACATAGGGTTCGCCATACTCCGAGGGCAGCGCGACCCGCCCGTCGCGCTCCAGTGCCGCGCGCTGGTCGGCATCGAACCCTGCCCACATGCTGTCCTCGGTGAAATCCGGCGCCGCGGCGATGGTGACAAGCCCCGCGACCTGGCCCGGTCGCTCCCGCGCGGCCAAGAGCGAAATCCAGCCCCCCATGGACGACCCCACCAGCACGACCGGCCCGTCGATCCGGTCCAGCACGGCGCAGGTATCCTCGAACCAGTCGCCGATCGCGCCATCGGTGAAGGCACCGCCGCTGATCCCGTGCCCGGAATAGTCGAAACGCACGAAGCCCTGCCCGCGGTCCTTGGCCCATTGCTCGAGATACAGGGCCTTCGTGCCCTCCATATCGGACTTGAACCCGCCGCAGAACACCACGGTCGGGGCCACGCCCGCGATCCGGTTCCAGGCGATCCGCCGTCCCTGCGGGGTTTCGAATTCATCAGCCATGTTCCACCTCGTCCAGTCCTGCCGCGATCCATGCGCCCGCAAGAGACATCACAAGAAACGCCCACAGCGCAAGGGGCACCGACATAGCGGCCAGACCCGCGCTGACCGCGCCGGCCAGCAGCAGGAAGAGGCCGACCAGGGTATTCGAGACGGCCGTGTAGGTCGCCCGGTCGTCGGGGCGGGCCATGTCCACCAGGTAGGTGGACCGGGCCATGCGCACGCCGTGATAGGCCACCATCAGCAGGAACAGCACCACCGGGATGGCCCAGCTGGTTCCCGAAAGCCCCGCGCCATCGACCGCCAGTGCCAGCCCCAGCGACGCCGCGCCGGCCAACCCGGAAAGGATCAGCACGCGCCGCGCCGACCGGTCGCTCAGCCGCCCCCAGACAAAGGAGGACAGGAAAGAAGCCACCGCCGAAGCCAGCAGCAGCGCGCCCAACTGCCGCGCCGCATTTTCGCCCGAAGCCAGCAACACCAGGTAGGGCGGGGCCAGTGCCGTGCCCACCAGCGCCGCGCGCGCGGCGATGAACCGGGCCAGCTGTGGACGGTCCGTCAGGATGGAGAGCTGTGCGATCGACTGGCGGGCGGACAGCGCCTCGCCCGGCTGCGCCTCTTCTCGCATCAGCACCATGGCGACCGCTGCGATCAGCCAGGCCGCCGCGGCCAAGGTCAGCGCCCCCAGCACCAGCACCAGCCGGTCGCCGAGATCAAGGATCAGGGCCAGGGCGAACAGGATCACCCCGGTGGAGGCGGTCGAGGCCGCCGCGCCGGTGGCCGCGCCCCGCCGTGTCTTGCCGACGGTCTTGCCGAGCACGTCCTTGTAAGAGACCGAACAGACCGAGCGGCTCAGCGCCAGCAGGGCCAGCAACCCGACGACAAGCGCCCCGGCCAAAGGCCCCGTCAGCGTCAGCCCGACCGCCACCATTCCGATTGCCGCCAGCCCCTGCCCGGCCGACCCGGCCGCCCATGCCCTTTTGCGGCGCGCCATGCCGTGAACCGCCCCCGAGATCACAAGCTGAGGCAGGAGCGCCCCGGCCTCGCGGACCGGCACCAGCAACCCGGTCCAGAGCGCCCCCGCGCCCAGATGCGCCAGCAGCCAGCTCAACACCAGCTTGGGATTGACCAGCCCGTCGGCCAGCTTGCTGAAGGACAGCGCCCAGACATGGCGCAGGAAATTTCGCGGCTCGGCGGCCTGCTGCGCATCGCTCAGGTCGGGCGCACGGTCAGTGTCCTCCACCAGGGTCTCGAATAGCTCGTCACTGAGGTCGCGCATTTCGCCGTCCCTGCCTTCACATGATCCGTCACGGCCAACCTAGCGCGGCGCACCCGAACACAAAACCTCGCCCATGCTTGACACCGCAAGGTGGCGGGGGCAGAACCTCGCCTGAACCAGATACCCGCAACCGGGCGTTCCGTGGGCGCCAAACCGACGAGGAGACAAGGCCGATGGCCGATATTTCCCTGACCTTTCCCGATGGCAATGCACGTTCCTTTCCCAAGGGCGTGACCCCGGCCGACGTGGCCGCCGATATCTCGACCTCGCTGCGCAAGAAGGCCATTTCGGCCCATGTGAACGGCCAGCACTGGGATCTTCAATGGCCCATCGAAGAGGATTCTTCGATTGCGATCAACACGATGAAGGACGAAGTTCCGGCGCTGGAACTGATCCGGCACGACCTGGCCCATATCATGGCCCGCGCCGTTCAGGAGATCTGGCCGGACGTGAACGTGACCATCGGCCCGGTGATCGAGAACGGCTGGTATTATGATTTCGACCGCGCAGAGCCCTTCACTCCCGAAGACCTCGGCGCGATCGAGAAGAAGATGAAGGAAATCATCAACAAGCGTGATGATGTTACCACCGAGGTCTGGGATCGCGCCCGCGCGATCAAGCACTACGAGGACAACGGCGAGCCCTACAAGGTCGAACTGATCGACTCGATCCCCGGCGACGAGCCGCTGCGCATGTACTGGCATGGCGACTGGCAGGACCTGTGCCGCGGCCCGCACCTTCAGAATACCGGCCAGGTCCCTGGCGATTCATGGAAACTCATGTCCGTGGCCGGGGCCTATTGGCGTGGCGACAGCAGCCGCCAGATGCTGCAACGGATCTACGGCGTGGCCTTCCAGACGCGCGATCAGCTGAAGAAATATCTCAACTTCCTCGAAGAGGCCGAGAAACGCGACCACCGCAAGCTGGGCCGCGAGATGGACCTGTTCCACATGCAGGAAGAGGCCCCCGGGCAGGTGTTCTGGCACCCCAATGGCTGGACCGTCTACACGCAGCTTCAGGACTACATGCGCCGCAAGCAGCGCGCCGGCGGCTACCAGGAAATCAACACGCCGCAGGTCGTGGACCGCAAGCTGTGGGAGAAATCCGGCCACTGGGACAAGTATCAGCACCACATGTTCCTGGTCGAAGTGGACGAGAGCCGCGACGGCGAAGATGACGATGCGAGCGTCAAGAACAAGGACCAGACCCGGATCAACGCGCTGAAGCCTATGAACTGCCCCTGCCACGTGCAGGTTTTCAACCAGGGTCTCAAATCCTATCGCGACCTGCCCCTGCGGCTGGCCGAATTCGGGTCCTGCGCCCGTTTCGAACCCTCGGGCGCGCTGCATGGTATCATGCGCGTGCGTGGCTTTACCCAGGACGACGCGCATATCTTCTGCACCGAGGAACAGATCCAGGAGGAATGCGCGCGGTTCATCGACTTTACCGCGGATGTCTATCGCGAACTCGGATTCGAGAATTTCGAGATCCGCTTCGCCACCCGTCCGGAAAAGCGGGTGGGCTCGGATGAAAGCTGGGACTATGTCGAGGGCGCGCTGGAAAACGCCATCAAGGCCGTGGGCCGCGATTATACGCTTGAGCCGGGCGATGGCGCCTTCTATGGACCCAAGCTGGACTTCTACCTGACCGACGCCATCGGCCGGGTCTGGCAATGCGGCACCTTTCAGGTGGACCCGAACCTGCCCGAGCGGCTGGGCGCCACCTATATCGCCGCCGATGGCGAAAAGCACCGTCCCTACATGTTGCACCGCGCCTGCCTTGGCAGCTTCGAACGCTTCATCGGCATCCTGATCGAGAACTGGGAAGGCAAGCTGCCCTTCTGGCTGGCCCCGCGCCAGGTCGTCGTGGCCTCCATCACGTCCGAGGCCGATGACTACGTGCAAGAAGTCGTCGCGGCCTTGCAGGCGCAGGGCGTCCGGGCCGAGGCCGACATCCGCAACGAGAAGATCAACTACAAGGTCCGCGAACATTCCGTGGGCAAGGTGCCGGTGATCCTGGCCTGCGGTGGTCGCGAGGTCGAGGAGCGCACGGTGTCCGTCGGCGGCTGGGCGAGAAGCAGACCACTGTAACATCGCTTGAAGACATCGTCGGAGAGCTGGCGAAATCGGCCACACCGCCCGATCTTCTGTAACAAAACACCTTCCAGCGCTGTAATCTTTGACGCCCCGCCCCGTGCGGGGCGTTTCTTTTCAGGCCCCTGGGTCTCACGCCGCGTAACGGGGCCGTGTTGCACGGCCCCGTGAATGGTGCGTGTTGCCGGGTCGGTCCTAGGGTTTCCGCACCGGCCGCTTCGGTCGGCATAACGATTGCATTTCCAACGAAAGGGACCGATCCCATGACCAAGACCACCTCCAAGCTGGCCCTCGCCGCCACCGTCGCCACCGCCGTTGCCGGCTTCAGCACCGCCACCCACGCCCAGGAAAACGAAAAGTGCTACGGCGTTTCGCTGGCCGGTGAGAACGACTGCGCCGCCGGCCCCGGCACCACCTGCGCCGGCACGTCCACCGTCGACTACCAGGGCAATGCCTGGACGCTGGTGCCCGCCGGCACCTGTGAAACCATGGACCTGCCCGCCATGGCCGACGGCACCGAGCGCATGGGCAGCCTTGAGCCGCTGGACCGCGACCTGCCCGCGTAAGCCACACGACTGGGGCCGGGCCATCGGCCCGACCCTAGTCCCCACGAAGCCCCGGAAAGACCCATGTTCGACGCCAGTGCCCAATCCCTGCCCAACCTGCCCGGCGTGGGCTACAAGCCCCAGCATTTCAGCGCCATCATGGCGGATGCCGACCCGGTCGGCTGGCTGGAAATCCATGCCGAGAACTACATGGGCGCAGGCGGGCGCCCCTTGGCGCAACTGCGTCACCTGTCTGAACGTTTTCCGCTTTCGGTCCATGGCGTCGGCCTCTCCATCGGCGGTGAGGGCGATCTGGACCCGGACCATCTGGTGCGTCTGAAAAGGCTCTGCGACTGGCTGCAACCGGCCAGCTTTTCCGAGCATCTTGCCTGGTCCACCCATGACAGCGCCTTTCTGAACGACCTTCTGCCACTGCCCTACACGGCCGCGACGCTGGCCCGTGTCTGCGCCCACATCGACCAGGTCCAAGAGGTTCTTGGCCGGCCGATGTTGCTGGAGAACCCGTCCTCCTACCTCGCCTTTTCCGAGAGCACCCTTGAAGAGCCGGACTTCCTGCGCGAGGTCAGCCGCCGCACCGGATGCGGCCTGCTTCTGGACGTGAACAACGTCTTCGTCAGTGCCACCAATCTTGGCTATGACCCGCGCGGCTATGTCGACGCCTTCCCACTGGACAAGGTCGGCGAGATCCATCTTGGCGGCCATGACGAGGATGAGGACGAAACCGGCGCGCCACTGCTGATCGACAGCCACGGGCGCGAAATCGTCGATCCGGTCTGGGCGCTGCTGGATTACACGCTGGACCTGTCAGGTCCGAAACCCCTGCTGATCGAATGGGATACGGATGTCCCCGATTGGCCCGTTCTGGCCCAAGAGGCAGAGCGCGCCCGGACCGCCCTGCAAGAGGTGGCAGCATGAGGACGCAAACCGCCGTTCGCAGCGCCCTGTTGGATCCGGAGCTGGCTACGCCCGAGGGGGTCGTAAACCCCGACGGGGACCGCGCCACCAAACGCTTCGATGTCTATCGCAACAACGTCGCCGTCAGCCTGACCGAGGCGCTGCAAGCCGCCTTTCCGGTCATTCGCAAACTGGTGGGCGAGGCGTTCTTTCAGGCCATGGCCGGGGTCTACCTGCGCCAGCATCCACCAAGCTCTCCGCTGATGATGCTTTACGGCACCGAGATGCCAGCCTTCCTTGAGAGCTTCGGTCCGGCGCAACCCCTACCCTACCTGCCCGATATGGCCCGGTTGGAACTGGCGATCCGGCAAGCCTATCACGCCGCCGATGCCGCGCCGCTCGACCCCGCTGTGCTGGCGGCTCTGCCGGAAGAGGCGCTACCGCATCTGCGCTTTGCCTTCGCCCCCACTGTGCACCTGGTGG
>PR_CR_10_Liq_1_inCRDRAFT_1001075_pt1 | contig 15966 bp, 15 predicted proteins | sample PRCRCaboRojoPR_3_FD_10241 | JGI IMG/M metagenome (IMG submission 10241)
CCCCCATTATGCGTGTCTCCTGGAACAAAATCGACCCTCACTTCTTAGCAGTGATTTCTATGGAGTCGCCCTTAGTCACTATTTTGGACACCCGCCACCCCGGGGTCCCTATAGTGCAACTCAGCGGGCACTCCCAGTATGCCAATTCCATTGCGTGGGCACCGAACTCCAACTGTTACATTTGCACAGCAGGAGACGACTGCCAGGCGTTAATATGGGACTTGAAACAAAGCACAGGACAAGTAAATGCACCTATGATGATGTACAAAGCAGAAGCAGAAATCATCATGCTGAACTGGTCTGCTGTGCAGCAAGACTGGGTTGCCATTACTTACGACAAATCTTTGCAACTACTGAAACTTTAAGTAATAGTTTAGTGTTAATTACCCTAAAGTTTACCATTTGAGTATTCAGTGTCTTCAGACTTCTGGGAGTTTCTGGGTTCGTACTCGACTCTTTTTGAAGCAGGTTTGCAAAAGTTCTTCACTACGAACTTAAAGGTTTCTCCGGGGAAACGCTAAGTAAAACTTACTGAACAGTTCCAAGCAATAGCCCAAAAGGTTACACAGAACAACAACCACCCCATGCAAAAGATCATTCCGTTGGTTCTTCCAATGGTACCAAACAAAGCTCCAATCACAAAGGGAGAGGGGAAGTCCCCTGTTAAATGCATCACGAATATTGCAATAGCGTTGGCTTGTCCTCTGTTTTCTTCAGTCACACAGTTCATCAAAGCTATTCCTACTGGACCTGTGCCCCTAAGTAACACTTACATGAATATTGAGAACTCAGACAAGCCTATAAGTATTATAAAAGGAATTTTCACCGAAATGATTGCTCCTGCTAGGCCCAAAATACTCCCTATAAAAGTAACTATGACTAGGAGGAAGCACTCTTTTTCAGTTTTGGTAGTTTCTAGTTCCCTTTTCGTAATGATGCCTTGGTCAAACTGAGTTTGGTAGGGCTTAACTATTTTATCAGCAACAGTAGCTCCTATTAAGGTAGCAACTACTCCAGAAAATATAGTAATAGCCCCCATTATTACTGTAGAAGAGGCGTTGCTGAACCCATACTGCTCGTGAATAAAGTCAGGTCCCCAAAAGGCCAACCCTCCAACTGTAAAGGTGTAAGCTCCGTAGCCTAAACTTAAAAAAACAAAAGTAGGGTTCTTGAGCAGTGTCACTATTTGTTCTGAAAGACTCACGTACTGCTTTTCTCCCTCTATAAGTTGTTCTCCGGAGTTTTCTTTAGTCTTGACTAAAGAAGGGTCCTTGTACATAATCCACGCAATCACAATCAAAGGAGCCATCACTATAGCTTCAAAGACAAAAGCCCATCTCCAGTCCCCCATAGCCGAAGTAATTCCGTCTCCATAGACAAACCCAATGGCGTAACCCACAGGCACACAAGCATAAAACATCGAAAGCCAGGTGGTTGACCTCCCCGGAGGAGAAGAGTCAAGAATTACAGGAGGCGCAAGTGACACAAAAGAAGCCTCTCCTACGCCAGTAAAAGCCCTGGCCACAGTTAATGAGTAGTACTCACCAGTAGTTCCGGCTACTATTACTGCACCTGACCAAATCATCAGGCCTATAGCCATCAAAGAAATAGGATGAACTTTCTGTGCGCTGTTGGCGAAAATAGGGCTTGCTATCATGTACCCAAGCATAAATATAGACCCGAGGACTCCAGCTTCCAAGTCATTCAGGTTTAGTCCGCCGTCCTTGGATTCTTTGAGTATTGAAAGAATTCCAGAAACTACTCCCCTGTCCACGTAAATGATCATGTTAACTGTAATCAAGTACGCCAGGTTTAACTTGGGGCCTAACTTTAAAAAGCCTTTAGAAAGGTAAACCATTTTTTCAACAATGATGTAACCTTTGGTAGGGGGTATATTTAATTTATGGCAGACTTGAATGACTGGATCTGCAGACTGTGTGGACTCTTGAACTTGTGCTTCAGGTCAAGCTGTGCAAGGTGCAGGTCAGACAAACCGCTAGAAGAAATATTCAACTCTGCACTTTTTATGTTTTTGTCCTACATAGAGTACTCGGGGCCTCCTTGCAAAGAACTGCCCTCAGTAGAGCCTTGGTTTGAGTCTGAGCTTCTCAAAGCTCCCACAAAACTCCACCCTTTGTCTAACTGGTAATTAAAGATTATGATATATATTAATGGGAACTCATTGTTGTAAAGAAAGGGACAACAGCACTCGGTCTAACAAACCAACCAGGAACAAAGGACTTCTAGTGCACTCTTTGAGAAAAGAAGCTTTGTTGGTTAGGTACTCTTCAAGCTTAGAAACTATTTCAGAGAGGTACAGCAACTCTGATGAGTCTTTCCAAGACGCTTTAAGTTTGAAAACAAGGGAGTTCATTACTCAGCAGTACGTTTACGACAACTTAGTGTCTGAAGAGGACTTAGGAACTATGCTGAGGCAGAAGGCTTGGCCTTACCCAATTACTAAGAGAAGTCTGTTCTGTGCTACTTTGTACTTTTGGTGTGAGATTTTGAAACAAGGGGTAATTATGGAACCTAAAATATTCAACTCAGTAGTAAACAGCATCCAAGGCACTAAAGAAGAAACCTTTTGGGGACTCCACACTTTAGACCAGCTCTTGGAAATACCTGAACTTAAAGTCGAAATAAAGCAAAAAATTACTTTTAATACTGTTTTTAGGATTTTTAAAAACAACGAACCCTTTCTGAAGAGACTGATAGGTGATATTATGCTAAAGCTTTTTAAGGATGACCCTTTTTTAAACGAAAAACTCCAAAGGAAGTGCAGTAAAGAACACTTAGCTGAGATCTTGGAAATCTCAGAAGACTTTAGTGAGTCTGCTAAGAACTTTATAAGTCAACTCCCCATATTCCAAGAACACCTTGGATCCAATAACCAAATATAATCTAATATGGCTCACAGTAAGAAAAGTTCCTTGATAGACCAGTTGGAAGAATACATGATTCCAGTAGCTTACCAAGAGTCCTTTGTGAGGGACTCTGAACCTAGTGAGTCAGAGAATTTTTCGCAAATTTTCCGTGACTTTGTAGGCCAATTAAACCAGGTGTTTGAAAAACTTGACTATGCTCCTTTAGAACCCAACCAAGATTTTGGGAGTCTGTTTGACAAACTCCAAGGTTACACTCAAGCGGTAGTTAACTCTGCAGTGGAGCTAGAAACTAAACTGCAAGGAAGCAAAGAGTCTTTCGAAGAAGAAATTCAAAAGTCCAAACAAAAAATAAACCAACTCGAAAAAGTAGTATCTGACCAAAGACAAAAAATTCTCAACTTAGAAAGTCAAATCCAAAAAAACTCAGACTTAAACAGTGCCCTGCAAAACCAACAAAACTTCCAGAAAAAACTAAACTTTGGATTCAACCACCTTTTGAGACAAACTTCCAAAGTACTTGTAGACTACAACCCACACTGCAATTTGTTAGAGTGCGCAAAAGGCTTAATTGCCACTGAGGTCTCTGACTACGGTCCTTTGTTGATGAGGAAGCAAATGACTCTTTTTGAAGAACTCCAAGAAATCATTCTCTGCAAGGAGTCTTTAAAAGTAATTCCGTCAAGTGAGTACAACGCTTTACAAGAACTCAGCAAAACCCAAAAACAGCAAGCAAGCTACTCCCAAGAACTCCAAAGTCTCAGGAAAGAAAACTCCTACCTCAAAGAACAACTTAAAGAAAAACAAGTTTTAGAAATCCAAATCGAAAAGTTCGAACAGCAAGTAAAAGAACTTGAGGAAGAACACGAAAGGAACTTAGTTGACCAAAAAAAACTTAAAGACTGGGAAAAAGAAGTTAACTTCATCAGACAAAACTTAACTGCTCTTCAACAAGACTCTGATAAAACTATTGACCTTAAAGAAGCCAAAAACCAGTCACAAAGCAAAATCAAATATCTGCTACTTAGAGCATTAAGTGTGAGGACTACCCTTGTGTTTAGGTTTAAAACCAAAGAAGCTTTTAAAAGGTGGAAAAAAGACCAACAACCCGAACCCAGTTTTGCTTCAAACTCCAGAGTCAACACCTCAGTAGGGTCTTTGAAAACAGCTGTCTCGTTTGACCCTTCTAGAATCATTTCAACCAAAAAACTCAAAGAAAAACTAGACTACTACTCAGCCAAAGAAGTAGTTGCTTCAGAAAAGCCTGACCGAAACATGTCCTTAGAAAGGTACAGACACCAAACTACAGGCCAGGTCTTCACCACAACTCAGCTCCTTGAGTTCTTCAGGGACCTTATGGAAAGCAAGTACTTCAAAGACTTAGAAGACCTAAGAGCTGGCAACAAGCCTTGTGAGTTCCCCAACTACTTCTTGAACTACACCACTCTTAAGTTCCCTGAAAAAGGCTCTTGCACAAGGTTCACTGCTGACCTGATTCAAACACTAAACACTCTAACCAGACAAAACAACCCACTTGGGACGTTAATTTGCAGACTACTGCAGATCTACGATTCCGAGCCAGTGCCTTTTTTGCTTTCTTTGTTTATAGTGAAACTCTGGGACCAGGTCAAGCACTACGTAAACTTCCAAGACCAAACTCAAGACGGAGGAACTATTGGCTTAGTAGACTTAATTCCTATAATTGAAACTCAGTTCCAAACAGACCCTAAAAGCGGAAGGCTGCTTATGAAGATGCTTAAAAAACAGTCAATGAAAGTTTCTAAGTACATTGGACTCAGAATATCACACAAGCTAACTAAGCTAAACCAAAACAAAGGCGAGTTTTTCGAAATGCTTGACACAGAAAACTCAGGAACAATCAGCGAAGCTCAGTACAAGTTTGCAGTCAAGAACTACTTACAGCTTTTAGTGACCTCAGCAGAGGTGTCTCAAGCTTACCTAGAACTCGATCCTGCCAAAAGAGGACTTTTAAGACAAGTCTTTTTGAGTTCACTTGACTGCCACCCTTACAACCTCACAGTATCCGAGCTTTTTTCAAGCATAGCTAGTGTGTTCCAAAGCAAACAGACTCTAGAAATAGCAATGCTAGCTCAGTTCATTCAGAAAAAAGGCGAACTCACACGTCAGAAAATCTACCAAATACTTGAGTGGCTAGTTCCTGGGCTCGAGCACACTCACTATGAAACTATCTACAAAGAAGCAGTGTCACTGTCCAATTTTGCAACAGGAGTGAGTCAGTACGCTTTGCTACGAGCAGCAGCTAGACTTGGAGTGCTGCCTTTAGGTCCCTTTAGTGTAGCTGACACTTCGACTGTAGTTAGTTGGTTTGAGTCAAAACAACCAAGTTCTTTTGGGCTTTTACGCCACCATTAATAATCTAAAATGGGATGCGGAGCTAGTACCAACGACCCTGAGTTCAAAAGTTACGTGGACGAGATCAAAGACCTCCAGAAAGCACGCAACGAACTGCAGACTGAAATAAATTCATTAAAGATTGCAGAGAGGAATTCCGAAGAAGATCTGAATTCTGAGGACATAAAAGAAGCCCAGTCAGAGAACGAAAGACTCCTTATGGAACTTAAAGACGCCCAAGACTTGCTTAACTCGCTTACAGTGAGTTTGAACTCGAAAGAAAACGGAACGGCTGAGACAGAATTAAAGATTAAAGATTTCAAAGAAAGAGTAGACAACACACTCAAAGAAATCCAAGCCAGCGAAGACCACTATAAACTCATTTGTGAAAAAATCCAGTCAAAGGACAAAAGCTTGGAAGACAAAAAAGAGCAATTAAAGGACCTCCAAGAAAAAAACCAGTCTGCTTTTGACAAGTTCAAACAACTCAACGAAAACATACAAAAAGACAACCCTCAAGAAACCCTTGAAAAGCTTAAAGAACTCCATAGAGACTTAAAGCACTCCAAAAGCCACAAAAAACACGAAGTGAAGCAACTAGCAGAAGAACTAGAAATGATCCAAACAGCCGAAAACTTCCAAGAAATGGAAAGCAAACTAGAAGAACTCAAAGAAAAAAACTTGCGTTTAGAAGAAAAACTGGAGTCTTCTAATGTCGTTCTAAGAGAATTCGAAGCCCAAAACTACCCCAGTGTTTGGGAAGAACTAAAAGTCGAAAAAGAAGGCTTTGAAACCCAACTTGAAAAACTCAAAACCCAGAAACAACAACTAAAAGCCCAAATCGAAAACCTCAAGTCTGAAATTGGAAGCTCTGACGAGGAAAGTCTAGAAAAAGACACTTCAGACCTCGTCTTAAAAGTNCAGAAAAAACAAGACAAACTGCAAGAACTCGAACAAGAAACCCAAGACAAAAGCCTCGAAGCCCTGGAACAAGGAGAACAGCTACTTAAAGAAGAAATCCAGCAATCCGAAAACGAAATAGAAAAGATAACTTCTCAAAACCAAGAACTCATTGACCAGATGAAAAAAAGCATCCAACAACTCAAAGAAAAAGAAGAAAGCTCTAAAGAACAAAAATACCAACTTGAAAAAGAACTCCGAGAAATCACCCAACAAAACGAAGAACTCAAACGCCAAGTAGAAGAAGCTGAAAGTTATGAAGAAACCAAAACTGAGGAGTTCCAAACTGATGAAACCCAGTCCCAAGAAACCAAACCTGAAGAAAACAAAACTCCCAACCCTAAAAACCGCAAAAAGAAGAAAGGCAGAGGCAGAGGCAGAGGAAAATAAGCTAAGTAAATTAATACATAATGCCCAAGGGTAAAAAAGGAGGCAAATCTGGAAAACAACCTGAAGAAGAAAAGAAGTCTGGCAAACTCAAAGCTGCCAACCACGTTAAAGCAAGACACGTCCTTTGTGAGAAGCACAGTAAAGCTATGGAAGCCTACAACCAACTCCAACAGCAGTTCGGAGACAGACCCCCCGCGAACGAGTTCGCAAGGATTGCTGAACAGTACTCAGAGTGTTCAACTGCTCGAAGAGGAGGCGACTTGGGGTGGTTCCCCCGAGGAAGGATGATAGGTGCTTTCCAAGAAGTAGCTTTTAACACGGAACCTGGAACTATGAGTGCGCCTTTCAGAACTTCAGAGGGGTACCACATAGTTCTTGTCGAAAACAGAAGAGCTTAATTACATAACTTAAGCTATTTTAGCAACAAAGGGGTGTTTTAGTAGAACCCCAGTAGTAGGCCTGAGTTTTTTGTCGTGCTGCAAGCAAACTGCCAAGAAGTTCTGGCAGTCAGGCGACAAATGCTGAGGCACCTCAGGAGTCTTACCCTGAGCCATTGCAGAGCAAAGTTCGTAGTAGGTCTTCACGCTTGCCCAAGGGTGAGTTCCTGTAGCCATTTCAACTACCACGCATCCTAAAGACCAAATGTCTACTTTCCTTCCGTAGCCCTCTTCCCTAAGCACTTCTGGAGCCATCCAAAACAAAGACCCCTTAATTGACTTGCAGAGTTCCGAGTTGTTTGAAATCAGAGGCAACCCTTTAATATACTTGGAAGCCCCAAAGTCAGCTATTTTCACAGTGCCGTCAGCTGACGCAAGTATGTTGCCGCCCTTCAAGTCCCTGTGGACCACTCCGTGCACGTGCAAGTAGTGTAGTCCTAAAAGGATTTGTTTGGTAAACTTGGATATTAAGTTTTCCGGAAAAGAACCGTATTGCTTGAGCATAGTGGACAAGGACCCACCAGGCATATACTCCAAGTAAATATGCACAAAGCCCTGTTGTTCCCTTTCACTGTCTAAGTACTTAACTATATGCGGGTGCTCGAAACTGCGCAGTAGTGCTATTTCTCTTTCGAGGGTGCTGAGTTTATCTTGCCAGTTATCTTTAGACAAGTCAATTTGGATAGTTTTCACAGCAAGGAACCTGCCTGTGTTTCTGTTCAAAGCACGGAAAACCTGGCCGTAGGCTCCTTGGCCAATGGGAGTGTCAATTATTATGTCCCAGGTGCCTTGGTAAGGCCTTGTTCGGGATCCCAAAGGGTTGTGGCCTAAAGAAAGAGTCATTCCGTTTTCCTCTCTTGAAAGCTCAGGCGAGGCGTCTAGAGAAGTACTGGCAGTCGAGGTCTTCCTAGAAAGTCGTTTTTCGAGACTAGTGAGCGAAGGAATTTCTGAACTCATTGTATTATAAATGGAAAAGCTAACTAAAGCCTTGGAGCTTTGCAAGGAGAGTTTGGAGTCTTGGAGTTTGGTTCAAAAAAGTTCTTGCAGGCTGAGGAGGCTTGTAGGGAGTTCTAACTATGTGTACTTGTTAGAAACTGAACAAAATGTTGTTCCCAAAAGAGTGATTTACAGAGTCTTTGGTTCTGAGTCTGTGATTGACTTGGAAAAAACTTCTAAGGTGTTTAGGGAGTTGTCATTCCAAAACTTAGCTCCTAAGATCTATAAGGAAACCCCCTTTGAAAGAATAGAGGAGTTCCTTGAAAACACAAGAAACATTGCTAGGGAGCAACTTTTTAGTGAACACTTTGCTTACAAAATCGGGACTGTGCTCAAGAACTTCCACAGTATTGACATGAGTGGAGTTTTAAGCAACTCAGAGTCAGCTCCTTCTAAACTTGCTAAACAGTGGCGAGAAAAAGCAATTGCTAACCTTAGCAGCAGCCACTCGCGGTCTGAAGAGATCCAAGAAGCCCTGAAGTTCTTAGAACCTGAACACTTAGAGAACTTTTTGAAGCTCCAGCCTTGCTCTTCGCCAGTGGTGTTTTCCCACCTTGACACTTCTTACTTAAACATTTTGTACAAAGAAGCCGAAGATCAAGTTTGCTTGATAGACTACGACTACTCAGACTACGCTTTTAGAGGATTCGACATAGCAATGCTTCTGGAAGACCTTAAATATGACTACAACTACCCAGAATACCCTTTCTTTGAGTATGACCTGAGTTTTAGTGCTAGCGATAAGTTAGTCGCAGACTACGTCAAAGGTTACCAAGAAGGGCCTAGCATGTGGGTGGAAGTAAAGTGCTTGTTAATAGCAGTTAACTACTTCTGGGGAGTTTGGTGCTTGGCACTCTACACTGAGTCACACGATTCTGTTGACATGCTGGGAATGGGACTTTTGAGATTAAGGGACTTCGAAAAAGGCTACTTGGAGTATTTAGCAAGAGGTGCTTACAGCACTGAAACCTGTGCAGAGCTTTTTGAGTAAAAGTAAGTAATGCTAAAAACAGCCCCCTAGCGGGATCGAACCACTGACCTTACGCTTACTAAGCGCATGCTCTGCCGACTGAGCTAAGGAGGCAACTTAGGTTTTTCTAGCTTTCTCTAAATAAATGTTTTGCCAAGTCATTAGTTAGGGTTTATAATCATATAGTTATAATGTTGAACCTGCCAAGAAAGATGAGCCACGAATCCTCCAGCAGCGAAAGTGAGAGCTCGGACTCAGTGGTTTTCTCTCCAAGAGCCCCAGTGGACCAAAGCACCTTACTGCAGAACAGGTACTTAATAAAGCGGTCTTTAGGTAAAGGGGCTTTTGGGAAGGTGTTTGAAGCTTGGGACAAACACTCCAAGGAAACAGTTGCTATTAAAATCAGCAAGTCTTCTTTGCAGCGCAATGCCAAAAGAGAAGTCCAGGCCTTAAAGGAACTCCAGGCACTTGAAAACGGCTTTGTAGTCAAGATCCTGGACCACTTTGAATGGCAAGGACGCATTTGCATCGTTATGGAGTACCTTAGCAAGAACCTTTACCAAGTTTTGCGGGAAACTGGACACAAAGGCCTTAGTTTAGCTTGCATCAAGATGTTTGGCTGGCAGTTACTAATGGCACTTTCGCTTTTGGAAGTTCCAGGACTCATTCACTGCGACTTGAAGCCTGAAAACATTATGCTGAAGAACCCAGACATGGCTGGAATCAAACTCATAGACTTCGGAAGTTCCTCCAAAGCCACTGAAAGACTCTGCAGGTACGTGCAAAGCAGGTACTACAGAGCCCCTGAAGTGTTGTTGGAACTGCCCTACGACTCAGCTGTGGACATTTGGAGTGTAGGTTGTATCCTTGCAGAGCTCCACACTGGGCGTCCTTTGTTTTACGGAACGGACTCTTCAGATCAAATTGCCAAAATAGTAGAACTGAAAGGCACTCCACCGCACAACATGATCAAAAAGAGTCTTAAAGCTTTTCAGGTTTTTGACCTGCGCAATTTTCAACTGTTGACTGTAAATACTCCCAAGCACAATTCTGTAGCTGAGTTGATTGAAAAGAACTCTAGTTGGGCAGAAGACCCCTTTGAATTCAAGAGCTTTTTGGACCTCTTAGAAAAGATGTTAGTTTACGACCCCAAAGACAGACTTACTCCGCAAGAGGCCTTGAGACACCCCTTTTTTAGCGACTTAAATTCTTCTTTAGAAGGAAAAGTACTTACTTCCTACAAAAACACCGAAGAGAACCTGCATGAGACGAAAGAAGACTACTCTCCCTACTCGAAACTGTCAACTGCAATGGACAGTTCTCACTTCCAGCCTCCAAGGCAAAACTCCTGTATTTCGTATCAAAACTCTTTGCAGAGAAAGACCTACTTCAACAGGCCTTCTTCTCAAGAGACCAATGTACATTCCATGTAAGATTAATTATTAGTAACTGAGAGTCTCTAGTATTTTAGGCATGCTTTGGCGTAGAGTGAAACAAATCTCGAAAAACTCGATAGGGTTTCCTTTCTTAAGACAGAAGTCAAGCGTGTATGCTTCTTGACCGGAATAAACAGTTATTACGAACTTGACTGTGCTAAGTTTGTTTTTTACTTTTAACTTCATTTGTTCTAAGTTTTTCCACAGCAAGTCCGAAGTGATCAGTGCATTGTACAAGTTAAGAGCTAACTTCCTGGGGCCTGAGAAACAAGGAACTCCACACACCCAGTCAGTAGGGTGGCTGTAAGAAACCTCTTCTTCGTCAGTGGAGTCAAACTCAAGGTCACTTAGTTTTTTGCGGTTAACTTTTTTGTGGAAGCTGTTGAAACGAGACAGCAACTGAGGACGCCCAGGGGAGCTTTTGAACTTGGCAAGCAAGCAATTGATTTTTTGGTCGAAAAGTAACTCGTAAGCAACAGAGAAAGTATCTTGCTTTCTGTCCGCGATTCTGTTTTTCAAGACTGAGTGGGAAACATTTAAGTCTTTGAAGCCAGTGATCTCTAGAGTCTTTTCAAAAACTTCTTGGTCTATGCTTGGGTGCGTGCTCCAGCCAAGTTTTTTGATCTCAGAAAAGTCACTACTTAAGTAACTAGGGAACTCAGATTTGAACCAAGGATGTGCCATGATTTCTCCAACACTGATTCTAGCAACTGGGTCGGGGTTCAGCATCCGGTGCAAAAGGTCTTTGCTTTGTCTGGAAATGTCGTAGGGCACCTTGAACTTAGCAGCTTTGATCTTTTTGAAGAGCGTGCTAAGGTTGTTTTCGTCAAAGGGAAGGTAACCAGCTAACAAAGCAAACAGCATAACTCCGCAACTCCAAACGTCTGCTTCTTGGCCGCAGTAAGGAGTTCCAGAAATAACTTCTGGAGCAGCGTAATTGGGAGATCCACAAGCAGTTCTCATGAACTCTCCGTCTTTTGAAACTCCACTAAGCCCAAAGTCCCCTAACTTAAGTTTGTAGTTCTGGTCTAAAAGTAAGTTTTCAGGCTTAATGTCTCTGTGAATCACTTTGCGCTTGTGGCAGTACTTCACAGCTGCTATGAGTTGTTGGAAGTAATTCCTTGCTTCTGGTTCTGAAAGACGACCTTTCTTCTCAATAAGCGAGTAAAGGTCTCCATTGGGCACGTACTCCATGACTACGTAGTAGTGAGTGCTGGACTCTATGACTTCGTAAAGGCGAATTATGTGGGGATTTCTGAAGGTTTTGAGAAATTTGCATGCTCGTTTGCTCCTACTGATTAGGTCTTCTGATCTGACTTTGCGACGACTTAGAATCTTTATAGCAACTTTCAGCTGAGTTGCTTTGTGCACAGCAAGTCGGACTTTACCAAAAGTTCCTGAGCCGATGGTCCTTTCTAAGGAGTAATTTGTTAAGTGGGACATTAAGTAATATTTACCATTTAATCAGGCAAATTTATTTGTAATTGTTTTTGATAGTGCAAAAACCACACTAGAATTAAAAATTTTAATTACTTACACTTTACACAAATTGTTTTTAAAAGACCCAATTACATCTGTCTGTAAACTTTAGCTTTAAAAACCATATTAATATCCCTAAAATCCACAAGCTTGATTTAAATATATTTAGTAAATTTGTGAAATAATGGAAATAAGGTTTGGAAGTGCAAAAAGCCCCCGGTATCTCTGCAACGCCTGCCAGCACAAGTTCTTTCGAAAGCCCACGAGAACGAAATTTTGCCCGAACTGTTCGGAAAAGTTGCATTACACTAAGGTAGAAACTGATTCCACAGACACAAACCAGCGCGCCAGGAAAAGGTCCAGAACCAGAGAAGCTTCCCCAGTAGTTCAGCCAGTCTCCTCAGAGTCGCAAAAGGTCTTGGACATGCTTTTTTCTGAGTTAAAAACCTTACTTGATAACGTGTCTAAACTCGTCAAGAACCGCAGAGGCTGTGAAAAAATAATGAACCGAGTCATCAAAGCTCTCAACGAATGGGCTGAAAGCGACGAAGGTGACATTGAAACCCTGATGGTAAGGCCCACTCCTTCTGAAGTAATTCAAAAAATTCCAGTAGTGAGTGGCTTGCAGGGCTCAACCTGCAGCATCTGCTACGAAGAAATGCTGCCCCAAGAAAGCCTTAACGAACTCAACTGCAAGCACAGATTCCATATTGACTGTTTACTTCCTTGGCTCCAGTTCAAGAACACTTGTCCTGACTGCAGAGCACTAATACTTTAGATTATAATGTCATTTTACTTAGTATGTTATTAACACTAAATGGCTATTCGCAAGGTAGGGTTTCAAACTACTTACTACACAGACAAACCAGACCCAGTAGTTCCAGAGAAGTCTGTGTACGAACGTAAACCTCCTAAAAAAAGACCTAAAGGCAGGTGGCTGCACTTAAGTTCTATGAGTTGCCGGGACTTTTCCAAAGACACTTTTGACTATAAAGACCTTAGCTTTAAACTTTCAGACCAAGGAAGAACTTACCAGCTTTCAAGGTGCAACTTGCCCACCTCTAAAAAGCAGTTTAAACAGTTCAACTTCAAGCCTCCCAAACTGCACTTTGAAACCCGCAGTGTTAACCTACCAATGAGGCAGAGCAGTTGGGCCTCTCTAACTCACCACTCAATTAAATAAATTATGAAAGGAAGAAAAACACGCCCTTCCTCTGCGAAAAAACACGTTCCTGGAGTAACTGAGTCGCAGAACCTGAACGAACTGCTTATCCAAAGCAAACTTAAAGACGTAAGTTCTAATTAGCTAGAACTCCAAAACGCCAGGTCCAAGTTTTCCAGTCACACTGAACTTAAACGCCAAGAAGAAGAAAAACTCATACTAAAAAACAGCTACGACCAAACCATCAAAAGTCTCAATGAAACCCACGAAAAAAGAATGAAAGCCCTAGTTGAACACCACGAAGCCAACACTAAAAGCTTGATAAAGCAGTTCAAAGATGAAATAGGAGCTTTGAAACAAACCCATAAGACCCACATCGACAACCTTATGGACAACTTCAACGACAAACTCAAAGACTACGAAACAGAAATTAAACTCTTAAAAGAAAAACACACCAAAGAACTCCAAGAAAAAGACTTTTGGTGCCGCAACCAAATTCAAGTCTCCAAAGAACAACTGCAAAAAGATCTAGAAAGCCACTTTTCAAACCAAATCCAACAAATCAAACAAGAAACCCACAAAGAAAAGCTCAAAATGCACCAAGAAAGAGACTCCCAGTTAAAAGAAATCATTTCTAAAGTCTACGATGAAATTCGGTCCCAACTTAAACAAAGAGAACTCGAACTAAAAACCCAAATAAGAAACCTCAAGTCCCAGAAAAACCTTCAAGAAGCCAGTGTGCAAACTCTAGACCAAGAAGAATCTCAAGATTTAAACACCTTCTCAGACCAAACAACCCAAACCCTCACTTACCAAACCAACCAACTTATACAAGTTGAACAGTCTACAAAAAACACTGAATGCCAAACTATAGAAGACCTAGACAAAACCATTAACCAAATACACCAAGACTACAACTACAAGTTTGAAGAAGTCGAAAAAAAAGTCAAAATTGTAGTAGAAAACAAAAATAAACACTTAGAACAAGTCCAGTGCCAACTTGAAAAGTCACAGTCAAGAGTCAAAGAACTAGAAGATATCCTTAAAAACTTAAGTCTGTAAGTTATGAATTAAATAGTAGTTACATCTGCAGTGACTCGCGCACAAAAGACCGACTCCTAGCCGATACTTGAGTTCTTCTAGGAGAACGTGAGGTCTGAGTGATCTGCCCAGTAACCCAAGGGTGCTGCAAAGCTTCTTCTGGTAAAAGTCTTACTTCAGGGTCCCAGTCTAGTATTTTAACTAAGAGGTCAAGCAGTATAGGTTCATTCCCAACAAAAGCCTGCAAAGGCTTGGTAGAGGGGAACCTTAATTTGCCTTTAGTGTTAGGAACAATTCTGGGTTTGTTTTCGTCGAAGAAAACTTGTTTGCGACTGCTCTGTTCGAGGATTTTGCGAGGAGGGGGACCTAGGACTTCTATGATTCTGAGCATTTGGTCCTGTTCGCTTTCTCCGGGGAACAAAGGAAACCCTGTTAAGAGTTCTGTTACTATGCAGCCAAAACTCCACATGTCAATAGCTGTGGTGTAAGGAATCCCCAGCATGATCTCAGGAGCCCTGTAGAATCTTGACTGGATGTAGGTGTAAATTCGTTCGTTTTCGAAACAAGAAGACCCGAAGTCAATTGTTTTGATTGTGGACTTGTTGGAAGCAGTCAAAAGGATGTTTTCAGGCTTGAGGTCGCAGTGGATTATTCCGTGGTTTTTGGTGTATTTAAGTGATACCAGAATCTGTCTGGAAAACCTCCGCACTAATGCTTCAGGCAGTCCTGTGTAGTTGTTCATTTTGATCAGTTCGAACAGGTTGATACTAAGCATTTCGAAGGCAATGCACACGTGCTTTCGGAAAATAAAGTAAGACTGCATCCTAACAACGTTCTGGGTGTCTTTTAAGTCGTGGTTCTTGAGGTGGTTGAGGATCTTGACTTCTACAGCCCCTTGCTTGTGGAAGCGCTTTTTGTTTCTGATTATTTTAACAGCCATCAGTTGTTTGGTTTTGTGGTCCAAGCACTTTAAAACCTGGCCAAAAGCTCCTCTTCCCAGCATAGAGATGACTTCGTACCTGAACATAACATGGTCTCCGTAGACTACGTTGTAGTCGCCTCTTTCGTCGTCATATCCCCAATTTTTCTGAAAGTGAGTGCCGTGGATCTTTTTTTGCTTAGGACTTACGAAGAATATTTTTTGGTAGTCGTAAATTTCGGTTTTCTCGAACTCACTGAGTTGGTCCCCGAGTTTGATGAAAGCTACACTGGGGGACATGGGGTAGGATATAAAGTTAGCATTTGAGTAGGAGTTTTCAAGTCTACGCGGGCTAGCTTTTACTGACCTGAGTGATTCTTTTGAGGAGTCAAACGCAAAAGAGGCATTGGAGTTTTTATGACGCCTTGTACTCACAATGGACTTCATAAAGCGCTGGGAACGAGGCGTGTTGATGGAGTTGAGTTGGAGAGAAGGGATTTTTTGTTTGGAGTTGGGTTCTTTTTTAAAGTTATCTCTGGGTGTGTTGGTTGAGCTGTCTAGGATTGGGTTTTTCCGAATATGCATTCTTCTAGTGGAGTCTAGAGGGAGGTTAACAGGTAAGGCGTGGTAGATTGACTTGATTCTCTGTGTCCGAGAATGTACTTTGGGTTCTAGGGACATTTTACTATTGGAATGAGTTTTTTATTAAATTGAAGTAAGGTACTTACTTATTATTTAATGACTTCCAGAGTACACCTAGATTTGGACTTCTTAGTTAATTAATCGAAAGTTCAAATTAAGTTTCAAAATCAAAGTTATTCATAAAAATGAGTGACGAAGTAGACTCTGCTTTTGAAGAAGAATACGAAGAAGAAGAGAGTTCTGTAGTTTACGACGACGACAAAGAGCCAGCTAAAG
>PR_CR_10_Liq_1_inCRDRAFT_1001076_pt1 | contig 15946 bp, 17 predicted proteins | sample PRCRCaboRojoPR_3_FD_10241 | JGI IMG/M metagenome (IMG submission 10241)
GAGCCGCAGACTGCGGCCCGTTGTGTCGTCGGGCGCGCGCGTTGCGGGCACCAGCCGGATGCTGCGCTCGCGCACCAGCAGCGGACGGCCGCCGGGACCCGGCAGCACATGGGCATGGACGCTGCCCGGGGTGAGCCGGTCCGGCGGCAGCAACAGCTCTGTGTCCCACAGGGAGCGCGAGCGCAGGGCGCCGAGCCCCGCCTGGGCCGCCGGGATATCGTCGATCTGCCAGTAGAGACCGGACAGGGGGGCCTCGAAGCGCGGGTCCGCCGGGCGCGGCGCGACGGCGAGGCCGCCGTCTGCGGTGACACGGACCGCTGCGGCGAGCTGGTTGAGCTGGCTCGTCAGCTCGGCGCCGATGCGCCGCTCCACGTGGCGCTCGAACAGGGCCACCAGGCTGAGCGCGGCCACCAGCAGCGCGAGTGTGATGGACAGGACCCCGGCAACGGCGAGCCGTGCCCGCAGCGAACGGCCGGTCACCGCTCGGCGCCGTCAGCGGCCGGGTCCGGCTCGATGACATAGCCGAAGCCGCGGCGGGTGCGGATCAGGTCCGCGCCGAGCTTGCGGCGCACCCGGCCGACGAGCACCTCGACGGCGTTGGATTCGCGCTCGAAGTCCTGAGCATAGAGCTGCTCGGTGAGCTCCAGCTGCGGCACCACCCGGCCGGCATGCTGCATCAGATAGGCCACGAGCCGATACTCCGTCGGCGTCAGGCGCACCGGCACGCCGTCGCGGCTCACCTGCATGCGCCGGGTGTCCAGGCTGAGCCCGCCCACCCGCAGCACGGGCGAGGCCTGCCCCGCCGACCGACGCACCAGGGCACGCAGCCGGGCCAGGAGCTCTTCCATGCGGAAGGGCTTCGGCAGGTAGTCGTCGGCACCGGCGTCGATGCCCTCAACGCGTTCGTGCCAGGCGCCGCGGGCGGTGAGGATGAGCACCGGAAAGCGCTGCCCGGCCTCGCGCCAGCGACGCAGCACCGAGAGGCCATCCATGCCCGGCAGGCCCAGGTCCAGCACCACCGCGGCCCAGGTCTCGGTGTCGCCGCGGAACCAGGCATCCTCGCCGTCGGCGCTGTGCGCCACCACGAAGCCCGCGGCGTCCAGGGCCGTGGCGATGCCCTCGGCGAGGCGGGTGTCGTCTTCCACCAGCAGGATGCGCATCAGTCGTCCTCCTCCTGCTCCAGCAGCCGGCCCGCGGCGGCGTCCATCAGCACCTCCAGCACCCGGCCGTCCGGGGTGATGACCTTGAGCTCGTAGACCCAGGTGCCGTGCTCGCGCTCGAGCTCGACCTCCACCACCTCACCCGGCACCTGCACGGCCACCGTCTTCAGGATCTGTGCAAGCGGCAGGACTTCGCCCGCCTCCAGCGCGGCGCGGGCGCGGTCGTGATCGTGCGGGTCCGCCCGCGCCGGTGCGCCTGCGGCGAGCAGCAGCGGCGCTGCGAGCAGCGCCGCGGCGAGGTGCGCCTTGGTGGGGCTTGGCCGGGGCATGGCGTTGCTCTGTTGCAGTGGCTCCGGAGTCTGGACTGCGCGCCGGGGGGCGCCGCTGATGCAGCGATGCCGGCTCAGCGCCGTGCGCCAACGCCCACGACGCTGACAGCCCGTGCTTCTGTGCATGACACCGCCTAGCTCGGCTTCCCACCATTCACATGGTGCGCCGAGGCACCTGACAGAAGGCTGACAACCGCCCACAGGGAAACGTCAGTGGCCGCCCTTTAAGCTGGCTTCGCGTGTCGAGGACGGCGCCGCAGCCCGTTGCGGTTGCGACCGTCGCCGCGGCAGCGCAGCCATGTTCTCAACCATCGGAGCAACGAGCCATGCCGACACAGATACTCGCCGCCGACGCGGCGCCCCCGCCTGCCGACGCGCAGGCACAAAACACCGAGCAGGTGCGGGTCTGGGACCCGCTGGTGCGGATCTTTCATTGGTCGCTGGTGGGCGGCTTCGCCACCGCCTTCATCGTCGAGGACGACCTGCTGGGCGTGCACGTCTGGGCGGGCTATCTGGTGCTCGCCCTGATCGCGGTGCGACTGGTCTGGGGCATCGTCGGCACCCGGCATGCCCGCTTCACGGATTTCGTGCGTGGTCCGCGGCAGGTGCTCGGCTATCTGCGCGAGAGTCTGCGCCTGGCCGCACCGCGGCATCTTGGCCACAACCCCCTGGGCGGCGCCATGGTGGTGGCGCTGCTCGCGCTGGTGGGGCTCACCGGCCTGACTGGCATGGCCCTGTACGGCGCCCAGGAGCTCTCCGGACCCCTCGCCGGACTCATGAGCGGCACGTCGCCCGCCGTCGGCGCCGGCCTGGAAGAGACGCACGAGGTCTTGGCGAACGTGACGCTGCTGTTCATCGCCGCACACGTGGCCGGGGTGCTGTTCTCGAGCTTCGCCCACCGCGAGAACCTGATCGCGTCCATGCTCACCGGCCGCAAGCGCCGCAGCTGAGGGCATGCTCATGACCAAGCGCATCACCGAACGCCCACGCCGGCTGACCGGCCCCCTGCTGCTCAGCCCGGTCCTTTTGCTCGCTGCGGCGCCGGCTGCGATGGCCGGTGACGCCGCCGCCGGCGCCGCAGCCTGGGTGCAGCAGCACCCGCAGCCGGGCGGCGCGCCGGCGCGCAGCTGCGCCACCTGCCACACCGCTGACCTGACCCGCCCGGGCGAGCACGTGCGCACCGGCAAGCCCATCGAGCCGTTGGCGCCCTCGGTGAGCCCGGAGCGGCTCACCGACCAGGCCAAGGTGGAGAAATGGCTCAGGCGCAACTGCCGCTGGACCCTCGGTCGCGAGTGCACGGCGGCGGAGAAGGCGGACTTCCTGGCCTACATCCGCGCCCAGTGAACCGAGCAAAAACACCCGAACGGAGAGACGACATGAACACATCCCTGCGCATCGGCGGCCTGGTGGCCGGCGCCCTGCTGGCGCTCGGCCTCGCCGGGCTGGCCCTCGGCGACGACGACGATCACGACGACCACGACGACGATCACTACGAGGAATACGAGCACGAGCACGGCAGTTGGATAGAGCCGGGCGAGGACGTGAAACCCGTCGCCAACGCCACCTATGCCGAGGAGTGCGGCGCCTGCCACATGGCCTATCAGCCGGGGCTGCTGCCCGCCGCTGCCTGGCAGCAGGTTATGGCGCCCGAGGCGCTCATGGACCACTACGGCGACGACGCGTCCCTGTCCACGGCGCTGCGCGGCGAGCTCACCGACTACCTCACGGCCAACGCTGCGGGGCAGGCGCGAAAATCCCGCTCCCGTGCCTTCGCGGTGGGCGATGCCGGCGCCGGCGACCTGCCGCGCATCACCGCGACCCGCTATTTCCGCAACGAGCACCACGAGATCCCATCGAAGCTGGTCGCCGGCAACCCGGAGGTCGGCAGCTTCAGCAACTGCAATGCCTGCCATACGGGCGCGGATGAGGGCGTCTACAACGAGCACCGGGTGCGCATACCGGGCTACGGCCGCTGGGACGACTGAGCAGCAGTCGGCGCTTTGGCCCCCTTGATCGCACGCAGGCCCCAGGTCTTCAGCGGGCCGTCTAGGGTCTGGGTATGGCTTGCGGCGGCGCAGGGGGCCTCTATGCGACACGTCTTCGTCGTCGGGCTCGACGACTTCCATCTGCGACAGCTGCACACGCTGCCGGGCGCCGACGAGATTTACTTCCATCCGCTGTTCACCAGTGCAGAGCTGAAGCAGCAGGACGCCTTTCCCGTGGCCCGGCTGCTGGACGAGGGGCGGCGGACGCTGCGGAGCTTCCCGCAGCGCGTGGACGCGGTGATCGGCTACTGGGATTTCCCCGTGAGCACCGTGCTGCCCATCCTGCGTGCGGCGGTGGGCCTGCCGGGACCGCGCCTGGAGGCGGTGCTGCGGTGCGAGCACAAGTACTGGAGCCGGCTGAAGCAGGCGGAGGTGGCGCCGGAGCAGGTGCCGCCCTTCTGCGCCGTGGACCCCTTCGCAGAGGAGCCGCTGGGACAGTGCCGGGTGGGCTTCCCGTTCTGGCTGAAGCCGGTGAAGGCCGTGCTCTCGCACCTCGGCTTCCGCATCCGGGATGCCGACGACTTCGAGCGGGCCCTGCCCGTCATTCGGGCCAGCATCGGGCGCTATGCCGAGCCCTTTAATCTGATTCTGGAGCATGCCGCCCTGCCGCCGGAGGTGGCCGCTGTGGACGGCTGGCACTGCATCGCCGAGGGCATGATCGCCGCTCGCCACCAGGTGACCCAGGAGGGCTATGTCTGGCGTGGGGACGTGCGCGTCTACGGCACCGTGGACTCCCTGCGCACCGGGCCGGTGGGCTCCTCCTTCGACCGCTACCAGTATCCCTCCCAGCTGCCGGCCGCCGTGCAGGCGCGGATGACGGCGGTGACACAGCGGGTGATGCGCCACATCGGCTACGACATGGGGCCCTTCAACATCGAGCACTTCTGGGACCCGGCGACGGACCGGCTCTCGCTGCTGGAGATCAACACCCGCATCTCCAAGTCCCACGCGCCGTTGTTCCGGATGGTGGACGGGCAGTATCACCACCGCGTGATGCTGGACCTGGGGCTCGGCCGCGAGCCGGATTTTCCGCAGGGCCGCGGGCGCTGCAGGCTCGCCGCCAAGTTCATGCTGCGGCACTTCGAGGATGCCCGGGTGGAGCGCGTGCCGACGCCCGCGGAGATCGCGGCGGTGGAGGCGGCGGTGCCCTGCACCCGCATTCTGATGGAGGTGGCGGCGGGCGAGCGGCTGTCGGACCTGCGCGACCAGGACAGCTACAGCTATGAGCTGGCGACGCTGTTCATCGGCGCCGACTCCAATGCCGAGCTGGAGGTCCGTTACCGGGAGTGCCTGGCCCGGCTGCCGCTGGTGCTGGCGCCGGTGCAGGGTCGCGGAGACGGGGCGTCTGAACTGGGCGCCTGAACTGGGCGCCAGAACTGGGCGCCAGAACTGGGCGCCAGAACTGGGCTGCCGAACGGCGAGGGCAGCGGTCGGGCGGCGCTCCCGGCACCGCGCCATTCACTTATCATGCCTTTTGCTTCGGGGGCTTAGAGAACAACCAGGAGACCGTCTATGAAGTATGCCCCAATGCTCTTGCTGTCATTGTCTCTGCCGTTGCTGCTGCTCGGCTGCGCGAACATGGACAAGTCCGAGCAGCGCATGGTGTCCGGCGCCGCCATCGGCGGCGTGGTCGGCGGGCCCATCGGCGCGGGGGTCGGCGCCGGCATCGGCTATATCGTGGACCGGAGTGAGGAGGACTGACACCCCGGGATGCTGAGCCGCCTGCGACTGCGACTGCCGGGCGCGACGATCGCGCCCACGGCGAGCCCCTCCAACCGTCATAAGATCGTCGCATTCCTCCGGTAGTCTGTCCGCCGCCGGCTGACGGCAACAGATCCAAGCACCCCGGGGGGCACAGTATGCAGACCTTCGCGCGCAGCGTCCTCGCCGCCGGCATCGCAGCCGCCGGCGTTTTCTCGATGACGGCCGTACAGGCCGCACCCTTCGTAAGCTTCAACAAGGTCTGGACGCACTTTGCGTCCATCTCACAGAGTGAGCCTCAGGCCGACGTGTTCGATGAGAGCGCGGCGGAGATCGTCGCGTATGACCCGGACACGCAGCGCGTCTTCGTGGTCAACGGGGATGTCGACCGCGTCGACGTGCTCGATGCCGATGACGGCGCTTTCCTCGGTTTCCTCGATGTGTCGGGCTTCGGCGGCCCCAACAGCGTTGCGGTGAAGAACGGCATCGTCGCCGTCGCCGTGGAGGACGGCACCAGCGCCCAGGCCGACGGCAATGTGGTGTTCTTCGACGCCGCCGATGCCGGTATCGGCACGGGCGGCACGAGCACCGCCGCTGTCCCCGTCGGCCCCTTGCCGGACATGGTGACCTTTACGCCCGACGGCTCCAAGGTCCTCGTCGCGAATGAGGGTGAGCCCGACTTCTACGGGCAGGACGGCACCGATCCCGAGGGCAGCATCTCCATCGTCGACATCTCCGGTGGCGTCGGCGGCGCGTCCGTGAGCACCGCGGGCTTCACCGGCTTCAACAAGCCGGACCTTGTCACCGACGGCGTGCGCATCACGGGGCCCGGTACCGGCGGCGCCAGCGAGGCTACCGCGGCCCAGGATATCGAGCCCGAGTACATCGCTGTCTCCGAGGATGGCAGCAAGGCCTATGTGACCCTGCAGGAGAACAACGCCGTCGCTGTGGTGGACATCGATTCGGCCACGATCGAAGAGGTCCGCTCCCTCGGCTTCAAGGACCACGGCGTCGATGGCAACGGGCTCGACGCGAGCGACCGCGACAACATGATCAATATCCGCACCTGGGACAACGTCAAGGGCATGCCCATGCCGGACTCCATCGGCGCCTACACCGCCGGCGGCAAGACGTACTACGTCACGGCGAACGAGGGCGACGCGCGTGAGTACGACGTCCCTGCGGGCTCGACGGGGATTGATTACACCGACGAGACTCGGGTCAAGGATGTCACGCTCGGCGCCGGCTTCCCCGCGAATGCGCAGGACGATGATCAGCTGGGCCGGCTCCAGATGAGCAGCGTCGATCTCGACGGCTCGACGCCGACCACCTACGACGAGATCATGAGCTTCGGCACCCGCTCCTTCTCCATTTGGGACGGCGAGACCGGCGACCTGATCTGGGACAGCGGGGACTTCTTCGAGCAGCTCACGGCCGGCCTGGTGCTGACCGACCAAGACGGCAACCCGGTGTTCAACTCAGATAACGACGGCAACGACAGCTTCGACAGCCGCTCCGACGCCAAGGGGCCGGAGCCCGAAGCACTGGTCATCGGCCAGATTTACCACAACACCCTGGCCTTCGTCGGTCTGGAGCGCATCGGCGGCATCGTAGTGTTCGACATCACGAACCCCGCGAGCCCGATCTTCCTCGACTATCTGCTGGACCGGGATTTCACAGTCGATGCCACCACCATGGCCGCCGGCGACATCGGTCCGGAAGGTCTCTATTTCGTCACCCCCAATGAGAGTCCCTTCGGACGGTTCGGCTTGGTGGTGGCCAACGAGGTGAGCGGCACCACGTCCTGGTACAACATCCAGGTGCCGCTGCCGGCGCCGCTCCTGCTCTTCGGCGCCGGGCTGCCGCTGCTGCTGCTCGCGCGGCGGCGCTGACCGCGGCGGCGCCCGCGCCAATGCGCTTTCCGGCCCGGGAAGGGCCGGCAGCGCAGCGGCCACGCCCACCGGGGACCTGTACCGGCGGCCGGTGTGCCGCCGGGTCTGCTATAGTCCGGTGCTCACCATGACCATCGCGTCCGCGGTGCAGCGCCCCTGCCATGACCGCCCAGCCGCCCGTTCCGCCACCCCTGGAGTCCCGGCGCCAGTCCCGGCTCCAGCCCGACAGCCAGCGCCAACGCATCCTTGAGATCCTGCGCGCGGCGCGCCTGCTGCCGCCCCTGCTGGGTGTGGCGGTGACGCTGGTGGTGGCGCTGGTGCTGCTGCTGGTGAACATGGCGGTGCCGGGGCTCGCCTGGCCCAAGCTCGTCTGCCTCGCCTTCCTCGCCATGGGCCTGTCCGCGGCGGTGCTGACAGCGTATCGGCTCAAGACCCAGCTGCTGCAGCCGCTGGTGAATCTGGAGGAATCCGTCTCCCGCGTCTGTCAGGGTGAGCCCGGGGCCAGCCGCGCGCTGGCCAATGCCGGCGTGCTGGAGACCATGGCCCGCGGCATCGGCAGCCTCAACGCGGAGCTGACGGACCTCTACGAAGACATGGACAGCCGCGTCGCCCGCCAGACCCAGCGCCTGGCGCAGAAGACCGCCTCGCTCAAGATTCTCTACGACGTCGCCGCCGAGATCACCCGCGCCGATACGCTGGAAGAGCTGCTGCTGCACTTCCTGCGCGTGCTGAAAGAGATGGTCAACGGCCGCGCCGCCACGGTGCGCGTGGTGGCGGCGGACGGCGAGATGCGGCTGGTGGGCTCCATCGGGCTCGATGACGACCTGGTGCGCCAGCAGGACATGCAGCCGGTGGAGCTCTGCCTCTGCGGCACCGTGCTCTGCCCCGGCGAGATCGTCTGCGACAACGACCTGCGCTACTGCTCCCGCGTCTACGGCCGGCGCATGCTCGCAAGCGATGCGGTGGAAGTCGTCACCGTGCCGCTCAAGCACCACGACGAGCTGCTGGGCGCCTACAGCATCTTCGTGGACCGCCCGGGGCTGCGCGAGCGCGAAGACATCCTGGAGCTGCTCAGTACCATCGGCCAGCACATCGGCGTGGCGCTCGCCAAGCACCGCTCCGACGTCGAGGCCCGGCGCCTGTCCATCGTGGAGGAGCGGGCCTCCCTGGCGCACGAGCTGCACGACTCCCTGGCGCAGACGCTCGCGAGCCTGAAGCTCCAGGTGCGCATGCTGGGCGATGCCCTGCGCGATGCCGACGTGGCGCCGCAGGCCCGGGCGGACCTGAGCCGCATCCGAAACGGCATCGACGAGGCCCACGGCGAGCTGCGTGAGCTGCTCGCGAGCTTCCGCGCGCCCATGGACCGCCGCGGCCTCATCCCCACCCTGGAGGACCTGATCCGCCGCTTCGGCCAGCAGAGCGGCATCCATGCCGTGCTGCAGCTGAACTGCCGGCCCTTCGAGGTGACGCCGACGGAGGAGATGCAGCTGGTGCGCATCGTCCAGGAGACCCTCACCAATGTGCGCAAGCACGCCGACGCGCAGACGGTGCGGGTGCTGCTGACGCGGGAGCAGTCGGGCGACTATGTGCTCTTGGTGGAGGACGACGGCGTCGGCTTCAGCGCCCGGCGCAAGGCCGCCAGCCGGCCCGGCGAGCACATCGGCCTGTCCATCCTGGAGGAGCGGGCGCGGCGCATCGGCGCACGGCTGGACATCGAAAGCGAGCCGGGCGAGGGCACACGGGTGGAGGTCACCTTCACCGCCGGACGCACCGGCCGGGCACCCTTCACCGAGCAGGCCGCCTGATGCGCGTGCTGCTCATCGACGACCATGCCCTGTTCCGGGTGGGCCTGCTGGAGCTGCTGGAGCGCCGCGGCATCGAAGTGGTGGACGCCGTGGGCGACTGCGACGTGGGGCTCAGGCTCACCCGTGACTGTGCGCCGGACGTGGTGCTGCTGGACCTGCGCATGCCGGGTCCGGGCGGGATCGAAATCCTGAAGCAGATCCGCAGCGAGGGCCTGGACCGGCGGGTGGCCATGCTCACCACCAGCACCGATGAGCAGGACCTCATCGCCTCGCTGCAGGCGGGCGCCAACGGCTATCTGCTGAAGGACATGGAGCCGGACGAGCTGGTGGCGGCATTGTCGGACATCGTCGCCGGCAAGACCGTGGTGGCGCCGGAGCTCACCGGTGTGCTGGCCCGCGCCGTGCGCCAGGAGCCGGAGCCGGCGGCGCCGGCCCAGCCGGTGCTCTCGGAGCTGACGCCGCGGGAGCAGGAGATCCTCTGCCATCTGGCGGCGGGGCAGAGCAACAAGGCCATCGCGCGGGAGCTCGGCATCTCGGACGGCACCGTGAAGCTGCACGTCAAGGCGATCCTGCGCAAGCTCCAGGTGCACTCGCGGGTGGAGGCAGCCGTCATGGCGGTGGAGCAGGGGCTCTGCGCGCGGGCCTGATGCAGGTCGCCGGCCCGCGGGCGCGATTGACGATCGTGGACGCATCCCAGGGCAGCGCTCGGGTATAACGCCCGCGGTCAAATGCCAAGCATCGGGAGAACGCCATGAAGAACTTTCTGGAGCTGATCCGCAACTGCCTGACGGACGTGCGCGAGATCATGCCCTGGGACCTGGAGGAGCGCCTTGCGGAGAACCCGGACCTGCTGGTGGTGGACGTGCGCGAGCCGGACGAGTACGCCGCCATGCACATCGAGGGCTCCATCAACGTCCCCCGCGGCATCCTGGAATCCGCCTGCGAGTGGGATTACGAAGAAACAGAGCCGGAGCTGGTGCGCGCCCGGGACCGGGAGATTGTCGTCGTCTGCCGCTCAGGCTATCGCAGCGTGCTCGCGGCCAACTCCATGCAGGTGCTGGGCTACGAGAACGTCGCCTCGCTCAAGACCGGGCTGCGCGGCTGGAAGGACTACGAGCAGCCGCTCGTGGACGCGGAGGGCCAGGACGTGGATCTCGACGACGCCGATGTCTACTTCACCCCCAAGCTCCGCCCCGAGCAGCAGCGGCCGAAGGGCGCCGGAGCCGGCTGAGACGGCGCTCCGAGGTCAGGCTTGCGTGTCGGGGCTCGGGGGTTACGGTCTAACAGTGCAGGAGTGCAAAAGTGCAGGAGTGCAGGACCCGCAACATACAATTTCGCACTTCTGCACTTCCCAGCATCGCAGTCAGGCCTGTCCGAACGCCGGCCCTCGTGCTGCCGTGGAACCCACAGTCCGCCCGATCACTCCCCCGTCGCCAGATAGGCCAGCGTATCCGGATCGAACGGCTTCGGCGCGATGCCTAAGGGCGTGAAGCCGTCCTCCACACAGGTGTTGCCGCCGAGCAGCATGGTGAGCTGATCCCGGGTCACCGGGAACCAGTCGAAGCGCCCCATCACCGAGGCCACCGGGCCGATGACCATCACCGGTGCCGGCAGCATCAGTTTCTTTTTACCCGAAGCCGCGGCAATTCCGGAGAGGATCTGCTTCCAGCTCCAGGCATCCGGTCCGCACAGCTCCAGGGTCTGGCCGATGCTCTCGGGGGTCTCCAGGGCCTTGGCGAAGGCCGCCGCGACGTCCTCCACATGCACCGGCCCGAGCTCGAAGGCGCCGGCATCCGTGGGCAGCAGTCCTTCGTAGAACAGGGGCGCGGGCATGGGGCTGTCGATGAGCTCCTGCTTGAGCTGGGTGCAGAATTCCATGCGCCCCCGCGGTGGGCCGAAGATCACCGACGGCCGGAAGATGGTCCAGTCCAGGGGCGAGGCCTTCAGCGCCTCTTCGGCGGCGAGCTTGGTGGTCTGGTATGGGGTGGCGGCGGCATCGATGCCGTTGGCACTCATGAGCAGGAAGCGCCTGGCGCCCGCTGCTTCGGCCACGGCGATGGCCCGCTCGGCGCCGCGGCGCTGGAGCGCATCGAAGGTGATGCCCTGGCTCGGCTGCTCGCGCAGGATTCCGATGAGATACACGGCCGCATCACAGCCCTCGAAGCAGGCACGCACGGCCGCCTCGTCGCCCACGTCGCCGGTGACCGCCTCCACCGCGGGCAGCTCCGGCAGCTTGTGCTCGCTGCCGGGGCGCATCAGCACCCGGAGGCTGTGGCCGCCTGCCGCGAGTGCGTCCAGGACGTAACTGCCGACGAATCCAGTGCCGCCGATGATGCCGATCTTCATGGGAGCCCTCTTTAGGCTGATTCGGGGTGGGTCGGGTGTCGATGGAGCCGCTGGGGGCTGCGGTGGTACGTCGCAGCGCCGGTCGGCCGCTCTGACCTGCTCCCGAGGTGCGGCACTTCGTTGCGGATTTCACCCCCGCGCAAGGGTGGGGCGATCAGTGTTGTCCAGAAGATGTCGCGTCGAAAGGGCGTTTGTACCGATCATGTAAATGCATAATGCGCCCTGATGGGCTTCTTGCATAACTTCTGTCCGGCGTCATGTGCTTCAGCTCACTGAACCGCAGCAAGAGGATTATGAGTCATGTCGAAGCACTATCTGATCGTTGGCGCCAGCTCCGGCATCGGCGCAGCGTTGCTTGAAACCCTGGTGGCCCAGGGTGCGGCCGTGACGCACCTGTCCCGCGCGCCCGAGCGCGCACCGGACCTGCCGGGCACGACGGGCGTGCGCTGGGATCTGCAGGCCGAGCCGTTCCCGGCGGATGCGCTGCCGGACCGCCTTGATGGTATGGCCTACTGCCCCGGTGGCATCCGGCTCAAGCCCTTCGAGCGGCTCAAGGAGCAGGACTTCAACGCGGAGTGGGAGCTGAACCTGCTCGGCGCCGTGCGCAGCCTTAAGGGCGCCCTGCCGGCGCTCAAGCGCAGCGAGGCGGCATCGGTGCTGTTGTTCAGCACGGTGGCGGTGCAGACGGGCATGCCCTTCCATGCCGCGGTGGCGGCGGCAAAGGGTGCGGTGGAGGGGCTGACGCGCTCGCTCGCCGCGGAGCTCGCGCCCAGAATCCGCGTCAACGCCATTGCGCCGACCTTGACGGACACGCCCCTGGCGGAGCGCCTGCTGGGCTCTGACGACAAACGCCGCGCAGCCGCAGAGCGGCATCCGCTCAAGCGCGTGAATGATGCGCAGGATGTGGCACGCACCGGCGCCTGGCTGCTTGCGGATGCGCCCTCGGTGACCGGTCAGGTCATCGCGGTGGATGCTGGCCTCTCCGGCGTGCGCCTGTTCTGATGCCGGCGGGCCGCCGGTGCGCCCGGCGGCACCGCGCGCAGCCGCAAGCGTCGAGGTACGCCGCGCGGGGAATCAGGTGCCGGTGGCACGCAGTGCGTCTGCGGCGCCGGCCTTGCCGAGACTGCGGATGCGCAATCGGCGCAGCTTCGTCCGCAGCCCGGTGAACGCCGTGTCGATGGACTCCTCGGCCTTCTTGTGGGCCTCCCGCACAATGATCTGGCGCTTGGCGGACAGGTTGGCGACCAGCTCGCAACGCACGCGGTGGCCCCTCACCTGGTCGAACTCTTCCGCGATCTTGACCTGAAGGTCCAGTTGTTGATCCGGTGCCGCTTTGCCGAGCTCGGTTGCGAGCCGATTGATGCGGCGAACCAGCTTGCGATCCAGGGCAAGCATGTCTCCTGTGATTCGTACGCTCATTCACTACCTCGTTGTGATGCGTAGAGCGGTCCCGGCGTTGCCGGGCAAGGCTTGCAGGCCGATTGGCCTGATGACGTGGGAGGGTCTGGATGGGGGTGCGCTGCCGTCGGTGTGCCCACGTGAGCCTGTCGGGCGGCAGCGCGTCGATGCGCCGACCCACCAGCCCCGGCTGCGGGGCAGCCGGGCTTGCCGGCCGTCCAGCAACCCGCCGCCGCAGCCGCAGAGGCCGGCCCGGGGGGGGGGATCCTCGCGGCTGCGGTGACCAGTTGAATCGTACTGGGTCGAATCGAACTGGGTCGAATCGAACTGGGTCGAATCGAACTGGGTCGAATCGAACTGGGTCGAATCGTACTGGGTCGAATCGTACTGGGTCGAATCGTACTGGGTCGAATCGTACTGGGTCGAATCGTACTGGGTCGAATCGTACTGGGGTGAATCGAACTGGGGCTCGTGCAACGGCGGTGCTTCCGAATGGTGCGGACCCAGCGGGCCGGTCGAACCATGCTGTGGCTGATTGCGCTTTGGTGTGCCGGGCGCGTGTCTGGTCGGTGGTGCCTTCCGCTGCGCCGCTGTGCCTGCGCTTTCAATACAGGGGCAGTCACACACCGCATCGGCGGCCTGTGCGGCAGCAGTGGCTGTGCGCTGGACCGACTGTCTTCGCGATGCCCGTCAATGGCCCCGGTGCCTTCTGCGACACATCGGGGACAGGAGCGATTCGGTGTCGGGGGCGTTCGGGCTGCGAGCGGGGAGACGCTGAGGCCAGCGTTGCAACCTGAACAACTCGCCTGACGATAGCACAAGTTTCGCGCCGCGTCGCCACCCTGACAGCTTCGGCTGCGACATGCGCCAGTTCGGCACAGCCCAGGCCGATTTCAACCCGCGCCCGGCGGCGCATCGCAAAGGCGAGCCGCGGGTCCGGCTCAGGTGTCCGGCGATGGGTGCGCGCGGACACCGCAACCGCAGCGGGGGTGGCTTTGTCTGCATCTTTCGCGGGGTTTTACGGGCCCGTGATTGGCGAACTTTCCGCGGCGCCCCGGCTCCAATCCCGCGAGCTTCGTTGAAGCTCTCTGACTCCTTGTCGTGTTCCCCCGCCCTCGGGCGGGGTTTTTTTTTGCGCCTGGGCCGGCGCTCATCCGGACGCGGCGGCTGAGGCCGCCCTCTGCGCCAGCCTCTGCACGGCTCTGTCCATGGCTGCGACCGCCGGCTGACCCGGCTTCGCCGTGGCTTTGCTTAGAATGGCGTCCAGCCCCGGTGGCCGCTCAGCTGCAACCCGGTCACACCGTCCTGCAACGCGCGACAAGCACCCCGCGACTCGGGCACACCGATGCCGGAAGGTGACACGATCCACAAGGTGGCCGCGTATCTGGACGCGGCGCTCCGCGGTTGTGCGGTCACCGCCGTGCGCCTGCACCCGGCGTTCGGGCCATCAGCAGGGCCGCGCCGCGTCGCGCGCGTCGCGAGCGAGGGCAAGCATCTGTTCGTCACCTTCGACGACGGCACCGAGCTGCGCAGCCATCTCGGCATGTACGGCGCCTGGCACACCTATCCGCGGGGTGCCGACTGGCGCAAGCCCCGGCGGCAGGCGTCTTTGGTCATCAGTACCGACAGGCAGGACTTTGTCTGCTTCAATGCCAAAGAGGTCCAGTGGCTGCGCCTGCATGGCTTCCGCCGTGCGGATCAGGGTGCACGCCTCGGCGCCGACCTGATTCGCGACGGGCTGGAGCCCAGGGAGCTGTTGGGTCGCATCCGGCGCTTTTGCCCGCCGCAGACCCTGCTGGTGGACCTGCTGCTCGATCAGCGCATCGCCGCCGGCATCGGCAACGTCTACAAGTGCGAGGTGCTGTTCCTGGAGGGACGACTCCCGCCCGAGCGCCGCGTGCAGGATCTGGACGACGACGCATTGCTGGCGCTGTACCGGCGCGCCGCAGCGCTGCTCGGGGAGAACCTCGGCGGCGGGCCGCGGCGCACGCGCTTCGCCGCAGACGACGGCGGTGGGCTCTGGGTCTATGGTCGCGCCGGGCTGCCGTGCCGGCGCTGCGGGGCGCCGGTGCGTCGCGCCAAGCTGGGCATACTGCCGCGCTCCACCTACTGGTGCGAGCGCTGCCAGGGCTGAGCAGTTGGTCCATCACGCAGCACGCCGCCGGGCAGTGGGTGCCGATGGTCCGCCATGCCGGTGTTGCGTCCAATGAGACCATCCCAATGATGCCTGTCAACCAAGGCGCACACGTTTGCGTCAGTTCCGTTCAAGGAGCCGCACCATGAGCCTGACCCTCGGTTTCCACGTCATCGCCGGCCTCGCGCTGGCGCTCGCCTTCGGTGGCATGACCTTCTTCTCCGCGGTCATGGCGCCGCTGGTGTTCACGAAGCTGCCCTTCGAGACCGCGGGCGGCTTCATCCGCCAGGTCTTCCCCTGGTACTACCTGAGCATCGGCATCGTCTCGGCGGTGGCTGCGCTGACGCTGCTGCTCGGTGCCCAGCACTGGGCCGCGCTCATGGCGGCGCTGGTGGCGGTGGGCTTCTGGGTGGCCCGCCAGGTGCTGATGCCGCGCATCAACGCGGCGCGCGACGGCGGCGAGCACGCGCTGTTCAACCGGCTGCACCGCGTCAGCGTCATGATCAACGGCGTCCAGTGGCTCTTGCTCGCGGCGGCGCTGGTGCTGGTGTTGTTGTGAGGTGCCTGCTGTGTGACGGCGTCGCGGCCGCGGGCCTGTCGTCCTCGGTGGCGGCATGACCACAGGCGGGGGCTCCACGCAGGCGGTGGCGCATCGGCATGGGCTCAGGGAATGGCTGAGCCTGCTGGCGCTGACGGCCATGTGGGGCTCGTCCTTCCTGTTCACGAAGATTGCGGTGACGGCGCTGCCGGCGGAGACGGTGGTGACGGTGCGGCTCGTCATCGCCGCGGTGGTGCTGGTGCTGCTGGCCCGGCTGTTGGGGCGGGCGCTGCCGCGCGGCGGGCGGCTGTGGTTGTTCTTCGGCCTGATCGCGGTGGTGGGGAACCTGCTGCCTTTCTCCCTCATCACCTGGGGGCAGCGCGCCATCGACAGCGGGCTTGCGGGGATCCTGATGGCGGTGATGCCGCTTGCGACCCTGGGGCTCGCGCACCTGTTCGTGCCCGGCGAGCGGCTCACCGGCAACCGGGTGGCGGGGTTTCTGCTGGGCTTTGTCGGCGTGGTGGTGCTGATCGGGCCGGAGGCGCTGCTCGCCGTCGGCGGTGCCGACGGGCCGCTGGTGCCGATGCTGGCGGTGCTG
>PR_CR_10_Liq_1_inCRDRAFT_1001078_pt1 | contig 15939 bp, 2 predicted proteins | sample PRCRCaboRojoPR_3_FD_10241 | JGI IMG/M metagenome (IMG submission 10241)
CGCAGGTGATATCGGCAGTGCCGCCAATCCCTTCGACATCGAGGCGCGCGACGGCGAGAACGGGGTGGTCACGCTCTTCGCCGGGCAGGACATCACGGTGATCGAGTCCAATGGCAGCATGGCGATCCGCCAGGTCAGTGCCGGCGGCGACGTGACCCTCACCGCCGCCGTATCGATCCTGGACGCCGTGGACCTTGCCGATCCGGGTGACTTCTACAGCGACGCAGAGCCGAACCCGGCCGCCAGCCTTCCGGTCACCGACATCTCGGGCGACGGGATTACACTGACGGCGCTGCTGGGCTTTATCGGCGAGGTCGGCAACGAGCTCGATATCGACATGTCCCGAAACGCGCCGGGCCTGCTGCGCACGTCGAGCTTCAACAACACCTACCTGATCGAAACCGCGGGCGACATCCGGCTGGACCAGATCAGCGCACGGCCGCCCATCGCGCAGCGTTCGGACATCGCGCTGAGCGATGCGCTCGCCGGCGGCGACACGCTCACCGTCACCATCGACGGCGCCGACCTGGCGCTGACNNTNGCCGCGGGCGAGGCCCCAGAGACGCTGGCCGGACGGCTGGCGGCGGCGATCACCGCGTCCGACCTGCTGGGAAATGTCGTGCGCGCGCAGGCCATCGGCAGCACCGTCTCGCTGGAGGCGCTCGCGCCGGGCGTGCCTTTCACTGCGGCGCTTGCGGTCAACGGGGCCGCGCCGGGCGGCAAGGCGACGCTCACGCAGACCAAGGCGGCCGAGGACGGGCGCACCGCCTTCATCACCGCGATCGACGGTTCGATCCTGAATGCCGCTCCGGGGAGCCAGCCCAACATCCGGGGCGGGGGCGCCTTCCTCGTGGCGCAGAAGGATATCGGCCGCGTCGACAACCCGATCCTCAGCCAGATCAGCCGCGTGCAGGGCGAAGCGACCACCGGCGACACCTACCTGACCAATCTCGGCCCGCTCGAGGTGACGTCGATCACNGGAGGCGAGATCGGGATGAAGGCGGATGACCGGATCGACGTCGTCTCCTCCTCGCCGATCCGCTTCACCAAGGATGTGGAGGCCGGTGGGGACGTCCGTTACCGCGCGACCGAAACCCGGCCCGAGGATTACGACACCATCACCGTGGTCTCGGGTGTGTCGATCAGCTCGACCGGCGGCAGCATCACTTTCGAAGCAGGCGACGATTTTCTCGTCGAGGCCGGGGGCAGCGTGTCCGCGCAGACCGATCTGCGTATCGTCACCGATTTCGACGATGGCGATCTTCAGGGCGGCGACGTGACTATCGCTGGCACGATCACTGCGCAGGACGGCGAAGTCCGGATCGAGACCTCGGCGTTGCAGGGCGATGCGCTGGCAGTCAGCGGCAGCATCGATGCGGCAACCGACGTGGTTGTGTTGACCGGCGCGGGCGATGACAGCCTGGGCGTGACCGGCCAGGTGCGCACCGGCAGCGGCGACATCGTGCTGGATTTCGGCACCGATGGCGACGCCATGGACACGCTGTCGTTGTCGGCCAACGGCCTGTTGGACGCGGGGCGCGACGTTCGCGTGCTCAAGCTGCCGAAAGCCGATCACGTCGCGCCTGAGGCGGGCGAAGTCACGCTTGCCCCCGGTGCAATCGTCCGGGTCGAGCGCATGCTGACCGAAGAGGACGAGGACGGCACCGAACCCGGTCGCAGTCTGCGTTTCGTCTCGTGGCAGGGTGATCCGGGAACGCTGGTGGATCTGTCCACGGCGGATTTCGACGATCGCGCATTCTGGGCGCCGGTCGCGGACGTCCCTGCGGCAAGTGGTGTCATGTCGGTCGTGATGGCCGATACCGCCGCGATATCTGTGGACCGCGACCTGCTGATCTGGACCGGCTCGGGCGATGACAGCCTTTCGGGCGCGCTCGACCTTGCAGCGGAGCGGGATCTGACGATCAGGACGGGCGCGGGCACCGACAGCGTGTCCAGCACCAAGCCGCTCACCGCGACGACCGGCGCCATCACGATCGAGCTGGAAGAGGGCGCAAGCTCTGGCCTGCCCTCGCTGATGCCTCCGCAAGAGCTCGCTATGACAGGGGCGGGCATGGTCGCAGGCACCGACATCCGCGTATCGGGCACCGGTGCAGCGCCCACGGCGATCCGCTCCGAAGCTCCGCTTGCGGCCGGGCGCGACATTGTGTTCACCACCGCGCGCGGCGCAGACGTATTCACCTTCGAAGGCGACCTGACGGCGGCGCGCGACATCGTGGTACTGGCGGCGTCCGGCGCCGACCGGATCACGCTGGACGCGAACATGACCGCCACCGCCGGCACGATCAGGCTGGATTTCGGGGATGACCGCGACACGCTCGACCGGGTGAACGTGAACGGCGCCATGACGGCGGGAACGGACATCTTGTTCCACAAGCTGCCCCAGGCCGACGCGATCATCGCCTCCGATGAGGGCGAACTTCGCCTTTCGGAGGGCGATGTGGTGCGGGTGGATCTGTCCGGCCGGCCNGAATTCTACAGCTTCCTCGGGCGGGACGGCACGGTTCTCGACCTGTCGCGCCTTAACCTTGCGAATGTCCGCCTGTGGAGTGAGGAGGTCGTCTACCGCGACAACCGCGGCCGGTTGGAGATCGCGACAACCGCCGCGAGCCCGCTTGCCGCGGGCCGCGATATCGAGATACACACCGGCGGCGGCGAGGATACGGTGACACTCGCTGACACGGTGACTGCATCGCGTGACGTCGCGATGCTGCTTCAGGGTGGCCTCGATTCCGTCGCCGCGACGGCGCAGATCACCGCAACCGAAGGCACGATCTACATCGACCTCGACGAGGGCCTCCTTCCGGAAGACCCGGAGAATGGACAGCGCCTATCCCAAGGTGTCGCCGTCGGGCGGGCAGGGCTTTCCGCGGGAACCGACGTGATCATTCTGGCATCGGGCGCTGCGCCCGTGGACGTGCTGGTGGAGGACGCGGTAACGGCCGCGCGCGACGTTGCCATCCGCACAGGCGACGGGGCGGACACCATGGAGTTCGGCGCCGAGCTGACCGCCGGGCGCAGCGTCTTGATGATCGGCAATGGCGGCAGCGAAAAGGTGACGTTCGCCACCGATCTGACTGCCAACGACGGCGACATCACCGTCCGGTTGGGCGAGGGCGATGCGACCCGAGCGCAAGGCTTCGAGATCCTGCGCGGCGACATGACGGCGGGCGGCGCCATCTCGTTGACCTCCACCGGCAGTACGGCAACCGTTGTCGCGCTCGACGGGCTGATCGAGGCGGGCGGCACGCTGAACGTGAGCACCGGCTCGGGCGACGACAGTTTCGCGCTGACCGGGACCGCGACTGCCGGAGAGGCACTGTCCATCGCGCTGGGCGCGGGCGCCGACCGGATCACCATCGACAAGGCCATCGCAAGCACCGGCGCCTCGGTGACCATCGATCTCGGGACCGGGCCTGCCCTGTCCGATATCGACCGCATCCTGGGCCGCGTGCCCGGCCGCGACCTGCTGACGCTGAGCGCGGGCATCACTGCGGCAACCTTCGTGCGCCTCGCGCAGAGCGGCAGCAACGGGACGACACTCGACGTCGCCGGTCCTATCGTAGCGGGCACCGACATCACGATCGTCACCGGCGGCGGGAACGACCTGCTGACGTTGCGAGACGCGCTGACCGCGGGCGGACGTATCGACATTGCCACCGGCGCTGGCCGCGACGAGGTGCGCCTCCAACAGGCGGCGCGGGCAGAGAGTGGCGCGGTGCGCTTCGAGCTGGGCGCGGCGGCGGCGGGTGTCAGCCTGCTCGACCTGGCAGAGACTGTCCGGGCGGGCACCGATTTCATCGTCACCGCCAGCGGCGCGGGCGATGTGCTGGTGCGCATCGCCGAGGCCGTCACCGCAGGCGGTGCAGCGCGCATCGCCACCGGGGCGGGCGACGACGAGATCGTGATCGACGCCGTCGTCACCGCCGCTGCCGACGCCACCGTGGAGACCGGCGCGGGCGCCGACAGCATCGCCATCTCGCCGGCCGGCGCGGTGGAAAGCACCGGCGCCGACATCTCGATCGATCTGGGCTCCGCCGACGCGGTTCTGGACACGGTAGAGCTGGCGGGGGCGCTCGTTGCGGCCCATGCGCTCAGCCTGCGCAACACAGGCGCGGGTACCACGCGGCTCGTGGTCAATGCCGGTCGGCTGGTCGCGGGCGAGCAGGGCATCGGGATCGTGCTGGGCACCGGGACCGACGGGCTCGTGTTCGAGCGGGCCGAGCTGCGCAGCGGCGGAAACATCGCCATCACCACCAATGCGGGAGCCGATGCGGTCAGCCTCCGTGACGCCACCGTCGTCGCCACGGCCCGCGTGACACTCGACACTGGTGCGGAGGCCGACGACGTCGAGGTCCTGCGCAGCGACCTGCGGGCCGCCGAGACGCTCATCGCGCTGGGCGAGGGCGCGGATGTACTGCTGATGCGCGATCTGGTCCGCTTCGCAGGGGCGTCCACGGTCACCGGCGGCGCGGGCGATGATCGCCTCACTTTCGAGAGGATGCCAGACCAGGGCACGGGCGACAGCCTGCTGGTCGACGGCGCGCAGGACAGCGATCAGGTCACGGTGCAGACCCACGGTTCGCAGGGCGTTGTGCCCGGCGCCATCGATTACCGGATCGAGCTGCGCGACAGCGGCACGTCCGGCGATGACCGCCTGTTCTTCTTGGGCACCGCGCAGGACGATGTCGTCCTGTCGCGGCTGGGCAGCCTGGCGCTGCTGCATGGCGCGGCCGATGCGCTCGCGGCGGGGGGGGAGGCGGCGAGCGCGGAACGGGTGCTCTTCGATGCCAACCAGAACGCCGGAGCGGTGATCCTGACCCGCGCGGGCGACGACGTGCTGCGCTTCGACGATACCACCACCGTCACGGCGGTGGATATGGGTGCTGGGGCCGACGACGTCTTGATCGGCCAGCTTTACGCGACGCGCCCGGCCTATGGCTCGGGCGACACCTTTGGCGGCGGCGAGCCTTCTGGGATCGAGACCACCGCGGCGGCGGGCCGTTGGCTGTCCAACGGGGTGGGTCATGCCACGCTGATCCATGCCGGCGACGGCGCGGACCGGATCGAGGTTAACGCCAACAGTGCGAAACTGCGCCTCGAGGGTGCGGCGGGCGACGACACGTTCCTACTGCGCGCCTTCCGCTCCGAGGCCGGGCCACGGATCAACGCAGAGGTCCGGATTGCCGGCGGCGCCGGGGTCGACCGGGTGATGGCCGAAGGCTCCGACGGGGCAGATATCTTCCGGGTCGAGGCCGCCGCGCTGACCGGCGCAGGCCGGAGCATCCGCCTTTCGGGTGCCGAAGAGCGCATCGCGCTCGATGCGCGCGGCGGCGACGACTCCATCGCCATCGAGGCGGTCGCCGCGGGCGTCCTGCTGGATATTCATGGTGGTGTCGGCAGCGATGCGGTCACCGTGGCGGGCGGCGTGCCCGCGGGCGTGATCGGTGCCGGAGTGGCCGGCGCCACCACCGGCGGAATCGGCTTCGGCGCGCCCGGTGGGCAGCTCGAGTCGGTCTCGCTGGTGGAACGCGATCTATTGGGCTGGTTCGCGGCCGAAGTGGGCTTGGCCCGCGTGGGCGCCTCCGCGCTCTCCGCGGCGTCGCAAGGTGCGTCCGACGGGGCGCGGGTACTCACCGCCATTGCCGGGCTGGTCCGGGTGCACGGCGGGGCGGGCCTGTCCGATCCGCTGCGCGCGGTCGTCGTCGATGCGGGCGACGCGCCCGGTGGCGCGGGCTTGGCGAGGCCGCTGGCGGTGGATACGCAGGGCGTGGACAGCCTGACGGTCCGCGCCGATGCCGCGCGCAGCGCGCTGTCCGGGCGGATCGAGCTTGACGGGGCCTATCAGCGCATCTCAGGCCTCGGCCTCGCCGCCGGCACGATCAGCGCGGGGGAGCTTTCCCTACAGGGCGGCCTGCGGGCGACGGGGCTCGAACTGACCGAGCTTCTGCTGGGCGAAGGCGATGACCGTCTCGAGGTGGCGCGCCTGGCGCAGCTGTCCGACGGGCAGGGCGCCGTGACCGCGGTCCATGGCGGGGCGGGCAACGACACGTTGCTGTCCGGCACAGTCGATGAAGGCGCTGGACTGGTGCTCTTTGGCGATACCGAGGTGGGCGGCGCGTTCTATGCCGATATCCAGGCCGTCGAGGCCGCGGCGGGCAGCCTGTTCGGCGGCCCGCGGACAGAGCAGGAGCCGGGCAACGACGTCATCACGCTGGCCGGCGAGGGTGACGGCCTTGTCTTCGCGCATGGCGGCGGCGGTGCCGACACGCTGCGCGCGGGCGGCACGGGCGCCGTCCTGCTGGGCGGCGCGGGCGACGACCTGCTCGCAGGCGGCGCGGGCGGCGACCTTTTGATCGGCGATGGCACGTTGCGCCTTGATCGCGCGACGGTGTCTGTGCGGCTGACGGCGGGCGCGGGTGCCGGGGCGGACACGCTCCGCGGCGGCGCGGGCGATGACCGGTTCTGGGGTGACCATGCGGTCAGCGTCGCGCCGGTCGGGGCCTGGCGCGCCGACGCGGCACGGTTGATCGCGCTCGGCTCCGCCGCGGGTGGCGGCGCGGACCTGCTGGAGGCCGGCGAGGGGCGTGACCTGCTTGTCGGCGGCGGCGGGGCGGACCGCCTGAAGGCCGAAAGCGGCATGGCGGCCGACATCCTGATCGGCGACGGTGCGCGGGTGTCGCGCGACGCGCAGGGCATCGTGAGTCGGATCGAAAGCGTGGCGCTGGGCTCCGGAGCGGGCGACACGCTGCTGGGCGGCAGCGGCGGCGCCACCGTTCTGGGCGGCGAAGATGGCGACGACATCCGCGTGGCGGGCGGCACCGCCATCGTCGCGGGCGATCACGCAAGGCTCGATTTCGCGGGCGGCGCCCTGTCGGCCGTGCGTTCCCTGGCGCTGGCCGGCGCCGGGGATGACACGATCCGCACGGCAGCGGGCGACGATCTGCTGATCGGGGGCGGCGGTGCGGACCGCATCGTCACGACCGGGGGCCGCAACATCCTTGCGGGGGATCATGTCGAGGTCACCGGCCTCTCCGGCGCCGTCGCCCTCCCGGTCGAGGACGGCGCGATCCGGGTGAAGTCGGTGCATGGCGGCCTGGCGCTCGGTGGCGCGGACCTCCTCGAGGGTGGCACGGGCCGAGACCTTTTGGTCGGCGGGCAGGGCGACGACACGCTGCTGGGCGGCGCCGGCGATGACGACCTGATCGGCGATCATATGCTGCCCGACGGCGCGGATACGGCCGGCTTCGCCACCGGGGCCGACGTCATCGACGCGGGCACCGGGGACGACGTGGCGCTGGGTGACACGGGCCACGTGGTCCTGTCCGCAACGGGTCTCTCGGCGCTCGTGACCGGCGGGACCGGCGCGGCGGCGCCGCCAACAGGCGTCCTGTTGCGTGCCGTCTCCTACGATGGGTCGGGCACCTCAGGCGGAGCCGATTATATCCTTGGCGGCGCGGGAGCAGACATCCTGCTGGGTGGTGCCGGGGCGGATGTGATCCTTGGGGATGCGGCGCTTGCGCGCGGCACTGACGGCGCTGTGGCGACGGATCCGGCGACGCGCGCTGCGATCTGGACGGATGGTGCGGTGTTCGGCCTGCTGGACGGCGCGGCGGGCCAGGGCCTGACCGGCTACCGCGGTAGCACGGACCAGGACGCGCGCATCCTGATGGTGCAGGAGGGCGGCGCGCTCTACCTGTATGGTACCGCCACCTCTGGCGGGACGGACATCTTCGCACTGCGCGCCGTGGTGCAGCGCGGCCCCGAGGATGGCGACGACCATATCGAGGGCGGCTCAGGCGACGACCTTTTGATCGGGCAGGGCGGCTCCGACGACATCATCGGCGGCGGCTCGTCCATCTTGGGCGGCGAGACGCTGGCGGCAGCCGGATCGGATGCGCTGTTCGGCGGCACCGGGCGGCTTGAGGACGCCGCCCCGGCAGAGGGTAACGTGCTGGTCGCCGGCAATGCCTCCGTGCGGCGCCTTGTGGCATCGGGCGCCTATGTGCTCGAATCGGTGGACGACGCCGCGGAACGCGTGATCGCGCGCGCCGTCGAACTGGCCGGCGCCTCTGCCGGGACCAGCCCGTCGCGCCTCGTCGCGGCGGACGCTTCGGACCTGCTGATCAAGTCGCTGGTGGCCGATATCACCTTTGGCGATCCCGAGGCGGCACCGCGCGGCGTCGAGGACGGCGGCAGTCGGGTCGTCCTGCCTGCCGATGCGCAGGCGGCCGCGCTGATCGGCGTGATCGATCGCGCCGCGCCGCAGGTCGCCATGCGCGATTTCGCGGGCCAGTCCGGCGTGGAGCTTTCCGTGGAGGCCCCGGTCTCGGAACGGCGCGCCGCATCGGTGCCGGTTTATGGGTACGACCCGGAGAGCGGAGCGTTCCGCGAGACCACGCCGTTCAGCCGGCCGGTCACCGAGGATGCAGCCGAGGTGATCGACATCCGCACGGCCGGTGGCGACGGCTTTGCCTATCTCGATGATCTCGGCGGGCTGTGGCTGATGGGAAGCCCCCCCACGCTGGGCGGCGAGAGCGGCTCGGGCGGTGATAGCGGCGGTGATCCCGGCGGCGATACCGGCCTGCCACCGGATCCGCAGGTGCCAGAGGCCACCGAGGGCCTTGCGGGCGAGGCGGGGATCTTCCGCGGAGCCGCATCGGGCCGCGAGATCCGTGTCGATTTTGCCAAGTCGCTGCCGGATGCGGTGATCGTGCTGACCGGGATGGGCGAAGACCGGGAACCCCACACCTTGCGCGTCATCGAACGTGACGCGACCGGGTTCACCTTTGTCGTTCAGCACTGGGCGTACTTAGACGGCAAGCGTCTCGATTCCGTCGATGTGCACTGGCTCGCCATCCGCCAGGGTATTCACCAGCTCGACGATGGCCGGATCATCGAGGCCGGTGTGGCCGATCTGGATCACAGGGGCGCGGCGGTGGATTTCGCTGCCGGATTCGGCGCAGCGCCGATCGTGCTGACCACCGTGCAATCGCGCAACGACGCAGCGCCCGTGGATGCCGATCCGTACGACGTCACCGCGCAGGGGGGCCGGATCCGGCTGGAGGAAGAGAAGGCGGCGGACGGTCGTCACGACACCGAGACCGTGGCCTATTTGGCAATCTCGCTCGGGTCGGGCAGCAGCCGCCAGTCCCTCGGCAGCTCGACCCGGACCTTCTCGCTGGGCGGGACCCGTGACGCAGTGGTGCTGGCCGAACGGCAAACCCGAAACGATACAGACCCGGCGATCGTGAACATCGAGCGTATTACGTCTAGTTCGGTCTCGCTCAGGCTGGCCGAGGATCGCTCCAAGTCCGGCAGCACGTTCCATGTGCACGAGACGCTGGGTCTCGCGGTCTTTGGACAGGGCGAAATCCTAGGCGATCTGCGCCAGCCCGCGCAGGACGGTGGCGCCTCCGGCGGCGGCGCATCGAGTGGCCCCACGTCGGGCGGATCGGGCGGCGGTTCCACTTCGGGCGGCGGCTCGCTCTTCGGATCGGGCAGCAGCCTGTTCGGTCGCTCCAGCCTGTTCGGCCGCTCGGCTCTGTTCGGCGGGTCTCTTTTCGGGCGCAGCGGGACGCCTGCGCCCGCCCCGGAACCCGAGCCGGACCCCGCGCCCTCCCCGGCGCCCGAGCCCGAACCGGCCCCCGAGCCCGCGCCCGATCCAGCCCCGGCGCCCACGCCCGATCCTGCCCCGGCGCCCACGCCGGAACCGGATCCTGATCCGGCCGCGTCCGGCGGCTCCTCGTTCGGGCGCAGCTCGCTGTTCGGTTCGAGCAGTCTGTTCGGTCGGTCCAGCCTGTTCGGAAGGTCGTCGTTCGAGCGCAGCACGACGCCTGATCCCGAGCCTGTACCGGAACCCGCCCCGGAGCCGGAACCGGCACCGGAGCCTGCGCCATCCCCGACGCCCCGCGAACCGGAGCCAGAACGAAGGCGGTCCGTCAGCCTGTTCGGTCGTTCCAGTTTTTTCGGAGGGTTCTTCCGCCGATGACGTCAGGGTCGCATGAGAAACTCGCGCCATGACCATGCTGGGTGCCCGCACCGAGGAGGCGCTGGGGCGTGGCGCGCAGAGGACCGCCCCGGACGAGGTCCGGGCGGACCTGCTGGCCGAGCGGCTCTTTACGCGGCTCGGCCGGCTTCCGGGGGTGGAGGATGTCGTACTTTGCATCGAGCTCGGGACCAGAACAGAGGGCCCGTCCGGCGACCGGATTCTTCACCCGGCTGGCCGGTTGCCCGCCGCGGGGCTGGCTGCCGCAGTGTCAGAGGTGCGCCGTCTTGCCGCGCCGGTGGTGGCCGGTGCGATACCCGGCGGGCCCGAGGCGAAAGGCCCCTGTTTCGTGGCGGTGCCTTTCTGTGCGCAGCAGGGCGGCCCGGTCACGGCGATCCTGTCGGCCGAGCTGCGTCTGTCCGACCGGGACAGCCTGACCACAGCGCTGGACATGTTGGACCTGGCGCTCGGCTGGTTGCGGGCCGAGTTCGCCGAGGGCGCCCGCGATGCGGCCGCGGCGCAGGCCGGGCTTTCCGCCTCGGCGCTGGGCGCTGTGGTCACTCTGGCCGAACCGCCCCGGCTTGCGGAATCGCTCCAGGCGCTCGCGGTCGATCTCAAGGAGCGTTTCGGCTGCGACCGGGTCTCGATCGGGCTGGCGGGGCTGCGGCGGGTCCGGGTGAGGGCCATTTCCAATGCGCCGCAGATCTCGCGCGCGCAGCCGCTCGTGCGCAATCTGGCCGCCGCGATGGAAGAGGCGCTGGACCAGGACAGCCCGTTGCTCTGGCCAGTGCCTGGCAGCGCCGGCCCGAGGGTGACCGAGGCCCAAGCCGCGCTGGCCGAGGCCGATTCTCGCCGGGCCGTTTTCACCGTACCCATGACGGCGCATGACCGCGAGGTCGGCGCGCTGGTGTTCGAGCGGCACGATGCGCAGGGCTTCGGACAGGCGGAGCTGGAAACGCTGGAGGCGGTTGTGACGACGCTCAGCCCGCTGCTCGACGAGAAGCGCCGCAATGACAGGCTGCTGCTCGTCAAGGCGATGGCGTCCCTGCGCGACCTGGCGGCGGCGGCAATCGGTCGGCGGCACTTCGCGTGGAAGACCGCGGCGCTGGGCGCCGTGGCGGCTGTCTGGGCGCTGAGCGCCGTGCAGGTGCCGGACGCGATCAAGGCCGAGGCGGTGGTGGAGGGCGTGCAACAACGCTTGGTTTCGGCCAGCTTCGACGGCTTCATCGCCGAGGCCCCGGTGCGCGAGGGCGACCGGGTCGCCGCGGGTGACCTGCTGGTGCGGCTGGACGACCGCGAGCAGGCGCTGGAACTGCTGCGTCTCGACACGCAGACGGATGAGACGCAACTGGAACTCGACCGCGCTATCGGTGAACAGGAACGCGCCGTGGCGCAGATTCTGCGCGCGCGGCTGGACCAGCTCGAGGCGCAACGCCGGCTCGTGGAAGAGCGCATGGCGCGGATGCGGATCACCGCGCCGTTCGCCGCGGTAGTGATCTCGGGCGACCTGTCGCGCGCCGTGGGCCGCTCCGTCTCTCGCGGAGAGCCTTTGCTGACCATCGCGCCCGCCGGCGATTACCGCATCCGCCTGATCGTGGATCAGTCCGACGCCGACTTTGTGGCGCCTGGACTGGAGGGCGCGCTGCGGCTGACCGCGCGGCCCGGGCAGGATCACACGATCACACTGGCCGAGACCCTGCCGGTGGCGCAATATGCTGACGGACGCACCACCTTCGCCGTCGAGGCCCGCTTTCGCCAGGCTCCGTCCGACGCGCTGCACGGGATGGAGGGCAGCGCCCGCATCGCCATCGGCGAACGGGCGCTGGGCGCAGTGTGGTTCGGCCCGCTCGTCGATCGGGTGCGGCTGTGGCTGTGGGGGGCGGGACTAAGCTGAGATGGCCGGCTTCCTGTCTCCCGACTGGTATCGCGTCGCGGACCTGCGGCCCCGGCGCAGGCTGGGTGTGCGCGTGGTGCGCCAGGTGCATCGCGGCACGCCATGGTTCGTGATGCAGGATCCCGTGTCGGGCAAGGGGCACCGGCTCAGCCAGCAGGGGCATCACTTCTTTGCCCTGGCCGACGGAACGCGCACGGTGCAAGAGCTTTGGCAGATCGCCTGTCGCGCCTTCCCCGAACGGCCGCCCACGCAATCCGAGGTGGTCACCCTGATCGCCCAGCTGCATCAGGCAGACCTTTTCGTGGCCGATCGGATGCCCGACCTGTCGGACCTGGTCCGGCGCGCCGGCAAGCACCGCCGTCAGCTGCTGGTTGCGGCGCTCAAGAACCCGCTGGCGCTGCGCCTGCCACTGCTCGATCCGGGCCCGTTCCTCGACGCCACCGGGGCCGTTGGCCGGGCGTTGTTCTCGCGCGCCGGCTTCGCGCTCTGGGCGCTGCTGGTTGCGGTGGCGCTTGGCCTTGTCGCCACGCGCTGGCAGGAGCTGGGGGGCAACATGCCCGACCGGCTGTTCAGTGTCTCGAGCATCCTGCCGCTGGTGCTGGCCTATATCCCCGTCAAGTTGCTGCACGAGCTGGGCCACGGCTACGCGCTGCGCCGCTGGGGGGGCGAGGTGCGCGAGGTGGGGGTGATGTTCCTGGTGTTCTTCCCGGTCCCCTATGTGGATGCCTCGCAGGCGATGATGCTGCCCTCCAAGTGGCAGCGAATCACCGTGAGCGCGGCGGGCATCCTGATCGAGACCGGGCTTGCCGCTCTGGCCACGCTGGTCTGGGTTCTGGCGGAACCGGGCGCGCTGCGCGCNATCGCCTTCAACGTGATGCTGATCGGCGGTGTCTCGACGGTGCTGTTCAATGGCAACCCGTTGTTGCGCTTCGACGGGTATTTCGTACTGTCGGATCTGCTGGAAAGCCCGAATCTGGCGCAGCGGGCCAATAAGTATTTCTGGCACCTGTGCGAACGCCGGATCCTCGGTGTGGAAGAAGCGGTACCGCCCCAGATGGTGCGCAGCGAACGCGGCTGGCTTCTTGGCTACGCGGTCGCCGCCTTCGCCTACCGTGTGCTGTTGCTGGTCCTGATCTCGCTGTTCATCGCCTCCCGTTTTTTCGGGCTCGGTATCCTGCTTGCAGTGTGGAGCCTCGTCATGGCCTTCGGTGTTCCGGCCTTCAAGGGCCTGTCCTTCCTGATCCGCAATCCCCGCCTGATGGGGCAGCGCCCCCGGGCGCTGCTGCGGGCAGTGCTGGCGCTGGGCGTGTTGGCTGGGATGGTGGCGCTCGTCCCGCTGCCCAGCGTGACCACCGTTGCGGGCTACCTGCGCGATCCGGCCAGCGCGCAGTTGCGCGCGGGTACCGATGGCGTGGTGTCCGAGGTGCTGGCGCCCAACGGTGCGCGTGTCAGAATGGGCGACCCGGTCTTGGTGCTGAAGGTGCCGGCGTTGGAACGCCAGATCCTGCTGGCCACCGCCACCCTGCGCGACCTCGAGATGCGCCGCGCCGCCCGCCCGCTGGAGGACGGCACAGCCCGCGCGGCGCTGGAGCGCCAGATCGCCTTCGCCCGCGACCGGTTGGACGAGCTGGAAGCCCGGCGCGACGACAGGGTGCTACGCGCGCCCGAGGCCGGGATCGTCGTCTTGCCCGAGGCGCGCGACCTCGCGGGGCGCTTCCTGTCCAAGGGGCAGGAGGTGGGGATCCTGCGCACCGGGCGCGCACCGGTGGTGCAGGCGGCAGTCCCCCAACGCCGCGCAGGGCTGGTGGCCGAGCGCACCCGCGCCGTGCAACTGCGTTTTCGCGACGCCGCCGGGGAGGATGCGCACGTGGCCCGCATCGTGCCCGAAAGCACGACGCGCTTGCCTTCGGCAGCTCTGACCTCGGCTGGGGGTAGCCACGGCCTGCTGGCGGATCCGCGTGATCCGGAGGGGCGCGCGAGCTTGGAACCAGCGGTACTGCTGGAGCTTGCGCCGGACGACCCGCTGCCCGCCGACGCGCTGGTGGGCGAGCGTGTTCTCGTACGCTTCACCCATCCGCCAGAGCCACTGGCGCAACAGCTCTGGCGCAGCGCGCGCCAGAGCTTCCTCTCTGTGCTGGAGTTCTGACCGGTGCCGCCCGCCGCCCGCCCGACCGGGGCCGAACTGCGCCTGCCGCGGCTGGACGAGTATCCCGAACGCCGGGTGGCACCGTCCACCCGGTTCGACGATATCGCCCTGAAGGCGCTTGGCGCGGTTCTGCCGCTGGGCCTGCGCAGCCCGCCGCTGGGCGCGCGCGCACCGCTCCTGCGGGTGGTCCGGCGGGCCGGGCGCAGGCTTGCTGACCAGGGTGCGCTCGACGCGTCCGGCGCGGCGGCAGAGGCGCTGCGCAGCCGCCGCCCGGCCTTGGTTCAGGCGCTGCGCCGCGGCGCACCGCGCCGGGCGCTACTGGCCGAGTGTCTCGCGTTGTTGCGGCGCGTCTCGGAAGACACGCTGGGCGTGTCGCCTTATGACGTACAGCTTCTGGCGGTGGCGAGCCTGCTGCGCGGCGAGGTCTGTGAGATGCGCACAGGGGAAGGCAAGAGCCTCGCCGCAGCGCTTGCCGCCGCGCTGATGGCGCTGGCCGGCCGCCCCGTCCATGTCATCACCGTGAACGACTATCTCGCCGGGCGCGACCTGGAAGAGCATCGCGCGTTGTTCGAAGCGCTGGGCCTATCTTGCGCCATGGTAACAGAAACCACCCCGACCGAGGCACGGCACGCGGCCTACGGTGCTGACATCCTCTATGCAGCGGCCAAGACCGTCGTGTTCGACTACCTCCGCGACCAAAGCGCGGGGCGGAGCCGCCCGCCCACCCGGCTCTCAGCCAAGCTGGTCCGGCTCACCGGCGAGCGCCCCGAGGCCGAGCGCATCCTGCGTGGCCTGCCCGCGGCGATCGTGGACGAGGCCGACTCCGTGCTGATCGATCAGGCTGTGACCCCATTTATCCTGGCGGGGCGCGAGGTGGCACTGGGCGGGCTCGAGCCCGATCTGCTGCAGCAGGCGTTCCGTATCTCGGCTGGGCTGCGGCGCGGGCGCGACCACCTTGTGCGTCCGGGGGAACGGCGGGTGCTGCTGACCGCCGAGGGCAAGCGGCGGCTACGCGTCGCCTGCGCCGGGCGTGACGACCTGCTGGCCGTGCCTGCCATTCAACAGCACCTGGTCACCCAAGCGCTTGCCGCGCGCGAGACGCTCCAGCGCGGGCGCGACTACATAGTGGAGGACGGTAAGGTCTCGGTCGTGGATGAGGCGACCGGGCGGCGAATGCCGGACAGGCAATGGTCCGACGGCCTGCACCAGATGGTCGAACTGCACGAGAACCTGGACATGACGGAGATGCGCGCCACCACGGCGCGGATCAGCTTCCAGCAGTTCTTCGCGCGCTACCTGCACCTGTGCGGCATGACTGGTACCGCCCGCACAGCCGCGCGCGAGCTGTGGCGAGTCTACGGTTTGCGGGTGCGCCGGATCCGGCCGCGGCGCGGCGACGCGCGGCGTTGGGAGCGAGTGCAGGTTGTTGCTACCGCCGAGGCCCGCTGGCGCGCGGTGGCGAACCGGGCGGCGGCGCTTCGGGTGCGGGGGGTGCCGGTGCTGATCGGCACCCGCTGCATCGCGGCTTCCGAGGCGTGTTCCCGCGCGCTCGCCGCCCAAGACATCCCGCACGAGGTGCTTAACGCCAGCAGCGCGGCGCGCGAGGCGGCTATCGTGGCGCAGGCCGGACAGGTCGGCCGTGTCACAGTGGCCACCAATATGGCCGGCCGCGGCACCGATATCCGGCTGTCACCCGAGGCCCGGAAGCTTGGCGGGCTGACGGTAGTGCTGACCGGACTGCATGATGACCGGCGCATCGACCTGCAGCTCTGCGGGCGCTGTGGACGGCAGGGGGAGCCGGGCCGGGTGCTGCGCCTGCTGAGCCTGGAGGACGATTTGATCGCCTCGGCCCCGCCACTTTTGTATCGCGTCGCGCGGGCTGCACTGTGGCTC
>PR_CR_10_Liq_1_inCRDRAFT_1001079_pt1 | contig 15935 bp, 15 predicted proteins | sample PRCRCaboRojoPR_3_FD_10241 | JGI IMG/M metagenome (IMG submission 10241)
AAAACCTCGTTCCGCCGGGTTCTCAAGCTACCACCCGTCGCGGGGCACCAGATTGGTGCTTGTCATCCGCATGGCATCCGTGTGGACGATCAATTTGACGCTTAAGGAAAACTGGCTGTGGACGCAGTCTCCGGCTATCCAGTCTCGCAAAGTTTCCCTGCTAACAGGGAAAAATACAGGGAAAATCGCAGAAACGAGCCGTCTATTTTAGCTTCGATGCGATTATAGTTTGAATTTTCAGGATGATAGGTAAGTGGAGCAGGGGTGCATAACAGGGAAATGCAGGGAAACCCCTCTCGTTTTCGGCGCAAGCTCGCAAAACTCTTTCCGCCTTGAAAAAATCCCGCGTTGAAGATGGAGCAGTTTACACGGTGGGCTTTCTGTTTCGTGTGGCGACCAAGCAATTCGGTGAACTCAATCGCTCAATCAAGTCACGCTTCCTTTCATGAAGTAGTCAAGAAATAAGAGGCGGATAAGGCGCCCTGGTTGACAAACGCGTTTTAAGTCAATGGGTTAGGGGGTTGACGCTTGAAACGGAATTTCGTAAACGAGTTGTAATTCGGTGGTTCAGGCTAGGGTTCGCACGCACCGAATCAAAGCGATGGCCGCACCACTTCTGACCTAGCCCAGCGACCTCCTCGCGATTTCTGAAAATAAGGAACTCGAATGAGGAGGCCATCATGGCATCTGAAAACTACGATTCTAACTTTGCATCAGGCCACAACCTGAAGAATGATCTCATGCCTCAGCTTAAGATCACATATCGCCGGACTGATGAATTGAAGGCGAGCAAACATCAGGTCCGCCAGGTCAAGCCCAAGCATGTCAAGCGCGCAGCACGGTCAATTGAAAGGTTCGGATTTTGCGAACCTGTCCTCGTCAACGGCGACGAAGTCGTTGATGGGCATGTTCGCTTGAAAGCCGCCCTAGAACTCGGTCTTGAGAACATCCCGACGATCGATGTTTCACATCTCGACGATGATGAAATCCGGCTTGTCAGGATCGCTTTGAACAAAATCCAGGAACAAGGCACCTGGGACGATTTCGCGCTGAAGCTGGAATTCGCGTATCAGTTGGAGATCAACACAAACCTGTCGGTCACAGGCTTCGACGCTTGGGAAATCGATGCCGTTCTCGAAATCGGCGAAGCAGTCGAGGGTGGCGACGATGGTGACCAAGTTGTCCAACTGCCCGATCCCAATGCCAGTTCAGTAAGCCAGACCGGCGATCTGTGGCAACTGGGCAAACACCTGATCCTGTGTGGCAACGCGCGCTCCAAGCCGGATGTGACCACTCTGGTCAATGGCAAGCCTATCTCGATGTGCTTCACCGACGTGCCTTTCAACGTGCCCAATAAGGGCCACGTGACATCTTCCAGTCATCACCCGGAGTTCCTCGAAGCGCATGGTGAGCTCAGTTCGCCAGGCTATGAGGATTTTCTTGCGCTAACGCTGGGACATGCATCCGAGGCGTTGAAGCCAGGCGGGCTGCTTTACACATTCATCGACTGGCGCCACACAAAAGAGTTGTCTGCGGCGCTCGAACGCATCGGGCTGGAGCAGATCCAGCTTTGTGTCTGGGTGAAAGATCATCCCGGCATGGGATCGTTCTACCGATCTCAGCACGAGCTTGTTTATGTCGTAAAGAAGCCAGGCGCCGCGCACTGTAACAACATTATGCTGGGCGCGCACGGCCGGAACCGCAGCAATGTCTGGCAGTTTCCTGGTGCGACCGGTGGCAAGACCGATGATGCTGATGATTTCAAGTCGCATCCCACAGTCAAGCCGCTGAAGCTGATCGACGAGGCCTTGCTTGACGTGACAGGCGCCGGCGATGTTGTGCTGGATCCCTTCCTTGGTAGTGGCTCGACATTGCTCGCGGCTGAGCGAATGCAACGGCGGTGCCTCGGTCTGGAGATCTCACCTGCGTATGTCGATCTCGCAATACGCCGATGGCAGGCCATGACCGGGGAAGAGGCAGTGCACGTCGAGAGCGGCAAGACCTACGACGAACGCGCGGTGGAGCAGCCGCAAGATGATCACTCGGCGCAGGGAGACTTCTGATGAGCAACGGGAAAAATAACGATTATGAGGTTGGTAAAGGCAAGCCTCCAAAACAACATCAATTCCAGCCCGGCCAAAGCGGCAACCCAAAGGGTCGGCCCAAAGGTAGCAAAAATGTCCATCACGTTCTGTCAAAGATCCTGAACGAGAAGATTACGGTGACGGATGCCGGTAAGAAAATGGTGGTCGAGAAGCTGGAAGGAGCCATGCGGGTCCTGGTGAACAAATCTTTCGAAGGCCGCCCACAATCGCTGAAGCTTCTCATCGACTTGCTGAAAGATGGTGAAGCCGTCGCTCAGCAGCCGACAGAATATCAGTTCACCGACGATGACTTTAACGCGTTGATGGAAGAGGTGGACTGGATTGCAGAGGTCCGGGAAGCCCATAAAGAGTTCAAGGCCGATGGTTCCGAATGATATCTACAGAATCCTCATTCGGACCCGTCTGAGAGCCCTGCTGGGACGGTCGTTCCCGTCGCTGAACCCAGGGCGACAGCTCTCCGGCGCGCATTACGTGCGCGGACTCTGCTATGCTCTCGAGCGCGTAGCTCGAGGTGAAACGCGGCGCTTGATCATCGAACTCCCGCCACGCCACCTGAAATCCACCATCGCGACCGTTGCATTTCCCGCCTGGCTTCTCGGAAGCGACCCATCGAAGCGGATCGTGTGTGTCAGCTACAGCAATGACCTAGCCCAATCCTTCAGTCACAAGTGCCGTGGCCTCATGCAAGAGCCATTTTTCCGCGCATGCTTTCCGGGGCTGCAGTTCGACCCCAAGAAAAATGCCGTGACGGAATTCCATACGACCCAAAAGGGCTTTCGGCTGGCAACCTCCATGGGGGGCACGCTTACGGGCAAGGGCGGGGACATCGTTATCCTTGATGATGTCATGAAAGCGCAGGATACACACTCTCAAGCGGCACGCGATAATGCGCACAAAATTTATAAGGAGACGATCGCGACCCGCCTTGATGACCCAAAGGCAGGCGCAATTGTCCTGGTCGGTCAGCGCCTTCACGAGGATGATCTGATTGGACGGCTGAAACAGACAGGGAACTGGGAGGTCATCAGCCTGCCGGCTATCGCCGTCGAAGAGCAAACACTAGACCTCGGCGACAATATGGCTCTCACGCGCGTTCCCGGCGAACCACTGGACCCGGATCGCCTGCGTATTGAGGAGCTTGACAAAATCCGAGCAGAAATCGGCAACGGCGCTTTCGAAGCGGAATATCAGCAACGGCCCGTCTTGCCCGGTGGAAACCTGGTCAAGTTGGAATGGTTCAAGACCTACGAGATACCACTGCCACGAGATCACTACGAAGCGGTGGTTCAGAGCTGGGATACAGCGGCCATGCCCGGAGAATCCAATGATTACTCGGTTTGCACCACCTGGGGCCTCATCGGGCCGTATGTGGACCTTCTGGACGTGCATCGGGAACAGCATCTGTACCCGCAATTGCTGGGCGCGGCGCTCAAATTGCGAAAGGCATGGAGGCCAAATCTCATAGTTATTGAGAAGGCCGTCACGGGATTCTCGCTTAAGCCTGATTTGGTTAAACGGGGAGCTCCGGAGGCCTGTTGGCTTTCTCCTGAAAAAGGAAAGATTGAACGCATGATTGCGCAGTCGAATAAGATCGAGGAAGGTCAGGTGCGCCTGCCCAAGAATGCACATTGGCTAGAAGGCTTTCGGACTGAGGTCGCAGCCTTCCCCAATGGCAAATACGATGACCAGGTAGACAGCATGTCCCAGTTTTTGCGAGCGCTGGATTTTCGGAATCATACGCTTCGCCACTGTAGTCGGTATAATGGATAGTCAGGGTGCGTGACACACAAGGCACCAGGATGGGCCGGTCGTGCAGCCTTGTGTTCCGCTGGGAACTGGCGGGCGCAGCATTTATCGTGGCTACGGGCTCTTTGCTTCATTTCGTCTTTGGATGGGCAGTGTGTGTCGCAAGACAGCTCCGAAGCTCGAGTGGAATGATGTTCCTCTCAACAGCCTTTAGCCACCGAAAAATCCCGATAGAAAACTGTGCAATAAGTAGGTCCAGAAGGTTGCTAGATCGGTCCAGCAGTTCGGTATGTCGTCCCCCTGCTCATCACCGCAACTGTTGAAATCCTCGATCGCGCCGCAAAGCGGAACGACTGGAATCTCGAACTGATGGATAATCCGGAGTTCGTGACAGGGCATGATCTTTTGCGTGGGGCCGGAGCCGTCGTTATCTGGGAAAAAATCGACAGTTTATACTACCGGCCTTAGCCTTTGACCGTTTTGACGTATTCTCGGGTGGTTATCGAGCGCACGGTGGCGCTGTCGTTGGCGAAGAAGTTCCAAGCGTCGCAGCATCGTGCCACGATGTCCTCGTAGGTTTCGAACACGGAGATGGCGAAGCGGTTGGCGCGCAGGTAGGCCCAGACGTTCTCGATCGGGTTCAGCTCCGGCGCGTAGGGCGGCAGCGGCAGCGGGGTAATGTTGTCGGGGACGCGAAGCGCCTTCGACCCGTGCCAACCTGCGCCGTCGAGCACGAGAACGGCATGTGCGTCCTCGGCAACGGTAAGCGAGATCTCGGCGAGGTGGGCGTTCATGGCAGCGGTGTCGGCGTTGGGCATGGCCAGCGCAGCGGTAGCTCCGCGTTCATGGCAGACGGCGCCGAAAATTTAGGCCCAGGTATAGCGGGTGTCGCGCGGGGCGCGCGGGCGACTGCCGCGCGGGGCCCAGATGCGAGTGAGCGTGCCCCGCTAGTCGACCCTCGCCTCGTCTCGAAACCAGATCTCCAAGGGCTTGCCCCGGACGTATTCCGGGAGGGCGTCGGTTACGGTCGCGGCGAAGTTTTTTTGAACGCCTCCTGGGCCTCGGGATCGGATTTCGGGTGCTGCGGGCGCACCGAGAGGCGGCGAAATCCGAGCGCGGCCAACTGCTTGCCCACAGTGCGCTCGTGCATGGCGACGCCGAAGCGGGCCTCGATCTTGCGCTGAAGGTCGACGCGCAGCCAGCGCACCACCCCGTCCACGGACGGGTCGGGACCCTCGCGCACCATCTGAGCCAGCTGCGCCTTCTGCTCCGGGCTCAACCGCGGCCTAGGCCCGGCCGAGCGGCGGTCGGACAGCCCCTCCAGCCCTTCCGCGTTGTAGCGGTGAACCCAATCACGCAGCGTTTGCCGATCCATCCCGCAGCTCTCGGCGGAGGTCTTGCGATCTACCCCCTCCAGCACCAGCGCGATCGCCAGCCCGCGCCGCGCCGCCTAGGCATCCTTCGCCTTCGAAGCCGCCGCCCTCAGCGCGCGCGCCGACAAGTCCGTTCGTGTGATCGCAACCGCCATGCTTCGATGGAAGGGAATCGCAGCGGCGAACTGAAGGGAATCCCATGTGAGTCATAAACCGGGGCTGCTGGTATTTAGTGGCGGTTATAAGCATGATCGTGGCAAGCGTGCGGAACACATAAACGCGGAATTGTCTCGTGCTGAAAACCATCTGCGGTGCGTCTTCCATCGCTTCCTCTAGGGCACCAAGCCGCTTCTGCGCCAACATATTTTCTGGATTTTGGTTCATGCATGCTACGCCTTTCTATGCTGGCCGCTCGGATAAGTTTTCGCTCAGGAAACGCGAAAACATCTCTGGGGCTTCTTCATGTGCAAGATGCCCGAGGCCAGGGAATTTTGTCAGCCTGCAATTTAGGATACTGGCGGCCGCTGTCTGAGCGGTTTCAGGCGGCACCGCCCGATCACGCGCCCCGGTTATGAAATGACATGACGTTTCGATACGGTTGAGGCGGCCAAGCAGTGGGTCGATTTGCCATTGCGCCATCATTTGTAGCGTGGCTTCCACATGGTCGCGGTCAGCGATGAGACGTGCATAAAGCATCAACCCATCGTCATCCAACTGCGATCCAGTGCTTTCGATAATGCGCCTTGTGCGCCCAACGTGCGGTGCTTGGCCAGCGAACAGATATGAGGTGAGAGGGTTTAAGGCCAGAAATTTCGCCATAATCGGGAACATCCAACCGGCGATGCCCTGAAAATTCCCGAGGGCTGGATTTAAGCCAAAGATGATATCCGGACGGGTTGGAACAGGCATAGTCTCTGAAAGACGAAGTGCAATGGCCGCGCCCGCCGAATGCCCGATAATGGCGCGCAGGTTCCAAGCTTTGGCCTCGCAAAGGGTAGCGATGTCTTCGGCCATCGGATCAAGGCCACAGCGGCGCAAAGAGCCTGCCCGGGTAAACCCCTGACCGGGCAGGTCCAGCGCCACGACGTGATGGGTTTTTGCAAGATACGGCAGGATATCACGCCAACTGTGTGTGGAGGCTCCTGCACCATGGAGTAAAAGGAGCGTCGGACCCGTGCCCATCTCTTGGATGTGCCATTCGTGCGGCCTGATGCTTAGGCGCTTTGAGGTCTCATGGTTCGGCCATGACGGAAGGTCGCGTGCCCAATCCATGCGCTACGCATCCAGCACTTGATCAATTGCCTTGGACAGGCGCTGTGCATCGGCGCGAGGAAGGGCGATGCAGTCAACGCCAAGGGCTTGTGCCAAAGAGGTGGCTTCGGGGCTGGAGCGCGGGGCTGTGTCGATGACACAGCCTTGCAATGTGAACATGCGTAAATGCGCGGCCCTTCTTTGCGCATCGCTTTGCGCTTGGGCGCGGTTAGACGTTCGGTCTAGCGCGATATTGGCGCGGCCGTCAGTCAGCAGCGCGAACGCGGGGCTGAGCCCGCGATCACGCGATTGGGCGGCCAACTGCGCTGCCGTCTCAAGTCCTGCGGCAAGAGGCGTTCCCCCGCCCCCCGGAAGAGCAGCAAGACGGCGCTTGGCCTGTACAAGCGACCTTGTCGGGGGGAGCAGGGTTTCGGCAGTGGTTCCGCGGAACGCGACCAAGGCCACGTGATCGCGACGCGCGTAGGCTTGACCCAAAAGAAGCTCGATCGCGCCTTTTGCCTCAGCCAAGCGGGCCATTGCGGCTGAACCTGAGGCATCAACAATGAAAATCACCAACCTGTCCGAGCGGTCCTCAAAGCGGCGCAATCGAATATCAGACGGATAAATCTTTACGCGGGAATGGTCTTGTTTGGGGCGCAAAGCTTGCCATGGTATAGCCGCGCGCAAGGTGGCGATCACGTCGATCCGGGCGCGCCCATCGGGATGACCGGGGCGTGACGGGAGCGGGCGGCCAATACGGTTGCCGCGCCGCCGCGCGCCTGCCCCGCTGCCTGATGCAGGTTTCGTGCTGCGTGACTTGGCGGTCACTCGATCCAGAAGGCCATCCGGAAGCAGGGCGGCCACGGCTGCGATCAACATCTCGCCGGGCAGGGTTTCACCTTGGCCCAAGTCGCCATCGGTTTCGTTTTTGGTATCCTCTTGTGTCTCTGGGCGGGCGGGGTTTTCCTCAGCCTCAGCCTCAGCCTCAGCCTCAGCCTCAGCCTCAGCCTCAGCCTCAGCTTCAACTGGGGCCTGCGGAAACGTTGTGGCGCGCGCAGGATAGACCAGTTCGGTAGCTTCGGTCAGATGTGCCTCACTCACCTGCGTTGCATGATCGAGTGAGGCAAGGGCGCGTGCGGCTGCAATGGCCAGCAGTGGGGCTCGCAAACTGTCGATCCCAAAACGCGCGGCAAGAAAGGTTAGGCTTTCAAGTGCGTTCTGTGGCACAGTGATTTGTGGCAGGCGCTTTTGCGCGGCCTCTATATCAGCAGGGGCGGGAAGGGAAACCGACGCCTCCGACCAACGCAGCCCAGTCAGGTTTATGTGAAACGCAAGCCGGTCAAGTAGAGCGGCGGGCGCTTGTTCTTCGGGACTGGCCCCTTCATCAAGCAGAACAAGGGAGTGACCATGCCCGCAATCCAGAATTTGCCCAAGCCGAACCGCAAGCCCGGGGGAACAGCGTTCAGCCATGGGTATAACAAGCATACCGGGCCTATCCGAAAGACCAGCATCATGCACCATACGCCCCTCGGCTACCGAGGCAGAGATGTTCAGACCCCCGAAAAGCTGTGTGTCCGTGACGCTTGGATGAACCAGGTGTTTTGGGCCGGGAAGTTTGGCCAAAGCCGCTTCGGCGGATTGGCGAACCGGGCCAGCCCGGGCGCGGATCGTCATACCTTTCAGTGTGTCGGTGTCCACAGCGAGCGCCGCCATGGCCCGCATGGCGCGCGCCCATGGATGAGGCGTGTCGCCTGTCATCCGAGCACCTCTGCTACGGCCCGACTCACACGTGCGGTGGACCCTGCCTCATCAAGCGGATCGCGCCGCAAGCGGTGGCTCAGGGCGATCGGGGCAATGGCGGAGAGGTGACCGCGGGTCACTTGATCTGTGTCTTCAAACGCCGCAAAGGCGCGCGCAGCCCGCAAAAGCGTGAGTTCACCGCGCAAGCCGTCTGCGCCAAGGGTCAGGCACAACTGCGCGCAGGCGCGCAATATACCATCATCGGAGGAGATGTTTGGAAGCGCGCTGCGCGCGGTCAGGATCTTGTCGCACAGCTTGGCATCTTCCGCCTGCCAATGGGTCAGAAAATTATCGGTGTCAGTTTCGAACGCATGGCGACGGCGGATCACTTCGATCCGGTCATCTATGTTGTCCGGCGAGGTTACCTCGACCGACAGACCGAACCGGTCCAAGAGTTGTGGGCGCAACTCGCCTTCTTCGGGGTTGCCGGAACCGACCAGAACAAAGCGGGCATCATGGCGGATTGAAAGGCCTTCACGTTCAACCGCGTTCTGGCCCGATTGGGCAACATCAAGCAAAAGGTCGACGATGTGATCCTCAAGAAGATTGACCTCATCAATATAAAGGTACCCACGGTTTGCGCGCGCCAGAAGACCCGGCTCAAAGGCTTTTTCGCCTTGCGTCAAGGCGCGTTCGATATCCAGCGCGCCTGTGACGCGGTCTTCGGTTACGCCAAGTGGCAGGTCGATCATCGGCGTGGGGCGTTCTGTCACCTCTAGGTCGCTGACGCTGGCCCACTCTGGGCAATCCGCTGGGTTTGCAGAGTTCACCGGGCAGCCCCGCACGGCGCGAATCGATGGTAGCAATGCGGCAAGGGCGCGTACGGCTGTGGATTTCCCGGTGCCGCGGTCTCCAAAAACCAGAACGCCCCCGATGCCGGGATCAATTGCGGTTAGGATCATTGCGCGCTTCATCTGGTCTTGGCCGACGATGGCGGAGAATGGAAAAGGGGTCTTCATGTGGTGATGTCCAGCTTGGAAAGGGGGCTTTGCCCATGCCATGTGCCATGATCGCTAAGTATCCGGAAACGGGCATAAAGTTCCTCGCGGAACCAATCGCCGTCACGCACCGCTTGGATGGCGCGGGCATGCGGGCCGCTGGAACGGGCAAAATCTGCCATGCTTTGGCTGTCGGGCCAGATGGAAAAGGTGATCTGGTGCAAAAGTGGCACTTCGCCGATACCAATTTTGAAGGCGACATTTGTGTCGCTGCCGATGACGGTACTGATATCAGGGACGCGCTGCCAAAAGCGCAACGCCTTGACGGGGCGAATTGTGGCTCGGGTCAATGCGGCGAGCGGCCCTTCAGGTTCGGGGCCTTCGGGCGCAAACGGGTTAACCCCCGACCACCGACCGCGTGCAGAGACCGGGGCAAGAAATATGGTCCAGCTTTCCAAAGCTTTGGAAAGATAACGGCGAAAGATCGGGGCGTTTTGGGTTTGGTCCTGAGCGGTTTCATGATCAGGCCATGTCGCGATAATGGCATAGACAGCAGTGTTGGGTATTGGAGTGAAACCCACCCCGGTACCGGACCCGCATAGTTTCCAGAACCCGATGCCGGGCACGCGTGGCAAGGCCCATCGGGCGGCCCCCATCATTCCGAATGACCAGAGCCGTGACAGCCCCGGCGGAAAACGGAAAAAACTTATGCTTACGGTTTGGATGCCGTACCTCCTTGAATACCGTCATTTAAGACTGACATGCATTGTGGCCTTGTTAAAGAGTATATTGCCCGATTGTAAATTAAGCTAGACATGTATAGCATTGAGTTATGTTGACACGTCTTGATCCGGACCTAAAGCAAAAGGCAAGTGAGGCCGTGACGCCCCGTGCGGTCGTCATCGGGGCGGGATTGGGCGGTTTGGCCTCGGCGATGCGGTTGGGCGCGCGTGGCTACAGTGTTATTGTCTTGGATCGGCTAGATGGCCCCGGTGGGCGCGGATCAGCGATTTGGGAAAATGGCCACCGGTTTGACCTTGGGCCGACCATCGTGACCGTTCCACAGGTTTTTCGGGCTTTGTGGCAGGCCTGTGGGCGAGATTTTGATGCCGATGTCGACCTGCGCGCGCTTGATCCGTTTTATGAGATACGCTGGCCCGATGGCAGCCGCTTTGCGGCAAGGCAAGACAGTGACGCCATGCGCCGAGAGGTCGCGCGCCTGTCGCCCGGGGATGTCCGGGGCTATAACAAGTTTTTGAAAGACAGCGAAAAGCGCTATTGGTTCGGGTTCGAGGATTTGGGCCGCCGCACGATGCATCGCTTTCCCGATCTGTTGAAGGTTTTGCCCAAGTTCGCATGGCTTCGCGCCGATCGGTCGGTTTATCGCCATGCGGCACGGCGCGTGAAGGACGAGCGCCTGCGCATGGCGCTGTCGTTTCATCCATTGTTCATCGGGGGGGACCCTTTCAACGTCACGTCGATGTACACGCTGGTCAGTCATTTGGAGAAAGAGTTTGGTGTGCACTATGCCATGGGCGGGGTAGATGCGATTGCCCGGGCCATGGTAAAGGTTATTGAGGACCAAGGCGGGCAGGTTATTCAGAACGCGGAGGTTGATGAAATCCTTTTGGAAAAAGGCCGCGCGCGTGGTGTGCGCCTGACCACTGGGGAGATATTGACGGCGCCTGTCGTGGTGTCGAATGCGGATGCAGGGCACACCTATGACCGTTTGTTGCGCAACGCCCCGCGCAAGCGGTGGACCCCGGCAAGGTTGAAGCGTGCCCGATGGTCGATGGGCCTATTTGTTTGGTACTTTGGCACGCGCGGCACCAAGGGCATGTGGCCAGAGGCCGGGCATCACACGATCCTGAATGGGCCGCGCTATAGGGGCTTGGTGCGCGACATTTTCATCAAGGGGAAGTTGGCCGATGACATGAGCCTTTATGTCCATCGGCCCAGTGTGACCGATCCAAGCGTTGCGCCACCGGACGGGGATACCTTTTATGTCCTCAGCCCGGTGCCGCATTTGGGCCATGATAATCCTGTGGATTGGCTGGCGATGGCAGAAACCTATCGGCAAAAGGTGCAAGCGATCTTGGAGGAGCAGCTTTTGCCGGGCCTGGGAGATCACCTTTCGGCCTCGACTGTTTTCACGCCCGAAACCTTCAGGGACCGGTATCTTAGCCCGCATGGCACGGGGTTTTCGATTGAGCCGCGTATTTTGCAAAGTGCGTGGTTTCGGCCCCATAACGTTAGCGAAGAGGCTGAGGGCCTTTATCTGGTTGGCGCAGGCACACACCCGGGCGCGGGCCTGCCCGGTGTGATTTCAAGCGCCGAAGTGCTGGACAGTTTGGTGCCCGACCCGGTGACGGTGCCGCGCGGATGATTGCGCCCGATGATATGGCCCATTGTGAGGCGGCGATTCGGCATGGCTCTTGGTCGTTTCATGCGGCGTCGCGCTTATTGCCAAGGCATGTTCGCGATCCGGCCTTGGCGCTTTATGCCTTTTGCCGCTTGGCGGATGATGCGGTGGACCTTCAACCCGAGAAAGCCAGTGCCGTTTTGCGCCTGCATGAGCGGTTGGACCAAGCCTATGCCGGAAAGCCACGCAATGCCCCGGCGGATCGGGCCTTTACCGCCATTATCGAAAGCTATGAGATGCCGCGCGCCTTGCCGGAGGCCTTGTTGGAGGGCTTGGCGTGGGATGCGATGGAGCAACGCTATGCAACCCTGTCAGAGCTAAGGGCCTATTCCGCGCGGGTGGCCTCGGCCGTTGGGGCGATGATGTGTGTCCTGATGCGTGTGCGTGACCCGAATGCCTTGGCGCGTGCCTGCGACTTGGGTGTCGCGATGCAATTGACGAACATCGCCCGCGACGTTGGCGAGGACGCGCAGGAAGGGCGGCTTTACCTGCCGACCGAATGGATGGAGGGGGCAGGGCTTTCCCCGGAGGCTTTCCTTGAATCACCGCGCCCGACGCCGGTTGTGGCGCGTTTGGTCGCGCGTTTGTTGCGTGAAGCGGATGATCTTTATACCCGGTCCGAGGCCGGGATTGGTGCCTTGCCGGTGTCTTGCCGCCCCGGCATTTTTGCCGCGCGCTATATCTATGCGGGTATTGGTGAGCGTCTGCGCCGCATGGAATATGATTCCATATCCGAGCGGGCACGCACCAGTGGTGCGCAAAAGCTGGGATGGTTGTGCCTTTCGGGGCTTCGAACGGCAGCCAGTGTTGTAACGCCTGCCTCGCCGGTCATTTTCGCGCGTCCCCTTCCGGAAACGGTCTTTTTGGTGGAGGCGGCTGCGGAAGATACCGCACCGGTCAACGACTGGAGTGATACGCTGTATGAAACCATGGCGGGCCTGAAAGCTCAGGACGCCGCCCGCCTTCGAGCGTTGAAGCACCCTTCAGGACAGGTTAGGACACTTGTATGATCTGGGTTTATTTCGCTATTTTCTTGGCGGCGTGTTTCGCGGCAGGAAGCACCGGGGGGCTTTTCCCACCGGGGCCATGGTACGAGCGCTTGAAGAAACCCAGTTGGACGCCGCCCAATTGGTTGTTCCCGGTGGCTTGGACCACGCTTTACCTGTGCATGGCGGGGGCCGGTGCGCGCGCGGCGATCAGCCCCGACAATGGCTTGGCCATGGCGCTTTGGGCCTTGCAAATCGCCTTGAACGGGTTGTGGACACCGGTGTTTTTCGGGCTGCAGAAAATGCGCCTTGGGCTTGTCGTTCTGATGGCGCTTTGGGTATCGGTCGCGGCAAGCATGGTGGCGCTTTGGATGGTGGATTGGGTCGCTGGCCTTTTGTTTGTCCCCTATCTGGTCTGGGTGAGCGTTGCCGGTGCCTTGAACCTATCGGTGATCCGCTTGAACCCTGATGTGGCACGCCACCATTCAGAAGGCTAAAGTCTGTTATAAAACTAGTGTCTGAAAGCTGCCCGCGTAGTTTTGCCTATGGCTTAACGCGGCACGTCAAACCGCCAGATTTTGCGGCGGGGCACCCGCACGGCCAACATCGGTTTCAAAAGCGGTGAGCGGAATCTTTTGAGGTCAAGCGCCTCGTGCACGCCGGTTGTCTCTTCTCCGTCGATCTGTGTTTTCACAGCCGCGCGGGTGTAAAACGGCGCGTCTAGCATGCTTTGGACTTGGTGCGGTTGATAGCCTGTGTCGGCGCGGGTTTGGCGGCGAAGGGCCCAAAGGCTGCGTTTGAGGTTGGTTTTACGCGGTGGTGAGATGCTGCGGGCGTGGCCGCAATCGTCAAACTTGACGCCAACCCCGAGGTCCGAGCCGTCCAGCCGCGTGGCATCGTAAAAACAAGTGCTGCCGGTTCCGGTGGGAAAGCGGCCCCATGTCCAATAGCTAAAGTCTTGTTCCAGCGCGCGGGTGCCGAAATTGGCATCGAAATAGCCGTGGCCGGTCCATTGCCAGCCTTTGGCGTCAAGATCGACCTCGATGCTACAGGTCGGCGCAAAGGGGCGCCAAATATGCGCGCCATCCTCTGTCAGGGGGAGTTCCACGGAGGTTAGGGCCGTGGGGCGCACCCGGATTGTGCCGCGCACCCGTGATACAAGGGGCGGTGAGCCGATTTCATCGACGGATATGACCAGTTCTTCCCCTGTCCAATGCAGGGACGATGGCCCGACTGTGAAGCTATCTGGGGACTGGCGCAGAGCGCTGCGGCCCCTGTCGGTCATGGTGAAGCGGCCACCCGGGCCATAGGTGGCCACGTTTATGCAGACATGGTTTTCCGGGTCGCGCCGCCCCGACCATGCATACCAAGGTGAGAAAACCGAGCCGATAAAGGCGATAACGCTTAGGGATCGCCCACAGCTGTCGCTGATCCCGTCGATATACCACCATGCGTAGCCGTTTGGCGGGACGGCGATGTTGAAGTTTGGTCTTTCAAGATCGCCTCGGCCGCGTGCCGGGCGGAGAGGGTCGCCATCGGCACGCCCGCCCCCGGGTGCGTCCCGCCCCCGGCCAGATAAAGCCCCTTGATCGGTGTCCGTGCCGTTGGTCTTTGGAAGGCGGCGGTGGTTCCATGTGGGCTCTGCCCATATAGGGAACCTGCCGTCGCTGGAAAAAGGGTGTCGAAGTCCTGCGGCGTTGTCAGGGCCGTGGTCTGTGGCATCGGGTCGAAGGTCAGGCCGAAGTTGGCCAGCGTCCGGAATGTGCGAGTCTGGCATTGGGAAAACTCCTCGGGCGTCTTGGCGTCGGTCAAGGGGGCAGCATTGGCGATGATCTCAAAGCGTTCAATTGAGGGTGGCGGCGTGCCCGTGCCGCGATCTTGTGCGCAGATGTACAAGGTTGGGTCCGGGGCGGAGCGCCCGTCGGCGATGGCATCGAATTCGGGCTTTGGATCGCCACGAAAGAAAACATTGTGATAGGCGAGGTCCGGCACTTTTGGTGTTGCGGCAAAGGCCCAGACCTGCGCCGAAAGACTGCGCGGAATAGCCTTGGTTTGAGGCGCGACACAGGTGGTATCGGGGCCGAGCCTGCCGGTGGCCAAGGCGCGCGGATCGCCGTTGAAAAGAACGGTTTTGGCATGGTGAGTGTGGCCATCGGCACGCCGCACGCCAATGGCGCGATCGTTTTCGACGATGATTTGGGCGACATCCGCGTCGTAATGAAACTCCGCCCCTTTGGAGCGGCCAAGTGATTCCAATGCGCGGGCCAGTGCATGCATGCCGCCCTCTACCGCCCAGACGCCTGCGGCCTCGGCCTGCCAGATCAACGACAAAAGCGCAGGCACTTGATAAGGTGAGCCGCCCACGTAGGTGGCGTAGCGGCCGAATAGTTGCGCCAGGCGGGGGTCGTCAAAGCTGTGGTCTAAAAGTTGTGCAAGCGTCCGCGTTGGTGCCATGGCCGGAACAAGCCACGGCCGCGTTGCGACATGCAGGGCAAGCCCCGGCAGGGACGGGCAGGGCGCCTGCATCATGGGGGCGTCGAAGCCATCGAACAACCGTCGCGCCCGCGCTGAAAACGCGCGAAATTGTTTCGCGGATTGCGCGCCAGAGAAGGCTTGGATCGCTTCGGCGGATTGGTCCTCGTTATCGAACAGGTCGAGTGCACTTCCATCAGGCCAGAAGTGGCGAGCAAGGCGGTGTTGACGGTGGAGGGTGACGTGATCTTCCAGACGCGCGCCGAGATCAGCGAAGAGATCGTCGAAGACCCCGCGCATGGTCAGCACGGTTGGACCGGCATCTATCGGGCCAGCCACCGAGGGCAGGATGCGCATACGTCCGCCGGGGCCGGAATGTCGTTCAAGAACAGTGACTTTCAGGCCCGCATGCGCAAGGCTTGCGGCGGCAGCAAGGCCCGCAATGCCTGCGCCTATCACAATGGCATGCGTGTCCGCTGAACTTGAGAGAACGTCGGATTTCATGGCCTAAGTGTTGACTCACGCACTAAAAGTGTCCAGTCTTATTTACATAATGGGTGTCATTCAAAATATTCAGCGCCCATCTAAAGGAGGCCGTAATGCGTGTATCCGATCGGATTGAAGGCGCTTTGGGCAGTGCTCTTGGTGTTGCCCAATCCGCGCAGGCCCCTGCTAAGCTAAGCGAAGCGCTTAGGTATGCGATTGTGCCGGGTGGTGCGCGCATACGTCCGACGATCCTTTTGTCGGTCGCGGGTGCCTGTGGTGACGATTGCCCCGGGCTAAGCGATGCCGCCGCCGCCGCCTTGGAGTTGATCCATTGTGCCAGTCTTGTCCATGATGAC
>PR_CR_10_Liq_1_inCRDRAFT_1001080_pt1 | contig 15922 bp, 17 predicted proteins | sample PRCRCaboRojoPR_3_FD_10241 | JGI IMG/M metagenome (IMG submission 10241)
TGTTTGACATTTCTTATTATTACTTTACTCTTCACAAGCAGGAACCACGAACAGGGCACTTACAATAGGCAAACTAGAGTGCTTATTGAACAAACACACTCTGAAGTTGTCAGACACCCCACTTATACTCTTTATGTGTATTTCTTTTTTGTACTTGAGCTCGGGAACCAAGCAAGGAAAAGCCAAACTTTCAGTAAGCACTTCGTACAACTGGGTTTCGTAACAAAGCCCTACTCTTACGTCAGTTAGGGTTTCTTTAGCTAAGTTCTGCACTTCAAGCACTATGGTGAACAGTGGTCCCAGTCCTTGCACGTAGGCGTCCAGTCTAAGTTCTCCTTGAGAGGAGTTCTGTGGCTCTGACTGTTTTGCTTTGAAGTACTCCAAAGCAGCTCTGTACCTAATGCTAGTGAGGTCTTTTACGAACCCTTTGTACATTTGAGTAGAGTGCTGCCTTTCTCTTTCAGCCTGTTCTAAGTAAAGTTTTGACTTGGTAGGCACGTTCAAGGGCACTTCTTGTTCACGGGGAGGTCCTATGAACTCAGACTTTCCTTCTAAGTTGGCAGCTTTTTCTAGGCACCTAACAACTATGCCTCCGTTTTTAAGGTTTGCCACTAGCGCTCCTTCTTCTTTTCCTAAGATTCCAAAACTAAGCCCTGTTATAGTTTCCTCTAAGTTAATTCTGCTAAGAAGCACTTTGTCTTTGTAGAGTCTTACTTCTCCACTCAAGAGTCCTACTAAAAGACCTTTAAAAACCCTAGTTTTCCACATTTTGAGTAAACACATGCCAGCTACGTAGTCAGGCATGTACAAAGTGTAGAGTTTCCTGCCTCGGCTGTGGTAGCAGTGCACCTTTTTATCGTTACTTCCTACAAAAATAGACCTGTCAACCACCACAAGTCCAGTGGGGGGCGTTTCTAACTCTATGCTGCCAGGCACAAGGCTTCCGTTTTTGACAGTGAATATTTTGGCTTCTCTAGTAGCCACCAAAACTTTGTACTCCACACAGTACTGACCTGTGCAAACGACAAAAGCAGGAACTCCTGGCACCTTTATTGTAACTCCTATTTGCGACCCAGAAGCTTCTAGTATGTGGACTTTTTTGTGCTCAGTGCCTATTACAAGCTGAGAAATAGCTGTTTCGTGTTCTAGTTCCCGCTTGATAGAACTCAAACAAGTAATGCAGGTAAACTCTACCAAAGGCTGCAACTTGACTGAGTCAATGAAGTCCACTTTGTCTTGGTCTTTGTCGTAACTCAGCAGTTCAAGTGTGCGCTGACTAAGGACTTCGCAAGTTTCCCTTAAGTTCAGAAGTAAGTTCCAAGCTTCTAAAGGGTCCATTTCGTTGTTTTTGAGGCTTTCCCAAATGTCCAGTTCTACTTGTGGCAAGTCCTCTTTTTGGAGAGTGAACTTAAAGTAAGGTCTTGAATTTTTGTAGATGAAAATAGAGTTCCCAGAAGCCACAGCTAAGTTAGGGATGTCGTTCATGCTTGAAGTAAACACAGCAACTGCTGAAGGCACATTGAGCAAAACACTTTCCCAAGAAATAGCACTGCCTTTGTAAACTCTAAGTTTCTTTTTGAAGTCTGCAATAACTAGGTTGTACTCTCCTTCGCCTTTGAGGTCTGCCAGTACCATAAGCGCCGAACTGCTTTTTAGGCCTGCCAAAGAGTCCTGCCATCCTTGCTTCCAAATTTCCATTATTTGAGAGACTTAAATTAAACACTTTCGTCAAGAACTACCCAACCTGTTCTGTGTTTCCTGCCAAAAACTTCTACTCGTTTTTCTGCTTGGAAGTTCCTAACTAGGAACTCGTACATTTGGCTTTCGTCTCCAAACTTATCAGGAACTTCTATTAGTTCTTTACTTTTAGAACCTACAACTAAAGTTTCTTTGTTCCTGACTTCAATTTCCAGACCTACTGGTTCTTTTCTGATCCAGTTGAACTTCATCACGGTGTACCCCCAGTTTTCAAGGCACTTCTCAATAGCTTCTGGCTGTCTGTAAGCGCACCTAGCTACAAGGAACCCTGAGCTTTGCCACTCCTGCGCAGGCAGTGTGTCAAGGTCTTCTTCACTCTGGATCTCACAAGGCAGTTCTTTCCTCGAAAGGTCAAGCACGACTAAGCCAGGGTCTAAGCTTTGGAAGGAGTACTGCCAAGGGTTTTCTTTAAGGTACTCGCCTCCACTTAGCTCTAAAGGTTCTGGCAAGGGAACTTTTAGTTCTTCCTGAGGAAGTTCTTTGCTCCAATGGGCTAGTTTGGGGTTGGGAATGTCTTTTGGGTACTTCCTAGGTTTGTCTCTGGAAGCTTCTTTGTGTATGCTTGCAATGCTTTCGCGTGAAATGGAAACTAAACTGAAGCACTGTTTAGAAGCCACTTGGAGTGGCTGGAGCTTCAAAGCTTGTTTTTGGGAGAGTTCTTGGAGAACTTGGTTTAGGTCGAAGTCAATCATTTTTCCAAGGGAGTGTTTGTACTGAGTCCTTAAGTTCTTCAGAAGCGAAAGACTGAACAGAGGCAAAGAAAGCTTTTCGTTTGCCAAGTACTGAAGAACCACAGCTCTGAACTCAGTCTGCGTCCTAGGAGGGTACTTGTACTCTTCTCTTTCCCTGGACCTACTTCTTTTCCTTTTGGGACTTGGCATATTTATTAGTTTTCTTTAACGGGTGCAGGTTTTCCTTTTACTGAAACAGGCAGTAACCACAACACAGGGCTGCTGCCAAACACTTCTTTAAGGTTTGTCATAAGTGGTCTCTACTTAAGTGTTACTTTTTCAAAGGTCCTTTGTTGCAGCTGGTCAATAGTTGAAGTGTTGTTGACAACTAGTGACAGTTGGTCGTAAAGCATCGAACTACTTGCAAGCAAAAACAGTGCTGAAAAAACTAGTATTAAAACTGAAAAAAGCAAAACAAAGCAGTTACTCGGCTCTGGAAAGTTATTGGTGAGCTCAGTTAAAATCATCCCTAAAGACCCCAAGCAACCCAGCACTACGTAAAACAAAAACAGTATAAAGTGCTTTTGAGTGTAGAACCCTACACAGTTGTTGATCCATTCGCAGTGGTGGTCCATGTTCAAAACGCACACTCCGCAACTGAAGCAGTGATGGGTACGCAGTTTTTTAGGAGCATTGCATATAACGCAGGTTTCTTCTTCGAACAACAAAGTTCCACTAGACTCAAGTCTTCCTGGGTCTCCAAACACACACTTTAAATGAAATACAAGCAAAAGAACCACTACAACAGTAAAAGTCCACACTTGCTTGTTGGTTACCAGTGCTAGGGTGCCTCCCCAGGTTCCCAAACTGAGCACCCAAACTAACAAGCACGTTGCAACACCACACTTGTCTTTGACGTGACACATTTATCCATTTAGCACAGAAAGCTTAGACTTAAAAGGTACTCATTGATTGTCCAACAGATCGTTTTCATAGTCGCTAGGTGCTTCCCTCGTAAAGTGAATCGCAAGCTGGGCACAGGCACAAAAAGGAACGAAGATGTACAAGTTCACCACTATTGCTGTCGCAAGCAACTGAGCTTCTTGGCTGGAATCATCACCCCTGATACAAATAGTCCCTAACACAGTTAAACACGCAAACCAGACCAAAAGCAAGTTCAACCCTACTAACCGGACCTTTCGCAGACCTTTTGCAACAAAGTAGATGCACTCAAACCCAAGGAAGACCAAAGAAGAAACAACAAAACAAACTAACCAGAGGCGCAAGTTATTACAAAGGGGTTCTTGTATTAGGATTGCTGAGGCTGCCAGTGTCTAAGTAAGAATTACAAACAGCAAAAGCTCTGCACTTAAAGCAGCGTGGAAGACTGGCGATACTAGCTCGAGGGTAGAGTGGATGTGCTCCAGGGACTTTTTAAAGCATTCGATTCCTGATTCTTTTCTTGGTTGCTGAAAGACTTCTTCTGCCATTAATAATTTATAATTAATGCTAGCTCTCGTCTTAATACAAGTTGGGTTGGCTAAAGACTGCTCATCTTTTAAGTGCAAGTCCTCTGATATGCTTTTTGTAGAAAACACTTGTGTGTTTTACGAACCCACACAACAAATACACTGGGTTTCTAGCTGCCAGTCCTACCAAGAGTGTTTGTTTTTAGGAACCAAAACTAATTCTTCGTGCGAGTTAGTTCGCCTTAACAAAGACCTTTCTTGGCCAGGCGAACCCTGTTACAAAAACTCAGACTGCTTGCACTTAAACTGCAAAGATCACAAGTGCCAAGGAAGGCAAAAGGGGAACTCCTGTTACTCAGACAGTGAGTGCAGCCCTGGACTGTACTGCCAAGAAAGTTCTGGACTCTGTCAAAGGCAAATTCCTACTGGAGAAAAAGGATGCTCACGCAACGAAGCCTGTGCAAACTCAGCTTATTGCAACTTTACAGGCAGTCCTAGCAACTCTTTTTGTGTCCAAGCAATGAGTGTGTTTCCTGGCCACAGAGTAGCCCAGTGCAATGCTAACTTTAGTGCAATGTGCCAAAACTTACTGTGCAAAGAAGACACTGAAGGCGGAGTATGTGCTGGAAAAGTTTGGTCCAGCAAAAGTTTGCCTGTGGTTTGCAATAGAGACGAAGATTGTGTTTCTGTCGCTGATGCTTTTTTGAACTCTAAATTTCAGGGAACTTGTGAGTGTGGCTACAATGCAGAAGCTTTGGCTTACTGCGAGTTGTTTCCAGGCGACGAGCCTTACATTAAGTTCCTGGACTCCTACAAGAAGTGGTTCAGTAGTCACGAAATAAAGCTTTGCAACTCAGCAAGGGCACGCGGAATCACTAAGTGCATGGAGAGTTACTACAGCAGTTACTTGGAACTAGCTTATAGTTACTACAGTGCTTACTTGTACCCCCAACTGCAAAATAACGACTTGTGCATGAAAAAAGTAGTTACTTCTGCTTACTACAAAGTTTGGAAAGAACTCCAGAAGCCCCAAGACCAAGACTTCTCCACTCGACTGTGCCTGTCACTTTTAATTTTAGCAAGTATATAAAATGGCTTTTAGGGACTCCTTGCCCAGTAAACAGAAATCACTTGCTCCTTTCCATAGAAGAACTAACTCGCAAAACCTAGACTCAGATAAAGCTCTTTCTTCATTTTTGACACACAGAAGAACCCACTCTAACATGCCAAAGGACCTTAGGCCTTCACCTGTTCCTAAAATTACGCCCCAACTCACAGCTCCTTTAGAAGAAGAACCCCTTACTCCTGACTCACTCAATTCTCCAGTAGCTGCTCCCGAACCTTCCAAAAAAAAAAGCTTCGTTGGGTTGTTGGAAGCTGCAATAACTTATTTCAACTACGAAAGCAAAACAACAATTCCTACAAGAGACGATACAGAAGACCTTATGAAGGAAATCAACGCCTTACAAAAGAAACAACAAGAACTTCTGTACGAAAAAGAAGAACTCTACAGTAACTACAGGGATGTTAGGAACGCACTTGACGAGTACAAGCGCCAAGAAGAGAACTATTTAAAGCACATTGAGTCTTTGCAAAGATACGCTAACGAACTTGAAGACTCTTTGAAAAAGACAAAAGAAGACTTGGAACTCCAAAAAAGAAAGAACCTACCCAGAGAACCCAATAGCAGAATACTGAGGAGAGTAGCTTCTTTTGGGAAGAACTCCGGCTCAAGCATTGACACTGCCAAAAACGACGATAAACCCTCACCCAGACCTATTAACTACAAACCCATCACTCAAAGGGGCTTTAGAAACCAACAAAAGAAAAGCAGCCACTACACTTAGTAATTGCAACATTAAGATAGACTTAACTGGATAACTTTAACATTGAACAAAGTTTGCCCTACTTTAAAATTCATTCCGTCATGAATTTCAATGAAGTCTTCAGCAAACACCCAAGTTCCATTGGTGGAGTTTTTAGTGCCGTCTCCGTCCACCATAAACCAAGAACTGGGTTCTTTAAAAGTAACAGTGCACTGGACTCTCGACAAGTTGTTGTCGTCAAACTTGATTTTGCACTCGTTCATTCTCCCAACACTTACAGACCCGTCTTCTGGAGAGAATTCAAAAATCTCTTCGGCTTTAGGTCCTTCTAGGAACTTAAGCACAATGCTGCGTTGGCAAATCTGGGTAACTAGGTGTGAGTCCCCAAATGAAACTACGTAGCCGTGCTTGAGTTCCACAGGCTCTGTAATCATTATAAAGGTGCCTGTGCCTTCGCCTAGGTCCCTTAAAAAGTACTTTTTTTTGAACTGGTCGTACTTAATGCACATGTGCATTTTCCCTACACCTTCACTTTCTGGGAGCATAATGTCTACCGATTGGTTTTGTTCGTTTCCAAAGTAAGTATAACCGTCCTTGCAGTACCTGCCAGAACCCTCAAGACCTCCAGGGTTGATCACAAATACTTTATTAAGTGCTATGTGGTTGGACTCTTTGACTGTTAAGCGCAACTTTGCCCCACTAGATATCTCTGAAGCTGAAATTGCGTTTTCTTGGTCTGTTTGTGGATTCAAGGCTGAAAAAGAATTAGGCCGTGGGTTGTTCCTTGCTGAGTTCGACGCAGGGACTTGGTTGTGTTCCTGGAAGTTTTCGTCTGCAAAGTTGCAGCAGCACTAAATGTACTTTACCTTGAAAAGACCCTTAAACTTAATCAAGCTCATTTTTTATTGTTACTATTCTGCAGTCAATAATAATGAATTCTAGTAACAGGTTTTTGAGTCCTGAGTCCCCACTTAAAAAAACACCTCTTTCGAGTCTGCGCAAAAGAACCTTTCCTCTGAACTTAAATTCAAGCAACAAAAGTGACTTCTTGAATTTATCTATGATTTCGCCTACTCCCAAACACCACAAAACTGTTTCTCCTTGCAAACCAAGCCCTCAAAAGAGTTCTACTCTTAAAAGCCCCAAAAAGCAAAGGTCGCTTCCCTCTAACAAAAGTCCAGGGCTTCCCAAACTGACTTCTAAAGTAACCTACAGCTTCTTTAAACCTGCTAACTCCCCCAAAGTCAGAAAAGAACAAGTCATTGAGTTCCTTAAAAGACAGGGCTCCCCTGTGTACGACTACACCAAAAGACGCAAAAAGGTCCCTCAGCCTAAAACTCCTCCCGAAACCCTTGCAGCTAAACTAGGCAAAATCAAAGAAATACTTTCAGACCCCATTTGGTTCGCAGACGTTAAAGATATTAGTCTTTATGGTAGAGGAAATAAAAGCTAAAGACAACGAAGCCTGTGATTGTAGCAAACACTGAAGAATAATAAGGTAAAGCACACCCTAAAAACCTTTCGTTTTCGTCATGTCTAGGAGGCCTCACAGCAACCTCAGTGGCTGTGTTAATCCAAGTATACCCAGGTTGGTTGTAGCGCACGTTGAACTGGTATGCTCCTTGCATGTCAGGAACCTTGAACTCCAAACTGTAAGTTTTTCCTCGGTTCTTCAAGTAGTTCCTAAGTTTAGGGTCGAGCATCACAAACTCCATGTAAACAATGTCTGACTCAAAAGGCACCCACTTTCCTTCCTTGAGTTCTTCAATGTCTACTGAGAAGTAAACTTGGTCTCTATGAGTGTACAAGTCAGCCTTTTCTCCTTTTTGCAGTGGCTCAGAAACCTTGTAGTGAGTTATGTCCGAGTACCTAAGCACAGCTTTTCTCTGCAAAGCCCACTTAGTCACTTCAAAGCAAAACTCTTTGTTCAGACTTCCTTGTTTAAAGTTCTGGTTGCTGCAAATGTCGAAAGAACCAGAAATTACTACCCTAGCGTTGTTTTTGGTTTGAGTAGCTCCTACAAGCACGATTTCAGAGCCTGTTTCAGGAAGTTTGAGGTTCTTGAACTCGTTTTTAGCAAGGGTTGTGCTGGAACCCACTAGCAAAGGAAAAGAGTACTTAGGGTTTTTTCTTAAGTAAAGACCTGTGCCAGTCAAGTGGACTTGGCCCTTTTTGGCAAACACAGCAGAGGGAGCAGTGATGTTGCTCGTCTTTACTAACTTCTCAGTTTCCGAACCGTAGACTCTAGTTCCTAACTCGTAAAAGTCGTAGCCAAAGCTGTTTGCCAGCTTCCTTCCTAAGTTTCCTTCGTCAGTGTGTCCCAAAACAATAAGGTTTCCGTTCCCCTCGTCTACAAACTTCACAAAACTAGAGTAAGTGATTCCGTTTGCAAGTGAATCGTAAGAAGAAGCTGCCAAAACAATAGTGTCGTAAAGGTACTCGCCGTACATCTGAATTCTAAGCGACTCTGAAGTTCCAAGGACGAACTCCAAGGAGTCGCTTTTGTTTTGTAGCTCAACAAAGTACTCCGAGTGCGTTGACCTGGTGTCTTCTGTGTCCAGAACTACTAAGACTCTGTCTGCAAAGGCCTGGAAAACCAACGTAAAAAATAAACTCAACATGCACCCTATTTTATAGTACACCACGTTTTATACAAAAATGATGGATCCTTTCTATGAGGGAAAAAACATTCTGGTTACAGGCTGCACGGGCTTCGTTGGCAAAGTCCTCCTTGAAAAACTCCTTTGGGACCTTCCCCAGGTCAATCGTATTTACGTGTTAGTTCGGCCCAAAAAGGGTTCTTCTGCCGCAGAACGCTTCCAAAAAGACATAGTGGACTCTCCTTGCTTTGATCGTTTGCGTGCTCGTGAACCAGAGTTCCACAACTTCATGCAGCTAAAAGTAGCGCCCATTGCAGGAGACATGCTCAAAGACGGACTGTCACTGAGTGAAGCTGACTACCAAGAGTTGATACAAAATGTTAACATTATTTTTAACTCTGCTGCTTCAGTGGACTTCAACCAACGACTGGATCAAGCCCTGCAAATCAACACCTACGGCACTTTGAAAGTGCTTCAGTTAGCTAAGGCCTGCAGAAGTCTAGTTTCTTTTGTGCAGGTTTCAACTGCCTACGTAAACTCAGACAGAAGAGGTTGGGTAGAAGAAAGGATCTATCCCATGATGAGGGACCCCCACATGCTTTTGGAAGAACTTTCAGTGCTCACAGTGGACGAAATCGAAAGAAGACTCCCTGAAATCTTAGGATCTTTTCCCAACACCTACACCTTCACAAAGAACCTTACTGAGCATCTGCTAGTTGAAGAAGCAAGGAACATGCCTTTGTGCATTCTAAGGCCTACTATCATAGGTGGGAGTTGGAAGGAACCCTACACGGGCTGGGTGGACAGTGTGGCAGCAGCAGGCGCTTACTACCTCATGGCAGGACTGGGAGTAGTTAAAACAGCCATTGGCAACGGAAACAACATTGGAGACCAAGTCCCAGTGGACACGGTGACCAACGCTATGCTTGTGGCTGCGGCGCTTCTGTGCAGTAGAGAGGAACTAAACGTAGTCCACGTAGGAACTAGTGCACTGAACCCTGTGCTTTGGGGAAAGTGCGCTGAAGTAGTCCAGGCTTACTGGAGAAGACACCCTCCTGAAAAAAGAGTTTCTAGAGTGAACTTTAACTTCTACCAAAACAAAAAACTATACGGTGTAGTGCGGGCTTGCAAGCGAAAGATCCCTGCTTTTCTGTTTTTAAAGTACGCCCAAACTACCAAAAACCCCAACCTACTTAAAACTGCACTTAAGTTACAGAAACTTATATCGAGAGAGCACATGATTTCTTCTACATTTTCACACTTCACTATGAATGAGTGGATTTACTCTTCACAAAACTTGATTGAAATGCAGAAACACATGAACAAAGAAGAACGCTCAAGGTTCGAACTGGACATTACGAAGTTGGACTGGCACATTTACTTGTCTAACTTCACTTACGGACTCCAGAAGTTCATACTTAAAGAAAAAGTACAGCCTCCTTCAGACGCAGACTCAGTAGACCTTAACTGGGAGTACAAAACAAGGAAGTACTTTTCAGACATTATGTGGGCTTACTCCTCAGGCGAACAACAAAAGGTCAGAGGCAGGCGTGAAACCAGGTCACTTGTGCTGAATGCCCCTAAAGTCCAAAACATGATGAAAAAAATCATTGAAGAAGAGCTAACTAAAGGTAAGTCGCAGGCCCAAGCAGCCAAAGACGTCCAGAACAGAGCTAACTTTATAATCAACAGAATGAGTTGTGACTTAAGAATGCCTATGGTGCGGTTTTTCGGCTGGAGTTTAAGGAAGATTTGGAGGATGATTTACGAAAAAATTGTAGTTGACCAAAACGCCCTGAACAGACTCAAAAAGTACATGAGTAAGAACCAGGGGCCTGTTGTGATCATGCCTACCCACAGAAGTTACATTGACTTCCTGATAGTAAGTTACGTGTTTTTCTCTTTCAAAATAAAACTGCCCTACATTGCAGCTGGCGAAGACTTTTTAAACATTGCTTTGATAAATCACCTGCTCAGAATGACCGGAGCTTTCTTCATCAAAAGGAAAATGGCAGACGACAAGCTGTACATGGCTATTTTGACTGAGTACATTCAGCAGTTACTTAAAGACCAAGAAATGGTAGAGTTCTTTATTGAAGGCACTCGAAGCAGAACAGGCAAGACACTCCACCCCAAGTTCGGAATGCTTTCTATGTGTACTGAGATCCTTTTTGACAAGGACGTTCCGGACCTTACGGTGGTTCCTGTAACTATTAACTACGACAGAGTGCTAGAGGGCGAGACCTTCCCGTTTGAACTTTTAGGCGAACAAAAGGTCCAGGAGTCCTTGTCCAGAATAGTAAAAGCTGCCAAAATCCTCAACATGAACTTTGGAAAGATCTACGTAGGAATTGGAGAACCTATTTCCGTGAAAGAATTTGTAAAGCAGTTGCCTTATGAACCCTACGAAAACAAGCAAGACAGGCACTCCGTGAACAAGATTCTGGGCTACGAGCTAGTGTTTAAGTTCCAAGAAAACCTTGTGATTATGCCCACAGCACTTGTAGCTGCTATACTACTTATGCACAGAAGAGGAGTCAGTGAAGACGAACTCATTACCAAAGTTGAGTGGCTTAGGGACGAAATCATGATTAGGGGCTTTAAAGTTGGAGGCATGGACGGCGGGAGTGCACAAATAGCAGTGAGAAACGCCATTTACCACCTGAACCAAGCAGTTGCACACAAAAAAGACATGTTTGAGCCCAGTGTTTCACTTGCAAACGACTACAAAAACATTTTGTTGCTGAGTTTTTACAGAAATACGATGCAGCACATCTTTGCAGAGGAGTCTCTGCTAGCTTGTACTTTGTACAGCTTTGGCGACAAAATAGCTTGGGAAGAAGGAGTGCCTCAAGAACGACTCCTAGAAGAAGCTTCTTTCTTGTTCAGTTTGCTGGACTCTGAGTTTGTTTCTCGGAAAGCGTTGAGTCAGCTAGACACTATTCGGGACACAATTTCTAGAATGCAGAAAAGAGGCGTTGTGGAAATCCAAGAGAACAAAGTTAAAATTTCCAGAAAACGCGAAATGTCAATTACCTTTTTGTGCTCTTTAATCTGGCCTATGATTGACAGTTACTGGGTGCTGTTGCTGTTCTGCATGGCTTTGAACTCCAGACAAAACATTCAGTCTGAAAGAGCTATTCAAAGTGTGCAGTGGTTTGCTGAGAACCTTTACCAAGAAAGAGCTTTGAGTTTTTACGAGTCGTGCTCTCAAGAAAACATTAAAAACGCAGTAGGCAGCTTAGAAAAACAACAAGTACTTGAAAAGTTGCCTGACCAAAAGTCCATTCGGGTCAATGAAAACTACACTGAAGAAAAGTTGCAAGAACTCGTAGACCACATTTCTAACTTCAGAAAAGCTTCTTTTATTCGCAGCGTAAACGTAAACGAAGACTTAAGAAGGGCCATTTTGGCTGAGTTCCCAGAAATTCCTAAACTTTAACTAATACGCCCCCATTAAATTGCCGTTAAATTTAAAAAGTAAATAGAGTAACATGTCAGACCGTTGCGAACTTAACTACCCCTCAGGCATAAAAAAACGAGTGGCAGGTGACTGGAACTGCCCTAACTGCAGCAACTTGAACTTTGCCTTCAGAGACTACTGCAACAGATGCTTTTCAGCTAAACAAGACCAAACAGGGTTCGAATGCTTTCTGTACATCTCGCCTCCTACTTTGGACGAGCAGCCCTCTGAGTTCTCTGAAAGCATTCCTTTGCGTGCAAGTATGAACGAGCTACCTTCTGTGTCTCCTTTCTTCAATGACAAGTTCCTTAAATCCCCTGTTTCAGTAAAGCCTGTTTCTTCAAGGCTTTTGTTTAATAAAGAAAACCAATTAGACGAGTTACTTAAAACAGTCAAAAAACCCAAAACTAAGAAACAAGGTGACTGGGTTTGTCTCAAGTGTAAAAACCTTAACTTTGCGTTTAGGAGCAAGTGCAACCAATGCAGTAATGAAAAAGTTGACTACCTCAACATATAGAATTAATTATTTAAGTGTCTAAATTAGGATATTTATAATGAATTTTTTGTTACTGGCGAGTTTAGCAGCAAGTCAGCAAGTCTACGACTTAGAAAAAGTGAGTTTGGTCCTGCTGCCTAAGGGAAGCAGTGTTGTTCTGGAGCAAGAGTGTCAAAAGCAAGACGAAATCTGGGTTCCAGGAACATACCCTCACCCAGACTTGATTTTTTCTGAAGGAAGGTTTGGCGAACTAGTGAGTCAAAATGGCCTTAAACAGAAGTTCACTGTTAAGTGCAGGGAGTGCGAAGTAGGCCAAGTTATTAGTTTGGACTTCTGGCTTGTGCACCAAGACACCCCTGAGTTGTGGTTTACTAACCAAGACCAGTACTTTTCTTTGCATAAAGACTCTCCTTTTCTTAAAAACATCCTCGTTAAGGTGGTTGCTCCTCACTCAGACGAGTTATAAGTTATTATAACTTTAATGGCAGAAGAGTTCAAATCCAAGTCGTCAATTGCAGATCAGTTCAAACAAGCCTGTGTCAGCAACTCTATTAACGAAGTGAAAAGACTCATTGACTCAGGATTCGATGTGAACATCAAAGACACACTAGGATGCACTCCGCTCTTTTACATAACGGCAATGTCCCAACTGCAGCTAGCTAGGTTTTTAATTAGCTCAGGAGCTTCGCTAAGTCAAACAAACAACAACGGAGAAACTCCTCTGCACGTAGCAGCTCGCCAGTCTTCGAAAGAACTGTTGCTAGTTTACTTACTCAACGGAGCAGACCCTTCTGTGCTCAACTACGAAGGCAGGAGTGCTGAAGACCTCAGTGGCAACTTAAAGCCCATCATGATAGCTATGATTCAAGTCAAAGAAATCTTTGACCAACTCAAAACTAACCAAAAACAAAGACTAGAAAGCATTTTCCAAGAAATAGACGAAGAAGGACTGGGCTTTTTGAACTTAGAAAAAAGTGTAAAGTTCAACAGGTTCATTGAAGAAGTTCCTGAAGAAGTTGCTAAAAAAGACGCCCAAGACTTCATCAGAGACGTTAGCATCTGCTCCAAAGGAATTGTTTACCTCGAAGAGTGGCTCATAGCCTTTGCCAAGTTAGCAAGTGAAAAGGGAGAGCAAGCTGTAGACAGTTTCATTGAAGAGTACGACAAAGCAGTGAGGGAACGTGGCAAATTTTCAGACTTCATACCACGTGGTTAATTAATCTAGAACCTATTTAATTAACTAGCCAACTCATACTCAACAGCAGACAAGTTTTCAGAGGTATTGGGTGCAAACTCAAAAGCCTCAGCAGAAACTTCGATCTTCCCCCACATATTCACAGCAAGCCGCATGAATTTTTCGTCTTTCATTAAAACAAAGCCATTTCTCACTACTATAGAACTTTCTGGCTTAATGGACTCAGCAAGGTCCTGCTTACTGATGTTCAACAAAATGCAGGCTGTGCTGTCCCCAACTAGGACTTCCCAGTAGTCGCTCACTCTTTTTGGCGGCGTGGCTGCTTTGCACTTAACGTTGATAGAGCGCATTTCAGGTTCGAGTTCGTTCAGTTGGGTGAAGTTAGGTTTCCTCATAGGAGTAACATCAGTTCTAGGAGCTCTTGCAGGTCTGCGTCTCATTGGCCGGCCCCTTCCTCGTCTGCTTCTTTCCATTTATATGGGTTAATATGAATAAAAACAGCAAGAAGCAAAACAAAAACTGGCTGATATTTTTGTACTTCGTCCAAAACAACTACGAAGAGTGCTTGAAAGTCATTCAAGAAGTCCTTCAAGACACTAACATGCGCAGTGAGTTCGCTAACTACATCAAAGGAATCATTTTGCGCTCTCAGGGCAAAATCAATGACAGCTTGCAAATGTTTAAATGGACTCAAAGACTCAACCCTTTTAGTTTGGAAAACATCAAACAAGTAGGAAGGTGTCTTTACCTTTTAGGCCGGGCTAAGCCTTGCATTGACCTTTATGAACAGGCTTTGCGTATGCACCGAGACGACTGGGAAACTTGGCACTGCAAAGGTATGTGCCACATGAACCTTAACCAGCTCTCAGAAGCCCTAGACTGCTTTAGAACAGCTAACCTTATTCAAAAACACGATGTTACTTTTATGCAGCTAGGAGAAGTTTACGTGCGTTCAGAAGACCACCGCTCAGCTATAGACAACTACTTAGAAGCCCTGGAGTTTTCCCCAGAGAACTCAGAGTTACTGACTACTTTAGGCTTGCTTTACTTGAGGTTAGGAAATAACTTTAAGGCCTTTCAGTACTTAGGCAACGCTCTGACACTAGACAACACTAATTCTAAAGCACTTTTGGCAACTGGGTCTATTATTCAAGACAGGTCTGACCACGACGCAGCTTTGCTTAAGTACAGAATCATAGCTGCAAACAACCCTAACTCTGCGCAGCTCTGGAACAATATAGGAATGTGTTTTTTTGGAAAAGCTAAGTACGTAGCAGCTATTTCGTGTTTGAAAAAAGCCCAGTACCTAGACCCTTTTGAGTGGATAGTTCCCTACAACTTAGGAATTGCTCACCTCAGCACCAAACAGTATGCTTCTTCTTTCCACTACTTCAACGCAGCAATATCACTGAACCCCAATTACTTTGGATGCTACATGTACTTAGGTTTGGCTTTAAGCAACTTAGGCGACTTTGAAAACGCTTGCAACTCGTACCAAAAAGCACTAATTTTGGAAGAAGACTTTATGGTGTTTCTTAACTACGCAGTGTCTTTGTTCAACTACGGCAAAAAAGAAAAAGCCAAAGAAATGTACACCAAGTTTAAAAAAGCTTTTGACGAACTAGACCCCAGCATCAGGGACTTAGACATGGAAGTTCAAGAAACCAGTCGTAACTTGGCTAGTTCTTTAGAAATGCCTTTGTAATAAGTATGAACTTTCTAAAAGACTACTTCAGAGGACTCCTCAAAAGTCTCAAAGTTAGTTCAAACCAGTATAAAATGGGTTCGCAAGAGTGTGTGTGGGACTATCCCCGGCCTCCCCGGCTTGAAAAGTCCTCAAATCGCATCAGAGTAGTTTTTGGAGGAACTGTAGTAGCTGACTCAACTGAGGCATACCGGACTCTTGAAACTAGCCACCCTCCGGTGTACTATATTCCTCCAAGTGATGTCCAAACTCAGTACCTAACTCCAACTCAAAGGCAAACTTTTTGCGAGTTCAAAGGACCTGCAAAGTACTTCAACCTTAAAGTGGGGGACAAGCAGGCCCCTAACTCGGTTTGGTGTTATCCTAACCCTGTTGAAAGCTACTCTTCCATCACCAATTACTTTGCTTTTTACCCCAGAATGATGGATGCTTGTTATGTTGGGGATGAACAAGTTCAGTCCCAAGAAGGCGACTTCTACGGAGGCTGGATCACTAGCAACATAGTTGGTCCTTTCAAAGGAGGACCAGGCACTTGGGGCTGGTAATAATTAATTCTGTTAAATGCTTTGTCCTTACTGCAAGAGAAGTACAGAAAACCTAAAGGTGCATGTTAAGCATTGCTCTTATGCACCTTCAAAGACTGACTACAACTTTGTGGGGTTTGCAAACAAGATTGGCGAAAACAACTGCTTCCTCAACAGTTGCCTCCAGGCTTTGTAAGACCTACTCAGGGCCCAAG
>PR_CR_10_Liq_1_inCRDRAFT_1001081_pt1 | contig 15916 bp, 16 predicted proteins | sample PRCRCaboRojoPR_3_FD_10241 | JGI IMG/M metagenome (IMG submission 10241)
TTGGATAATGCCGGCATCTCGAAGCTCCATCTGATGATGAAACCTCAAGAATCCAGTTCTGCACAACTGTCAAAGCTCAAGTGCGATTCACCTGACCGCACCCTTGTTCTCGATCGAGGGACCCTGGGCAAGGCTCATCAACGCCGGACCGCCAGCCGTGCGATAGGCAAAAAGCCCCGTATGCGCCGGTTCCGGGGCCCCGGGCGTGACCACCGCCAGCGCCATGAGCCCGCCCTCGGCCGGCGTGGGAATGACCCCGACGGTATCCGGAGCGATATCGACCGCGCCACTGCGCAGGTGGCGTGCGTCGGTCCGGCCCGTGGCCCGGTCGAGGCGCATCGCCTCGACAAAGCCCGTTCCGTCCGGGCTGACCTTGACACTGAAATCGTCGTTTCCGGCCAACCCCATCTCGGCGCGGCCAGACCAACCCGACTGGTACAACAGGGATGCCGTGTTGCCCGACGCGGCCTTGTTGATCTTGAGCTGGTGGCCCGCGCCTGCATGGGTCAGCAATGTGGCTGCGCCGGAAACCGCGAGGGGGTTGGTCGCATCGTAGCTTCTGTTAATCCCGATACCGGTCAGGTTCTGCCCCCCACCCGACAGGTCGACCCAGCCCGTTCCGTCGAACACGGCCATCAGCGCCTCGTGCGCGATCCACGCCTGCCACCCGACCCGGGGCACATAGTAGCGCCACGCGGCTCCGTCCCATACGGCCAGCGCGTTGGCATGGCCCGCCCAAAGCGCGCTCGCCGACGGTCCGACCGCATAGCGCGCGCCGGGGAGCGGATCGGGCGGCGGCACATCGCGGCTGCAGCTTTCGACCGACAGCTGTACCAGCGCATCAAGCTGGACCAGCGCCTCGTTATGGGTGACGTGTTTCTGGGCCTGCGACGGCTGGATCAGGGGGAGGTTCAGGATCACGGAGCGATCGGACATGGGTTGGCTTCCCGGCTTGCAAAGGACGCGCCGATCCTGTGACCCATCCGCAAAGGCCGCGATAACGGTCCGAACGGTGGGGTCACCAAGCTGCAACACCCAATGCACGTGGAAACGAAGCCTTGTGTCGGCGGTCCGTGTCGCCAATAACGACCCGGACCGAAAAACACAGATCCCGGGGACAGCGACATGATTACTCCGATCCTTCTCTGCGGCGGGTCCGGCACCCGGCTCTGGCCTTTGTCGCGCAAGAGCTACCCCAAGCAATTCGTGCCGCTGACAGGTCAGGAAACCTTGTTCCAGGCGTCGGCCCGGCGCCTGTCGGGCGAAGGCTATGCCGCGCCCCTGGTGCTGACGAATTCCGATTTCCGCTTCATCGTGACGGAACAGTTGTCCGAGATCGGCATCGACCCCGGCGCGATCCTGATCGAGCCCGAAGGGCGTAACACCGCCCCCGCGATCCTGGCTGCGGCGCTCTGGCTGGAGCGCACCGCGCCAGACAACCTGATGCTCGTGGCACCATCCGACCATGTGGTGCCCGACGCGCCCGCGTTCCGCGCGGCGGTGGCGCAGGGCATCGCCGCCGCAGAGGCCGGCCAGCTTGTCACTTTCGGGATAACGCCGGACCGGCCCGAAACGGGCTATGGCTATCTCGAGCTTGACGGGCCACCCGATGGCGGCCCCGTGCCGCTGCGCCGTTTCGTCGAAAAGCCCGACGCGGACAGCGCGGCACAGATGCTGGCCTCGGGCAATTTCCTTTGGAACGCCGGCATCTTCCTGTTTTCGGTCAAGGCGATCCTGCAGGCCTTTCGCAGCCATGCGCCCGATCTGATTGTTCCGGTCGAACGGGCGGTCGAAACGGCCAAGCCCGACCTCGGGTTCCTGCGTCTGGATCCGGGCGCCTGGGCCGGTGCCGAGGACGTTTCGATCGACTATGCCGTGATGGAGAAGGCCGACAACCTTTCGGTTGTGCCCTTCGCCGGCGGCTGGTCCGATCTTGGCGGTTGGGACGCGGTCTGGCGCGAAACGCCACAGGACGCCCGGGGCGTCAGCGCGTCGGACCATGCCACCGCGATCGACTGCGAAAACACGCTGCTGCGCTCCGAGGACGCGCGGCTCGAACTCGTGGGGATCGGATTGAAGAACACCATTGCCGTCGCCATGCCCGACGCGGTGCTTGTGGCCGATGCCAGCCGCGCTCAGGATGTCAAGAAAGCGGTGGCCGCGCTCAAGGCGAAACAGTCGAAGCAGGCCACCGCCTTTCCCATGGATCACCGCCCCTGGGGCTGGTTCGAAAGCCTCGCCGTCGGCGGCCGGTTCCAGGTCAAGCGGATCGTCGTGCATCCCGGGCAGGCGCTGTCGCTGCAATCCCATCACCACCGCTCCGAGCACTGGATCGTGGTGGCGGGCACCGCGCGGGTCACGGTCGACGACACCGTCACGCTTCTGAGCGAGAACCAGTCGGTCTATATCCCTCTCGGTGCGGTCCACCGGCTCGAAAACCCCGGCAAGGTCGACATGGTCCTGATCGAGGTGCAGACCGGCACCTACCTGGGCGAAGACGACATCGTGCGGTACGAGGATGTCTACGCGCGGGATTGACCGGGGCGTGGACCGACGCCGCGACTTGGCATAACACTGCCTGCAGTCCGGGCAGGCAGGGTGCAGATGACCGACCGAAAAACCGACACGATCAGCGAAGCGGGCCGTCGCGTCCTGCGGATGGAGGCCGAGGCGCTCGTGCGCTGCGCCGATGAACTCCCGGCGGATTTTCCCGCCGTCGTGGCCGAGATCATACAGGCCGAGGGCCGGGTCATCGTTTCCGGCATCGGCAAATCGGGCCATGTCGCGCGCAAGATTTCGGCCACGCTCGCCTCCACCGGAACGCCCAGCTATTTCATCCACAGCGCCGAGGCCAGCCATGGCGATCTCGGTATGATCTCGTCAGACGACATCTGCCTTCTGATCTCGAACTCGGGCGAGACTGCGGAAATGCGCGATCTGATCGCCCATACGCGGCGGTTCTCGATCCCTCTGGTGGCGATCTCGTCGCGGCCCCACAGCACCTTGATGCAAGCCGCCGACTACCGCCTGCCCCTGCCCGACGCGCCCGAAGCCTGCGCGATCGGCATGGCGCCCACCACCTCGACCACGATGGCCCTCGCCCTGGGCGATGCCCTGGCAGTCGCGCTGATGGAACAGCGCAATTTCCGGCCCGAGCATTTCCACGTCCTTCACCCCGGCGGGCGGCTGGGCGCGCAGATGGCCAGCGTTGCGCAACTGATGCACGGACCGGACGAGGTGCCGCTTGTCACCGCCGCCACGCCCATGAGCGAAGCCTTGATCGAAATGAGCGCCAAGGGCTTCGGCATTACCGGTGTCACCGATGGCGGCTGTCTGATCGGCGTGATCTCGGACGGAGATCTGCGGCGCAACATGGTCGACCTGATGGCTCGCAATGCAGGCGATGTCGCCAATCGTGACCCGGTCACGGTGCCCCCAGACATGCTGGCCGCCCAGGCGCTTGCAGTGATGAACGACCGCAAGATCGGCGCGCTGATGGTGGTGGACGCCGATCACCGGCCTCTCGGGCTGCTCCATATCCACGATTGCCTGCGCGCCGGGGTGGCCTGAGCCATGAAGACCGTGATCCTGATCCCTGCCCGCTATGCCTCGACCCGTTACCCGGGCAAGCCACTGGCGATGCTGACCCTGCCCGATGGCACGAAACAGAGCCTGATACAGCTCAGCTGGGCCGCTGCCTGCCAGGTGCGCGGCGTCGATGCGGTCCATGTCGTGACCGATGACGACCGCATTGCCCAGGCCGCGCGAGGCTTCGGCGCGTCGGTCCTGATGACCGGGCCGGAATGCGAAAACGGCACCGCCCGCTGCGCCCAGGCGCTGAAGCACCACGGCCTTGACGCCGACCTGATCGTGAACCTGCAAGGGGACGCGCCCCTGACCCCGCCCTGGTTCGTCGAGGATCTGATTGCAGCCATGGAAAACGACCCGGACGCCCAGGTGGCCACCCCGGTCCTGCAATGCGACCCGGTCACCTATGGCCATTTCGTCGAGGATCGGAAGGCCGGGCGCGTGGGCGGCACTACGGCGGTTTTCGATACGCGCCACCACGCGCTGTATTTCTCGAAAGAGGTGCTGCCCTATATCGACCCGGGCAAGGTGCCCGACCACGATCTGCCCGTCTATCACCATGTCGGTGTCTACGCCTACCGCCCCGCGGCGCTACGCGCCTATACCGGCTGGCCCGCGGGTCGGCTGGAACAGCTCGAAGGGCTCGAACAGCTGCGCTTTCTCGAACACGGGCAGACCGTCGCCTGTGTCGAGGTCGATGGCCGCGGCCGCGTGTTCTGGGAGCTGAACAACCCAGCCGACATCCCCCGCATCGAACAGGCGCTGAAGGATCAGACATGACCCCAATGACCACCCGCACCGTCACCGTGGGCGAGATCGCCATCGGCGGGAATGCGCCCTTTGCCCTGATCTCGGGTCCCTGCCAGCTGGAAAGCCTGGACCACGCGCGCATGATGGCCGAACGGATCGTCGAGGCCTGCGCACCCACCGGCACGGGCTTCATTTTCAAGGCCAGCTATGACAAGGCCAATCGCTCTTCGCTCTCTGGGGAACGCGGCATTGGGATGGAGGCAGGGCTGGAGGTTTTGGGCCGGATCAGAGACGAGTTCGGCTGTCCCGTCCTGACCGATGTGCACGAGCCCGGCCATTGCGCCCCGGCCGCTGAGGTCTGCGATGTGCTGCAGATCCCCGCCTTTCTCTGCCGCCAGACGGATCTCTTGATTGCCGCTGGCGAAACCGGTCGCGCGATCAACGTCAAGAAAGGCCAGTTCCTCGCGCCCTGGGACATGGGCAATGTCGTGGACAAGATCGCCTCGACCGGGAACAACAGGATCATGGTCTGCGAACGCGGCACGAGCTTTGGCTACAACACGCTTGTGACCGATTTCCGCGGCTTGCCGACCATGGCCGAAACCGGCTGTCCGGTGGTTTTCGACGCCACCCATTCCGTGCAGCAGCCCGGCGGGCGCGGCAGCTCCACTGGCGGGCAGCGCGAATTCGCGCCCGTTCTGGCACGGGCCGCCTGCGCGGTGGGTGTCTCGGCGCTTTTCATCGAGACGCACCAGGACCCCGACAAGGCCCCCTCGGACGGGCCGAACATGATCCCGGTGGATGAGATGCCGGCGCTCATCGCCGAGCTGCGCGCCTTCGACGACCTGCGCAAGGGGCGCTGATACGGGCCATGACCGGGGTTTAGGCTTTCAGGATATCCCGGTGATAGCGGGACAGGAACACTAGCCCCAGCATCAGCGCGCCGCCGGACAGGCCGAACACGTACCCAGGCGAGACATAGTCCGCCGGATAGGTCGCATAGAGCCCGGCACGTACCTGCCCCACCGCATGAACCAACGGGTTCCACCACAGCCAGCCGCGATAGGGCTCGGGGATCTGGTCGTAGATGAACACGACGCAGGACAGGAAGAACAGCGGCTTGTTCAGCACGGACCAGGCCCGCTCCCACACGGGCAGGACGGACAGCAGAAAGCGGTTCAGCACCCCGATCCCTGTTGCCAGCGCCAGAACCATCGCCACGCCCAGCGCCAATTCGGGCCAGCGAATCATCGGCTCGGCGCCCATGAAGGCGCAGATCAACCCGACCGCCATGGCCGCGATCACGAATTCGGTCGTGCCGTTCAGAACCAACCGTGCCAGCAAAGCGTCGGCAAAGCTGACGCGCGGGTAGAACAGCAACTGCTTGTTCGACCTCAGTGTTCCCGCAAGCCGGTTCGACAGGTTCAGATAGGCCAGGAACGGCAACAGGCCGGATGCGTAGAACAGCGGAAAGCTGCGCCCGATCGACGGGGCCTCGAATGCCATGGCAAAGACCACGCTTAGCAGCAGGATGCCCGCAACAGGCTCTAAAACAGCCCAAAGATAGCCCAGCGCAGAGCGCCCATAGCTGGTCGCCATCTCGCGCAGGATCAGGGCTCCGATCGCCCGCGGGGCACAGAATGGCGCGGGCGGTAGCGGGGGTAAGGGCGTTTGCATCATGGTGCTGGATCTATCGCTCAGCCGTTAAACCCGGTTTAACACGCGCCGGTCTATCCCGGATTGGCAGTCCAGCCATAGGTACCAAGTCGTGACAGCCCAGCCTGCCCAGATCCCCGACCCGTCCCTTAGCAGCGCCCAGCCCGCGCCGGTGCCGTTTCGGCCCGCGTCCGCGCCGGCGGCGCAGCCCGTGGGCTTGGCCCGTCCGCGCATGCGCCACTGGGCGCTTTTCACCAGCTTTCTTGTCTGCGTGCTCGTCCCGCTTGCCGCGGTGATCTGGTACCTGCAGACCCAGGCGCTGGACCGGTATGCCAGCCATGTGGGCTTTTCCGTCCGCACGGAAGAAAACCAGTCTCCGCTTGAGCTTTTGGGAGGAATCACCGGCCTGTCGCGCGGCAGCGCGTCAGACACAGATATCCTGGTGGCCTATATCCACAGTCAGCAGATGATACGTTCGGTCGATGCCCGGCTTGATCTGCGCGACCTCTTCGACAAGCCCGGGGATCCCGTCTTTGCGCTTGGCCCGGGCTCCCGGATCGAGGATCTGGAGCGTTACTGGCGGCGCATGGTGCAAGTGCTGCACGACCCCGGCAGCGGATTGATCGACGTGCGCGTGACCGCGTTCGAGCCCGAGCATGCCCAGGCCATCGCCGAGGCCATCCATGCCGAAAGCACCCGGCTGGTCAACGATCTGTCCGCGATCGCCCGTACCGATGCCACGTGCTATGCCAAGGCAGATCTGGATGCGGCCCAGGCACAGCTGAGATCGGCACGCGCCGCATTGACAGCGTTTCGGTCGCGCACCCAGATCGTTGACCCAGAGGCCGATCTGGAGAGGCGCATGGGCCTGCTGAACATGTTGCAGGGCTAGCTGGCCGAAGCGCTGATCGAACATGACCTGCTTGCCGCGTCGACCCGCGCGAACGACGTTCGCATGACCCACGCCCAGCGCCGGATTGATGTCATCCGCGCCCGCATCTCCGAGGAACGCGCGCAGTTTGGCACCACCACGAACGCCTCCGAAACAGAGGCCTATGCCGCGCTTTTGGCGGAGTTCGAGGCGCTGTCGATCGATCTCGAATTCACGCAGGAAAGTTATCTGGCCGCGCGTGCCGCCCATGAGGCCGCCCGGGCGGAGGCACAGCGTCAGACCCGCTACCTTGCCAACTACATCGCGCCGACCCTGGCCGAGACGGCCGAGTATCCCAAACGCGCCCAGGTTGCAGCCCTGACAGGTGGGTTTCTGTTCCTTGGCTGGGCGATCCTTGCGCTCACCTTCTACGCACTGAGGGACAGGCGATGATCGCGTTGCGTGGCGTGACCAAGACCTATCGGCTGAACGGGCGCGCGAAATGCATGGCCGCGCGCATCACCACGACGTTTCCCACCGGCGCCTCGGTGGCCATTCTAGGACGGAACGGGGCTGGAAAATCGAGCCTCCTGCGCATGATCGCCGGTACGATGAGGCCAGATTCGGGCAGGATCATCACCACCGGGCGATTGTCCTGGCCGGTCGGGTTCGCAGGCAGTTTTCACCCCGATCTGACCGGGGCGCAGAACACCCGTTTCCTGGCCCGGGTCTACGGCGTTGACACCGATGCGCTGTGTGCCTTCGTGGCCGACTTCGCGGAACTGGGAGCGCATTTCGCCCTGCCTGTGCGCAGCTATTCCTCGGGCATGCGGTCGCGGCTGGCCTTCGGAATCTCCATGGGCATTCCGTTTGACACCTATCTCATCGACGAGATCACGGCGGTGGGCGACGCGGGCTTCCGCCAGAAGAGCGAGGCGCTGCTGGCCCAGAGGCTTGCGCAAAGCGGCGCGATCATCGTCAGCCACGCCATGGGGCAGGTTGCCCGCTTGTGCCGACACGGGGCTGTCCTCGAAAACGGGCAGTTGACTTACTACCCCGAGATCGGCGACGCGATCCGCCATCACGAAGCCCTGATGGAGCCAGCCGCCTAGGACCAGTCAAGCGCCCACGGGGACCGGTTCTGCGCCTAGCGGACCACTGCGGCAACGCGGGGCGAAACGCCCATCCCGAGGGTCCGGGCCGGGTCGCCATCCGCAAACGGACCCGGCAACAGGACGCCATCGAAGAACGCGGTAAGCTTCGCACGCGCCGTGAGCGGCAGGATATGCGCCACGTGCTGGTCCGGACGCACGATCACCACGCAGCCAAGCGCACGGTCGATACCCCGCAGATCGAAGATATCCTGGACTGGCCGCTGGTCGGCACAAAAGATCTTTTCGTAATCGGTCAGTCCAAAGCGCCCCTTGGACGGCCGCAACAGGGTTGGAAGCGCCCCTAAGTCGATCTCGCGAAAGCCCGCCTGGTACACCGCCCGCACATCGATCATCGTGTCGATCTCGTCACTTGGGCGACGGTGGCGCAGCAGCGGAGACGCTGGATCATGCTCGAGCCACGCGCAAAGCCGCGCGATTTCCGACTCCGGGTCTTCGGGCGCGCTCGCCCCAGCAAAGGCGAACAGCGTCCAGCGCCGCCCGGCCTCGATCACGTGACCCAATTGCATCGGCTTGGCATCGGCCAGCCGCACCACCGGTGCAGAATGGAAGCGCATGCCGACATCGAACCCGGCCGCCAGCTCTTGCCGGGCGGCGTCGGACACCAGAGCCGAGGGGTCATAGCGCACGGTCAACCCCGCGGTGAACTGTCCGCCCTCTATAAATTTCCGCTGCACCAGCGGCATGTCGGCCGCATGCGCCCCAGAGCGCGCACCTACCACCCGCGACCATTGGTGATCGAAATCGATCAACGCCTGCGCCGCGGCCTGCCGTTCCTGCGAATAGCTGTTCAACAGCGCGGGCGCGGCCCGCCCGGTCAGGACCGACACGAGCTTCCAGCCCAGATTGAACGTATCGCCCATCGACACGTTCATACCCTGCCCGGCCTTGGGGCTGTGGGTGTGGCACGCATCGCCCGCGGTAAAGACGCGCGGTGTGCGGGTGGCGGCCTTGCCAGGCGGCACATCGTCAAACCGGTCGGTCAGGCGGTGCCCGATCTCGTAGATCGACCACCAGACCACGTCCTTCACCTCGAAACTGTAGGGCGACAGGATGCGCGCGGCCTTGGCGATGATATCGTCGGCGGTGAGGCCCCGGTCAGCCACGCGCTCATCCTCGTGCAGCTTGTCGAGTTCCACGTAGAAGCGCACCAGGTACCCGCCCTCGCGCGGAAGGATCAGCATGCTGCCCGCGTCCCGCGACTGCACGATCCCCTTCATGCGAATATCGGGAAAATCGGTGACGCACAGCACGTCCATCACGCCCCAGGCCTGGTGTGCGGCGTCGCCGTGCAGTTTGCCGCCGATGGCCCGTCGGACGTTGCTGCGCGCGCCGTCGCAGCCGACGACGTAGTTGGCGCGGACCGTCACGGTCTGCCCTGCCCGCGCGGGATCGGTACTTTCCAATGTCACCGTCACCGGATGGTCCGTTGTATCGGAATCGACCGTCAGATCGGCGACCTTGAGCCCGTAATCCGGCTCCAGCCGGGTCGGCGCGTTGCGCATGAGGTCGAGGTACATGTCGTGGACCCGCGCCTGGTTGATCAGGACATGGGGCATCTCGGACAGACCGTCCTCCACATCCTGCACCCGACCCACGCGGGTGATCGCGGCGGGGTCGGCGGGGTCCGGCTGCCAGAACGTGGTTTCTTTGATCCAGATCGATTCGCGCTTCACCTTCTCCGCAAAGCCGAAGGCCTGGAACATCTCCATCGACCGGACATTGATGCCATCGGCCTGACCTTTCTCCATCGGCCCAGTCTTGGGTTCGACGATCATGGTGGCGATTTCGGGCCACTGGGCCAGCTGCGCGGCCAGGCACAGGCCCGCCGGGCCACAACCGGCGATCAGGACATCCACTCGCTCGGGCAGGCCATCGGGCCTGTTGACCCGCGCCAGGCGTGTCGCCGGGGCCTTAATGTCGGGATTACCCGGAACAAAACCGTTCAGATGGTACTGCATGCGCGGACCTTTCTAAGCCATCACCTCATTTAATAAGTATGCTTACTATATTCTGTCAAGAATTGATGTGTATGCATATTAATTTCGTGTCAGAAACGTCCAAAGCAGGTCACGCTAAGGAGAACAGGATGAATATCTCGACCATGCCGGGCCACCTGATCCGACGGCTTCACCAGCTGTCGACGCAGGTTTTCGCGGCCCACATGCAAGCTGACGGTCAACCATTGACACCGGTCCAGTTTGCCGCGCTCGACGCCATTCGCAGCACACCGGGTCTCGACCAGGCAAGCGTGGCGGCCCTCATTGCCTATGACCGTGCGACCATCGGTGGCGTGATCGACCGCCTTGAGAAAAAGGGGCTGGTCGCCCGCTCGGTCAGCCCGACCGATCGCCGCGCGCGTCTTGTGAAACTGACCCCGACCGGAGCGTCCCTTTTCGAACGGATTCTGCCCCGGGTCGCCGCCCTGCAGGACGAGATCCTGCCAGGTCTGAACCCTGACGAGCGGCGGCAATTCATGGCCCTGGCCGCCAAGGCGCTGAGGGCCGCAGAGCAGACCGACAAGGACTAATCGCCCGAGGACAAAAAAGAATAGACAGATTTAGTTATATCTCATAACTGTTATGTCCAAGATCAAATTGACCGGGTATGAGCCAAGACCGTGAAGAACGCTACCGCCACATCCTTACCGTCCAGGGACGCGCCGGTCAGTGACGCGACGCTCCGCGTGTTCGTCGGCTACCACATGAAACGCGCCTTCAACGTGATCCAGGCCGACCTTTCACGCACATTGGCACCGTTCGACCTGCGAATGCTGACCTATACCGCCCTCGTGCTGATCGTGGACAATCCGGGCCTGCGCCAGTCTCAATTGGCCGCCGCGATGGACATGGAGCGGCCCAATCTCGTGGTGCTTCTGGACGAACTCGAGGCGCGCGCGCTGATCACACGCGACCGGGTCCCGACCGACCGGCGGGCCTATGCGTTGCGCGCGACCCTGGCGGGCACACAGCTGTGCAAGCAGGCCGTGTCTGCCGTCACCTCCCATGAAGAGCGGTTGCTGGACGGAATAGACAAGGATGCCCGCGCCGCGCTGATCGCCACCCTGCGCCGCATCGAAACCGGCCATGCGAAAGAGGAGAGCGCATGAAACGGACCACGCGTTTCCTGGAACATGCCGTTGACCGCGAAGATCGACCCGATGGCACGATCCTGCTGCGCTCTGCCTATCCGCTGGGCCCGACCGTGGACAAGACGGGCGACTGGCTGCACCGCTGGGCGACCGAGGCACCCGACCGTACGTTTATCGCCGAACGCAGCGGTGCGGGCTGGCGCGAAGAAAGCTATGCCGCGACCCTCCAGAAGGCGCGCCGCATCGCCCAATCGCTTCTGGCCCGCGGCATGGGCCCCGACACGCCGATTTTGATCATGTCCGGCAACGGGGTCGACCACGGGCTACTCGCGCTGGCCGCGCAATATGTCGGCATCCCCACCGCCCCCGTGGCCGAGCAATACTCGCTCATCCACGGCGCCCATGGCCGCCTGCGACACGCGATCGAGGTGATCCACCCCAAGATGGCCTATGTGGTCGATGCCGAGCAGTATGGCGAGGCGCTCGCCCTCGATGCGCTGAACGGCATCGAGATCGTCGCCTCCCGCCCGGGCGGGAACGGGTCCGTGACCCCCTTTGCCGACCTGCTCAAGGGCGACAGCAGCGTCGACGTGGATGCGGCCTATGCCCGCGTCACCCCCGATGCGGTGGTCAAGATCCTGATGACCAGTGGATCGACCTCGGCCCCAAAGGGGGTGATGACCACCCATCGCATGATGTGCGTGAACCAGACCCAGCTGGCCGATTCGCTGCCGTTCCTGCGCGACCGCCCGCCCCGGGTCGTGGACTGGCTGCCCTGGAACCACGTTTTCGGCGGATCGCACAATTTCAACATGATGCTCGCCAATGGCGGCAGTCTTTACATCGACGACGGCAAGCCGGTGAAAGGGCTGTTTGATCGCACGCTCGAGAACCTGTCGATGATCACCGGCACGCTGGTGTTCAACGTGCCCGTGGGCTTTGCCATGCTGCTTTCGGCTTTGGAAAAAGACCCTGACCTGAGGCAGCGCTTTTTCCAGGATCTCGACCTGATCTTCTATGCCGGTGCGTCCCTGCCACAGGACGTCTGGCAAGGGTTCGAGCGTATGGCCCACGCGGTGAAGGGAGAGATCCCGCTGATGACCTCGTCCTGGGGTCTGACCGAAACCGCGCCCGCCGCGATGATGCAGCAGGAACCCATTGAACGCTCGGGTGTCGTGGGCGTGCCCATGACCGGCGTCACGGTCAAGCTGATCCCGGATGACGACATGCGCTGCGAGGTGCGGGTGAAAGGCCCCAATATCATGCCCGGCTACTTCGAAGAGCCGGAAAAGACCCGCGCCGCGTTCGACGACGAAGGCTATTTCATCACTGGCGACGCGATGGTGTTCCTCGACCCCGAGGACATGAACAAGGGCATGAAGTTCGACGGACGCATTTCCGAGGATTTCAAGCTGCTCACCGGAACCTGGGTCCGCGCCGCGCAGCTGCGGCTCGACATGCTGACCTGTCTGGCGCCCTTGGCGGCGGACGTGGTCATCACCGGGGCAGATCGTAACCAGATCGGCGTGATGATCTTTCCCGACCGCGCCGAGCTTGAACGCGAAGGCTTTGACCTGTCGGACGATAACGGCGCGATCCGTTGCAAGCTGTTGCAGGGCGAGATCCACCGTCGCCTTGCCGAACGCGCACGCGAGGTGTCCGGAAGCTCGAGCCTTATATCCCGCGCCATCGTGCTGAGCGAGCCGCCCTCGATGCCCGAGGGCGAGATGACAGCAAAGGGCAACCTGAACTTCCGCAAGGTGCTGACCCGCCGCAAGGATCTGCTCGACCGGCTCTATGCCGACGCTGACCCAGCAGTGGTCACGATCTGAGGGGCTGTGCCATGACCGATTTTCCGATTCCCGTGCCCGGCCTCAGCCACGCCTTCACGCTTAGGGTCGAACTGTCCAAGCCCATCGAGATGGGACCGGGCCGCGCGGGCCAGCGCCGGATCATTCCCATCGTGGGTGGCGCCGCCCTGGGCCCCGAGATCACGGGCAAGGTGCTCAACCTCGGTGCTGACTGGCAGACGATCCATGCCGATGGCGCGGCCCATCTCGACACACGCTACGCGCTTGAAACCGACGATGGCGCGGTGATCGAGATCGTGAATATCGGCACCCGCCACGGCCCGCCCGACGTGATGGCGCAGCTGGCCAAAGGGGAGGATGTGGACCCCACCAGCTACTACATGCGCACCGCCGCCCGACTGGAATCCGGCGATCCGCGTTATGCCTGGGTGAACCACACGCTGTTCGTCTGCGCGGGCATTCGCCGCGCCTCTGCCGTTGAGATCGCGTACTACAGGGTGACCTGACATGACTCCGTTCAAAGCCCCGCTGGATGATATCCTGTTCACGCTGACCCATGTGGCCGGTGCCGACAGCCTGCCCGATTGGGATGCCGATTTCGCCGCCGAGATCGGCGCGCATTTCGCCGCCTTCGCCGAAGGTGAGATCGCCCCGCTCGATGAGCCCGGTGACCGGCAGGGCTGCACGTTGACCGATGGCCGCGTGCACATGCCCGACGGCTTTGCTGATGTCTACCGCGCCTATGCCGAGCAGGGCTGGCCCGGACTGACCGCGCCCGAAGACTTCGGCGGCCAGGGCCAAGGCGCACTGATGCTCGCCATCACGTCCGAGGTCTTTTCGGGCGCCAATCATTCCCTGCAAATGGTCACGGGCCTGGTGCCGGGGGCGATCCGCACGCTGCTGCGCTTCGGCACCGAGGATCAGAAGGCCCGCCATATCCCGCCGCTCGCCAGTGGTGAGGCGCTGGCCACCATGTGCCTGACCGAACCTCCCGCTGGCTCCGACCTGTCGCGCGTGCGCTGCCGGGCCGAACCGGCGGGCAATGGCTGGGCGATCACCGGAGAGAAGATCTTCATCTCGGGCGGCGACCAGGACATGAGCGACCGGATCCTGCACCTTGTCCTTGCCCGCACGTCGGACAACGGGGTCAAGGGGCTGTCGCTGTTCCTCTGCCCGTCCGAACGGCTCGATGGCCGCCGCAACGGTGTCACAGTGACCCGGATCGAGGAAAAGATGGGCCTGCATGCCTCGCCCACCTGCCAGCTGGCCTTTGACGGGGCCGAGGCCGAGCTGATCGGGGAAGAGGGTCAGGGCCTCATGGCCATGTTCACCATGATGAACCACGCGCGTCTCGACGTGGCGCTTCAGGGCGTGGCCCATGCCGCGCGGGCCTATGACGTGGCCAGCCGCTATGCCGCCGAACGCGTGCAGGGCCGCGGCGCGGACGGCGCGCCCGCCACGCTCGACGCCCATGCCGATGTGCGCCGGATGTTGGACGAGATCGACCGCAACGCCATGGCGGGCCGGGCGATTGCCCATCTGGCCTTCGTCACGATGGAAAGCGGCGACGACCCGGACCTCGTGGATTTCCTGACCCCCGTCGCCAAGGTCTTTTGCACCGAGGGCGGCATGCGCGCGGCGGATCTCGGCATTCAGGTTCTGGGGGGCTACGGCTATCTGCGCGAATATCGGTTGGAACAGACCTACCGGGACGCCCGCATCACCGCGATCTACGAGGGTGCGAACGGCATTCACGAGCGCATGCTGGCGACCCGCCTGGCAGGCGGCAAGGCCGCCGATGCCTTTGCCCGGTTCGTCGCCGCCGAGGCCGCTTGTCACCCGGATCAGGGCATCGAGGCCGCTCTGACCCATTGGGCGGACCTGCGCGACCGCGTGACCCGCGCCGACGACCCGGCGGCATTGGCACACACCTTCATGCAAAGGACGATCGAAACGCTTCTGACCTGTATCACCGCCCGCATGGTCGCGGCTGCTGAGCGGCATCCCGACCCGGCACGCCTCGCACGGCTATGCGACGGACCCGTTGCGCAGGGCGCCGCGGCGTGATTGCGCCGCCTGCAGAAACCGGGCGGGATGTCAGGCTTCGGTCACCCGAACGCTCTGGTCCATGAGCCACGCATCATCTGGCGTTTCCATGAACGGCACATCGGCCGCATCCCGCCCGACCCCGATCACCGCCAGCCTATCCGGGCTGCACATTGCCGTGGGATCCAATAGGTGCCAGCCATCCTCCAGCCAGACCTCCACCACGGCGTGGAAATCCGGCGGATCCACCGGCGCACCGTAGACCGCAACGTAACGCGCCGGGATCCCCGAGGCCCGCGCCAGCCCGCAGAACAGATGCGCATAATCCCTGCACACCCCCCGCCGGGTTGACCAGGTTTCAAGCACGGTGGTCTGAGGCGTCGTGTAGAACGGGTCATAGGTCATTTCGGTGGCCATCCAGTCCAGGATCGCTTCGATCCGGGCACCACCGGTCAGAAGGCCAAAAGGTGCGGCCGCATCGGGTCCAAGCTGGTCTGACTGGCAGTATTGGGACGGCCTCAGGAACGTGATGAGCTCGGGTGTCAGATCGTGCATCGGCACCGCCGACACCGTACCCAGCGGGCGCGCACCGCGGGTCACCTCGACCCGGTCAATGTAGCTCAGCCGCAGGGCGTCCCCCGAGATACGGGCCAAGGCGCGCTGCCCTACTCCCCATTCACCCGCCATACTGGTCACGATGCCACTGTCGATATTCAGTCGGGCGCTCTGCACCGTCTGCCCGGACACATCGGCGGTTTCTACAGCCAGAAGCGCCGTTCGAGACGGACCGAGACCGTAGGCAAGAGAAACGTCGATATCGAGGAGTCGGGCGGTAATCCCCCCGTTTTTGCGGGGGCTCGGTCGTAGAATTTACGCGGCCATCGTCAGTTTCTGGACGGGTGTCATCCCGCCGTTGCCCATGTTTGGGCGT